>Ga0299913_10005966_pt1 | contig 10491 bp, 10 predicted proteins | sample RVTome_9_FD_201360 | JGI IMG/M metagenome (GOLD analysis project Ga0299913, IMG submission 201360) | Soil microbial communities from uranium-contaminated site in the Upper Colorado River Basin, Wyoming, United States - RVT155D38 (version 2) ... | reverse complement strand
TTGCTTCACTGGCTGTTCCACGTATTTGAACATGTCCGGGTTAAGATTTACCCCATAACGCGTATTCTGCAGCGTGATTTGGGTGATGTTTTCCTGCATGTCCCGGACCGTCCACTTGCGCAGCTCCAGCGGCTTGTCGGTGAAGGTCAGGGTGACCTCGCCGAGCTCGGGACTGTCCCGCGTCACCAGGCCGATCTGCACGATTCCCTGGCTCTGCTCCAGCTTGGTGATCGTGAAGTCGTTTTTCAGCGAGACATCCTCGCGTACCAGGAACTGGGCCGGCGTCTTGGCGAGCGGGATGACGTTGGTTTCCTGAAGCGCGCGATCGACATGAAACAACCAGCTGCCGTTCGCGATCAGGAGATGCGGGATCGGCGGGTCGTACTCGAAGCGGAAGCGGCCGGGCCGGCGGACATAAAGGTTGCCGTTCCACGCGCTGCCGTCCGGGTTTATCTGGATGAACCGCGACTGCATGGTGCGGATGCCGTTGAGGTAGCCCTCGATGCGGTTGATCTCGCCGACTGCTTCCGGGTCGGCGAGCGGCCGCTGCGCCGCCGCCGCGGGCAGCGCTGCCAGCGACGCGGCAATAACGGCCAGGAGCGGCGCGGCCAGGGCCGCGCGGCGGCTAATGGCTGCCCGCGAGGATTTCGCGCTTGCCGACGTGATTCGCAGGACCAACGACACCTTCCTTCTCCATTCGCTCGATGATGCGCGCAGCCCGGTTATAGCCGATCTGCAGGTGCCGCTGAACGAAACTGGTCGACGCCTTCCGTTCCTGGAGCACCAGCGCGACCGCCTGGTCGTACAGGTCGTCTCCGGAACCTCCGTTGAGCCCACCGTCGAGATCGCCACCGAATTCGCCGTCCACATCTTCGGTTACGGCATCGATATAGGTAGGAACGCCCTGCTCGCGAAGGAAGTTCACGACATTTTCAACTTCGTCGTCGCCGACGAACGGGCCGTGCACGCGGGTAATCCGGCCGCCGCCGGCCATATAGAGCATGTCGCCCTGGCCGAGCAGCTGTTCCGCGCCCTGTTCGCCCAGGATCGTGCGGCTGTCGATCTTCGATGTGACCTGGAAGCTGATCCGGGTCGGGAAATTCGCCTTGATCGTACCGGTGATGACGTCGACGGACGGCCGCTGCGTCGCCATGATGAGGTGGATGCCGGCCGCGCGCGCCATCTGCGCCAGGCGCTGGATCGACGCTTCGATGTCCTTGCCCGCGACCAGCATCAGATCGGCCATCTCGTCGACCACGACGACGATGTAGGGCAGCGGCGACAGGTCGAGCGGTTGCTCCTCGATGACCGGCTCGCCGGTGTCCGGGTCGAAGCCGGTCTGCACCTTGCGCATCAGCTCTTCGCCGTTGCGCGCCGCTTCCGTGACCCGGCGGTTGTAGCCCTCGATGTTGCGCACGCCCAGCTTCGACATCGACTGGTAGCGCTCCTCCATCTCGCGCACCGCCCACTTCAGCGCGATGACGGCCTTCTTCGGGTCGGTGACGACCGGCGCCATGAGGTGCGGAATGTCGTCGTAGATCGACAGCTCCAGCATCTTCGGATCGATCATGATCAGCTTGCAGGTCTCGGGATCGAGCCGGTAGAGCAGCGACAGGATCATCGCGTTGAGGCCGACCGACTTGCCCGAGCCCGTGGTGCCGGCGATCAGCAGATGCGGCATGCGGGAAAGATCGGTGATGACCGGCGCGCCGCCGATATCCTTGCCGAGGGTGAGGAGCAGCCGGCCGCCGGTCTTCTCGTAGGCGGTGGAAGCCAGCAGCTCCTTCAGGTAGACCGTCTCGCGCCGCCGGTTCGGCAGCTCGATGCCGATCACGTTGCGGCCGGGGATGACCGCGATGCGGACGGAGACCGCGCTCATCGAGCGCGCGATGTCGTCGGCGAGGCCGATCACCCGGCTGGTCTTGGTGCCGGGCGCCGGCTCGAGCTCGTACAGCGTCACGACGGGGCCCGGCCGGACCTTTACGATCTCGCCGCGAACGCCGAAATCCTCGAGCACGCTCTCGAGCAGCCGGGCGTTCTGATACAGCGCCTCTTCATTGACCGCGCGCGCCTCGGCAGGCAGCTCCGGACCCTCCGCAAGCAGATCGAGCGGCGGCAGGTCGAAGCCGGCGTCCGTACGCGGCAGCGCGAGCGAGCGCTGCCGGGACGCGATCGCGCGCTTGCTCTGCTTCGGCTTTACCGGGGTGGTGTCGACCAGGTCTTCGCGCCGTACCGGCGGTTCGGCGGCGACCGGCTCCGGCGGCTCTTCGCCGCGGGTCATCACCGGCTCGCGGCGGACACGGCTGGGCTTCACCGGCAACTCGAGCGGCGCCGACGCCCGGCGCCGCTCGGCAATCCAGCGTACCGGCGTCCATAGAATGGCGGCGGTCCGGGCGCAGAGGCGGTGCGCCCGCTCCGCGCCGGTGCGCCATTCCTCCGCGCTGTAGGCGAGCACGTAGAACATCACGCCGCCGGCCAGCGCGCCGAAGATCGCGAAAATGATGAACCCGTCGACATGCGCGCCGGTGAACGAGATTGCTTCGATCAGCCGCGCCAGCAGCGCCTTGCCGGCGACGCCGCCGAAGCCTGAGTCGAGCGGCCAGGCGGCCGGATGGTCCAACGCCGCGAAGGCGAGCGCGGCCAGCAGCAGTCCGAGCGGCAGCATCGCCAGCCGCAGCAGCGCGTTGTCGAGCGCGTGGCGGCGCATCAGCCTGGCGCCCCAGGCGGCGAAGACGGGAATGAACAGCGCGGCGGCGAGACCGAGGGATTGCAGGACGAGGTCGCTGACGATCGCGCCCGGGCGGCCCATCAGGTTGCGCACCGGCAGGCCGCTCGCCGTGTTGATCGACGGATCGGACGGTCGATAGGTGACCAGCGCCAGCAGCAGCGCGATGGCCGCGAGAAACAGCGTGAGGCCGATCAGCTCGCTGGCCCGGCGCTTGAAGAACTGGCCGGCGCCGGGCGGCAGGAAGGCTGTCTTCCGGCTCGCAGATGCCATTTGGCTACCCTTCGTAGGCACGGCCTGTCCCCACAGGCCGCCGCAGCAAATCGATATCCGGCTCGCAGAAGCGTGGATCCGTCATAACACCTACAATCCAGCCCGTGTTCCCACCAGTATCCCGACAAGTGTCGGCCGAATCACCGCAAGTAAAAACCCGGCCCCGCAAGAATTTCGGCGCGGAGTGTAGCTTCCGATCGCGCTGGACACAAGCGCACCGGCAGCGTATCGCGTGCCTCAGCTTGTCAATTATTTATGTTCAATTGATAAAGAAAACGCCCGGGAGAATGGGGAATCCTCCCGGGCGTTCGTGTGGAGGGGACGGCCTCCACTTGTCCGGATATGGCTGCGTAGTCCGGACAAGATCAATTTCGGTGGGGCGCTAGATCGCGTCGTCGTCGGTTTCTCCCGTGCGAATGCGGACCGCGTTGCTGACGCCGAGGACGAAGATCTTGCCGTCGCCGATCTGATTCGTCTTCGCGGCCGTGGCGATCGCCTCGACCGCCTTGTCGGCGAGGTCCGCGGTCACCGCGACCTCGATCTTCAGCTTGGGCAGGAAGTTCACGGTGTATTCGGCGCCGCGATAGACCTCGGTCTGGCCCTTCTGGCGCCCGAAGCCTTTGACCTCGGTGACCGTGAGCCCTTCGATGCCGATCCCGGTAAGCGCGTCGCGTACGTCGTCAAGCTTGAACGGCTTGATGATTGCCATGACCAGCTTCATCGGTTTTTTTCCTTTCGCTAGTCGTGATCGCAATCCTGCGCCTCGCTGGCGTGCGGCGGCGCAAGACCCCTTCGACTATAGGACACTCAAGAAGCGTGCCGACCGGGCCGTTCGCTAAGCATTTGAATAATAATCAGGTCGGAAAAGGCGCCAGGTGGCGAATTGCTACGGGCAGCGGCAAATGCACAACAAACGAGCAATCGAGGTTGTGCCGCGGCGGCGTCAACGAAAAAGGGGGCCGAAGCCCCCTTTTCCGTCGCTGCCGCCGGTCGCCGGCGGCGTCGCAACGCATGCGGTTACTGCACGGTCTCGCCATGCAGGTTGAGATCGAGGCCGTCGCGCTCGGACTCCGCGTCGACCCGCAGCCCGATGATGACGTCCACGACTTTGAGCAGGATGAAGGTAGCGATCGCGCAGTAGACGATCGTCACCGCCACACCGTAGACCTGCAGGCCGACCTGTGCGGCGTTGCCTTCGAGCAGCCCCTTCGCACCGCCGATCGCCTCGGCCGCGAAGACGCCGGTGAGGATGGCGCCGACGATGCCGCCGACCCCATGGATGCCGAACACGTCGAGCGAGTCGTCGTAGCCCAGCATCGGCTTCAGCTTGGCCGACGCCCACCAGCAGATGACGCCCGCCGCCGCGCCGATGACCAGCGCGCCGCCCGGTGCGACGAAGCCGGAGGCCGGCGTGATGGCCACCAGGCCCGCCACGGCGCCGGACACGATGCCCAGCACGCTCGGCTTGCCGATCGTGAACCACTCGCAGATCATCCAGGCAAGCGCTGCCGCCGCCGTCGCGATCTGCGTGACGGCCATCGCCATGCCGGCCGTGCCGTTCGCCGCGACCGCGGACCCGGCGTTGAAGCCGAACCAGCCGACCCACAGCATCGAGGCGCCGATCAGGCTGAGCACGAGGTTGTGCGGCGCCATGTTCTCCTCGCGGTAGCCGAGACGCTTGCCGAGGACGATTGCGCATACCAAGCCCGCGACACCGCTGTTGATATGCACCACGGTCCCGCCCGCAAAGTCGAGCACGCCGCCCTTGCCGAGGAAACCGCCGCCCCAGACCCAGTGGCAGATCGGCGAGTAGACCAGGATCGACCACAGCGCGATGAAGACCAGCATGGCCGAGAATTTCATCCGGTCGGCGAAGGCGCCGGTGATCAGCGCCGGCGTGATGATGGCGAAGGTCATCTGGAAGACCATGAATACGGACTCGGGAATCGTGCCCTGCAGCGAGTCTTTGCCCATGCCGGCCAGCATGAACTTGCCGAGACCGCCGACGATCGAATTGCCCGCGTCGAAGGCGAGGCTGTATCCGACCACGACCCAGACGATCGTGATCAGGCATGTGATGGCGAAGCTCTGCATGGCCGTCGCCAGAACGTTCTTCTTGCGCACCATGCCGGCATAGAACAGGGCGAGCCCCGGTATGGTCATGAACAGAACGAGCGCCGTAGACGTCAACATCCAGGCGGTGTCGCCGGTGTCGAGCTTCGGCGGCGGCGTCTGCGCCAGAGCCGGGGTTACGGCGGCCATCGCCGCCAACGCGGCCGCGGTGAATGGCACGATGAATTTCACGAGATTTTTCATATTGATGCTTCTCCCCTTAAATCGCATCGGCGTCGATTTCGCCGGTACGGATCCGTACCGCCTTCTCCACTTCCATGACGAAAATCTTGCCATCGCCGATCCGCCCGGTGGATGCCGTGCGCTGGATCGTCTCCAGCACCGAGTCCAGCCGGTCGTCCGTGATCACGACCTCGATTTTCACCTTCGGCAGGAAATTCACGGTGTACTCCGCACCGCGATAAATTTCGGTTTGCCCCTTCTGACGCCCATACCCCCGCACTTCGCTGACCGTCAGTCCTTCGATGCCCAGGGCAGTAAGCGCCTCGCGGATTTCCTCAAGCTTGAACGGCTTGATGATGGCTATCACCAGCTTCATGGGCGCACTCCTCGTTCCTTGTGGTTGATTCGGCCAAATTCGGGACCAGCATTGGAGTCGTGCTCGCCTGTCGGCCGACCTGTCACATCCGGCTGATTACAAGAAGCATGCCGACTCGTCCGCCGGCGCGAATCGTGCGGAATCTCAACGAAGTGATGGTAGCGAGATGCCCCATTGATTAATTTGTCGGCGGGGTCTTGATCAAAATATAGGCAAAAATGGCATTTTGCCTAAACGGCGGGCATGCGGCATTCCCATACCGCGGCAGTTTGGCGGCTGGACAGATGCCCGGGCCGGCGCGAGGGTGATGTCATGGCAGTGGAAGAGCACGCGCCGGCAGCATCCCGCAATCTCGATACCGACGTGCTCATCGTCGGCGGCGGCATGGCGGGCATGACGCTCGCCTGCGCCCTGGCGGGAGCAGGCGTCGGCGTTGCAGTCATCGACCGGCAACCCCTTGCGGCGACGGCCGCGCCCGGCTACGACGGCCGCGCGTCGGCGATCGCCTACGCCTCCGCCCAGGCGCTCAAAGGGATCGGCGTCTGGCCGCTGATCGAGCCGCACGCGTCGCCGATCGTCGATATCCGCGTCGCCGACGGCCATCCCATACGCGGTATTTCGCCGCTGTTCCTGCATTACGACCACCGCGACGTGGGCGACCGGCCGTTCGGCTACATCGTCGAGAACCGGCATATCCGGTCCGCGCTGCAAGCTTTTGCCGGCGGCCTGGGCAAGCTGACGCTGCTGGCGCCGGCCGAGCTGACGGCGCTCCTGCGCGACGGCGGCCGGGCCGAGGCGCGGCTGGCCGGCGGCGGCGCGGTCCGCGCAAGGCTTGCGGTCGCCGCCGACGGCCGCTTCTCGCGTATCCGCCAGGATGCCGGCATCGCCGCGACCAGCTTCCACTACCGCCAGACGTCGATCGTCTGCACCGTGAGCCACGAGCGCGCCCATAACGGCGTAGCGGTCGAGCTGTTCCTGCCGGGCGGGCCCTTCGCGATGCTGCCGATGACGGAGAACCGCTGCAATGTGGTGTGGACGGAGCGCGCCGACTTGGCGCCGGCCTATCTCGCGCTCGACGACGCCGCCTTCCTGGACGAGCTCGCGCGGCGTTTCGGCGACTGGCTCGGCGACATGGCGCTCACCGGTCCGCGCTTTTCCTATCCGCTCGGCGTCATGCACGCGGCGCGGTATACGGACCTTCGCCTGGCGCTGCTCGGCGATGCGGCGCACGCCATTCATCCGATCGCGGGCCAGGGCCTCAATCTCGGACTGCGGGACGTCGCGGCGCTGGCGGAGCTGATCGTCGACTCCTATCGGTTGGGGCTCGATCCGGCCGGCCCGCAGGTGCTGGAGCGGTACGAGCGCTGGCGGCGGTTCGACAACATGCTGCTGACGGCGGTGACGGACGGACTCAACCGGTTGTTTTCCAACGATATCGGCGCGATCCGCCTTGCCCGCGACGTCGGCCTTGCGGCGGTCCACCGCCTGCCGCCGGTCAAGCGCTTCCTGATGCGCCACGCAATGGGCGTCGTCGGCGATCTGCCGCGGCTGGTGCGCGGCGAGGCTCTGTAAGGATTAAGGGTCGCGGCTGAGCCCATGCGCGCCGAGCGCATCGAGATAGCCCTGCCAGATCTGGTCCTTGTCGCGTCCGAGCTTGTAGAGGTACGGCCAGCTGAAGATGCCGGTGTCGTGCAGGTCGTCGAACTTGAGGCGCACCGCGTAATTGCCGACCGGCTCGACCGCCATGATGCCGACATGGCGACGCCCGGCGATCAGGGTTTTCTGCCCGGGGCCGTGGCCCTGCACCTCGGCGGACGGGCTCTCGACGCGCAGCAACTCGGCCGGCAGGGCGAATCGGCTGCCGTCGTCGAAATCGATCTCGAGAATCTTTTCCTGCTTGCGGAGCCGGATCTCGGTCGGCCAGTGCTCGGTCTTGAAGTCGTCCGCCATCATGCGGTGCCTTGCGTCGGCCGCGATCAGTCGTCGATTGCCCGCGCCTCGTCGACCAGCATGATCGGGATGCCGTCGCGGATGGGATAGGCGAGCTTCGCCTGCTCGCTGATCAACTCCTGCTTCTCGCGGTCGTAGATCAGCGGTCCTTTGGTCAGCGGGCAGACGAGCCGCTCCAGCAGCTTGCGATCGACTTCCGATTGGTTCGGCATGGCCGTTTCCTACGCGTTGTTCATTGCGGGGCGCGCCGGCCCGAGGTCTTTGCATGCACCGACATCTCGACCAGCGTCGTCAGGATCTTGCTGCGCGCCAGCAGGGTCGGCGCTTCCAGCAGCGCCTGCTTCTCGGAAGCTTCGAACGGGCAGATCATCGACAGGCAGGTCACGAGCCGCTCGTCGGCGCTTGCCTCGATCGCGTTCCAGTCCGCGGAGATGCCCTGCACGGAAAAGTAGCTCTTGAGCGACGCGAGCAGGCGCTTCCGGTCGATCGACTCGCTTTCCGCCTTCAGGTCGTCGCGGTGGCGCGACCAGTCCGGCACCACCGGGCGGTATCCGCGTTTCAGCGGCAGCTCCTTCTCGACGTTGAAGCGGCAGACGCCTTTCAGCGTCAGCAGGAAGCGCCCGTCGTCCGACTCCTGGAAGGCGACGATGCGCCCGGCGCAGCCCGTGCGGTAGACCGGCGGATTGGGCTCGGTCGACTCGTGCACCGTCGGCTGGATCATGCCGATGATGCGGCCGGCGGCGAGCGCGTCCTCGGTCATGTGCAGGTAGCGCGGCTCGAAGATGTTCAGCGGCAGCTCGCCGCGCGGCAGCAGCAGGACCCCGGTCAGGGGAAAGATCGGAATTTGCGACGGCAGGTCGTCGAAACCGGGGTCGAAGGCGCTCATGAGAACAGGACCGACGACAGCCGCTGCCGGCCCTCGATGGTGGCCGGGTGGGCCGGGCCGAGCGCATCGAATATCTTGACCAGCTCCTTGCGCGCGGCGTCTTCCTTCCAGCTCCGGTTGCGGCGCACGATCTCCAGCAGCTCGTCGATCGCTCGCTCGCTCTGGCGCTGCGCATAGGCGGCGAGGGCAAGCTCGAAACGCGCCTCGTGGTCGTTCGGGTTCTGCTGCAGGCGGCTTTCGAATTCCGGTATGCGGCCGGCGGCTTCCTGCGACTTCTGGGCAAGCTCGAGCGACGCCCGCACCGCCGCCACGTCCGGGTCGTTGCGCTTCGCTTCCGGCAGCGAGTCCAGGAGTTGCGCCGCGGCGTCCGGCTGGCCGGTCTCGGCATAGCAGCGCGCCATGCCGGCGATCGCCTTCACGTTGTCCGGCTGCTGCTGCAGGATCCGGCCGTAGAGCTCGCCCGCGGTCGATGCGTCGCCGGCGGCGATGGCCTCCGCGGCCTGCTCCAGCATCTGCTCCGTCGGCGTCGGGCCGACCTCGCCGCCGCCGGCGCGGATCAGCCGCTCGATGAAGGTCTTGATCTGGCTTTCGGGCAGCGCGCCGACGAAGCCGTCGACCGGCTGGCCGCGCAGGAACGCGAATACGGCGGGGATCGACTGGATGCGCAGCTGCTGGGCGATCGCCGGATGCGCTTCGATGTCGAGCTTGACCAGCTTGACTGCGCCGGCGCGCTCCGTCACCGCTTTTTCCAGCATCGGTCCAAGCTGTTTGCACGGTCCGCACCAGGGCGCCCAGAAATCGACGATAACCGGCACGCTCATGCTGGCATCGAGGACGTCCCTCGCGAAATCCGCGGTTGTCGTATCCTTGACGAGCGCGCCGCCCGCCGCTCCCGGACCGGCCGCGCCGTTGCCCGGCGCCGTGCCGCTAAAGATGTCCTGCATACTCAGCTAACCCTCATGTTCGTTCGGCGCCCGCTGCGCGGTGCTCGTCCATACCCGATGGAGATCCGAGGTTTACACGATTAAATGGCCGCTTTGCATCTCCGTGACAAGGGCCGGGTCTCAGAACGCGGCGCCAAAATCGAGCACCGCCGGCGGATGGTTCTCCGCCTCGAGGAAACGCAGCAGCCCGTCCGGGGATACCGCGGTGGTCATGTCGTTGCGCAGCGGATGGGCGTTGACCGGGGCGCTTTCCAGCACGCCCTTGTCCAGCACGACCGAGGCGAGGCCCGCCCGGTCGTTCACCACGCCGAACGGGGTGACCGCCCCCGGCCGGACGCCGAGCACCTCCTGCAGCAGCTCCGGGCTGCCGAAGGAAAGGCTGCCCTGGGCGCCGAGCCGCCGCTTCAGCGCCTTGAGGTCGATTGCCCGCTCCTCGAGCGCGGTGACCAGCCAGATCCGCTTCTTTTTGTCGCGCAGGAACAGGTTCTTGACGTGCGCGCCGGGCAACCGGCCGCGCAGCGCCTTGGCCTCCTCGACCGTGAAGACGGGCGGGTGGCTATGGTTCTCGTAGGCGATGCCGAGCGCGTCGAGCCGCCGGAACAGCCCCTCCGCGTCGAGCGGACGATCCTCTGCCATAGCCGGTTCATAGCGCGGTCGCGGTCCCGCCCGCAACCGCAGGGCTATGCGGGCGCCGCACGGATTTCTTGCTTTGGCAACGGCGTTGGGTATTATCCCCGGCTGGAACGCGGGCGTAGCTCAGGGGTAGAGCGCAACCTTGCCAAGGTTGAAGTCGTGAGTTCGAATCTCATCGCCCGCTCCATTTCCTCCTTCCCATATCGCTGATTCCCCGGGAAACTGCCTGACCCCCTCGGGGGCGGGTCATGGGAGGCGCGTTTGTCCGATACCGTATTGCCCAACGAAAGTGCCGCCGCCCGCAATGGCGCGGCCAAAAGGCATGATCAGCCCTCGCTCGGCTACCAGTTCGGCCTGATCGCGCGGCTGCTCGCCCAGTCGCTGAAGAAGCGGAACGGCAAGGACGGCA
>Ga0299913_10005965_pt1 | contig 10491 bp, 7 predicted proteins | sample RVTome_9_FD_201360 | JGI IMG/M metagenome (GOLD analysis project Ga0299913, IMG submission 201360) | Soil microbial communities from uranium-contaminated site in the Upper Colorado River Basin, Wyoming, United States - RVT155D38 (version 2) ... | reverse complement strand
GTTCGCCGCGCTGGCGCCGGATCTCCTCACCTCCGACACCCCCCAGGAGCTCGTGCGCCGGCTGGCGGCGTTCGTCGAGACCCAACCGGCCGGGCGCTGGATCGTGCTCTCGGCCGCCTGGGACCACGAGCGGTGGCCGGGCCACCCGCTGCCGTCGCGGCAGCTGATCGACCCGGTCACCCCCCGCAATCCGGTGTGGATGGTGCGCCCCGACGGCCACATCGGCCTGGCCAACTCGCTGGCGCTCGCGGCAGGCGGCGTCGACGCCGGGACGGCGGACCCGGCCGGCGGCCAGATCGATCGCGATCCGGACACCGGCGAGCCGACCGGCATCCTCCGCGACGCCGCCGGTCTCGTCACCCGCGCGATCCCGCCGCCGACCGAGGCCGAGAACCGCCAGGCGTTGGACGCCGGGCTCGCCAACGCCGCGCGGCTGGGCGTCACGAGCTTCCAGGACATGTGCTACGATCCGGGCCCGGTCGGGATCCGCCTGCTCGAGGAGTACGAGCGAGAAGGCCGGCTGACCGCGCGGTTCACCTGCCAGGGATGGCTGGCCGACTGGGAGGAGAGCGCGCGGCGCGGGATCCGCACGGGCGCGGGGAGCGAGTGGGTGCGGGTCGGGGGGCTCAAGTCGTTCGCCGACGGCGGACTCGGCGCGACGACCGCGTATTTCTTCGAGCCCTACGAGGGGGAAGCCGAGTACCGGGGCTACCTCGACGAGTCGATGATGCCGCCCGACACGTTCCGCGAACGCGCGGCGGCGGCTGATCGCGCCGGGCTCCAGCTCGTCACCCACGCCATCGGAGACGCGGCGATCTCGATGGTCCTCGACGAGTACGAGCGGCTGGGCGCCGAGTCGGCCGGGCGGGACCGCCGCTGGAGGATCGAGCACGCCCAGCACATGGCGGAGAAGGACTTCGCGCGCATGGCCGCGCTCGGGGTGATCGCCAGCGTGCAGCCCTACCACGCGATCGACGACGGGCGCTGGGCGGAGCGGAAGATCGGGCCCGGGCGCGCGCGGACCACCTACGCGTTCCGCTCGTTCCTCGACGCCGGAGTGCCGCTGGCGTTCGGGACCGACTGGCCGGTCGCGCCGCTCGACCCGATGCGCACGGTCTACTCCGCCGTGACCCGCCGCACGCTGGACGGCGCGCATCCCGAGGGATGGGTCCCCGAGCAGAAGGTCACGCTGGACGAGGCGTTCGCGGCCTACACGTCCGGATCCGCGTTCGCCGAGGGCACCGAGACATGGAAGGGACGGCTCGCGCCGGGCTACGTCGCCGATCTCGTCGTCCTCTCCCAGGACCCGTGGGCGATCGATCCCGAGCGCCTCGACGACGTGCATCCCGTGCTGACGATGGTCGGCGGGAAGGTCGTCTACCGGTCGCAGGAGATCGCCGCCATCGACTGACCGCCGCCCGCGGGATCAGCGATGGGAGAGGACCTCGACCAGGGCCCGGGCGCGCTCGGAGCCGCCCAGGTCCGACCACGCGATTGGCACGTCGGGCGCGATGCCTTCGATCTCGTTCGTCCCGTCGATCCGGAAGCGGGCGCAATCGGGCATCCACACATCCAGCCCGCTGTTCGGGAGCTCGAGCGGGAGTCCGCCGTCGAGGAAGCCGCAGCCCGCGCCGTACGTTCGTTCCCCGACCACGGTCGCGGCCCCGTTGTCCTTGAGCATGGCGACGAACCCCTCGGTGGCCGAGGCGCTGCCGCGGTCCGCGAGCAGGTAGAGGGTGCCGGTCCAGACGCCGCTCGGCACGTCGCGCCCGAACGGGGAATAGAGGTCGGCCCGGCCGGCGTACCCCTCCAAGGCGCCCGGGGGCAGCCAATCGAAGACGCCCGTGGTGTAGCTGGGCGCCTCGATCGTCTGCCGGCACCCCGGATCGCGGCCTTCCCACATGGGCGACCGGTCGCAGGGAGCCTGGAGCTCGGCCAGCAGCGCCGACAGCCGGTCACGCGCCTCGCCGAGAACCGCGCGGGTCGAATCCGGCAGTGCGGGGTCCGCCAGACCGACCTCCACGGCGGCCAGCTCGTCGGTCATCGGTCTGACCCCGCGGGGGTGCCGCACGGTCGTGACTCGGGTCGCGCGGAGCGCATTCGCGCTGAAGATCCGGGTCACCGGGTCCACCCATTCCGTGCCGCCTCCGTTGCCGGTCACGTCGACGACGAGGGTCTGGACGCCGGCGGCCTTGAGCTCCGCCACGCGCCGCACCACCCGGCGGGCGAGAGCGTGGCTCGCGAGCTTGCGGAACGCCTCCAGGCACTCTTCGCCGCAGGGACCCGTCCGGCCATCGGAGCCCGCGTCCCATTCCGCTGCGCACGCCTCCCGGTACCCGTCCTCGGCGAAGTGCTCGATGCGCAGGATTCCGACCCGGCGATCGCCCGGCAGCACGAATACGCCAGCGGGGAACGCTCCATCGGAGGGAAGCGCCGACCACCGCGGGAGCGCGCCGACGTCGAATTCGAAGCCATGATCCCGATCCCGGTATCCGAACGACTCGCACACCTCACGACCGGAAGCTCCGGTCTCGAATACGGGGCTGTCCTCCCGCGTGTCCTTCTGGTCGTCGCCGCCCAGGCGGAAGAGCCATCCGATCAGCCGCGGCCGCCGCCGCTCGATTCCGAAGTGCGGGTCGTCGAAGGCGGCTACGAACTCCTCGAGCGCTCCGTGGGCCGCGCGCTCCGATCCCGCCGCCCGGATCGCGGCCCGGGTGCGGCGATCGAGGGCGGGGAGGTCGAGCCCGCGGCGTTCCACGATCCATTCGAGGTTGGCATAGACGGAGCCCATGTGCGCCTCGAGGGCGTCGAGGTCCTCGAGCCAGGGCTCCGGCCGGTAGCCGCCCCCGTCGCCGGCCGTGGTCGAGCACGCGCACGACACGGCCAGTGCCAGGGGGATCAAGACGGGCAGGGTCCGGGAAGGCGTCCTCATCGATCGTCCATACGCGCTGCCCGGCGGAATCGTTAACGACCGCCGACTGCCTGCCGGAACGCGGCCCAGCCGCGCCTATTCTGCCGCGCGCGAGGCGAGCCAGGCCTGCCGTAGGCGGAGCTGGCGCTCGGTCGGGCTGGCCAGAGACTCGACCCGCCACTCCAGGTTTCCGCCGCCGGCCAGCGTGACCTGCCGCTCGATCTCCTCGCCGTGGCGCCGCACCGTGACGCTCACGACCTCGCCGGGCTGATGCGCCTCGAGAAGGGGGTCCAGGTCCACGCTCGTGACGGGCTCGCCGGCCACCGAGACCAGGACGTCGTCGCGCATGATCCCGCTCGCCAGCGCGGAGCTGCCGGGCAGGACGTTGCTGATCGTCACCTCGTCGCCCTGCTTGCGGAGACGCCAGCCGAACGTCGCGGCCGGGTCCCCTTCGTTGGCGACCTGGGTCGCGCTCAGCCCCACGATGCCGAGGACCTCGTCGTAGGGAAGCTCCTCGGTCCCGGCCACGTAGCGCGAGAAGAATTCCCCCAGCGAAGTTCCGGCGATCTCCTCGGCGGCGCGCTGGAACCCGTCCTCGGGGTACCCCTGCCCCTGCTCGTAGTAGCGCGCCCACAGGAGCCGCATGACGTCGTCCAGCCCTTTGGCGCCCTCGGTTGCGTCGCGGATGGTCAGGTCCAGCAGGAGCCCGAGCACCGAGCCCTTCAGATAGAACGAGATCGCCTGGTTGGGATTACCGTCTCCGTACCCGGTGTGCCACGCGGTCAGGGACGAGAGTTGGGCACTCGTGACCAGTCGTCCTGGCGAGTTCTGCAAGTTGCGAATCGAATTGGCGATCCACTGGTGCACGCCGTCCGCGTCGAGGAGTCCCGCGCGAGCCAGTAGCACACCCTCGTAATACGACGTTACGCCTTCGGTCACCCAGTGAAGACGCGTAAGCTGGGGAGTGGAGTAGTCATACGGCCACAGGGCCGCGGGACGAATGCGCTTGACGTTCCAGGCGTGGAAGAACTCATGGGCGATGATCGATACGAATCCGTCGTATCCGTCCGGGTCCGCGAAGATCCTGTCCTGGACGACATAGGAGGCGCTCGACTCGTGCTCCACGGCATGACCGAACGGGTAGGGGACGAGCTGGAACAGGTGCCAGTATTCGTCGAACGGCGTCACCTCGAAGACCGCAACCGCCTCCTCGGATAGCCGCGTGACGTCCGCCAGGACCTTCTCCTTGGTGTAGTCGCCCAACTGGAGTTCCCCCTGGAGGGTCCGGAAGACGAGGTGGTGGGGAACGCCATCCACGTCGTAGTTCCATATCACGAGATCGGGCGCGGCGATGGTGGGCGAGTCCGCCAGCCGGTGGTAGTCGGGGGCGGCGAACGCATGACCGGCGCCCGGCAGTCGCTCGAGCTGGGTCGCCACGGTCCAGTCGGCCGGTGCCTCGATCGCCAGCGTCACCGGTGCGTCCTGCCGCCCCTCGACCCAGGGGAGCAGGTTTACCGGGTTGAAGTAGGCTGCCTCCGGCGTGAGGGTCGAGCTCCCGGCGTCGAACGTATGGGCGTAATACTCGTAGGCGAGCGTCACCGACGTCGCGCCCCCGGCCTCCACGCGCCACGAATCGAGATCGATCCATTCGGCCGGCAGCGGGTTCCCGTCCTGGTCGACGGCGCGCACGTTCTGGACGTTGGCGGCGTAGTTCTGGACGATGTACCTGCCCGGCCTCCAGGCCGGGAGCGAGAACACCACCGGCTCGCCGCGGGCGGGCGCCGTGACCGCGACCTGGTACAGCTGCGAGGCGGGATTCTCCCACCCGATCGCGTAGCGGATCGTATCGGACATCGCGGGCTCCTGGGCAGAGGCGGCCTGCGCCGGGAGAAGAGCCAGCGCAGAGAGGATCACCATCGATCGGGACATCGAAGCTCCTTGCTCGGGTTCAGCCCAGGTCGTACTCGCGGCCGCGCTCGACGAGGATCGCCTCGCGCCCACGGGACGCGAGCACGCCCGCGAACGACTCCATCACCGGGGGCTCGCCGTGCACCAGATAGGCGCGCGCGCTCCCGGTCCCTTCCAGCCAGCGCAGAAGATCGTCGCGATCGGCGTGCGCGGACAGGCCGTTGATGGTGTGCACGCTCGCCTTGACGTCGATCTCCCGGCCGTAGATGCGGACGTGCTTGGCGCCGTCGACGAGCCGCCTCCCGAGCGTCCCCTGGGCCTGGAAGCCGACGATGACGAGGGTCGCCTCGGGCTTGTAGAGCTGGTTCCTCAGGTGGTGCAGGATGCGCCCGCCGGTCATCATCCCGGATCCGGCGATCACGATCGCGCAGCAGTCGAGGTCGTTCAGCTTCTTGGATTCCTCGGTGGCCACGGTGAACCGGAGCGTGGGCGGCTCGAACGGGTCGCGGCCGGCGTCCAGCTCGGCGGCGATGTGGTCCTTGAACTCGTTGGCGCCTTCCTGATAGAGCCGCGTCATCCTGGTGGCCATCGGCGAGTCGACGTACACATCGATCTTGGGGATCAGCCCGTCCCGCATCATCGCGTTGATGTGGTACAGCACGACCTGCGTCCGCTCGAGGGCGAAGCTGGGAAACATCACCACCCCGCCCGCCTCGACGGCTTTCTGGATCACGGCGCGGAGCTCCACCAGCGTGTTCTCCAGGCTGCGATGCGCCCTGTCGGCGTAGGTCGTCTCGACCAGCACCGCATCGCACTCGCGGGGCTGCGGGGCCTCCTCCTGGATCGCGCTCTCGCGGTTGCCGAGATCGCCTGACGCCACCACGCGCCCGTCGGGCGTGTCGATCTCCACGAACGCGCTGCCGAGGATGTGCCCCGCCGGCCGAAACGTGGCGCGTACGCCCTCGCCGAGGTCGAGGGGAGCGTCGAACCGCACCTCGTGGAACAGCTCGAGCGTCTTCGGGATGTCCCCCGGGACGTAGAGCGGGGCCTCGATGTCGTCCGGCTCACGGGGCTTCTTCCCGGCCCTCCGCCGCGCCCGCTCCCAGTCCTCCTGCTGCAGCTTGGCGGCGTCGTTGAGGATGATCTCGGTGATCGAGCGCGTGGAGCGGATCGCGTGGATGGGTCCGCGGAAGCCCTTCTCGACCAGCAGCGGCAGCCGCCCGCAGTGATCGAGGTGGCCATGCGTCAGCAAGACGGCGTCGAGCTCGGCCGGATCGAACGGGAACGGCTCTTGGTTGAGCGCGGCGACCTCGCTACCCTGGAAGAGCCCACAGTCGACCAGGACCCGGCGGCCGCGAACCTCGATCCTGTGGCAGCTCCCCGTGACCGTGAGGGCGGCGCCCGCGCTGAGCAGCTTCACGGGGGAACGGCCCCGTCCTGGATCGGGACCGGTACGGGCTGCGGCGCCACGACGCTCTCGGCTTCCCGCGGCAGCAGCGTGGTCGCGGCCAGGTAGCCGGTGGCGTTGAGGACGGTGGCGGAGAAGTCCCAGAGCATGTCGACGGAGTGCATGAGCACGATCCCCTCGATCGGCATCCCTACGGCCAGGTACGCCGGCAGGGTCGTCATGCGGGTGCCCTGGTTCGGAATGCCGACCGTGGTGGCCGCCAGCAGCATCACGTAGCCGACGAAGGCCGCGTACCCCAGCGGATCGACCGGAATGGCGTAGATCCAGGAGAGGAACAGGAGCCTGAGCGGAGACGAGACTAGACGGTTCGGCTTGAAGGTCGAGGCCGCGAACGGCAGCCCGAACCCGCTCACCCGGTCGGGAAGCGCGAGCCGGGCTCTGGCTCCTTCGACGAGCGCTGGCAGCGCGGCCAGCGACGAGCGGGTGGTGACGGCCACCACCTGCCCCGGCCAGGCCGCGCGGGCGAACCGCAGCATCCCCGTGCGCCCGAGGATCCCGGCGACGGGAATCAGGCCGATCGTCGCGACGATCATCGCGACCGTCGTGAGCAGGGCGAAGGCGAGCAGCACCCAGGCGGCATCGAAACCGATCTCCCGCGCGGCTGCGAACGCCAGCGCGAAGACCGCCACCGGGCTGACGCGCAGGAGCCACGCCACGATCACCAGCATGGCCTCCGCGATCGGGGAGAAGAACGCGGCCACGGCATCGCGCGCCGGAGCCGCCAGCCGCCCCGTCGCCAGCGCGAACAGGATCGTGAAGACCACGACCTGAAGAATGTTCCCCTCGGCGGCCCCGGCGAAGGGATTCGCGGGTAGGATCTGCAGAATCCAGTCGGCCACGTCGAGGCCCCCCGCGGCCTCCGCCACCGGCAGGCTTCTCTCAGTCGTAGGGGCCGCGGACATCGTACCCCGGGCGATTCCGGTCAGGCGAATGAGCGGCGGGAACAGGAGCGCCGACAGCAGCGCGAGCGCGAGGTAGATCGCGAAGAAAACCCCCACCGCGGCGCTGCCCATGCGCGCCACCTCCGCCCGCTCGCGGGAGCCGAGCACGGCGATCACGAGCAGTGAGACGACGAGTGGCAGGACGATCATGCGGAGAGCCCGCATCCAGGCGGCGCCGACCGCTTCCAGGGCTCCGGCGAGCACGCGCAGCGTCCCGCCGGGAGCCTCCGGCGCGTAGGTCCCGGCGGCGACACCGGCCACGAGCGCGACGAGGGTCGCGATCGTCAGAGCGCGGCCGAAGGAGAAGCGTTCGAGGGAGAGGTTCAAGGGCCTGAATCCTAGGCGCTGGCGGGCGGGTTGAAAAGGGGGCGCGGTTCGGGGCGCCGGCACTCGCGTGGACGGCTCCCCGCGCGCGGCTTCCCCGCGCGCGGCCCGGAGCGCAGATTGCCGCCATGGAGCCTTCGCTCGACCGCCCCCTGCCAGGCGGCTGCCTCTGCGGCGCGGTGCGCTACGTCGTCAGCGGGCCGTTTCTGCGCGCCGGCCACTGCCACTGCTCGCGCTGCCGCAAGCACAGCGGCGCGGCGGCGGGCACGCAGGGACGCGTCCGGCGCGAGAATTTCCGGCTCATCGCGGGGGCGGAGCGGCTGGTGGTCTACCGGCCGGCGCCGGACGCGGCCGTCAAGGTGTTCTGCCAGGTGTGCGGCTCCAGCCTGTTCGGCGGGGATTGGCCGCAGGGCGAGGAGATCTCGATCCGCCTCGGGACCCTGGACGGCGATCCCGGCATCCGTCCCCAGTACCACACGCACGTCGCCTCCCGGGCGCCGTGGCACGAGATCACCGATGATCTGCCCCGCTATCCCGAGGGTCTTCCCGGCTGAGCGCGGCCGCGGGACCCGGGTCCGCGGGGAACGAGCTCCCCGCCCAGAACTCCCACGCTTCGCGCGCGACGGCGGCGATCAGTCGCTCAGCGGCCCCCGTGTCACGGGCCGGCTGCCGCACCAGGACGACGACCACGAGGTGCGTGCCGTCCGGCAGCTCGACGATAGCCGCGTCGTGAGTGGCCGCGGCCGCGTAGGAGCCGGTCTTGTGCCAGACCGGCGTACCCGGCGGCACGCCGGCGAGGATGCGGGTATCGATCGCGCTGTTCCGCAGGTGGGTTAGGAGCAGGCGCGTGCTCGCGGGCGAGAGGAGCTCGCCCCGCCACAGGCGGTCCAGGAGCTCGGCGACCGCTAGAGCGGTGCCCGCGTCCTGCGGTGTCGCGGCGAACCGCTCGGCCGCGGCCCGTTGCGCGGCGGCCGAGGATGCGCGCACCTGCGCCGTCAGCCGGGCGGGCGTGCGCTCCTCTTCGGGCAGCGCCTTCTCGATGCCGTAGAACTCAAGCAGCGTCTCCGCCTCGGAGCGGTCGATCCGGATGTCGGGGATGCCCATCGCCCGCAGCGCGTCGCTGACTGCGCAAGGTCCCCCTGCCAGCCGAAGGATGGCGTCGCTCGCGGAGTTGTCGCTGTCGAAGACCATGGCCTCCAGCAGCCGGGCCACCGTGTACGCGCCGGCGCCGCCGGGCAGGTTCGGGGCCAGGGTCGCGCGGCCGATGCGGAAGTCCCAGGGGGCGAGCCGCACCGTGTCGCCGAGGCCCACCGCCCCGGCGTCGGCCATTTGCAGCAGCGCGACCGCGATCGGGAGTTTGTAGACGCTGGCCAGGAAGAAGGGCTCGTCGCCGCGGACAGCCACCCCGCGCCCGGACTCCAGGTGGATGGCGGCGACCCCGACGTCGCCCTCGAACGCCGCCGCCAGCTCGGTGATCCCGGCATGGAGCGAGCTCAGGGTAGTGTCGGCAGGCGCGGGCGAAGGAAGGCCGAGCGCGGCGGCCAGCAGCCAGATCGGGGTCACACGGCCTCCTGAGGGGGGAACGGTCGGCGCCAAGATACCGCCACCGGCGCGGCAGGTGAACCCGTGGAGCCGGCGGTCTATATTCCCTCGAGCATGCCCGAAGGCCCCCCCGCCGCGCCCGCACGCGAGAGAATCGTCACCGTGCTGGCGACCCAGCTGCATCAGGACCGCCGCTCTCTGCTCCGCGCGAGCGGCGTCTTCGCGCTGGCCAACCTGATGCTGGCCGCCATCGTCTGGACGGTCCCCGGAGGGCCGCTGGCGTGGGGAGCCGTGGGGGCGGCGTTCCTCGGCAGCGTGTTCTTCGCGCTGACGGTCGACTGGGAGTTCAGTCGGCTCACGCTGTGGCGCCGCGAGATCGCCCGGCTCGGTGTGGGCGAGGAGAGCGCGGATGCGCTGGGTCGGCTGCTCACCGACTCCGGCACCGCGCGGCCGGCGCGCATGCTCAAATGGATCGTCTGGGCCATCACCGCGATCTGGCTGCTCTCGCTCCTGGCGCTGATCCGGGGGACGGGGATCGAATGGACCGGCCTGCTGTGATCGTCGGCGGGTCGACACTACGGGAGGGAGTGTCATGAGCTTGACGAAAACGACGGCTGCGGATCCGCGAGCGGAGCTCGATCCGGCCCAGCGACTAGTCCACGACCTGCTGATCGAACTGGGCGAGGATCCCGACCGGGAGGGGCTGCGCAGGACGCCGGAGCGGGTGATCCGTGCGCTGCAGTTCCTCACCGAAGGCTATCGCAAGGACCCGGACGAGCTGTTCAACGACGCGTTCTTCCAGGAAGACTACGACGAGATGGTCGTGGTGCGGGACATCGAGTTCTACAGTCTCTGCGTTCCCTCCAAGCAGACTGTCAACGTCGTCGGCGGGGCTCGCCCGGCGGCAAGAGTGCGCCCCGGAGACCGTCTGTGGACGCTGGAGGAGGGGGAGACTCGCCAGACCACGGTGACGGCGGTGGGCCGTCGTCAGACCCGCGAGCTCGTGGAGGTCGTATCGGACGAGGGCGTCTTTCGCGTCACGCCGGATCATCCCTTCGCGACCCGTCACGGATGGATCGAGGCGGTGGACCTGGAGGGTCACGAGGTAGAGTGGACCCGGCCGAAATCCCTGTCTCGGCGTCGGCAGGAATTCCCGCCGGTTGCCATGATCTCCGAGGACTGCATGCAGGGGTTCATCGACGGGTACGTGGAAGGAGACGGGCTCCAGGTGAAGCAGGGGACAGGGGCCATCGCAGTCGGAAGCAACGTTCCGTTCCTGCGGGCATTCTCCGAGGCCATAGACGCGCGCTTCACTCCGGCTCGAAGCGGCGCATCGAAGCTCTACATCTCCAATCGCTGGAACCGGCCGGGGTGGTTTGGGAAGCACGGATTCCGGC
>Ga0299913_10005964_pt1 | contig 10493 bp, 10 predicted proteins | sample RVTome_9_FD_201360 | JGI IMG/M metagenome (GOLD analysis project Ga0299913, IMG submission 201360) | Soil microbial communities from uranium-contaminated site in the Upper Colorado River Basin, Wyoming, United States - RVT155D38 (version 2) ... | reverse complement strand
TGATCGAGACGCACCAGCAGCCGGACGGCAGCGTCGCCGTGCCCGCGCCGCTGCGGCCGTACCTGGGCGGGCGCGAGCGCATCGGTCCCGAGGCCTGACCGGCCTCAGGTCGCCGAAGCGATACGATAGTGCCCGATGGAGGGGTGGCAGAGCGGACGATTGCGCTGGTCTTGAAAACCAGTGAGGGTGCAAGCCCTCCGTGGGTTCGAATCCCACCCCCTCCGCCATCGCGGCGTACTAGTCGCCGGCCACGGCCCCCACGCTGGCAACGACGTCGTCGAACGGCATCCCGGCGAATCGCTGGAGCAGCCCGGACTCGTCCGGTGGAATCACCGCCTGCGATCCGGCGTTGAGGATCTCCGACCCGAACGTGACGAGCCGGTAGAACGCCCGATCATCGCGCTGTGCGTCGACCGGCAGCCCCGCGGCGGCGGCCGATTCCCCCTTGTTGCGCAGGAACATCAGGCGCTCGGTGTCGATGAGCGCGCTTCGCAGCTGCGAGAGCTGTCGCGGGCCGTCGAAGAGCGGGATCTCCAGGGTCAGGGTGCTCGCACTCGCCATGGCCGTCCGCCCGGCGACGAGCTGATCGATCGACACGGTGACCGCGGCGTAATGGAGCGCGTGATCGCGTGGCCCGAAGGCGCGTCCGGGCTCGACCGCCGTCACCCGGCCGCGGACGACGACGTCCGCAACGTCGACCAGGGACGCCAGCGACGTCGGCACCTCGACCTCCGATGCGCCGACCAGGCCGCCGCCGGTGGACGCGGATGCGACGGCGCTGCCCTCCGGTGCCTGGACGAGCCGGAAGGCCGGTGAGCGCGGGGCCTGGTAGGCGTAGGCGTCGATGTGCTCGACGTCGAACTCGTGCAGCGTCGTTGGGCCGTTCGGCGTGTTCGTGTTCATGCACGTCGCCGCGGCCGGGCCGTCGCTCTGGGGCGGGTTGCCCCAGTGGCGAAGGCCCAGCGTGTGGCCGAGCTCGTGACAGGCGACGTGGTCCCGGCTGGCGCCGTCGTCGAAGAACAGGCCGAAGCGCGGGTTGAGGTTGAAATGCATCTCCTGGTGCCGGCACCAGCGATCGCCGGCGCGGTTGATCCCCTGCACCGAGCCCGACGGGCAATAGACCCATGCCGCGGCGCCGTTGTCGCCGTAGTCGCCCGAGTAGGCGATGACGTCGGTCCAGGGGGTGACGGTCTCGCCCGCGATCAGGCTGAGCCGGGTCGGCCCGTAGTCGTCGGCCATCGACCCACGAAGCGCCGTGGCCAGCTCATCGGTCAGCGAGTCGTCGAACGCGACGTGGTGGCGCAGATCGTCGCCGACGCTCGTGCAGCGCGGCGGGATGACCGGCCGATCGCAGTTGAGAATGGAACCGATCTCCCCGCCGCCGTGCTCGCCGAAGGCGGTGGCCGTCAGCTGGGTGAGCAGGAGCGCCGCCGCCATCGGGATGGCGAGCCAGCGTCTTCGGCGGCCGGCGCCAGACGGTCGGTGGAGATCGGTTCGGGAGCGGATCACGGTCGATCCATCGTCCCCGTGCGGCCGCTGCCTGTCAACGCGACGGACAGCCGGTCGGTCAGAAGCGGTCGCAGGTGCAGGCGACGGTCCGCCGCGCGGTGGGCTTCCACCAGTGGTCGGGGCAGCCGCCGACGATCGAGCGGATCATCGAGCGTCGCTCCCACCAGGCGACGGACGCCCCTCCGGCGCCACCGTCGATCAATTGCAGCCGGGGTGTCGTGGCCGGCTGTGCCAGCGCATCCATCGTCATCGGTCGTCGGACTCCATCGCGGGGTTCGGGGTTGATGGACGAATCCTGGGACCCCGCTCGGTTGGCTTCGACCCACGAAGCGACGAGACGCCGGCCGACAAGCGACGGGGACGGGCGTACGTCATGCGCCTGACGGGTCAGGCGTCCGGCCCGGGAACCTCGTGGTGCAGGCGGCAGCGGGCCTCGTACGCCTCGTCGCCGATCCCGCCGATGACGATGAGCGGCGAATCGGCCGGCGCGGGCTCGCCGTCGATGAGCCGCTGGGTGCGGGTCGCCGGCTCGCCACAGACCATGCAGATCGCGGTCAGCTTCGTCACCTGGTCGGCCAGGGCCAGCAGCCGGGGCATCGCCCCGAACGGGACGCCGCGGAAGTCGCGGTCGAGCCCGGTCACGATCACCTGCTTCCCGAGCTCGGCGAGCCGCTCGACGACCTCGGGCAGCCGCTCGTCGAAGAATTGGCCCTCCTCGATCGCCACGATGTCGGCGTCGGCGGTGGCGGCCTCGATCTCCCGCGAGTCATCGACGGTGACGGCATGGTGCTGGGCCCCCGACCGCGACACGACGGTCACCCGATCGGTCCGCGTGTCGAGGCGCGGCTTGACGAGGATCACCCGCCGCCCGGCGATCGAGAAGCGCCGCAGCAGCCGCAGCATCTCGTCGGTCTTGCCGCAGAACATGCAGCCGGCGATGACGTGGACCCACCCATGGACGTAGAACATCCCTCAGTCGCCGACGACGGCGAGCCCCTCCTCGGGGACCCCGAGCTCCGCGGCGAGCGCGGCGCGCAGGGGTTCGGCCGGGGGGCTCGAGCCGGTCAGCAGCCGCACGGTCTGCGCGGAGCCGGCGAGGAACGCGCGCTGGCCGTTCGCCACCGTCCCGCCGCGCCCGCGGGCGGCCTCCATCAGCGGCGTGGTGGCGTGGTTCAGGACGAGGTCGAGGACGAATCGCTCGTCGGGGAGCAGCTCCGCGGGGATCGCCGACTCGCCCTGCTCCACGCCGATCCCGCTCGCGTTGACGAGCAGCTCGGCGCGGGCCAGCTCGGCCTCGATCGTGGCGTCGTGCCAGGGGCGCGCCCGCAGCTCCATGTGACGAGCGGCGCGCGAGAAGTGAGCGACCAGCGCCTCCGCCCGATGCAGGTGGCGGTTGAAGACCGACACGTGCTGGAAGCCGGTCGCGATGAGCACGGCCACGACCGCCCGGGCCCCGCCGCCGGCACCGAGCACGACCGCGTTGCGCGGCCACTTGCCCTTCACCTTCGGCAGGATCGCCTCGAGGCCGATCCGGATCCCGTCCGCGTCCGTGTTGTGCCCCCGCAGCCGGCCCTCGATCCGGACGAAGACGTTCACCGCGCCGCTGACGCGGGCGTCGTCCGAGAGGGCGTCGGAGAGCGGCGGCGCCTTCTCCTTGTGCGGCGACGCGATGAGCGCGCCGGCGAAGCCGTCCCCGGCCCGGACCTCCTTCAGCGCCTCGGCGAGCTGGTGCGGCCGCCGCTCCCAGCGCTCGATCGCGGCCTCGCTGCCGGTGGCCTGCAGGCCGGCGCGGACCACCGCCTCCTGGGGCGTCGAGCCGAGCGGAAAGCCGATGATCGGGAGTCGATTCGCGGGCATGTCGGATACGCTCTGGGGGATCGAGATGGGGACGGACACAGCCTGGGGACGCGTTCGTCCGCGGCGAGGCTCCATGCTATCATCGGCGCCGATCGTGGAGAGGTCGCATAGTGGCCTAGTGCGGCGGTTTGCTAAACCGTTGAAGGGGGTAAACCTCTTCCGAGGGTTCGAATCCCTCCCTCTCCGCCACCGTTCCGCATGCGACTTGCGCGGGTGCCCGTAGCTCAGTGGATAGAGCGTTAGGTTGCGGACCTAAAGGTCGGAGGTTCGAGTCCTCTCGGGCACGCCACCCCCCAGGCTGGGCCGTCCGCGCGGGTTGCTGAGCGGCGCGATCGTGGCCCTCCACGAGAGAGCGGGCCCACCGAGTAGGCTGTCCTGCATGGAAAGCCAATGCGTCAAGGTGCGGCTCCGGCCGGGGTCGGTCGAGCGGGTGCACGAGTGGGCTGAAGAGCTGAACCGGCGCTCCAACGAAGTGCTGGAGATCCTGCGAGGTGAAGGCGTCGTTGTCGAGGCGGCCTTCTTGGATCGTACGGCTGAAGGCGACTTCCTCATCTACTATTCGAAGGCCCGGAGCCTCCAGACAGCTCAAGAAGTCGGTCGGCAATCATCGCGCCCGATCGAGGAATACCATGCGCGCTTCAAGACGGACGTGTATGAGTCTGTACAGACATTGGAACCGCAGATCGACTTCGAGAACCTAGGCGGCTTACCCGAGGGATCCGGGTAGTCGACCATCGGCTCTGAAACACAGCCTCGCCTGGATCGCTCGCACTCGCAGTTCCTGCCCGCACGACGCGGGGACTCCGACGTCAGATGACACGTTCGCGACAGGCTGCGCGTCCTGCTCCTGAACCAATGCCGTTGCAACCGATCGAGCGGCATTGACGTGTCTCGTCGACAGCGATGTGCTTCCCGAAATAAGCAGGGAGGAAGGGCCGTGCGGAGATGGTCGCGTGTAGCGGCGGCAGTCGCCGTCTGCACCGGAAGTGCGCTGCTCGCGCCGCACGCGGCGTTCGCATGCTCGGGACCGGCGCTCACGCTCGACGAGGCGACGACGACCGCCACGTTGATCCTGGCCGGGCGCGTCAGCTCGAACCCGCACGAGTGGGCGTATGAGCTGGAAGTCGAGGAGGTCTTCCGCGGACCCAGGAGCGACACGGTCCTGATCGGGCCGATCGAGCCCGCCACGCCGCCGATCTGCTCCCATCAGCTCGAGGTCGGCGAGCGCGTGGTCGTCGCCCTTCGCGACCCGAGCGACCTCGGTCTCTTCAGTTCGGCGGTCTGGCATCTGCTCCCCGACGGCTCCGTCGGCACCATCGCGCCCGAGCCGCCAGCCGCGACGCACGACGAGCTGTTCGCCTCCCTGCGGCTCCTGCCCGATACCGCGATCGCCCCGGTTCCGCAGCCCGCCATCCCGCTCCGACCCGTCGGGGTCATCCTGCTCGCCGCCGGAATGGCGCTGGGCATCGCTCGCCCGGCGATCAGGCACGGCATCGGTTCTGCAATCCCGGGACGGCACACGCCGCAGGGGAGAGCCAACCCATGACCGATGCGACCGCGGGACAGACCACCGTCGGTGACGAGGCACGTGAGCAGGAGCATGCGCACCCGGCGCAGATCCACACCCACGATCACTATCACGTGACCCACCATCACACCGGCGGCCCGCTCGGCGAGTTCGAGCACCGGGCGCACTACCACAGCCACGAGCACAACCACGCGCCGCTCGTCCACGGCCACGAGCACGACGCCGACGACGAGTACGAGGACCACGCCAAGGAGGCGCACGTCCACGACCACAACGCGCCTGCCGACGTCAGCGGCGGCTGAGGTCCGACCTCGTTAGCATGCCGCCGTGCAGTTTCCTCTCGGCGGCAGCTTGATCCTGCGCGTTCCCGGATGGACGATCGAGCCGGGGCTGTACGAGCTGCTGCTCCTCGTGGGTGGCGCCGTCACGCTCGCAGGTGCCGTCCTGCTGTCCGTGCAGCGCGGTCGTCCGTTCTCGGCAGCCCTCGTCTACCTGGCGGTCGGAGTCGCGGTCGGCCTCGGGCTGCGCGCCATCGGCGTCCACTGGTACGAGCCAATCGAGGACGCGGCGCTGTTCAGCCGCGCCGCGGAGCTGGCGGTGATCGTCTCCCTGTTCGGGGCTGGCGTGAAGCTCGACCGCCCCTTCACGTGGCGCGGTTGGCGCACCACCGGTTTGCTCCTGGCCGTCGCGATGCCGCTCACGATCGCCGGGATGGCGCTCCTGGGCGCCTGGCTGGTGGGGATGACCGTGGCCAGCGCCATTCTGCTCGGCGCGGTCCTCGCCCCGACCGACCCGGTGCTCGCCGAGGACATCCAGGTCGGCGGGCCGATGGAGCAGGAGCCGGAGGACGAGGCTCGATTCTCGATCACGGCCGAGGCCGGTCTGAACGACGGGCTCGCCTTCCCGTTCGTCATGCTCGCCCTGTTCGCCTACGAGCGCGGGGTGGGCGACATCGAGAGCTGGTGGCTCGAGTGGCTGACCGCCGACCTGTTGTACGCGTCGGTCGTGGGCATCGCGATCGGTATCCTTGCTGGACGGCTGGTCGCAGCGCTCACCTACCGGGTCATCGATCGCGGGTGGCTGTCCAACCCGTTCGACGCGTTCGTCGCCATCGGCGCCATCTTCGCGGTTTATGGCGCCACGGAGCTCGTGGAGGGGTACGGCTTCCTGGCGGTCTTCGCCGCCGGCGTGGCGTTCCGTCGCTACGAGTCGCGCCACGACGTCAACCGGCGGCTCCACGAGGTGACGCTCGTCCTGGAGAAGCTGGCCGAGGTGTCCGTCCTGCTGCTCCTGGGCAGCGTCCTGCCGATCGGCGGCGTGCTGGAGCTTGGCTGGCCCGTGCTGCTGGCCGCCCTCGGGCTGATCTTCGTCGTGCGGCCGCTGGCCGTGATCGTCAGCCTCCTTCCGAGTGGGCTGCCCTGGCGACAGCGTCTGTTCATCGCCTGGTTCGGGATCCGCGGCATCGGTTCGATCTACTACCTCGGCTTCGCCTTCGCGACGCTCACGCCGATCCATGCCCAGGAGCTGTTCAGCGTCGTGGCCGTCGCGATCCTGGCCTCGGTGGTCCTGCACGGGCTCTCGAGCGCGCTCCTGACCCGGCGCCTGCTGGCGGCGGACCGCCTGACCCGAGCATCCCCCGGCTAGATCCAGCACCACCCCTCGGGCGGAACGCCCTCGCTGGTCGAGTCGTCGGGCAGGGTCTGGGTCGGCGCACCGGTCCGCTCACAGTCGCGGAAGAGCATCCGCATCCGCCAGCCCTCGGGCTCCAGGGGGAGCGCCGTGAGCAGCGGGACGTAGAGGACGAAGCTGGCGAGGACGATCAGGGCGTAGGCCCCGACGGCCACGCGGCCGGCGACCCGCTCCCAGGCCCAGGCCGCGAAGCACCCGAGTGCCAGGCACAGGAACGGGACGGTCGGCAGGAAGTACCACAGGAACGTCTGGCTGCGATCGCCCGACAGGATGAGCCACGGGACGTAGGTGGCGAGCGCCGCGGCGAGGATGACCGGCTCCGGGCGCAGCCATCCCCATCCCGATCGGGCCCAGGTCACGACGAGCGCCCCGAGCGCCAGCAGGCCCGGCCACCACACCGCCGGATTGCCGAGCGCCAGGATCTCGCGGTAGACACCGCCGTCCGACCCGAACCAGAAGGCCACCGGCCGCTTCAGCAGGGGCCACGACCACGGCGGCGACTGGTACGGATGGTCACCGCCCAGCCCGGTGTGGAAGTCGAGCATCGCGCGCTGGTGCTCCCAGATGCCGCGCCACACCGTGCCGTGCTCCCACGGCAGGCCGATCAGCGTCCCCGGCATCCTGCCGGTGTAGGTCGCGACGTAGGTGATCACCGGCACGAGCAGCAGCAGCACGAGCATCGGCAGCGCCTCCCGTCGAACGGCCGACGCGACGATCTCGCCCCAGCCGGCGTCCGGGGCCGTCCGCCGCCGCTCCACGATCGCCCACGCCGCCACCAGGCCGATGACCGCCGGCGCGACGTAAACGCCCGACCACTTCGTCGCCGCGGCCGCCCCCAGGCAGATGCCGGCCACGAGGAGCCACGGGCGCCCGAGCGTCAACCGGTCCTGCCACGGCACCGTGGACCGATCGCGAACGCGGTCACGGTCCAGCACGACGGCCGTCACCGCGCCGACGACGAACAGGGCGATGAAGGCGTCGAGCATCGCGATGCGCGACTGGACGAGGTGGAGGAAGTCGATCGCCAGCAGGCCGGAGGCGGCCAGCGCGCCGACGGTGGCGCCACGGCCGCGCGTCACCCGGCGCAGCAGCCGCCAGGCGAGCAGGTGGACGAGCGCCACCGTGGCGATGCCCGCCACCGCGGCGGCCACCCGCCAGCCGACCTCGTCGTAGCCGAAGGCGACGATCCCCGAGCCGATGAGCCACTTGCCGAGCGGCGGATGCGCGCGGGTGGTGAGATCGGTGATGTTGCAGACCGCCTCCGTTCCGGCCACGTACCAGCACGCGTCGCGGGCGTAGAAGATCTCGTCGAAGACGAGCCCGACCGGGCGGTTCAGGCTGACCAGGCGCAAGACCGCCGCCACGAGCGCGACGGTGAGGATGGCGATCGTGTCGAGCCGGGTCCAGCGGGGGAGCGCGGCGACGGGGGCTGCGGCGACGGGGGCTGCGGCGACGGGGGCTCCGGCGGTCATGCGTCTCCTGCATCGGGCGCGGACGGCGCCCGGACGGGCGACCCTAGCGGCTCCTATGCTAGGACACCTTCCTCGCGGGCTCACCGGGACGCCGGACGGGCTCTGCTAGACTCGACCATCCTTCCGGATCACTGATTCGGTGGCATCCGGATCGAGAGGCGGGACCGATGAACTACGAGCTCTACATGGCCGAGGCGATCGCCGAGGCACGACGCGGCGGCGAAGAGGGCGAGGAGCCAATCGGCGCCGTCGCGGTCCTCGATGACGCGATGATCGCCCGCGACCACGACCGAACCGCCCTCCAGGGCGACCCGACCGCGCACGCGGTGCTGCTCACCCTCCAGGCCACCGCGCGCAAGCTCGGCCTGCGCCGCCTCTCCGAGGTCACGATCTTCACGACGAACGAGCCGTGCGCCATGTGCACCGGCGCCCTCGTCGAGGCGCGCGTCCGATCGCTCGTCTTCGCCGTCCCCGATCTCGACCGGGGCGCCGCCGGCAGCGTCATCCAGCTCGCCCGCGACCCGTTGCTGCCCCACCAGCTGTCGGTCGTCTCCGGCGTCCGCGAGTCCGAGGCGCGCCGCCTGGCAACCGAGTCCGCATCGGTCTGAGTCCCACGGGGGCGGGGCCGAGGGCTTCTGGTCGGACCAGCCTTTTCGTCACCTTCCAACCACAGCCGCCTAGGGTGACGGCGCGCCCGCGCGGCTCGTCACGTTCCAACCTGAGCGCCCATTGACCGGCGGGCTCGCCCGCTCGCCGTCGCGGTTGAGCGTGGGCGCCGCCGCTCGCAGCCGCCCGGCCCGCTCCGTCGTTCGCCCAAGGTGTCAGAGGTTGGAATCTGGCAAGGATCGGTCGGTGCGGCCTCCGAATGCCCGTCGGCCAGGGCGCCCGTGGGCGGTTTGGACGGGATCGGCAAGTCGGCTAAACTCGGGCCCGGCGTGGAGAGGTGTCCGAGTGGTTGAAGGTGCCGCTCTCGAAAAGCGGTGTGCGGGTAACCGTACCGTGGGTTCGAATCCCACCCTCTCCGCCACGAACACCACGCGGGAGAGGTCGCCTAGAGGCCTATGGCGCGGCACTGGAAATGCCGTTCGGGGCAACCCGTCGAGGGTTCGAATCCCTCCCTCTCCGCCACGTGCCAGGCACATGGCCATGCCGTGCGCACCGACGTCGCGAATTGACCGATGCGCCCCCACGACCTACCATCGCCGCCGGTCGTGCTAGGCGGGGAACTAGCGGTGCCCTGTATCCGCAATCCGCTACAGCGGAGCTGAATTCCCGGTCGAGGTTCGAATCGCTCGTCCACCATGACCGTCGTCCGACGTTGAGAGTCGGGTCCCGCGCAGCGTTGGTCCGTGAACCCCGTCAGGTCCGGAAGGAAGCAGCGGTAAGCGATCGCCTTCGGGTGCCGCGGGACAACCTGGCTGGAGCCGGGCGGCGGGCGTGTGTGCGAGCCGGTCCGGATCGACATCGGGTGCACGACCGATCCTCACTCCCACGCCGATGGCGCCCGTGCAATCGGTGTACGGTAAGGCCCTCATGCCCGGAGCCCGACCCATCCCCGACGTCGCCGTCGATCCCGCCCCGCACCGCGCCCTGTACCGGAAGTTCCGCGCCCAGCGTTTCGGCGAGCTGATCGGCCAGGACCCGATCGTCACCACGCTGCGCCGGGCGGTCACCGGCGAGCGACTGGCCCACGCCTACCTGTTCGTCGGGCCGCGCGGCACGGGCAAGACCTCCACGGCCCGCATCCTGGCCAAGGCGATCAACTGCACCGCCCTGGGCGCCGATGGCGAGCCGTGCGATGCGTGCGCGGCCTGCGTCGCGATCCGCGAGGGACGGGCGATGGACGTCATCGAGATCGACGCTGCCAGCCACGGCCTCGTCGAGGACGCGCGCGAGCTCGTCATGCGGGCGCTGACCGCTCCATCGGAGCTGCGACGACGGGTCTACATCATCGACGAGGTCCACATGCTGAGCACGCACGCATTCAACGCGCTGCTCAAGCTCATCGAGGAGCCGCCCGATCACGTCGTCTTCATCCTGGCCACGACCGACACCCACAAGGTGCCGGCCACGATCATCAGCCGCACGCAGCGCCACGACTTCCGGCGGCTGCCGGAGGCGGTCATCGCCGGCAAGCTGCAGCGCATCTGCGAGACCGAGGGAGCCGGCGCCGATGACGACGCGCTCACCCTCATCGCCCGGCTCGCCGACGGTGGGATGCGCGATGCCGAGTCGCTGCTCGACCAGGTCCTGGCGTTCGCCCCCGAGCGCCTGACCGTCGCCGACGTGCGCGAGGCGGTCGGCCTCGCCGACGACGAGTCGATCGTCGCCCTCGTCGACGCCTACGCCGCGGCGGACGTCTCGAATGCCCTGGAGCGCGTGGCCGGCCTGGCCGATGCCGGTCGAGATCTCGCCCAGGTGGCCTCGCAGGCCGAGGC
>Ga0299913_10005963_pt1 | contig 10494 bp, 9 predicted proteins | sample RVTome_9_FD_201360 | JGI IMG/M metagenome (GOLD analysis project Ga0299913, IMG submission 201360) | Soil microbial communities from uranium-contaminated site in the Upper Colorado River Basin, Wyoming, United States - RVT155D38 (version 2) ... | reverse complement strand
TAAGGCCAAGCGCGGCCTCGCCCACTATCCGTTTCTCACGCCAGCCGACACTCATGCACGGTTCGATCAGTTGTGGCGGTTCGCGGCTGAGCGGGCTGATGCCGGCGCGCACTCGATCGCATTGAGGTTCCGTCGACGGGTCAGTGCCCGCCTGTTCTCACGGCTCAGCCCAGACGACGTGCGCGACGCCATCGCGGGTCACCCGAGTCTCACGGCGCGGCTAGCCAGCGCTTGCAGCACACCTGTTCGCCCCTCCGCCGCGAGAACGGTGATCAAGACCGTGTACGGCTCACTCTCGATGGAGTGGATCGCGCAGCGCGTGAACGCACCGGTCGTCGTGCTGCACCGACATCCATGCGCTATCGTCTCCAGCTGGCTTCGCATGGGGTGGACGAGCCGTCCCGGCTGGCGTGTCCCGCGCGAGCTCGCCGTGCGCCATACGCAGGGTGACGGCGGTGTTCCGCAGGCCAGTGCCCCCCTCAGCCCGACCGAGTGGATCGCATGGAACGTCTGCACGCTGCTAGCTCACCAGGACGTCGTCTCGCGTTCGGTGCCCATGAGCTACAGGGTCGACCATGAGTCAATATGCGCTGATCCGCATCGCGTCCTACGTGAGTTGGCGCAGGCCGTGTCGTGGAGATGGAGCACGTCGATCGACGCCTTCATTCATGACTCGGACCGGCCCGGAGAGGGCTACAAGACGAACCGGAGGATGAGCGAGGCATCCTCAGCGTGGAGGCGTCATCTGACCAGCCGGCAGGTCCAGGCGATACGCGACATTCAGATCCGCTTCCCTGCATTGCATCGGTGGATGTAGATCTGAACATTGGTCATCGGCCGCCCTCCGTCACCGATGCCGTCTGCGTGAGCACTCGTGTGGCAGATCTCGATACCTCGAGCAGTTCGCCTGCGGATGCGTCGTACTCCTCGGCGAACAGGCCGACGTCGCCGACCATCTCCTAAGCCTCGATCCACCGTCTGCTGAGCGGTGCGGGTGACGGTGGTGGCATGAGAAATGCCTCCTGACCAGCGAGGATGCGGGTTACCACACCAAGCATCTACCGGGTCAAGGAGGCACTCTCAGGATGCGGCCATCATCGCACATCCTCAACCGGCTCGACGTGACGTTCGACGACGACCACGCGGTCGCCGACGCCGGGCTGGTGCTGCCCGCCACGCTGCTGGAGCACCTCGACGCCGAGGCCACCGCGGACGCGGTCGTGACCCGTGGGTACCGGCTGGGGCGCAAGGTCGTCACGGTGCTCGCGGGGCTGCTGGCGGGCGCGGACTGCATCGACGACCTCGCGGTCGTGCGGGCGGGATCCACCGACCGGATCCTGCCGACGACACCCATGGCGCCGTCCACGATCGGGGTGTGGCTGCGGTCGTTGACGTTCGGGCACATCCGCCAGCTGGACCGGCTCACCGAGCTGTTGTTGACCCGCGCGTGGGCGGTCGGCGCCGGACCCGGCACCGACGATCTCGTCATCGACGTCGACTCCACCATCTGCCAGGTCCAGGGGTACGCCAAGCAGGGCGCGGCGTACGGCTACACCCGCCAACTCGGCTACCACCCGCTACTGGCCACACGGGCCGGCACCGGCGAGATCCTGCACACGCGGATGCGCAAGGGGTCGGCCAACACCGCACGGGGTGCGCAGCGGTTCGTGCGTGAGACCGTCGGGCGGGTGCGTCGCGCTGGCGCCACCGGCCAGCTCGTGCTGCGCGCGGACGCAGGCTTCTGGTCGTCGAAGGTCATCGCCGCCTGCGAGCACCACGACGTACGCTACTCGATCACCGTGCGGGCCACCAAGCCCGTCGTGGCGGCGATCGACAGCATTGAAGACGCCGCGTGGACCGACATCGCCTACCCCGACGGCGGTCAAGCCCAGGTCGCTGAGACCACCCTGGCCGGCCGCCGCCTGGTCGTGCGCCGCACCCGGCTGGCCGGCGCGCAGGCGCAACTGTTCCCCGACTGGCGGCACCACGCGTTCGTCACCGACCGCAGCGGCACCGCGATCGATCTCGACGCTGACCACCGCCACCACGCCGTGTGCGAGCTGGCGATCCGCGACCTCAAGCACGGCGCCGGCCTGAACCACTGCCCCTCGGGCGTGTTCACCGCCAACGCCGCCTGGGCCGTGCTGGCCACCCTGGCGCACAACCTGTGGCGCTGGACTGCGATCCTCGGTGGCCTGGCCACCGGCCCGGTCGTGGCCAAGACGCTGCGTCGGCGCTACTTGAGAATCCCCGGACGCATCACCCGCTCGGCCCGCCGGTACACGCTGCACCTGCCCGCCCGATGGCCCTGGCGGGACGCGTTCATGCAGGCGCTGTCACGGCTGCGACGCGTCGTGCTGCCGCAGCCCTGCTGACCACCGTCAACACCGACACAGATGCCATCCGACGGCGTCCGTAGCACCACGCCTGCGATAAGCCCTCGGACCGCTAGACCGAGCCAGACCGGTGCGTCGTCACCGAGCTCACCAGCCGCGGCCCCTCACGGCCAGCAACGCGCCGCACGATCGACCCCCGAGAAGGGAAACGGTGGATCCAGGCTAAGCACTGCGTCGATGCACCATCGAGGATGCCCCGGGTGTCGTGGAACTTCGGTGAGTGGCCTCCATGCGGTGGTGCATCGTAGGTCAGGCCGTCGCGGCGTGGGCGACGTCTGATACGGCCGGCTGGTAGCCGACGGCGCGCTCGAGGGCGTGGGCGAGTTGGGGTAGTTGTCGGTGGCCCTTGACGCGACGGAACTGCGCCTGGGCGGCGGTCATGCCGGCGGCGGCCCAGCGCAGGGCCATGTCACCTGATGACCAGTGCTTCACGCGGTGGGCGTGGTCGCGGATGATCTCGATCATCGACTCCACCGGGTTGGTTGACGCGAGGGTCTTGAGCAGGGTGCCGGTGACGCCGAGCCGGGTGACCGTCAACGTCTCGTCGAGGCCTTCGCGCAGCGACGCGGCGGCGCCGGGCCGCCGACGGGCGAGGCTGCGCGCGAGCGCGTCGAGGTCTGCGCGGGCCTCGGCAGCTGATGGTTTGGCCCACGCAGCCCGCAGCTTGCGCTTGACGAGCGGACGCTCGTCCTCGGGCAGATGGTCGAGGATGTTGCGTTCCTTGTGGATGCGGCATCTCTGGGTGACCGCGAGGTGGCCGTAGACGTCGTCGACGGCCTTGGCGATCGCCTTGCCGCCATCGACCACGAACAGGATCCCGCGGGTCGCGTCCAGCCGGCGGGCGGCCAGATCCGACATCAGGCGGGTGCAGACGGCGGCGTTCTCCGTCGAGCCCTCCACGACGCCCAGGGGGACCTTGGTGCCGTCGAGGGTGACGCCGAGCGCGCCGACCAGCGTGTGGTCGCCGAAGCTGAACCCGTCCAGGTACACCACGAGCCAGCGCTGGTCGCCCAGCGGTCGGGCGTGCAGTTCGGCGAGCCGCTCGGCGGTGGCGGCCACGAAGCGGCGGGACACCGCCGACTTCGACGTCGACGACGCGGTCTGTTCGACCTGTGCGCCGACGGGTTCGAGCGCGACCGGGTACCGCCGCGTCGAGATGCCCGCCAGCATGCGCGCGACGATGCCCTCGGTCAGCAGATCGGTGGCCGCCAGCGTCGTGTACGACTCCAGCGGCACCTCCTGGGCGGACTCGCCATCCTCGCTGGCGATGGTGCGTACGCGGGGGCGGCGCACCGGCACGCGGCGGCCGCCCAGCGTGACGGTGGCTGGCTCGGCGCCGTGCCGGTTCATGGTGCGGTCGGGGTCGTGGCGGCCCTTGGGGCCCACGAGCTCGGTGACCTCGGCGTCCATGGTGACCGGTGAACCGTCGCCGGCAGGCCACCGAGCTGCTGCAAGAGACGAGTTCGGGGTGTCCCAGCGGCGGGCGTGCCGGGTGGTCGGTCAGCACCGCTCCACCCAACGGCTGAACCCGCCGGCGCCTGGCGACGAAGAGCTCCAGCTGCGTCGGTGGCTGCGCGCGTTCGCCAGACGGCGGCCGCGGTGGGGGTGGCGGCGTGCTGCCGATGGGCTGCGCCGCGACGGGTGGACGGTCAACCACAAGCGCGTCCGGCGGCTGTGGCGCGACGAGGGCCTGCAGGTCCCCGTACGGCGCCGCAAGCAGCGGCTGGCCGGGATCGGCACCCACGTCGGCGCGATGTCCCCGATCGCACCCGATGCGTTGTGGGCGTGCGATTTCCAGTTCGACCGCACCATCGGTGGGCGGCAGGTCAAGCTGCTCAACATCATCGACGAGTACACCCGCGAAGCCCTCGCGATCGTCGTTGCTCACACGATCGACGCCGACGACGTCGTCGCGGTCCTTGACCGGCTCGCCTGGCAACGCGGCCGCCCACCGGCATTCATCCGCTTCGACAACGGCAAGGTCTTCACCGGCCGCTACGGCCCCGGCACCGGCCAGGTGCTGTTCGACCGGATCTGCCACGACCACGGCATCCGGCATCTGCTCACGGCGCCGCGGTCGCCGACCACGACGGGCAAGATCGAGCGGTGGCACAAGACGTTGCGCCTGGAGTTCCTCGACGGGCAAGACCTTCACCGACATTGCCGACGCGCAGGCGCAGCTGGACGACTGGGTTGGGTGGGTCGCGCCCGGAGGTCGACGTAGCTGGCGACGGCCGCGCGGGCCGGCGGGCGGATCAGCTAGCCCGCCGCAGAGACCGACTGGGGTGGCTACTCGGGGTATGTCGCCGACCTCGACGGGCACCTGTGGGAGATCGCCTACAACCCGTCGTGCCGCTGGCCGGCAGCGGCCAGATGGTCCTGCCCGACGACTGACGACGCGGCCGGCGCGGCCGACGGACGGCACGACGGGCTGCTGGTCCCGTCTCCGCGACCCCTCGCTCAGATCATCGCCGCAAGATCTTGTCCGCCGACCCGAGGTGGGCGTTCATTGCGGACGCGGCGTGTAGTCAGCCGCTCATCTCGTCCATGCGGCGTTGCATCTCGTCGGGGTCAACGTCCTCGACGTGGGTCATGACACTCCAGTGGTGGCCGAACGGATCCTCGAAGGTGCCCGTGCGGTCGCCGTAGAACTGGTTTTCGACCTGGCGCAGCGTCCGCCCACCGGCTGCGGTCGCACGGTCCATGACGGCATCGACGTCCTCGACGTACACACAGATCGTGACCGGGGTGCCGCCGACCGTCTTCGGCCCGCGGATGTCCATATCGGGCGCCTCATCGGCGAGCATGATGACGGCGTCGCCGATCTGCAGCTCGGCGTGGCCGATCTTGTCCGGAGTGTCACCTGGCATCCGCATGCGCTCCGTGGCGCCGAGCACCTCGGTGTAGAAGTCGATCGCGGCGCTGGCACCGTCGACGTGCACGTACGGGACCACGCGCGGGTAGTCCTCGGGTATGGGCTTGACCATCGTCGCTCCTCTTCGACCGCATGTGGCCCGGCACGACCATGCATTCGCACGCTACGGCGTGGCGGCCGTCGTAGCAACGGCCGGCCGGCCGACGGTCGCGTCCGGCGGACTGAAGGCTCACTGGGCGCTACGCGTAGAACCCGGACCCCCTCAGATGCGCAGGCCTGCTGGTCATTGCTGTCGGCCCTGACGCCTGCGCAGCGGTTCGCGGCCTTGTGGGGACTCCGAAGCACGGTTGGCCCATGCTCGGGCTGTGGTGGGCCGATAGCGGCGTGGGTCTTCCTCCGGCCGTGCCGCTCCCCTATATGCCGACTGCAGGGTCGACCTCTCGCTCCACCATACAAGCTGGTGCCTGACATCATGTTGGACGATGCATTGCCGTCCATGGCGAGCCGGGGCGTTACGGAGCAGGCATTTCTTATCCTCACTGCGCTGGTCGGCGAGCCGCGACGCGGCTACGGGATCGTGGGTGGGGTCGAAGAGCTCTCGGAGGGTCGAGTTCATCTGAAGTTGGGACGCTGTACGGGGTGCTCGACCGGCTGGTCGGCGAGGGCTGGTCGAGCTGGACCGTGACGAGATCCATCAAGGACGGTTGCGTCGTTACGACCGGTTGACCGACCGCGGCAGCCAGGTCCTGGCGGCGAGGCGCACCGGTCACGGCGTCGGGCTGCCAACGCCCGGGTCGCCGCCGGGCGGTTGCGCGCGTGGCGCCCGGCGCTGGAAGGGGGGTGCATCAGTGACCTTGCAGATTCGGGGTTCCCGTGTGGTTTGTCGGCCTGGATGACGCCCGTGGATGGAGTGTTGGCCAGGCCGATTGATCGGTTTTCCCTGCTGTGGAGCAGTGTAGGGCTGGGTAGGGTCGGGGGCCCGTGCAGGCCGGATAGGAGGGCCGCGGATGAGCGCGACCGAGGAGCTATTGAAGAACAACCGGCAGTATGCGGAAGCCTTCGATCAGGGCGCCAAGCCCATGCCGCCAGCACGCAAGGTCGCGGTCCTTACTTGCATGGACGCCCGACTACACCCAGAGCGGTTCCTTGGCCTTGAGATCGGCGACGCGCACGTTATCCGCAACGCTGGCGGACGCGCGTCAGACGACGCTCTGCGTAGTCTTATCATCTCGTCACAACTGCTCGGCACGCGCGAATACCTTGTGATCCACCACAGCGACTGCGGCATGCTGACGTTTTCAAACGACGATCTGCGAAGCAAGCTCGCGGCTGATACCGGCGCGGACGCCTCCCACATCGACTTCCTGCCCTTTGGCGACCTCGAGGACAGTGTGCGCGACGACGTGCGGCGCATCCGCGAAAGCCCGTTCCTCCCCGCAGACATCCTCGTGACCGGGTACGTCTACGACGTCGATACCGGCGGCTTGACGCCTGTAGAGGCTGCCGCAGTCTGACCTTCCCTGCCATCGGGCACGGGAACAGGAGCCGGCGGCATCTACGTGCGGCACCTGACAAAGGAAGACCTTGCCGGGGTTGTTCGCGGCTGAGGCCTCGCAGTCGTCGGTCATCAGGCGCGAGGGCCGCGGCCGGTACAGCCACCGGCGGGCCTGCTGCTGGATGGCGAGGACCTCCATCCCGGTCGTGGTGTGCAAGGCGAGTTCGGCCACGGTGCGGCCGTCGGCTTCGGACCGTGGCGCGACGAAGGCGTCGGCCACGACCTCGTCGGCTTCGCCGAGCGCCTGTGCGACCACAGGATGGGGTGGTTCGTCGCTCTCGACGAGTCGGGGTCATCGCCCGCGCCGCGTCGGCGATGCGCTCGGCGGCGGCGGCGATGTGGAACAGACCCCGCAGCGTGTGGGGGTCGTCGGCCTCGGCGGCGGCCGCGAGCGCCCCCGCCTTCGAGGGTCGGACCACAGCTGGTCGGTGCGCGCCTCGATCGCGGTGACCTCGTCGGCGAGCGCGCGGTCGCGGAGCAGGGATGGCGGAGTAGGCCAGCCCGACGGCAACCTCGCTCGCGTCCTTCAGGTCCACACACAGGTCGACCGCGCGGTCGAGTTCGGACAGCCGCGGGTGTTCGGTGGGCGGCGGGAGCTGATGGGGCGTGCCGCCGGCGAGGCCGCGGACCACGTCGACCCCGTCCGTCGGTCCCTGGAGGAACAACACGTCACCGACCTGCAGAGTGGTGTCGCCGCCCGGCCCGTAGAGGAACAGCATGAAACCCGCATCGGCCCTTGACAACCATTAGGAACTCAACGGTCCGCAGATGATGTCGGGCGGGACCCGTGAGTGGCTTGGCGTTGCACTCGCTGGCGTGGCACACCGGCCGGCCCGGCACCCCGACCGATTAGGCGCACATCGAAAGGTTCTTCGGCCACGTCAAGGGGGGAGTGGCCCGAGTTCGAGCGCATCACCGATCCGGCCACGCTCGACCGCGAACTCGAACCCGTCCGGTTCGACTACAACACGGTCCGGTTGCACGCTGCGATCGGCTACGTGACTCCAGACGATGAGCACCACGGACGCGGTGCGATACTACGCAAGCAGCGCGCGGAGGAGCTGCCCGCAGCCCGCGCCGCGCGGCTGGCCCACTGCGGGCAGCAACAGAACGACAACTGACCTCGCGACCCCTTCGGTGGCTGGGAGTTCCCAGGCCCGGACGGCAGGCACGCAACGTCACCGAGGTCGTCCGAGGGGCGCTGGAGGGGCGGAGGTCGGGCCGTTTCGCGAGCGCGCGGTGCACCAGTGCGACAAATCGTGGATCGAGGTCCGAGCGCAACATAGCAAGCGGCGGTGGGTACTCGTCCTTGTGTGCCATCGCCACAGCGATGGGACTGTCGTACTCAAAGGGCGCGCGGCCGGCGAGCATCTCGAACAGCAGTCCTGCGTCGCGCAGGGGCGTAGGAGATCTGGCTTTGCGGTTGTCAACAGGGGTATGGGCATTCGTTGACGTGACCCGTCCGACGGGCGGGCTGGCGGGCGTGTGTGCGGTGGCCTGGCGTGGGCGGGTGGCGTGCCCCGGCGGTTCCACGATGGTGTATTCGGCCTCAACCGGAGGGGTCGGGCCAGCTGGCTACGTCCGGGCTCGCATAGGGCGGGAGGCCGGGTCCCAAGATCTCTTCGGCGTGACCCGCTTCGGCGGGTCCGACCATATCCCCGACGGGATCAGCTCCGGCCTCCCAGACGTCAGCCTGTCACACGCGGCCACGGTTGGACAGGCCTGACGTGCTACCTCCAGCAGGCGGGGTCGTAGACGGTCTGGTCGCGGACCATCGCGAACGCAATCCGGTTCGCGCGGTTGGCCAGCGCGGTCCAGATGATCATGGAGTGTTTGCCGCGGTCGGCCAGCTGTGCCGCGTACGCGCGGGCGGCGCGGTCGTGGTGGCGCAGCCCTAGGGCGAGCTCGAGCAGCGCCCAGCGCAGCCCCACGCTGCCCTCCCGGGAGATCTCGCCGTCAACCCGGCGGCCGGCCGATTCGTGGACCGCTGGGGTCAACCCGGACGCCCGGTACACCTGCGCCGCGGTCGCCCACCGACTCGGGTCCCCCACAGCACCGCCGTAGCCGGCCGCGCGGATGGTCGCCCAGCCGGGCGTCGTGGTCAGCACCTGATATGGGGTGGCGGGCAGCAGCCGGACGAGGTGCTCGTCGGCGTGGGTGACCTGCCGGTTGATCTCGACGAGCAGCGCCAGGTCCCACCCGATCGCCTCACGGGCGACCGCCGCGTCGGCGGCGGGCAGCGCCTCACGCGCCGCGCTCACCAGCCGTTCGGCCACATCGGTGGTGACCCGCAGCCCACGCGTGGCTGCGTAGCGGCGGAACCGGGCGACCCCCAGGCGTGCGAGCCGCGCAGGGTCACGGAAGTCGGTGACGACCAGCCGTCCGACGCGGGTGACCATCACCCGGTGCAGACACCCCGTCAGGCCCGGGAACGCGCGGTCGAGCAGGCTGACCAGATGCCGGGTGATGTCACGGCCCAGCGCGGCCCTGCTGCGCCGGTACCGCGCCCACGCAGCGAGCTCGACGATCGCCGGGTTCGACGCGTGCACCGGGCTGCCACGCCCGGCGACGAGCAGATCGAACATCGCCGTGGCATCGATGACGTCGGTCTTGACACCGCGTTTGCCGTTGGTCTTGCGCTGCTCAGCGACGTGCGCCGGGTTGAACTCCACCGCCTCCCACGCCGACGGCAACACCCCCGGTGCGACCAGCGGCAGGTGATAACCACTCGCCTCGACACCGACACGGACCAGCCGCGCCAGCCGCTCCTCGGTCGCCGACCCGACGCGAGCGACCAGCTCGCCTATGCCGCTGCGGTTCAACCCGAACGTAAACGGCGGGCACAGTCGCTCACCAGTGAAGTCGGCGACCAACGCGACCGCCGTGGCCTTGCCGGCATCGACGGTGACCGCGATCACCTGTTCCGGCGGGATCTTTCGGAGCGGCTCGACCAATTGCTGCACACGACGGCCATGGACGTGCACCATGACAGCACCTCCGGGGTGATCTCGGTTGTCTGGGCGACTCCCTTGAACACCTCCGGAGGCCTACAGGGAAGACCTCAAACCCATACCATCCCCGGATGCAGTGAGGTCTGCGGGGATTTACGGTCACGGCGTCCAGGGCGGTCGTTCGGACGCGTTGGACTGGGTGGCCTATGGTTCGTGGAAGGTGTCGCCGAGTGCGTCGTTGACCCGCTGGATCGCGGCGCGCTCGTCGTCGTCTCAGGGCTGCTCATCGATGCGCGTCACGCCGACCCGGTCGCCGCGCGCGACGGTGCGGATGCGCCGCCGCCACTGGCGGGCGAGGCGCCGCAGTTCGGCGCGCAGCGCTTCCTGCGCGTGGCGGTCGGCGACCTCGGCGACGCTGTGGCCGTGTGAGGCGCAGCGCGCGAGCATTGACTGCGCCAGCTCGTCGATGCCGTTCATCCCGCGTCGTCCTCACGTCGCGACTGCACACGCAGTCTACGCCCACCCGGATCGCGCCAGTCGGCGGTGCCGAGCGGACGCAGCGCAGCGGCGGGGCCGTGCCAGTGATCTGCAAGGTGACTGGTCTGCCCCCGACGGTCGTGCCAGTCGTCTGCAAGTCGTCGACCACCGTCCGGGTGGCGATGCCAGCGATCTGCAAGTTTCCGTGGCGCCGAGCCGCGCGTAGCCGGCGTTCTGGCA
>Ga0299913_10005962_pt1 | contig 10494 bp, 10 predicted proteins | sample RVTome_9_FD_201360 | JGI IMG/M metagenome (GOLD analysis project Ga0299913, IMG submission 201360) | Soil microbial communities from uranium-contaminated site in the Upper Colorado River Basin, Wyoming, United States - RVT155D38 (version 2) ... | reverse complement strand
ACACCGTTTCCAGAACCCCGTGGCCCCCCTGCCTGGTCGCATAAATCAAGGTATCGCTGTTCGGTGCGAAGCTCGGTGACTCGTCCTGCTGCCCCGTCGAAAGCACCAGCAGGCTCCGCTGTCCGAGCTCCATCATCGCGATCCGGAAATTACCGCGATCCATGTGCACTGTCGCCAGCTTTTTGCCGTCCGGCGACAGGCGTGGACGCGCATTATAACTGCCTTCGAAGGTCACGCGCTCAGGCGTTCCGCCGTTGGCCCCGACGCGGTATACCTGCGGGCCGCCGCTTCGATCCGAAGTGAAATAGATCACCCGACCGTCGGGCGACCAGCTTCCTTCCGTATCGATGGCGCGATTGGTGGTCAGGCGCTTCACGTCGCGCGTTGCCAGATCCATCACGTGAATATCGAGATTGCCGTCCGTACCCCCGAGCGTCAGTACGAGCCTGCGGCCATCGGGTGAAAATGACGGCGAACCGTTGATGCCGGGCCGGTTCGACACCTGAATGCGATTTCCGGTTCGAAGCGTCTGCACGAAAATAGACGAGGCGTTACCCTCGAAGGACACGTAAGCGAGACTCCGGCTGTCGGGCGACCACGCGGGCGACATGATCGGGTCGAACGACTCCATGATCGTGTGCTCGTTCTCGCCATCGGCATCGGAAACAATCAGCGTATGGACCTGGCCCGCGTCCGTCTGCCGCGCCGTAACGTAGGCGATCTGGGTGGCGAATACTCCTTCGATGCCGGTCAGTTCCTCATAAATCATGTCCGCCGCGCGATGGGCGGCCCGACGCAAGGTCCCGCGGGTCGCCGGCATGCGATACCCCACAAGTTGCTCGCCGCCAAACACGTCGAATAGCTGGAACTGAAGCGTATACGCGTTTTCTTGTCGTTGCGTCAGCTTGCCGACGACAACCGCCTCGACTCCCACCATCGACCAGTCGCTGAAGTCGACATCGACGCCGGCAGTCGGCTTTTGCAGCATGTCGTCCTCGTCGAGAGGGGCGAAGCGGCCGCTTCGCTGCAGGTCCGCGGCGATGACGCCGGCGACCTCCAGCGGGGGGGTGCCGCCCTGGCCTTCCCAGCCGAATGGCACGATAGCGATCGGCGCCTGGTTTCCCGCGCCGCGCGTGATCTGTATTTCGAGTTCCGCCATCGCGCTGGTGCCGGCAAGAAGCGCCAGCAGGAAAAGGGGAAGTCGGCGAATGAGGTTTTTCTGCATCGTTGGTATCCGTGTCATCCCTTAGTAATGCCCTTGTAATGCCCTGTAAAAGCTTCGCGAAAGTCGGACTTGCGATTAGCCGTTGCCTCCCGAATTTCGACGAGGTTATGGTGATTCGTCCTGCGACTCGTCCGCCGGGTGGCCCTATTCTTCAGGTTTGAAGATGATGCGCAAGTTTCTGTCGAACAGCGTGGGGTTCTCCGGTTGCGGCAACGGGGATGCCTTGAAGACTGCCGCCTCGATGGAACGTTGCACGGCCGCATCGCCATTGCAACTTTCGATGCTGGCGCCAATCACCTCCCCACCCGGGACCTGTCGCACCTGAACGACGCACTCGAGCCCCGGAATGGCGCTTGCAGGCCGGATCCAGTTTTGCTGTATCCTCTGTTGAATCGCAAAGATGTAGCGGGCCTGTTCACCCGAATTCAGAGCGTCGAGCATGCTCTGCTCTTCCGCCAGTTCCGCTGCCAGTTGCCGTCTGCGCTCGGCCTCCTCGGCTTCCCTTGCTTTGCGCTCGTTCTCCAGGCGTTGTCTTTCAATATCCTCGAGCCGCCTCTTCTCGGCTTCCTGACGTTGCCGTTCGAGCTCGGCTTCCTCGCGCCGACGCTGCTCCTCGGCTTCGCGCTGCTGGCGCTGCCGTTCCGCCTGCTCACGCTTCTGCCGCTCTTCGGCCTCCTGTTCCAGACGTCTTTGTTCCGTGGCCTGTTGCTGTCGAATACGTTCCTGTTCCCGTTCAAGATCCAGCTGCCGCTGGCGTTCCGCCTCCTCGAGCCGCTGCTGCTCGGCCGGATCGACCTCCGGTTCCGGCTCTGGCGCCGGCTCCTCCGGTTCGACCGGCGCCGCCCGTTCCGCCATGTCCGCCTCCGTCACGAGGCTCGCCTGCATCGCCAGCGGCGTGACCGGCGGCACCGGCCGGTGAAAATCGAGCGCGAACACCATGGCCCCGAATATCAGGACGTGCAGCAGTACGGCCAGTGCGACCGGAACAACGTTGTAATCCTTGCGAATCACTCAGACAGAAGTCTCATTCGGGTATCGGATAGGTATCCAGCGGATCCGTGACGAATCCGACATTCTCTGCCCCCGCTTGTTGCAACAGCACCATTGCCCCGACAACATTGCCGTATGGCACGGCGCGATCCGCCTTCACCAGGATCGGCGTATCCGCGCTGTTACGCAGCACCCTCGAAGTCTGGGCGACGACCTCCTGGCCGCTGACCGGCTCGTCCTCATCGTCGCCAACGTTGATGTACAGATTGCCGTCCACATCGACGCTGACTATCAGCGGCGGATGGTTGGGCACGTCGTCGATCGGTTCGGCGCCCGCTTTGGGCAACTCCACCTTTACTCCCTGCGTCAGCAAGGGCGCAGTGACCATGAAGATGATCAGCAAGACGAGCATCACGTCGATGTACGGCACGACGTTGATCTCGGCCATCAGCTTGCGCTTCTGCAATGGTGTCGACATGTCACGCCCTCTTCCGTCTGGAATGCCGTTGCAGAATGCTCGAGAACTCCTCCATGAAACCGTCGTACCGGATCTCGAGGCGGACCACCTTGTCCGCGTAGCGGTTGTAGGCGACGACCGCCGGAATTGCGGCGAACAGTCCCATGGCCGTAGCGATAAGGGCTTCCGCGATACCCGGCGCCACCATGGCAAGCGTTGCCGCCTGCACGTTACCGAGCGCGCGGAACGAATTCATGATGCCCCATACAGTGCCGAACAGGCCGACGTAGGGACTCGTCGAGCCGATGGTCGCCAGTGTGGCAAGCCCCTGCTCCAGCCGGTCCACTTCGCGCATCATCGACACTCTCATTGCGCGACGGCATTCTTCCACGAGCTTGTCCGGCTGCGTGTCGGCCTGCTCGATGCCCCGATTGAATTCGCGAAAACCGGCTTCGAAAATACTGGTCATCCCGATGCTGCCGCCCTTCTGCCGGTTCGCGCTGCGAAAGAGAGTCTGAAGGTCGCCGCCCGACCAGAAGTTCGCCTCGAATGTGTCGGAGGCGTCTTTGGTTCGCTGGATGATGCTCCTCTTGGTGAAAATGATGCTCCAGGAGACGAATGAGGCAATGAGCAATATCAGCATCACCAGTTGCACGGGGATGCTGGCACCCATGATCAGGTGCAGAAAAGACATATCAGCTGTCATAGTCGGGAGTCCTTGAAAAGTGTGTCAGGCAGTCGCGCGGGCTTCAGAGTGTCGGCATTCAGGTACGCTGCCCGCGTAGTGCCACGGCAAAGCATCTCGCCGTCGAGGTTGTCGCGAAAAATGTTCTGTTCGATGAGGAAGCTCGCACGCGAGAGGTCGATCAGCCCCGCGGTGACGACGAGCTCGTCATTGAATCGCGCCGGCGCCAGGAAGTCGGCCCGCGTATCGACGACGACGAAAAACCGCCGGGCCTCATAAAGAAGCACGTCCTGTTCGACACCGAGAGACCGCAACCACTCCGTGCGGGCGCGCTCCATGAACTTGAAGTAATTAGCAAAATAGACGAGCCCCTGCGCGTCGGAATCCTCGTAATACACACGCACCGGCCATGCAAAAGTCCGGCTCGATTTCTCGCTCGGATTCTCCAACGGCTGTCACTTGAGTTCGGGAAACAAGGGCAATTCGGCTGTCGACTCCCGCGCCGGCGGAGTCAGCCCGAAATGCAGGTAGGCGTTTCGAGTGGCGACACGGCCGCGCGCCGTGCGCATCATGAACCCCTGCTGGATCAGATACGGCTCGAGAACGTCTTCGATGGTGCCGCGCTCTTCGCCCAGAGCAGCGGCGAGACTTTCGATCCCTACAGGTCCGCCGTCGAACTTGTCGATAATCGTGTGGAGCAGGCGGCGGTCCATCGCATCGAAGCCGCTTGGATCCACTTCCAGCATGTCCATTGCCTTGACGGCGACATCCTCAGTCACCACGCCGTCTGCCTGCACCTCGGCGTAGTCCCTCACCCTGCGCAACAACCTGTTGACGATTCGCGGCGTGCCGCGCGCACGGCCGGCGATCTGCGCGGCGCCCCCGCGTTCGATCGGCAGGTTGAGAATGCCCGCGGAGCGCAGCGCGATCGTTTCGAGATCTGCTTTTGAATAGAACTCCAGACGCTGCACGATACCGAAACGGTCCCGGAGCGGCGAGGTCAGCAAGCCCGCGCGCGTGGTCGCGCCCACCAGCGTAAACGGCGACAGGTCGAGCTTGATCGAACGCGCGGCGGGTCCTTCGCCGATTACGATGTCGAGTTGAAAGTCTTCCAGCGCGGGATACAGAACCTCCTCGACCACGGGGCTCAGGCGATGCATCTCGTCCACGAACAGCACGTCGTTGGGTTCGAGATTGGTCAGAATGGCCGCAAGGTCGCCGGGGCGTTCGAGCACGGGACCTGACGTCTGGCGCAGATTGACACCCATTTCATAAGCGACGATGTGCGCGAGAGTGGTCTTGCCGAGTCCGGGGGGGCCGAAAATCAGCACATGGTCGAGCGCTTCGCCGCGATTTCTTGCGGCGGTGATGAAAATTTCCATCTGCTGTTTCACCGCAGGCTGACCGACGTAATCCGCCAGTTTTTTCGGCCGGATCGCCCGATCGAATATGCGATCGTCGCCGCGCGGAGCGGCGCTGGTCACGCGGTCGCGTTCGATGGCAGTCATCAGCTTACTGCCTGTCGTAATGCCGACCGGATGATATCTTCGGCCGTTTTGTCTTCAACATCGAGTTGACCGAGCAAGCGCTTGACCTCCTGCGGCTTGTACCCCAACGCGACCAGCGCGCCAAACGCCTCGCCGCGTGCATCCGCGCGCGCTGCACGACCGGCCGCCTTCGGCAGTACCGCCCGCTCGTCGATACGATCGCGCATTTCAATTATGAGGCGCTCCGCGGTCTTGCGGCCCACGCCGGGTATCTTGATCAGCATCGCGCTGTCTTCGTAATGCACGCACCGATGAAAGTCTGCAACGCTCACGCCGGAGAGAATTGCGAGCGCCATCTTTGCACCGACGCCGCTGACTTTGAGCAGGGTTCGGAAAAGCTGCTTTTCGTCCTCGGTTGCGAATCCGAAAAGCGAATGCGCATCCTCCCGCACGTGCATGTGCGTATGTAGAAAAACCTCCGCGCCGACTGGCGGCAACTCCAGGAAAGTCGACATGGGAGTTTCGATTTCGTAGCCGACACCGGCACATTCGACAATGATCCTCGGCGGTTGTTTTAAGGCCAGACGGCCGTGTAGCGAGCCTATCATCGCAACCCTGCAACGGCAGCCGCACCGGCAAGGCGCGAATGCAAGCGGCGCTGATGGCCGTGACAAAGTGCCGCGGCCAGCGCATCCGCGGCATCCGGAGACGGTTCGCCCTGCAGGCTGAGCAGCGAGGCCACCATATGCTGAACCTGCGTTTTCGTTGCGGAGCCGCTGCCGACAACCGCCTGTTTGATTTCCCGGGGAGCATACTCAAATACGGCAATCTCGAATGCGAAGGTCGCGCACAGGGCAGCGGAGCGAGCCTGGCCGAGTTTCAATGCACTCATGGCGTTGCGATGCACGAAAATACTCTCGATGACGACGGCATCCGGACGGTATTCAGCGACGATTTCTCCGACGGAGCGAAATATCAGCCGCAGACGGGTGCCGAAATCGCCCTCGACACTGCGCACGGAGCCGCTGGCCACGTAGTGCGCACGGTCGTCCTCGAAGTCGAGGACGCCGAATCCTGTGGCGCGGGAACCGGGATCGATACCCAAGATGCGTTGTCGCTCGGTCAATACCTGCCTCAAAGCTGTGACAGCACGTCGTCGGGAATTTCGGCGTTGCTGTAAACGTTCTGTACGTCGTCGAGATCTTCGAGCATTTCGAGCAGCCTGACCATGGAACCGGCTTCTTCCAGCCCGAGTTCGACGCTGGTTGCCGCCCACATTGTCAATTCGGAGTCATCCGGAGCTAGCCCCGCCTCCAGCATCGCGTCTCTCACTGCCTCGAGCTCGAGCGGGTCCGTCAGAACCTGCACCGACCTGTCTTCATCGACGACGACATCCTCCGCACCCGCTTCGATCGCGGCCGTCATGATGGCATCGTCATCGCTGAGGGCGGGATATGACAGCAGACCGACATGATTGAACAGGTAGCTCACCGAGCCGTCGGCGCCGAGATTGCCGCCGAACTTGGAGAACGCGTGGCGCACGTCGGCGACAGTGCGGTTACGGTTGTCCGTCAGACAATCGACCATGACCGCCGTGCCTCCGGGTCCGTATCCTTCGTAGCGTATTTCCTGATAATGCGACCCATCCAGTTCGCCGCCGCCGCGCTTGATCGCGCGGTCGATGTTGTTTTTCGGCATGCTGTGCGATTTGGCTTTGTCGACAGCGAGCCGCAAGCGCGGATTCGACCCGATGTCGGCCCCGCCCATGCGCGCGGCAACGGTAATTTCACGGATCAAGCGGGTGAACAGCTTCCCCCGCTTCTTGTCCTGCGCGCCCTTGCGGTGCTGTATGTTCGCCCATTTACTGTGTCCGGCCATAGATACCGTCGCTGTCCGTGGATGACCAAATTCCCTGCGGATGCCCGAACCGCAAGCGCCGGCGTCACGAACCGGTTTGCGCGCGTATGATAACGGTTATCGGATTTCGGCACATCATCAAAAATGGTCACGAGCGAACACGAAAACCGGCAGAAAGGCAGCGATCAGGTGGACATCGTCGCCGTAACGCGACAATACATCGCATCGTTGCCGGGACGGCACACAAACCTGCAGACGGAGGGCGAGGCGATCGCCGCCATCCTGGAGCAGCTGGGTCTGTCGCAACACTTGATTGCGGCCGCCCGGTTCTATCCGTTCGTCCGGGACGGCACCGTTACGGCAGGCGAGCTCGGCCATACACCTCTGGCCGAGCTTGAAGGCACGATGGAGGGCCTGATGCAGCTCGGCAGGGTTGCCCTGCCGCCCGATTGGCGGCCGGGTGAGGCTCTCGCAGTCAGCCAGTCCGAAGCGCTGCGGCGAATGCTGCTCGCGGTGGTTTCCGACCCACGTCTCGTGCTTATCCGGATTGCGGAGCAACTGTATCGACTGCGCGAGGCCAAAGGATCGCCAGCGGGGGAGCAACGCGCCGTAGCGATCGAAACAAGGGAGATTTACGCGCCGCTGGCAAACCGCCTTGGCGTCTGGCAGCTGAAATGGGAACTGGAGGACCTCGCGTTCCGCTATCTCGAACCGGAAAGGTATCAGCGCATTGTGAGCGCGCTTCGGGAGAAGCGCGCGGAACGCGAAGCCGCGATCGACGCCGTGAGAAAGACTTTCGCAGCGGAACTCGCCGCCAACGGTATTGTAGCAGATGTCAGCGCGCGGCCGAAGCACATTTACAGCATCTGGCGCAAGATGCGGCGCAAGGACAGCGGACTGGAGCACATATTCGATATCAGGGCGGTACGGATTCTCGTGCAGAATGTCGGCGACTGCTACGCGGCGTTAGGTGTCGTGCACAATCGCTGGTCGTATCTCCGCGGCGAGTTCGACGACTACATCGCAAGCCCGAAGGAGAACAACTACCGGTCGCTGCATACTGCTGTCATCGGCCCGGGTAATCAGATCGTCGAAGTACAGATACGCACGCATGAAATGCATCGTCAGGCGGAGCTGGGCGTCGCTGCGCACTGGCGATACAAGGAAGGCGGCAGCGCGAAACCGGCCTTCGATCAGAAAATTCAGTTTCTGCGGCAGCTCCTCGAACCGGCGGACCGGGCCGGAGACCTGCTGGAGCAAATCCGCGGTGATATTTTCGAGGACCGCGTATACGCCCTGAGCCCCAGAGGCGATGTGGTCGAAATGCCTGCCGGTTCGACGCCGCTGGACTTCGCCTATCACGTACACACGCAGATCGGCCACCGCTGCCGCGGCGCCAAGGTCAACGGCCGCATCGTGCCGCTTACGTATAAAGTGCAAAACGGCGACAGGATCGAAATCATAACCGCCAAAGAACCGCAGCCAAGCCGGGACTGGCTGAGCCCGCAGCACGGCTATCTCGCCGCAGCCCGAAGCCGCTCGAAGATCAGAAACTGGTTTCGCCAGCAGGACAAGGAACAGAATCGGAAACAGGGCCGGGATATCCTCGACCGCGAACTGGCGCGCCTGAGTGTGAGGGATCTCTCCACGGACGAGCTCGCGAGGCAGCTCAAGCTCGACAGCAGCGATGCGCTGTGCATAGCTCTCGGCGCCGGCGACATTACCTCGAGCGCCGTCGCCAACGCCATACAGCGCCTGCGCAAGGAAGTCAGCCAGCCGCCGTTGCCGGCGAAACGACGGCGTCCCCGCAGAGGCACGGCCGATGAGCAGGTCGAGATCCAGGGCGTGGGCGATCTCCTCTGCAATCTCGCGAGATGTTGCCGCCCGGTGCCGCCGGAGGACATTGTCGGCTATATAACGAAAGGACGCGGAGTAGGCATTCATCGACAGGATTGCGGCAATTTTCGCAGCCTCTACAGCCGCCATCCCGAGCGTGTCATCGCAGTCGAATGGCGAGATCCCGCCGATGAAAGCTATCTCGCCGAACTGGTGCTGCAGGCCTACGACAGGCAGGGTTTGCTGCGCGACGTCAGCAGCGTCCTGGCCGATGAGAAGGTCAGCGTCGAGAGCGTGCAGACGAAAACGGATCAGCAGCGCATGCAGGCGCAGATGGAGCTTCGGATACTGGTCCCGGGACTGGCCGCTTTGAGCAGTGTCATCGGCAAGCTGGAACAGTTGCCGAACGTCACGTCCGTGCGACGGAAAAGCTGAGGAGGCTCTGGCGCCGCAGGAGCGCGCCGTCACTTGTTGACGTTGTTGAGGGCTCTCTTGTCGACGGCGAGCGCGGCTTCGTGCATCGCCTCGGCCAGCGTCGGGTGGGCGTGAATGGTGCGTTGCAGATCTTCGGTGCTCGCCGAGAACTCCATCGCCAGAACCGCCTCGGATATCAGCTCGCCGGCCATCGGGCCGATGACATGGACGCCGAGAATTTCGTCATCGTCGCTTGCCGACACGATTTTGACCATGCCGGCCGGCTGTTCCAGGGCTTTGGCGCGCCCGCTGGCTGCAAACGGAAACGATCCGGTCTTGTACGGACGCCCGCTGTCGCTGACTTCCTGCTCGGTTTTGCCGACCCACGCGATTTCCGGCGCCGTGTAGATGACAGACGGGATGACGTCGTAGTTCATCTCTGCGACTTCGCCGGCGATGAGGTCCGCTGCCATCACGCCCTCCTCCGACCCCTTGTGCGCCAGCATCGGTCCGCGCACGCAATCGCCAATGGCGAAGACCCCCTTCACCTGGGTCCGACATTCGTCGTCGACCGGAATGAAGCCCTTCTCATCGACTTGAATACCGCAATCTTCCCCGAACAACTCTTCGGTAAAAGGCCGTCGTCCAACTGCAATCACCAGTTTGTCGACCTCGATGGATTTTTTGCCGGAGTCGTCCTCGTAGTCCACCCTGACTCCCCCTGACGATGTGTCGGACCCGGTGAGCCTCGCCCCGAGATGAATGCTTATGCCTTGCCGCTTGAACTGCTTTCCCGCCTCTACCGCAATATCGCGGTCGACAACGGCGAGCAGATCGTCCAGCGCCTCGAGAACCACCACCTCGGAGCCGAGACGGCTCCAGACGCTGCCGAGTTCGAGGCCGATAACACCGGCACCGACTACGCCGAGTCTTTTGGGCACCTGTTCGAATTCAAGAGCGCCCCAGGAGTCCACAATCCGGTCGCCATCGAATGGCGCCACTTGCAGCTCGACCGGCGCCGAACCGGTCGCGAGTATGACGTAGCGCGCCTCGAGCACCTCGGGTTCGCCGGATTTCGGGCAGAACTCCACTTTGCGGTCGGCAAGAAGCCTGCCGTGACCGACGAGCCCGTCCACCTTGTTGGCTTTGAACAAGCCCGCAATTCCGCCGGTCAGTTGCCGCACGATCGTCTGCTTGCGCTTTTGCATCGCCGCCAGATCGACTTCCACTCCCGAAAAATTGATGCCGTGCTTGCTGAACTCATGCTCTGCCCGATGGAACAGCTCTGACGATTCGAGCAATGCCTTGGAGGGAATGCAGCCTGCATTGAGACAGGTGCCGCCGAAGGCGTTTTTGCCGTCGCGATTCTCCCACTGATCGATGCACGCCACGTTCATTCCATTCTGGCTCGCCCGGATTGCAGCTATGTAACCTGCAGGGCCCGCACCGATCACGATCACGTCGTAGTTTTTCGCCATTCCAATCTCTCATTCCTGCGTTTCAGTTGTTCGCTCTCAGCTCTGGCCGTCGCTAGACCGTCACC
>Ga0299913_10005961_pt1 | contig 10496 bp, 8 predicted proteins | sample RVTome_9_FD_201360 | JGI IMG/M metagenome (GOLD analysis project Ga0299913, IMG submission 201360) | Soil microbial communities from uranium-contaminated site in the Upper Colorado River Basin, Wyoming, United States - RVT155D38 (version 2) ... | reverse complement strand
AAGGCCGCAGTCGGAGGAGCGACCGACTGCTAAACTGCTGTAGGACATCCGTAGGACAGGTCGCGCCAATGGACGTGGTAACGATTCGCGAGCTCTCGCACTCGCCCGGTCGGCTGATCGAGCGCCTCAAGCGCGGCCCGCTGCTGATCACGCGTTCCGGCCGTCCGCTGGCCGTGCTTCACCCCATCGACGAGGATGCGCTGGCCGACTATGTCCTGGCCAACGCGCCCGAGTTCGTGGCCGGCATGCGCGAAGCGGAGGATGAGATTGCCCGAGGCGAATTGGGCCGAAGCCTGGACGACATCCTCGGTGAGTTGGCGACCGAGGAGTCGCGGGCATAGCGGCGCGCGAGGTCAGGCTTGGTGCGCGCGCCGAGCGAGACCTGCGTCGCATCGGGCCTGGGCCGGAGCGTGACCGGATCGTCGCTGGGCTGCGCGCCTTGGCCGTCGGCGGCGAGAACATCGACGTCGTCCCGCTGGTCGGTCGATCGCCTTGGCTGCGCCTGCGCGTCGGCGACTGGCGTGTGCTGTTCCGTCCGATCGATGACGCGCTGTGGATCGAGCGGCTCGTCCATCGGCGTGACCTCGACCAGGCCGTCGAGACCCTCGAGTAGCGCATGACCGCGGAGCTCGTTCCGGCCCGCCTCGTGCGCGGATCGCGCGGCGCGGTGGCCAGCCCGCAGTACCTGGCCAGTGAGGCGGGGTTGGGTATCCTGCGCACCGGGGGCAACGCCGTCGACGCCGCGATCGCGACCAATGCCGCGCTCGCCGTGGTGGCGGGGCACTCGTGCGGCCTGGGCGGCGACGCCTTTTGGCTGATCTGGGACGGCCACAAGCTCCACGCCCTCAACGGCAGCGGCCGGTCGGCGCGAACGGCGACCATCGAGGCCGCGCTTGCCGCCGGCCTCCCAGAGATGCCCCTGCGCGGGCCGTGGACGATCACCGTGCCCGGCGCGATCCGCTCGTGGGGCGACGCCCACGCCCGCTTCGGCCGCCTGCCGTGGGCCAGCCTCTTCGAGCCGGCAATCGAGCTGGCCGACGGCTTCGCCGCAACGGAGGCCTGGTCGGCGGCGATCGAGCGCTCGGCGGCAATCTTCGGCACGGACGGGGACTGGGCACGCACCTTCCGCCCGCACGGCCGGCCATGGCGCGTCAGCGAGCGCGTCAGCCTGCCCAACCTTGCCCGCACGTTGCGCGTCATCGCCGAGGACGGCCCGGACGTCGCCTACACCGGCTCGCTTGCCCGGCAGGCGGCCGGCTACCTCGAGCTGCGCGGCTCGCCGCTGCGCGCCGACGACTTTGCCGCCCACACCTCGACCTGGACCGAGCCGATCTCGATCGAGTACCGCCGCCGCACCTCGTTCAGTCACCCGCCCAACTCGTGTGGGCCCTTAGCGCTGGAGATGCTCGGGCTGCTCGAGCGCTTCGCGCCACCGGCGGCGACCGACGACGCGCGCTGGATCCACCTCGGCCTGGAGATCGGCCGCCTCGCCATGGCCGACCGCGATGCCGTGGTGACCGACCCCGACTTCATGGCCCCGGACGCGATCGAGCGGCTGCTCGACCCCGACCGACTGGACCGCCTCGCCGCCGGCATCGACCCGAAGCGCGCCGCGCCGATCCCGCCGGTGCAGCTGGGCGGCGGCGGCACGATCTACCTCGCCAGCGGCGACGGCGAGGGCAACCTGGTCAGCCTGATCGAGTCGAACTACGCCGGCTTCGGCTCCGGGCTGGTTGACCCGCAGACGGGCATCTCGTACCAGAACCGGGGCGCGTTCTTCCGCCTCGACCCCGCCCACGCCAATGCCCTCGCGCCGGCCAAGCGGACGGTCCACACGCTCACGCCGGGCATGCTCTTCCGCGACGGCCGGCCGTGGATTGCCCACGGCTCGATGGGCGGCGAGATCCAGCCGCAGGTCTTCGCCCAGTTCGTCTCAGGCGTGGTCGACCTGGGCCTCGACATCGCCACCGCGCTGGCCCGGCCGCGCTGGGTGGCCAACGTCGAGCGCCACCTCGGTCCGCCAGCCATCGCCGCTCTCGAGCGCCGCTTCCCCGAGTTGGTCGGGGCGGAGCTGGAGCGGCGTGGCCACCGCGTCGCCTGGACCGATCCGTTCTCGTCGGCCATGGGCCACGCCAACGCCGTCGAGCTGGTGCCCGACGGCAACGGCGGCACGACCCTCGCCGCGGCGACAGATCCGCGCAGCGACGGAGCAGCGCTGGCGTGGTGAAACAGCCGGGTATACTCCGAGCCGGCCGGTCGCGCCGCGCTCACGACCTCCGCGGTCGGCCAATCCACCTGCCGGCGCCCGCTCGTGGCGCCACGTCCTTGAGCCGAGCGTGAGTTCGAACGTCGCCCAGAACTACCCCTACCGCACCGAGACCGAGGACGAACGCGACGCGGCCGTCGCCGCCGCAGTTGCGCGCTTCGACGGTCTCGCAGATCGCATCTATGCCGAGGCCAGCCCGCTGCCGCCGCTGCCGCCCGACGAGCCGGGCAAGCCGCACCTGTGGTGGGTCTTCGTCTGCCCCAACGAGGTCGAGGGCCGGCTGCACGTGGCCGGCTACGGCATCGAGCGGCACGCGCTGTACACCGCCTGCGACACGTGTGGCCAAACATACCTGCGCTGACGGTCTAGACTCGGACGCGGTCGGCCATCGCGTCCACGAGAGGGGATAGTGGCAGGAGAGTTGGGGGATTCTGAGCAGATCGAGTGCCGGCAGTGCCGCCACTCCGTCCCGCGCCTGGAATTCTGCGTACGCTGTGGGCACTCGCTGGCCGAGGAGTACCACGGCGAACGCCTACGCCGCGGCGGGACCTACGCCGCCGCGCCTAACGAGTCGGTCCGCTCGCTGGCGCTGATCAGCACCCTCTTCCCGGAGCTGCCGCGGGCCGACATGCGCGTCTTCCGGCTGTGTTTCGCGGCCGGCGTGGCGCTGCTCATCGGGCTGGGCCTGCTCGGACTGTTCCCGGTCGCCCTCGTCACGGCGGCCGTGCTCGTGCCTTTCCTGATGGTTCTCTACCTGTGGACAGTCGACACGTACGAAGATGAGCCGCGGCCAGTGATCGGCGCGACGATGGTCTGGGGCGCGCTGGCCGGCGTCGTCAGTGCCCTCATCGCCAGCCGGCTGCCGGCGCCGATCGGGCTGGGCGGGCTGGACGTGGCGGCGCTGGCGGCTTCGGGCGTGGTGATGCCCCTCGTCGACCTGCTGCTGATGCTCATCGGGCCGCTGTTGCTGCTGCCCTGGCGGCGCTTCAACGACGCCCTCGACGGGGCGATCTTTGGTGCCGCGTCGGCCATCTCGTTCGGCGGCGCACGGCTGCTGGTCATCGCCGTGCCGATGCTCGGCGCCGGGCTGCGCCCCGGTGGCGACCCGCTGCAGTGGACGATCCAGCTGCTGTCGCTGGGCGTGCTGCTGCCGGTCATCGCGGCGGGCAGTCTCGGTGCGCTGTGCGCGACGTTGTGGCTGCGTTTCCGGGCCCCGGTCGCCGACCGCCACGCACTCGGTTACAGCGGGAGCCCGGCCGTGGCGGCGGTCGCGGCCGCGAGCCTGCTGGTGCTGGCCGGCCTGACCCGCGCCGGCCTGCCGCCCGTACCGCAGGCGGTCGTGCTCGTCGTGCTGGCCATCGCCGCGCTGTTCTGGCTGCGCACGATGATCCACTTCGGTCTGCTGCAGGAAGCGCGCGAAATCGAGATCGGCGCGCCGATGACCTGCCCCAACTGCGGTCGCGAGACGCCAGTGCATACCTTCTGCGGCAACTGCGGCGTGGCCATGCGCGCGCTGCCGCGCCCCTCCCACCCGCCGGTCGAGAGCGCGCCGGCAGCGGGCAGTCCGACGTCATGAGCGGCTACTCGCCCCCTCCGCCGCCACCGCCGGGGTCGGCTCCGCCGGCGGGATCGCCTCCGCCGCCGGGCTGGCAGCCGGCGCCACCGCAGGCGCCACCGCCACCGCCGGCCGGCTTCTACGGCGCACCCGTCTATTCCGGCTACGCCCCGCAGCCGGCGCACCACGGCGGGCGCAGCATCGCGATCATCTTCATCGCCGGCATCGCGATCTTCGCCGCCGTCGGCATCGGCATTGTGCTGATGTTGCAGCCGCCGCCCCCGGCGGAGCAGTGTCGCGAAGGCGAAGCCTGCAATCCGCCCGCCCAGCCGACCTTGCCGGCCGACCCGGGCACGTCACCGGTGGCTGTCGTCACGCCGACACCTGCTTCGACAGCCACATCCGGTCCTGGCGAGACGCCGACTCCCGGTCCGACGGCCACGCCGGTTGGCCCGGGACCGACGCCGACAGGCTCGCCGCCGATTGGGCCGACGCCCACTCCCGGGCCGGTCAGCAGCGCGCCGCCGCATGTCGGTGGCACGGTCTGGACCAGCTCGACGCTGGGCTACTCATTCGAGTACGACGCCGATGACTGGCGGCTGCTCGACGAGGACGAGGATTACGCCGAGCTGGGTCTCGGGCCGGCCAACTTCATCGTTCTCGGCTTCCCGGGCACGACGGGAGTCGCCGCGGCGATGGCTGACGTGACCGGCCGTCTGGACAACTTCATCCTCGGCCGCACGCCCAACACGCGCAGCTACGACGCGCTGCTCGGGCCGAGCATCGGATACATCCGCGGCGAGGGCGCGGTCTACTCGGGTACGTTCCGCAACGCCGACGGCACGCCCGGTGAGGCGGCGGGCATCACCATCCTCGGCTCGACCGACGGCCGGGTGACCGTCGTCATCGCCGTGCTCGTCTCCGGCCCCGACCGCCCGCTCGGCGGCGACACGATCCAGGCCATCGTGCGCAGCTACGGTGACGAGATCCTTAAGACCTTTGACTGGGGCACTGGCCAGTGAGCGGCGTTGAGCGCGCCGGCGGCCCGAAGGCCCTCGTCGCGCTGCTGGTCGGCCTGTTGTGCGTCGCCTGCACGGTGAACGGAGGTGCACCCGTGTCGCCCAGACCACTCCCCGACGACGCGAGCCGGCCGGCCGAGGACCAGCCGTCCGCCTTCATCGAGCTCGGCCCGACCGAACCCGACGAGGTGGTCGACTTCAGCATTTCGCTTGTCATGCCCGGCGCGGCCGAGCTGGCCGACTTCCTGGCCGGCCTGAACGATCCCCGGTCGCCCCACTTCGGGCGCTACCTCGACGCGCAGGGCTTTGGGGCCCGCTTCGGGCTGCCGGTCGGTGACGTCGACGCCGTCGTGGCGTGGCTGCAGGGCAGTGGCATGGAGATCGTTGCTCGCTACCCGCAGCGCACCTCGCTCGTCGCGCGGGGTCGGGCGGCCGACGTCAACCGCCTGTTCGGCGTCACGCTCGTCGATCGTCAGAACGCCGAGGGCATCCGCTACCACGTCCCGCTCGGCGAGCCGGTCGTGCCGGCCGAGATGGCCGGCCGCGTGGCGTCGGTCGTCGGCCTCGACAGCGAGCCGGCCGTGCGCCCGGCGCGGACCACGATCTACGGCGCGGGCGTGCCCGGAGGCGGCCTGCGCCCACCTGACGTGGCCAAGGCCTACGAGATCGAGGAGCTGCACGCGGCCGGCCTGCGCGGTGAAGGCCAGACGGTGGGCATCATCTCGTTCGACACCTTCAACGCGTCGGACATCGCGGCGTGGGACCAGGAGATGGACGTAACCGGGCCGGCCGTCGAGTTCGTGCGCCTCGAAGGCGCGCCGACGACGCCAGGGTCGGGCGTGGGCGAGGTCTCGCTCGACATCCAGGTCATCCGCGGCATCGCACCGGCGGCGCAGATCATCAACTACGAGGCCCAGAACCGGCTGTCCAACTTCGGGCCGCTGATCGCGCGCGTCGTGGCCGACGGCCGGGTCGACATCGCCAGCATCAGCTGGGGCCTGTGCGAGCGCTACTACCCGCCGCAGGTCGTGGCGGCCAACGAGCAGGAGTTCGCGGCCGCCTTTGCCGCCGGCATCAGCATCTTCGTCGCCAGCGGCGACGAGGGCGCGTACGACTGCCGCCGGTTGTCGCCCAGCGGCGACGACTTCGATCGCGACCTGTCGATCGCGGTCGACCTGCCCGCCGCCGGGCCGAGTGTGATCGCCGTCGGTGGCACGTTCCTGACCGTGCGCCAGGATGGCCACTACTACGAAGAGGTGGCCTGGGAGGAGCCGCTGGGCGGCCACGGCACCGGTGGCGGGGTGAGTGTCTTCCACCCGCGGCCGACCTGGCAACAGGCGTTCGGCCTCGACAACGCGGCGACCATGCGCCAGGTGCCCGACGTGGCCGGACCGGCCGACTCGACGAGCGGCTTCCTGGTCATCCACACCGAGCCCGGCGAGGATGAACCGTCAATGGGCGCCGTCGGGGGCACGAGCGCGGCGGCGCCGTTCTGGGCCGGCTCGATGGTGCTCGCCAAGCAGCTGGCCAACCAGCAGGGCATCCCGGCCCTGGGAGCGCTCGGGCCGCAGCTTTACGCGCTGGCCGCCGAGCAACCGGCCGGGGCGGTCTTCCACGACATCGTGCGCGGCGGCAACCTGCTCCACCAGGCCGGTCCGGGCTGGGACTACGCCACGGGGTTGGGCTCGCCGCGGGTCAGCCCGCTGGCTCGGGCACTGGTCGCCCGACTGGCCGGGCAGTAGTCAGCCGCCACTAGCCGGCTCGCACCCGCCAGCGCGATCAGCCGGGTGCGCCCACCGGGGTGGCGGGTCACATCGCCGCACCTCTTGCGCGATCAGCGAACACGATCGTCCGTTCGCGCCACGACAGACTCAATCCTGGAAGTCTTCACGGTCGGTTGGTCCCGTACCTGATCGGCGCGCGCTGGCAACGCTGCCCATGCCGCCACCGCAGGACGCATCCGACGGCAAAGTGTTCGCTGATCGCAAAAATCCGGATCTATCGGTCGCGCCGGGGGAAGACATTTCCCGCCGACTCAGCCGCGCCGCCTTGGCCGAGAGACGTATCGCGGCTGATGGCCAGCAGCAATCCGGCCAGCAGCGTCGTGCGCGGCACGATCGAGTCGAGCTCGAGGTACTCGTCCGGCGAGTGATCGGCGCCGCCGACCGGGCCCAGGCCGTCGACGGTCGGCACGCCGAGGCCGGCGATGGTGTTGGCGTCCGACGCGCCGCCCGTGGCGGCGTCCTTCAGCGCGAACCCGAGGTCGGCGGCGACGGCCAAGGCATGCTCGACCAGGCGAGCCGTGCCGGCCGACTTCTCCATCGGCCAGTGCCGCGCGCGCTCCTCGACCGTCACGCTGATGTCGGGCACGACCGTCGCCTCGAGCACGCGGCGGAGCTCGGCGTCGGCCTCTTCGAGCGCCGCCCGGCTCGTGGCGCGTAGGTCGATCTCCAGGCTGGCCTCCTCGGCGACCACATTCGGCCGCGTGCCGCCGTTGAGCACGCCGACATTGACCGTCACGCCCGGCCGGCGGCCGTTGAGCCCGTGCAGCGCGATCGTTTTGTGGGCCGCCTCCAGCACGGCGCTGCGGCCCTTCTCCGGCTCGATGCCGGCGTGGGCCGCTCGGCCGAGCAAGCGGACGTGGTAGTCGACCACGCCTTTACGCGCGCTGACGATGTCGCCGTTGGCGCGCGCGCACTCCAGCACCAGGCCGACATCGGATTCGGCAGCATGGCGGCGGATAGTCGCGCTGCTCGACGGTGAACCGATCTCCTCGTCGGGGTTGGCGATGAAGACCAGACGACCGAACGGCCACGGACCCTGCCCAGCGAGGGCACGCAGCGCATACAGCCCGGCCAGTAGGCCCGACTTCATGTCGGTCACGCCCGGCCCGTAGGCGCGGTCGCCGCGGACGGAGAACGGTCGGCGGGCGACCGTGCCAGCCGAGAAGACGGTGTCGAGGTGGCCGACTATGAGGATGCGCGGACCGCCATCGCCCGCTCCGGCAAAGCTGCCGACGACGATGTCGCCCAGCTCCTGCCCTGGCTCGACCGTCACCTCGGCCCCCAGCTCGCGCAGCTGGCCGGCCATCCAGCGGCCGACCTCGTCGACGCCGGCCTTGGTGTACGAGCCGCAGTCGACGTTGACCAGCCGCTCGAGGTCGGCGAGGTACCGATATCGGCTCTCCCTAACGGACTCGCGCAGGCGTCCGAGCTCATCCTCGCTGATCATGCGCCCGAAGGATGACACGCCCGTCCCGGCACGCGCAGCGGTCAGTCATCCGGTGGTGCATTCGCCCACGGGTCGAAGGTGACTTGCTGCTACCGTCAGGCACGGCAGCCGCAAAATCAAGCGTCGCCTCACCTGTTCACCTCTCTTCTGGGTCTTGATATGCGCGCAATTCGATGATCGAGAAGCCCTCGCGGGCTATGCCAAGCTCATCGAGGTCGAGGCCTGGCTCGATCAGATAGGCCACGGCGATGTCTGCGCCTCGAGCCGCCTCAATTCGACATGCAGCAGGGCCGTGACGGGGGTCGCCGCAAGGAACGTTTTCGCGGACGATCTCGAAGCCAGCGTCGATGAGCAGCTGCCTTGCGGCGGGATAGGCGTCACTCGGCTGACCACTGACCCGGAAGTAGTGGTGGGCCGACGGACAGCTGAAGTCGCCGGGCCCACAGGGGTTCGGGCCAAACATCCCCTCCCGTAGTCTCGTGTGGGCCAGCTCCCAGCCGGGCGGGACCGCCAGCGACTCCAGCAGCTCGCCGTAGTAGACGGCGCCCGGCCCCCTGGTGCCCCAGCAGCCCGCCAGGAGGACGGACAGAGCGATTGCCAAGAACGTGCGAGCGATCCGCGTTGAGCGCGCTCACTCCTTGGCCCATCCCGGGCCACAGCCTGGCGCCATCGAGATGGACGACGACGACGTAGCGGGCACTGTATGGGCAGGGCCAGCCTGAACGGATGGCCGTGGCGATGTCCGCAAGCACCCCGCGCTGTCGGTGGGCATTGTGGATTCCCCTCACGTCGCGACGTGGCTCTTCCCCACCAGCCGCACGCCTGCGACGAGCGCAGGCTAGGCATCATCGGTGCTCCGGTCAATCCGTACGCTACTTGTACTGCAAAGTTGAAGCGCCCAATTCCTCCGTGTCCGCCCGTATAGTCGGTGGCCTCATGCGACTGATCGAGGTCCGCCTGCTCGACGGCCCGAACGTCTACCGGCTCGAGCCGGCGGTGAAGGTCGAACTGGCGGTTGGGCGGCGGCGAACTTGGTTCGGCGAGCGCCTGCCCGGCCGGCACGCCGTGGTCCGGCTCGGCGGCCGCGTGCGGCCGCGCGACGCACCCGCGCCGGTGGCTGCGCTGGCCGAGTGGGTGCGCCGACTGCACCGCGAGGCGCTCGGGCGGCGCAGCATCGCGGTCGCCATCCACCGCTCGAGCGAGCCGGGCCACTGGGTTGTGTCGTTCCCATGGCGCGAGGGCGGGCGGGCCGAGCAGATCGGCCGCACGGCCTACCGCCTGGCCGAACGGCGAGCCGATCCGCGCCGCGACCGGCTGGCCGGCTCGACGGTGCAGTCCATCCTCGACGCCGACACGACACCGCCATTGCTCGTCGACGACCACGCGCGCCGTGTCCCCGCCATCTGCATCAGCGGTACCAACGGCAAGAGCACGACGACGCGCATGATCGGCCACATCCTGCGCACCGCCGGCCGCACGGTCGGCATGACGACGTCGGACGGCGTGTACATTGACGACACCCTGGTCGAGGAGGGCGACCTGACCGGCCCGCAGGGCGCGCAGCGCGTGCTCGATGACCCCAAGGTCGAGGTCGCCGTGCTCGAGACGGCGCGCGGCGGCATCGTCCTGCGCGGCCTCGGCCTGGCATCCAACGACGCGGCGGTCCTGACCAACGTCAGCTCGGACCACCTTGACCTGCACGGGCTGCACACGCTGCCCGAGCTGGCCGAGGTCAAGTCGGTCATCGCCCGCGTCACCAGGCCGCAGGGAACCGTCGTGTTGAACGCCGACGACCGGCTGGTCGCCGCCATGAGGCATCGGGTCAAGGCGTCGGTGTGCCTGTTCAGCCAGCGGCCGGCAACGGCGCTGGTTCGGCGCCACGTCAGCGATGGCGGCAGGGCGATCGTAGAGGAGGACGGCCTGTTGGTCGAACTTGAGGGCTCGGCGCGGCGGCCGATCTGCGCCGTGACCGATGTGCCGGCGACGCTGGGCGGGGTGGCGCGCCACAACGTCGCCAACGCCTTGGCCGCCGCCGCTGGTGCCATGGCACTGGGCGCGACGCGTGAGCAAGTGGCGGCCGGCCTGCGTTCCTTCCGGCCGGCGGCCGACCAGATGCCCGGCCGGCTGAACCTGTACCGGCTCGGTCGGCGGCTCATCGTCGTCGACTTCGCCCACAACGAAGCCGGCCTTAACGCCCTGTTCGAGGTCGCCGAGTCCATCGCCGGCCGCCGCCGGCAGCAGGGTCGCGCGGGCAGGCAACCCGGCGAGGGGGCGACGATCAGCGCGATCATCGGCACCGCCGGCGACCGGCCCGACGATTCGCTGCGCGCCATCGGTCGGGTTGCTGCCCGGCGCGCCGACCAGGTGGCGCTCAAGGAAACGATCAAGTACCTCCGCGGCCGAACTCGACATAGCGTCATCGGCG
>Ga0299913_10005959_pt1 | contig 10497 bp, 19 predicted proteins | sample RVTome_9_FD_201360 | JGI IMG/M metagenome (GOLD analysis project Ga0299913, IMG submission 201360) | Soil microbial communities from uranium-contaminated site in the Upper Colorado River Basin, Wyoming, United States - RVT155D38 (version 2) ... | reverse complement strand
GCACGTGCTCGTCGACGTAGCGGATGCCCTTGCCCTTGTACGGCTCGGGCTTGCGGATCTTGCGGATGTCGGCCGCCACCTGACCGACCTGCTGCTTGTTGGCGCCCCGCACGACGATACGGGTCGGCTGCGGGACCTCGAACGTGATTCCCTCGGGCGCGTCGACCGGCACCGAATGCGAGTAGCCGATCTGGAGCTCGAGGCGGTTCTGCCCCTGGGCCTGCGCGCGGTAGCCGACACCCACGATGTCGAGCTCCTTCACGAAGCCCTCGGACACGCCGGTCACCATGTTGTCGATGAGCGACCGGGTGAGCCCGTGCAGGGATCGGCTCTCACGCTCGTCGTCGGGACGCGTCACGAGCACGTCGTCGCCCTCGCGCTTGACGTCGATCGGCGCCGGCGCGTCGTGCTCGAGCGTGCCCTTGGGGCCCTTCACGACGACGTGGCGACCGTCGATGGTCACCTCGACCCCCGACGGGATCGTGATCGGGCTCTGACCGATACGAGACATAGGAAGCTCCGCTACCAGACCTGGCAGAGGATCTCGCCGCCGACCTTGCTCTCGCGAGCTTGGCGGTCGGTCATGAGACCCCGGTTGGTGGACAGGATCGAGATGCCCATGCCGCCGAGAACGCGCGGCAGGTCCGTGGCCTTCGTGTACACCCGCAGACCCGGCTTGGAGATGCGCTTGATGCCAGAGATCGTGCGCTTGCGGTCGGGCGTGTACTTGAGCTCGATGCGCAGACGTTGGTACGGCCGCGACGAGTCGTCCTCGACGGCGTAGCCGGTGATGTAGCCCTCCTGCTCGAGGATCTGCGCCAGCGCCGCCTTCACCTTCGACGCGGGCATCACAACGTCGTCCTGGAACGCGATGTTGGCGTTCCGGATGCGCGTGAGCATGTCGGCGATCGGGTCGGTCATTGTCACTGCAGCACCACCCCCCTACCAGGACGCCTTCGTCACGCCGGGCACCTCGCCGGCATGGGCCATCTCGCGCAGGCAGATCCGGCACAGGCCGAAGCGGCGGTAGACGGCACGGGCGCGACCGCAGCGGCGGCAGCGGGTGTAGGCGCGCACCTTGAACTTCGGGGTGCGCTGTTGCTTGTTCACGAGTGCTTTCTTGGCCACTAGGACTGGCCCTCCTGTCGGCGGAACGGGAATCCGAGGGCACGCAGCAAGGCGCGACCCTCGTCGTCGGTGGAGGCGGTCGTCACGAGCGTGACGTCCATACCGCGCACGGTGTCGATCTGGTCGTAGTCGATCTCGGGGAAGATGAGCTGCTCGGTGACGCCGAACGTGTAGTTGCCCCGCCCGTCGAACGCCGTGGTGCTCATGCCGCGAAAGTCGCGGATACGGGGGATCGCCAGGCTCACCAGGCGGTCGTAGAACTCCCACATCCGGTCGCCCCGCAGCGTGACCTTGGCGCCGATGGGCTGGCCCTCCCGCAGCTTGAAACCGGCGATCGACTTCTTGGCCCTCGTCACCAGGGGCTTCTGGCCCGTAATCGTCGTGAGGTCGGCGACGGCTCCGTCGAGCAGCGACTGCTGCTGGGTGGCCTCACCCACGCCGCAGTTGAGGACGATCTTCACTAGGCGCGGAACCTGCATGACGTTGGTCAGGCCCAGCTCAGTCCGGAGCGCGTCGCGCAGCTCGTCGTCGTAGCGCGCCTTCAGGCGCGGCTTCTCCCGGCCCTCGGTTCGGGAGGTCGCGGGCATCACAGATCACCCCCGCACTTACGGCAGACACGGACCTTCGTGCCGTCGGGCTCGAACCGGTAGCCGATCTTGGTCGGGCCGCAGCTCTCGCACAGGATCGCCACGTTCGAGATATGGATGGGCATGTCCTTGTCGATGATCCCGCCCTGCATCGTGGCCTTCGTCGCCTTCTGGTGCTTCTTGGCCACGTTGACGCCGTCGACCACGACCCGGTCGCCGTCGCGCAGTACGCGGCTGACCTCGCCTTCCTTGCCGACGTCCTTGCCGGTGACGACGCGCACGCGGTCGCCCTTCTTCAGCTTCATCGCTACAAGACCTCCGGTGCCAGCGAGACGATGCGCATGAAGCGCCGGTCCCGCAGCTCGCGCCCCACGGGCCCGAAGATGCGGGTCCCGCGCGGCTGGAGCTGGTCGTTGATGAGCACGGCGGCGTTTTCGTCGAAGCGGATGTAGCTCCCGTCGGGTCGGCGCCGCTGCTTCTTCGTACGCACGACGACACACTTCACGACCTCGCCCTTCTTCACGGGCGCGCCGGGAACGGCGTCCTTCACGGTCGCCACGAAAATGTCGCCGATGCCCGCGTACCGGCGCCGGGTACCCCCCAGCACCTTGATGCAGAGCACCTCGCGGGCACCCGAGTTGTCGGCCACCTTGAGGCGGCTCTCCTGTTGAATCACGGCTACTTCGCTCGCTCCAGAATTTCGACGACGCGCCAGCGCTTGAGCTTCGACACCGGCCGGGTCTCGGAGATGCGCACCCGGTCGCCCTCGCGGGCGTCGTTGGCGTCGTCGTGGGCGTACAGGCGCCGCGTCCGTTGGAGCGTCTTGCCGTACCGCCCGTGGCGAACGCGGTCGACGACACCGACCACGACCGTCTTGTTCATCTTGGTGGACAGCACCGTCCCCTCCCGCACCTTGCGGGGATTCGGACGGGCTTCCGTTTCGGTCTCAGCCATCAACCTTCTCCTGCTTGCGCTTGCGCCTCGGCGGCGGCGATCTCGCGCTCCCGCAGGAGCGTTTCCACGCGCGCGATGTCCTTGCGCAGATGATTCAGCTGCGTCGTGTTGTCGAGCTGGCCCGTGGCGTTCTGGAACCGCAGGTTGAACAGCTCCTCGCGGATCTCGCTCAACCGGTGGTCCAGCTCGGTGTCGTTGAGCTCGCGGAGCTCACTCGCCTTCGCCATCAGGCTTCCTCCTGACGAACCAGGAAGCGGGTCTTCATCGGGAGCTTGTGCTGGGCGAGGCGCATCGCCTCGCGGGCGACGTCCTCGGGCACACCCGACAGTTCGAACAGCACCCGGCCCGGCTTCACGACTGCGACCCAGTGCTCGGGGTTGCCCTTGCCCGAGCCCATGCGCGTCTCGGCCGGCTTCTGGGTGACGGGCTTGTCGGGGAAGATGTTGATCCATACCTTCCCGCCCCGCTTCATGTACCGGGTCATGGCGATTCGGGCTGCCTCGATCTGGCGGTTGGTGACCCACGCCGGCTCCAGCGCCTGGATCCCGAAGTCGCCGAACGAGACGCGGGTGCCGCCCTTGGCGACGCCGCCCATGCGACCGCGCTGGGTCTTGCGGTGCCGGACCTTCTTCGGCATCAGCATGGTTAGTCCTCGTCCCCGTGGAACTTGGGCGCCTCGTGGGGCTGACGGGTACGACGCTCGATTTCCTCTTCCTCGGCGAGCAGGCGCTCGAGCTCCGGGTCGGCCTCGTGCACGAGCTCGCGCGCCGGCGCCGGCTCGGCGCCTTCCTCGGTCTCGGCCCCGGCCGCGCCCGGCTCCACCGGCACCGCCTCCTCCGCGGGACGGCGGCGCCCGCCACCGGCGGAGATGACGCGCCGCCCCGGGGCCTGGCCGGCGGTCTCGCCGACGGCCATGGCCGCCTCCTTGGAGATCTTGTCCTCGGCCGCAGACTTGTAGGGGAGGATCTCGCCCTTGTAGATCCAGACCTTCACGCCGATGCGACCGAACGTGGTGCGCGCCTCGGCCGAGCCGTAGTCGATGTCGGCCCGCAGCGTGTGCAGCGGCACCCGGCCCTCCCGGTACCACTCCTTGCGCGACATCTCGGCGCCCCCGAGGCGGCCGCCGCACTGCACCCGGATGCCCTGGGCGCCGGCCTTGGTGGCGGTCTGCACGGCGCGCTTCATGGCGCGCCGGAACGAGACCCGGCCCGCGAGCTGGTCGGCCACGCCCTGGGCGATGAGGGTGGCGTCGAGTTCGGGCTGCTTGATCTCCTGGATGTTGAAGTGGATCTTCGGGTTCCCGGTGATCTCGAGCAGCCCGGCCCGCAGCCGGTCGGCCTCGGCGCCCCGCCGCCCGATCACGATGCCGGGGCGGGCGGTGTACACGTCGACGCGCAGACGGTCACGCGTGCGCTCGACCTCCACGCGGCTGACGGCCGCGTGCGGGAGCTGCTTGCGCAGGTAGTCACGGATCTTCCAGTCCTCGATGAGGCTTTCGGTGTATTCCTTGTGCTCCGCGAACCAGCGCGACTTCCAGTCGGTGGTAATTCCCAGGCGGAACCCGTACGGGTTGACCTTCTGGCCCATCAGTCGTCCTTCTTCTTCGTCGTCTTCTTCGTCGCCTTCTTGGCCGGCTTCTTCGCCGCCGGCGCCTTCTTCTTGGCCGGTGCCTTCTTCTTCGCCGGCGCCTTGCGCTTGGTCGCCTTCTTCACCGGTTCGCCCTCGTCGTCGACGAGCGTGACGCCTTCGGGTTCACCTTCGTCGTGCTCGTGATCGTGTTCGTGTTCGTGTTCGTGATCGTGCTCGTCGGCATCGGGCCGGGCGGCTCGGCGCCGGGTGGGGCGGCGGGTGCGGCCGGTGCCGGTACCGGCGGCGGCCGTCTCCAGGCGGCGGCGCTGCCGCAAGGTCTCGTCGTCGTAGCGCTCGACCACGATCGTCACGTGGCTGGTCCGCTTGCGGATGCGGGTGCCGCGACCGCGTGCGCGGGGCCGCCACCGCTTCAGCGTGGGCCCCTCGTCGGCGTAGGCCCGCGACACGAACAGCTCGTCGATGGGCAGGTTCTGGTTGTGCTCGGCGTTGGCGACGGCCGAGTCGAGCAGCTTGAGGACGTCGTGGGCCGGGCCGCGCTCGGAGAACCGGAGCGTCTCGCGGGCATCGTCGATGTCGAGGCCGCGAATCAACCCCAGGACCTCGCGGACCTTGTACGGCGACGTGCGCAGGTAGCGGCGGCGGGCGCGAGTCTCGGTCATGCCTACCTCCGCACCGCCCGTTCCTGACCGGCGTGTATACGGAACGTGCGCGTCGGGGCGAACTCGCCGAGCTTGTGCCCGACCATGGCCTCGGTGATGTAGATCGGCACGTGCTTGCGGCCGTCGTGCACTGCGATGGTGTGGCCGACCATGTCGGGGGTGACCGTCGAGCGCCGCGACCACGTCTTGATGACCTTGCGGTCACCGGCGGCGTTCTGGCGTTCGACCTTCACCCGCAGGTGCTCGTCGACGAAGGGGCCCTTCTTCAGGCTGCGCGGCATCTGCTACCTCCGACCACGGCCGCGACGGCGGCGGATGATCTGCTTGTCGGACGGCTTGCCCTTGCGGCGGGTACGCCCCTCGGGCTTGCCCCAGGGCGACACCGGGTGGCGACCGCCCGAGCTCTTGCCTTCGCCACCGCCGAGCGGGTGGTCGACCGGGTTCATGGCCACACCGCGGGTATGGGGGCGCTTGCCCTTCCAGCGGTTGCGGCCCGCCTTGCCGATGTCGACGAGGGCGGCCTCGGCATTGCCGACCTGGCCCACGGTGGCCCGGCAGTCGATCGGGACCCGCCGCATCTCGGTCGACGGCAGCCGCAGGGTGGCCGTCGGGCCTTCCTTGGCCACGAGCTGAATGGCGACGCCGGCGCCGCGCCCGAGCTTGCCGCCGGCGCCCGGCTTGAGCTCGACGTTGTGGACGGTGGTGCCGACCGGGATGTAGCGCAGCGGCAGCGCGTTGCCGGGGCGGATCTCGGCGCCGTGCCCGCTCTGGAGCATGTCGCCCACGGCCAGCTGCGTGGGAGCGATGATGTAGCGCTTCTCGCCGTCGAGGTAATGCAGCAGCGCGATGCGGGCGTTGCGGTTGGGGTCGTACTCGATCGACGCGACCTTGGCGGGCACGCCGTCCTTGTCGCGCTTGAAGTCGACCAGGCGGTACTTCTGCTTGTGCCCGCCGCCGCGGTGACGCGACGTCATGCGCCCGTAGGAGTTGCGACCGCTGGAGCGCTTCTTCGACTTCGTGAGCCGCTTCTCGGGCTCGGTGCGCGTGATCTCGGAGAAGTCGGAGACGGTCTGGAACCGGCGTCCGGGGCTGGTGGGCTTGCGCTTGCGAACAGGGCTCATTTCAGCCTCCGAAGATCTCGATGCGGTCGCCGGCGGCGAGCGACACGATGGCGCGCTTCTGGCTGGAGCGTTGGCCCCAGTCGCCGGTGCGGCGGTTGCGCTTGCGCTTGCCCCGGCGGCTGAGCGTGTTCACGTTGAGGACCTTGACGTTGAAGATCTCCTCGACCGCCTTCTTGATCTCGATCTTGTTTGCGTCCGGCGCGACGACGAACGTGTAGACGTTGCCCTCGTAGGCCGCGTAGGACTTCTCGGAGACCACGGGGCGGACGATGACGTCGCGGGGGTTCCTGGCGCTCACTTCGCCCCCTCCGTCTCGGGCTCGGCGGCCGCCGCCGGCTTCGCCGACTGGCCGAACCGGGCGATGGTGGCTTCCAGGGTGGCGGCGCTGAAGACGATCCAGTCGTTCACGAGGATGTCGTAGGGGTTGAGCTCTTCGGGCAGCACGATCTGGACGCGGGGTCCGAGGTTGCGGAACGACTTCCAGGTGGCTTCTTCGCCCCGGTCGAGGACGAGGAGCACGCGCGCCTCGCGCTCGCCCTTGACCCGCAGGCCCAGCGCTTCCAGCACTTCGGTGGCGCGCTTCGTGCGGGGGGCGTCGATGCCCCAGTCGTCGACGACCATGACCTTGCCGTCTGCGGCGCGGTCGGACAGCGCCGAGCGCAACGCCAGGCGAACCATCTTCTTGGGCGTGCGCTGGCTGTAGTTGCGCGGCTTGGGGCCGTGCGCGATGCCGCCGCCCCGCCACTGCGGCGAGCGGATCGAGCCCTGGCGGGCGCGCCCCGTGCCCTTCTGGCGCCAGGGCTTGGCGCCGCCGCCGGCGACCTCGGAGCGCGTCTTCGTGCTGTGCGTGCCGGCCCGGCGCGCCGCCAACTGCGCGGTCACGACCTGGTGCAGCACGGAGGCGTTGGGCGTGATGCCGAAGAGGTCGTCGGGAAGCTCGGCGGTACCGGCCTTCGCGCCGCTCGCAGTGGTCATGGGGACGGTGGTCATGCCGACGCCCCCGCCCCGGCGCCAGCCGGTCGCTTCACGGCGTTACGGACGAAAACGAGCGAGCCCGTCTTGCCCGGGACCGAGCCCTTGATGAGCAACAGCCCGCGGTCGGCGTCGGCTTCGACGACCTCGAGGTTCAACGTGGTGACCTTCGCGTTACCGTGCTGACCGGGCATGCCCATTCCCTTGAACACGCGGGCGGGCGTCGCGCAAGCGCCGATGGCGCCCGGGGCCCGGTGCTTCTTGTGGTTGCCGTGGCTGGCGCCCTGACCCTTGAAGTTGTGGCGCTTCATGACCCCGGAGAAGCCCTTGCCCTTGCTGATGCCGCTCACGTCGACGCGCTCGCCGGCCTCGAAGACCGAGGCTTCGACGGTCTGGCCGACCTCGAAGCCCGACGAGTCGTCGACCCGCAGCTCGGCGAGATGGCGGGCGGGGCCGGCGTCGGCCTTCTGGAGGTGACCGAGCTGGGGCTTGTTGAGCCGGGACTCCTTGGCCTCACCGAAGGAGAGCTGGACCGCCGAGTAGCCGTCGCGCTCGGGCGTCTTGAGCTGCACGACGCGACACGGCCCGGCCTCGATCACCGTCACCGGTACCACCCGGTTGTCGGCGTCCCAGACCTGGGTCATGCCGATCTTGCGGCCCAGGATTCCCTTCGTGGACACAATTCCTCTTCAGCGTCGGCTTGTCGTTCGTAGCGGGCGGCGCTCGCAACGAGCGTTCGTGGCTTCACGCGAACGCTCCCCCGGCCGGGCGAAGGCCCTGTGGCCGGCGGAGCGTCGATGGGTTGTGCTGCGTGGTCCTGCGACGGTGCGCAGCCTGCGCAGACCTCGGTTGGGGGCCTGTTCGGAGACGCCGGAGGAGGCCCCACTCCCCCCACGGCAAAGCCCAAGAAGACTAGCGGAGAACTCCTGGGCCGTCGAAGGGAGGGGGGCCTCCGGCTTACGCCTCGCGCCACATTCGGACGCCGAACCAGGCCAGGAACACCAGCCAGACGATGAAGCCGATCCCGCCGATCATCGTCGCCGGCGAGCCCTCGGCGTTCGCCTTCACCGGGACCGCGCCCGCCACGAGCAGCAGGCCCCCCAGCGGCCCCACGATGCGGAACCACCGCGGCATCAGCCCGGCGGCCACGGCCGCCAGCGACAGCCCGGTGAGGCCGACGCCGAGCACCAGCCCGGTGAAGGCGAACGTGGCCAGGTGCGTCTGCCAGAGAGCGTTCACCAGCGCCGGCTCCCCCGCCAGGTCCTCGCCGCCGATGCTCAATGCCACCAACGGCACGTTGCTCAGGGGGAAGAACGCCGCCACGAGCAGGGCGCCGATGACGCCCATGCGGGCCCAGACCGGGTCGGCGTCCCGGAGGCGGGTCCAGGCCCCGGCCAGGAACCCGAGCAGCACGATGGCGGTGAGCGCGACCCACCCGAACAGGACGCCGAACTCGTTACCGTGCTCGGCGAACTTCTCCACGATCTCGTCCGCGCCGGCGTCCGGGTCCGGGAAGAGGCCCGCCGCCCCCGCCCAGATGTTCTCGACCGCCACCGAGACCGCGAAGAGGAGCCCGGCCAGGCCGGCCCATCGGGTCGCGTTGGTAGAAGCCCCCGTTCGCGCCGCGGCCGAGGCCGGCGTGCTTGTCGTTACCATGTCGTTTCCCCCCAGCTGGAATATGGATCCAGTAACTGGGGTAGTATTCCAACGACTGGAATGAGAGTCAAGTCATGACCGTCCCGAGGCGCGAACGCCAGGCCGCCGAAACGCGGCGCGAGATCGTGGCGGCGGCCCGGCGGCTCTTCAGTGAGCAGGGGTACGCCAAGACCTCGGTGGCCCAGATCGCCGAGGCCGCCGGCGTCTCCCCCCAGACGATCTACGACAGCCTGGGCTCGAAGGCGGCGATCGTGAAGGCGCTCAACGACCTCATCGACGAGGAAGGCCACGTGCCCGAGCTCGCCGGGCGCATCCCCCTGACGGAGGACCCGGCGGAGCTGATCGCCATCGCCGTCTCCATCACCCGCAACATCAACGAGCGCTGCAACGACCTGCTCACCGCGGTCATGAGCGGTTCGTCGGCGGACCCCGAGCTGCTCCCGGTGCTGCACGAGGGGGAGCGGCGGCACCGAGAGGGCATCTACGGGCTGACGGGGCGTCTCGAAGCGCTGGGCTCGCTCGCCGACGGCCTCGATCGACGTCACGCCTCCGACGTCATCGCCCTCTTCACCGAGATCGTCGTCGTGCGCACGCTGGTGAACGAGTACGGCTGGTCCTACGACCAGTACGACCAGTGGGCCAACGAAACACTGCGCCAGCTCGTCCTCAAGTCGAGGACCAAACGCCGCTGACCCCGCGTGCCATCAGGCCTCGGTTGCGTCCTTGCGGCGACGTAGCCACAGCTGCACGGGGACCGTGACGAGCACGAGGAGCGCAGCGAATCCGAACGCTCGGCCCCATGTGGGTTGCAGGCCAAGAAGCTTCACGATCACAGCGACGAGCAGGATGGACAGCACCATGTACACCACGGTCCGCCAACCGCCGCTCACAGTCACCAGGGTACGTCGGAGTCGGACTTCCTGGTCGCTCAGGTTGCGGTATCCGCAACCCTGGCTTCCACGAACGGCAGTTAGGCCTGCTGGATCTTGATCTCGATGTCGACGCCGGCGGGGAGGTCGAGGCGCTGGAGCGACTCGACCGTCTTGCCGGTGGGCTCGACGATGTCGATGAGGCGCTTGTGGATGCGCATCTCGAAGTGCTCGCGCGAGTCCTTGTCGACGTGCGGTGATCGGATCACGCAGTAGCGGTGGATCTCGGTCGGCAGCGGCACCGGCCCCTGGACCTTGGCCTGGGTGCGCACCACGGTCTCGACGATCTTCTTCGTCGACTGGTCGATGATCTCGTGGTCGTAGGCCTTGAGCCGGATGCGGATCTTCTGGCCTTGCCCTTTTGCGTCAGCCATCCCTATTGCTCCGCTCGCTCCGACGCAGTATCGGCGTCGCCTGAGTCACTGCTGCCGCACTCATGTGCACCGTCCGGACTCCCGTCACGTGGTGATCTTCACGACGCGGCCGGCGCCGACGGTATGACCACCCTCGCGGATGGCGAAACGCAACCCTTCCTCCATGGCGATGGGCTTCTGGAGGATGACCTGCATCTCCGTGTTGTCGCCCGGCATGACCATCTCGGTGCCCTCGGCAAGCTTGATGTTGCCGGTCACGTCGGTGGTGCGGAAGTAGAACTGCGGCGTGTAGTTCGAGAAGAACGGCGTGTGCCGCCCGCCCTCGTCCTTGGTCAGGATGTAGACCTGCGCCGCGAACTCGGTGTGCGGCGTGATCGAGCCCGGCTTGGCCAGGACCTGACCGCGCTCGACGTCCTCCTTCTTGGTGCCCCGCAGCAGGGCGCCGATGTTGTCGCCGGCGCGGCCCTCGTCGAGCAGCTTGCGGAACATCTCGACGCCGGTGCAGACGGTCTTGGTGGTGTCGCGCA
>Ga0299913_10005958_pt1 | contig 10497 bp, 11 predicted proteins | sample RVTome_9_FD_201360 | JGI IMG/M metagenome (GOLD analysis project Ga0299913, IMG submission 201360) | Soil microbial communities from uranium-contaminated site in the Upper Colorado River Basin, Wyoming, United States - RVT155D38 (version 2) ... | reverse complement strand
CCACGACGGCGGCGAGCAGGTCGCCGTCCCTGTCGTAGAAGTTCACGGCATGGTCGTGCGGCACCGTGGTCGCCGTCGTGTCCATGTCTCTCCCCGGGGACGTCAGAAGTTTCCGGGCCCCTGATCGTCGAGTATGCCCCCGTGAGGAGTTTCCTAACGTCGAAAGCTTGCATCCTGGACAACCAGGTGCCCTGCCGAGCGCCCGCTGCGGTCTAGCCAGCCCGATTCTCCGCTCAGCGATGAACCTCCCGGTCGACGTCGACGTCTACTCGTGCAGATGACGTCCACCACCCCACGAGGAGGAACCCCATGGCCAGCTATGCACAGCCGGCGCGGCGAGGAAGCACCTGGGCGGTCACCGTGGCCATGGTGGCCGGGTCGATGCTGACCACCGGGCTGACCGCCGGGAACGCCTCGGCCGCCCAGGCAGCGGGCACAAGGCTCGAGGCGAACCTGAGGGGGACCATGGCCGGCGACCCCGACGGCCGCGGTCGTGCGGTGTTCCGCCTCTACCGCGCCAAGCGCAAGGTCTGTGCGAGGGTCACCTGGTCGATGATCGGGACTCCCGACGCGGCCCACATCCACAGACGTTCGGACGGCGGCATCGTCGTCGACCTGACGGGCTCGGTGACCGACGGACCGCGATGCGCCCGCAAGGTGCCGCGTCCGCTCATCCGGCGCATCGCGAACCATCCCCGGCGCTACTACTTCAACGTGCACAACGCCGCCTACCCGGCTGGGGCGATCGAGGGCAGGTTGCACCGGTGACGAGGTCCGAGGTCGCTACCCTCCCGCCCCGGACAGGAGCACACTGAACCTCAGCGGCCCTGCGCCCGTGCTCGGGGCAGGAGGTGTCATGTCCCACGGTCAGGTGGACCTGATGGAGGCGCTGCACGACGAGCATGCAGCGGCCCTGTGGGCATTCTGCGTCCGGCTCACCGGCAGCGACGTGCAGCGCGCACAGGACCTCACCCAGGAGACGCTCCTGCGCGCCTGGCGCCACCCCGACGTCCTGGACCGTTCGACGTCCGGCGTGCGCGCCTGGTTGTTCACGGTGGCACGCAACCTCGCCATCGACGAGTGGCGGGCACGGCGCTCCCGCCCAGAGCTCGTCACCGCCACGGTGCCGGAACGGCCCACGAGCGACGAGACCGAGCAGATGCTCGTCTCGTGGGTGATCGCCGATGCGCTGCGGCAGCTGACCGAGGAGCACCGGCAGGTGCTGGTCGAGTGCTTCTACCGCGGGAGGACCGTCGCTGACGCCGCGCGGAGGCTGGGGATCCCGGAGGGAACGGTGAAGTCACGGACGCACTACGCGCTCCGGGCCCTCCGGCTCACGCTCGAGGAGATGGGGGTGGTCTCGTGAGCCACGACCCGTTCGCGCTCGACGACGCGGCCTACGTGCTCGGCGCCCTCTCCCCCTCGGACCGGCAGGCCTTCGAGGAGCACCTCCGGTCCTGTGAGCGGTGCGCAGCGACCGTGGCCGAGCTCGCCGGCCTTCCCGGCCTGCTTGCGCGTGCGGACCGGAACGCCCTTGACGACTCCGGCGTGGCGGCACCCGTGCCGCCCGATCTCCTGACCGGCCTGCGCCACCAGGTTCGTCGCGAGCGGCGGAGGCGGAGGGTCAGCACCCTCACCGCCGCGGCGGTGGTCGTGGCAGTCGTGGCCACGACGTCCTCGATCCTCACGTGGGGGGTCCTCCGACAGCTCGACGGCTCCGAGCCGGCCACGGCAGAGCGCACGCACGCCACAGCGCCGCCCTTCCGACAGATGACTCAGGTCGCCCAGGGCGAGCTCTCCGCGTCGGTGGGCATCGAGCCCGCCCCCTGGGGCACCCGACTGACCGTGGTCTGCGACTACGCCGCCGCAGCGTCCGGAGGCGGGTACGGCGAGGGGCGACCGGCGCGCTACGAGCTCGTCGTGCTCACCGACGGTGGCCACGAGGAGGCGGTCGCGAGCTGGGTCGCGCTCCCTGGCCGGGCGATCACCGTCACGGGCGCCACGAGCTGGAGCAGCGACGAGATCGTCGACGTCGAGGTCCGCGGCGCGAACGGCCGACCTGTCCTCCGGTTGGCGGGATGAACCCTGGCCCGCGCGGCCCCGTATGAGGAAGTATCCACTCTTACTCCCCGAGGAGGACACCCGTGACATCTCGCCGAGCAACCGCGCCACCCGTGTCGCGGCGGACAGCCCTGGCCGGCGTGGGCGGCGCCGCCGGGTTGGCGTTCGCGGCCGCCTGCAGCGACACCACGGACTCGGCGTCGGACGGCGGTGAGAACGCCGGTGAGGACCCCGGTGAGGACGCCGGTGGTGGGGCGGGTACCGAGCTGACCGCCCTGTCCGACGTACCCGTGGGCGGGGCCGTCGCCGTCGAGGGCGCAGACGGGAAGCCGTTGCTGGTCACCCGACCTTCGGAGGACGAGGTGATCGCGCTCTCCGCGGTCTGCACGCACCAGGGTTGTGCCGTGGCGCCGGACGGCGAACGGCTGCGGTGCCCGTGCCACGGGTCCACCTACGACCTGACCGGCAAGAACATCGACGGTCCGGCGCCCTCACCACTCACTCCCGTCACGGTCGAGGTGGTCGACGGCACGGTGGTCACCAGCGGGTGAGGCGCCGTTCAGTCGCAGCCCCTCAGCCAACTCGACCAACCATCCTGGGGGCACACTGGAGACAGCCCACGACCAGGAGGACGAATGCGCGGCTCGACGATCCCGGCCATGGTGGTGAGCCTCCTGCTGGTGCTGACCGGATGCGCAGCGAGCAACGGAAGCGGCTCCGATGATGTCACCCCGGCCGCCTCCGCGGAGCGTGCCGACCTCGCATTCTCGGGCGAGACGCTGGACGGGGCGACGTTCGAGGGAGAGCAGCTCGCCGGAAAGCCCGCGGTGCTCTGGTTCTGGGCGCCCTGGTGCCCGACCTGTCGGGCACAGGCTGCAGGTGTCAGCGCGCTCGCCGGGAGGTACGCCGGTGAGGTCAACGTCGTGGGAGTGGGCGGTCTCGCAGGAGTCGCGGACATCCGCGACTTCGCGGCGAAGGTGAGCGGACCGACGCACCTCATCGACCCGGACGGTGCGGTCTGGCGGCACTTCGGTGTGACCGCCCAGAGCGTCTACGTCGTCATCGACGCGGAGGGCGCCGTGGTCGCCGAGGGCTACCTCGAGGATGAGGACCTGGCGGACGAGGTCGCGGGGCTCGTGGGCTGAGATGGTCGACGGGACCGCTGCCGTCGCGCTGGGGGCGGGCATGCTCGCGGCGCTCAACCCGTGCGGGTTCGCGCTCCTCCCGGCCTACCTGACGCTGCTGGTCACCGGCGACCAGCCGAGCCGGGTGGTGGCGGTCTCCCGCGCCGTGCGGCTCACCACCGCGATGACGGCCGGCTTCGCCTCGGTGTTCGCGGTCTTCGGCCTGGTCGTGGCCCCGGTCACAGCGTCGGCTCAGCAATACCTGCCGTGGTTCACGGTGGTGCTGGGCCTCGTGCTGACCGGCGTCGGCGGGTGGCTGGTCTCCGGACGGACCATCACGGTGCCGCGGCGGTCCGGCGGCGGTCGCGGCCGGCCGATCACGGGGTCGGCGAGGTCGATGTTCGGGTTCGGCGTGTCCTACGCGACAGCCAGCCTCACCTGCACCATCGCCCCCTTCCTGGCCGTGGTGGTTGCGGCTTTCCGCGCCGACTCGGTGCTCGCCGGGTCGGCGCTCTTCCTGCTGTACGCCGCCGGAATGGGACTCGTCGTGGGTACCGCGGCTGTCGGCGTCGCCCTCGCCCAGCAGTCCATGATCGGGGCGGCCCGGCGCCTCGGACGATCCGTCCCCGCCGCAGGAGGGGCGCTTCTGGTCCTCGTCGGTGCCTACGTGGCCTACTACGGCTGGTGGGAGATCCGCGTTCTCGCGGGCGCCTCGCCCGACGACCCGGTGATCGACGCTGCCGCGGCCCTCCAGCAGCGGCTGGCGACCGGCGTGGACGCCCTCGGGGTGACCGGGTTCGTCGGCGTCGCCGCCGCGCTCGTCGTCGTCCTCGTCGTCCCCGAGCTCGTCCGACGTACCGTTCGCCGACGCACCGGTCCCCCGACACCCGCCAGCCGCAGCTGACCCGCCCCTGCACCCGGAGGAGAACCGCCATGGCACCCACCACCGACATCGCCCCGCTCCGCGCGGTGTACATGAACTGCACGTTGAAACGCTCCCCGGAGCTGTCCCACACCGCGGGGCTGATGGCGGTGAGCACCCAGATCATGCGCGACCGCGGGGTCACGGTCGACGAGATCCGCGCGGTGGACCACGACATCGCCCCAGGGGTCCAGCCCGACATGCGCGAGCACGGCTGGTCCCGTGACGACTGGCCAGAGCTCGCCGAGCGGGTGCTCGCCGCCGACATCCTGGTGCTCGGCACACCGATCTGGCTCGGCGACAAGTCGAGCATCGCGACCCGCGTGATCGAGCGGCTCTACGCCTTGTCGGGCCAGCTCAACGACAAGGGTCAGTCACTCTACTACGGCAAGGTCGGCGGCGTGATCGTCACCGGCAACGAGGACGGCATCAAGCACGTCGCCATGAACGTCCTCTACTCGCTGCAGCACCTGGGCTACCTCGTCCCACCCCAGGCCGACGCCGGCTGGATCGGCGAGGCGGGTCCCGGGCCGTCCTACCTCGACGAGGGATCGGGCGGCCCCACCAACGCGTTCACCCAGCGCAACACCACGATCATGACCTGGAACCTGATCCACCTCGCGGCAATGCTGCGCCGCGAGGGGGGCCTCCCGACCGAGGGCAACCAGCGCGAGCAACCGGCCGACGGGAGCGGAGAGGACCAGCCCAACCCGGAGTACCGGTAGCCACGCTCCCCACCCTGCTCACGAGACGCGGCTTGTCGCGCGGCGGTCCCGTCCTGCAGGGTGTAGCCCTCGAACACCAGTGCCGACCTCGGGGGCAGCCACCATGAGCGAGACCGACGACAGCGTCGTCCGGGAACAGGGCGAGTACGACTACGAGCCCGACGACCGGACGCCACCGCGAGCGAAGTCCCGGACCTGGGGTTTCCGGATCCTCGGGCTCGTGGTCGCCGCCGGCGTGTACTTCGCGCTCGGCTCCGCGGACCTCTCCGCCGACGCAAGGACCGTGGCGGCCGTGGGCACCCTGATGGCTGTGTGGTGGATGACCGAGGCGGTCCCTCTCTCGGCCACCTCGCTGCTGCCGATCGTGCTCTTCCCCATGCTGACCGGCGGGAACATCGAGGAAGCAACGGCGCCCTACGCGAATCCGATCGTCTTCTTGTTCCTCGGCGGCTTCCTGATCGCCATCGCGATGCAGAAGTGGAACCTGCACCGTCGGATCGCGCTGCTCACGCTGCGCCGCGTGGGCACCCACCCGCGCCAGATCATCCTCGGCATGATGATCTCCACGGCGTTCCTGTCCATGTGGGTCTCCAACACGGCCACCACGCTGATGATGCTTCCGATCGCGATGAGCGTGCTGACACTGGTCTTCGAGCGCAGCCTGCAGGCCAGCCACGGCGAGCACGCCGCCGGCGAGGCCGCCGGTGACCTCGACGCACGACTCGAGGCCGGGGAGGCGGTCAGCGACCTGGTCGAGGACCGCGACGTGCGGATCTTCGGCGTGGCCCTGGTCCTCTCCATCGCCTGGGCGGCGTCGATCGGTGGCCTGGGCACCTTGCTGGGCAGCCCTCCGAACGCGATCGTCGCCGGCTACATCAGCACCGAGCTCGGCGAGACGGTCGGTTTCCTCCAGTGGATGATGCTCGGCCTCCCCCTCGTGGTCGTCTTCCTGGGCATCGCCTGGCTGTTGATCACCCGCCTCCTGTTCCGCTTCCACCTCGACGACGTGCCCGGCGGCCGGGCGATGGTCGACGACCAGATCAGTGAGCTCGGCCCGATGTCGCAGGGCGAGAAGATGGTCCTGGGTGTCTTCAGCACCGCGGCCTTCCTGTGGATCGTCCCCGGGATCCTGAGCAACATCGGGAGCCTGGCCGAGGCCCTGCCCTGGTTGGAGACCTTCGACGACACGGTCATCGCGATCGGCGCCGGCCTAGTCCTGTTCTTCCTTCCGGGCGACCGCGAGGGGCACATGGTGCTCGACTGGCACGACGCGGAGAACGGTCTCCCCTGGGGTGTGCTGCTGCTCTTCGGCGGCGGTCTGAGCCTCGCCGAGGCCGTCTCCTCCTCCGGGCTCGACGAATGGTTCGGACAGCAGGTGGAGGGCCTCGGTGCCCTGCCGATCGTGCTCCTGGTCGCAGCGGTGGTGGCGATCGTGCTGATGCTCACCGAGGTGACCAGCAACACCGCGACGGCCGCCACCTTCATCCCGGTCCTCGGCGGCGTGGCCGTCGGGATCGGCGCCGACCCCACCACCCTGCTCATCCCGGCCGCCCTGGCCGCCACCTGCGCGTTCATGCTGCCGGTCGGCACCCCGCCGAACGCCATCGTGTTCGGGACCGGGACGGTGAAGATCGGCGAGATGGCCCGTGGTGGAGCCGTGCTCAACGTGGTCGGCGTCGTGCTGATCACCATGTTCGCCGCACTGATCGGCCCCTACGCCCTCGGCCTCGTGATCTGACCGCCCACCAGGACACACACTCGGGAGTCCCCCCATGGAAGCAATCGAACCTGCCTACGGAACGACCGTGCTGCTGCTCATCGCAGTGGGCGCGGTCGCGCTCCTGCTGTTCCTCATCATGAAGCTCAAGCTTCATGCGTTCGTGTCACTCGTCCTCGTCAGTGCCCTCACCGCCGTCGTGGCCGGGATCCCCCTCGCCGACGTACCCACCGCACTCCTCGACGGCTTCGGAGGCACGATCGGGGCCGTCGCGCTGCTCGTCGGGTTCGGGGTGATGCTCGGTCGGCTCCTCGAGGTCACCGGTGGTGCCCAGGTGCTCGCGGACACGCTCGTGGGCCGTTTCGGCGAGCACCGCGCGCCCTTCGCCCTCGGCGTCGCGGCCCTGATCTTCGGCTTCCCGATCTTCTTCGACGCCGGACTCGTGGTCTTCCTGCCCATCATCATCACCGTGGCCCGTCGGTTCGGCGGATCGGTTCTTTACTACGCGCTCCCGGCGGCCGGAGCGTTCGCGGCGATGCACGCGCTGGTCCCACCGCACCCCGGCCCGGTCGCGGCCGGTGACGCCCTCGGGGGCGACATCGGGATGATCCTCCTCGTCGGCGTGCCGATGGCGGTCGTCTCCTGGTACGTCGGCGCCTACCTGGTGTCCCGCGTGCTGGGGGCCCGCATCGACGTACCCGTCCCCTCCCTGCTGTTCGGCGAGATGAACGGTGGCACCGCGTCCCGTGCTGGCGAGGGCCCGGGGGCGGCCTCGGCCGCGGGCTCGGCGACCGCGCGCACCGCCACGCCCCCGACCTTCGGGACCGTGCTGGGTCTGCTGCTCCTGCCGCTGGTGCTGATCTCCTTCAACACCGTCCTCACCACCCTGGTCACCACCGGCGCGCTCGCCGAGGGCACGGGCTGGGTGGAGCTCCTCCAGCTCCTCGGCAACACGCCCATCGCCCTGCTCATCACGCTGCTGGTCGCGATCGTGGTGCTCGGGACGCGCGACCGTTCGCTCGCGGACACCAGTGCCATCCTGGACAAGGCCCTGGCGCCGATCTGCTCGATCATCTTGATCACCGGCGCGGGCGGCATGTTCGGCTTCGTGCTCCGCACCAGCGGGATCGGCGAGGCGCTCACCTCGTCCCTGTCCGGGGTCGGTCTGCCGCTGATCCTCCAGGCGTTCCTGATCGCCACGGCGCTCCGCGTGGCGCAGGGGTCGGCGACGGTGGCCCTGACCACGACGGCCGGGCTGATCGCCGCCCAGGTGGAGCAGGTCGGCCTCGGCGACTTCCAGATCGCCCTGCTGGTGATGGCGATCGCCGCGGGTGCGACCGTGCTGTCCCACGTCAACGACTCCGGTTTCTGGCTGGTGAGCAGGTTCTTCGAGATGGACGAGAAGACGACGCTGAAGACATGGACCGTGATGGAGACGACGCTGGGGTCCACGGTCTTCGTCATCGCCTCCCTGCTCTGGCTGGTCACATGAGGCCCCGGCGGTCACGGTGACGGTCGGCGACCCGCTGCACGTCGTGGTCATGGGAGTCTCGGGCACCGGCAAGTCGGCGATCGGCGAGCGCATCGCGGCCGGCCTCGGGGTCACGTTGACGGAGGGCGACAGCCACCACCCGCGGAGCAACATCGAGAAGATGGCGTCGGGCACCCCGCTGACCGACGAGGACCGGCTGCCGTGGCTGCGGACCCTCGCCGGACTCCTCGCCGACCAGCACGCGGACGGCCGGTCAGGTGTCCTCGCCTGCTCCGCTCTTCGGCGGCCCTACCGGGACCTCCTCCGCGGGACCCTGCCCTCGGCTGCGGTGTTCTTCGTCCATCTGCACGCGTCGCACGACGTGCTCGAGGCGCGGATGAGCCAGCGCGAGCACTTCATGCCAGCGTCCCTGCTGCGCTCGCAGCTCGACACCCTCGAGCCACTCGAGGAGGACGAGCGCGGCGTTGTCGTCGACGTGGCGCCGCCGATCGAGCAGGTCGTCGCCGCGGTGCGCCGTGCCCTGCCGGGATAGCCTGACGGCACCAGCCGGCGTGACGCTGCGACGAGAGGCACCCCTGTGACGAGCGAACCGGCCCCTGACGGCGCCCGCCCCCTGCGCGTCGCCTTCGTCCCGGGGGTCACGCCGGACAAGTGGAGCCGGACGTGGGCCGAACGGGTACCGGCCGTGCCACTCGAGCTCACGCCGGTCGAGGTGCCCGAACAGACTGCGGTGCTGTACGACGGGCGCATGGACATGTGCTTCCTGCGCCTGCCGGTCGAGGCCGAGGACCTGCATGTCATCCCCCTCTACGAGGAGGTCCCGGTCGTCGTCGTACCCAAGGGCCACTTCGTGGAGGCCGCCGAGGAGGTGAGCGTTGTCGACCTGGCCGACGAGCACCTGCTGCAGGATCCTGACGACGTGCCCGAGTGGCGCGACGTGTCCACCGTGCTGCGCGACGGCAGCCGCGTCGCGGTGCCCCCGCTCACCATCCGTGAGGCGATCGAGACCGTCGCCGCCGGTGTGGGCATCGTGATCGTGCCGGCATCGGTGGCTCGGCTGCACCAGCGCAAGGACGTCGCCCAGCGACCCGTCACCGATGTCGCGCCCTCGCGGGTGGGCCTTGCCTGGCGGGTCTCGGACACCGGTGACGAACGTGTGGAGACCTTCATCGGCATCGTGCGCGGCCGTCGCGCCACGAGCTCCCGCGGCGAGGGTGGCATCCCCGACGCCGCGAAGGCCGCCAAGAAGGGCACCGGAGCCAAGGCCTCGAAGCCGGTCCGACGACCGCGCTCCCCCGGCTCATCCCGGTCGGGCGCCCGGGGCGCAGGTCGCCGGCGACGCTGAAGCGGGTCGGCGGGGTCGTGGCATACAGTCTCCTGGTGCGCCCCACTCCCGAGCCCGCCGGCTCTGTCTCGGTCACCGTCCCCCGTCCGGTCCATCACGACGAACCGCGCAGACTCGCCGCGGTACGACGCTACGGGGTGCTCGACACGCCACCGGACGGCGCCTTCGACAACCTCGCCGCCATCGCGGCCCGGGTCTTCGACGTCCCGATCGCGATCGTGAGCATCGTCGACACCGACCGGATCTGGTTCAAGGCGCACCACGGGCTCGATGTCGAGGAGATCGACCGCGAGCCCGGCCTGTGCGCCTCGGCGATCATGACCGACGAGACCTGGGTCGTCACCGACGCCGCCGTGGACGTGCGCACCCTGGCCAACCCCCTGGTCGCCGGCGACTTCGGGCTCCGCTTCTACGTCGGCCAGCCCCTGACCACGCGGGACGGCTACAACCTCGGCACGCTCTGCGTCCTGGACCGCGAGCCGCACGAGGTGTCGGGAGAACAGACGCAGATGCTCGCCGACCTCGCCGAGCTCGTCGTCCAGCAGCTCGACCTCCGCCTGGAGGCGCGTCAGCTCGTCCATGCCTACGAGACCCGCCTGCACGAGGTGCAGCACCTCGCCGACGCCCTGCAGCGAAGCCTCCTGCCTCCGACCATGCCCGTCGTTCCCTTCCTGAACATCGCGGCGTCCTACAACCCTGCGAGCAAGTACGAGGTGGGCGGCGACTTCTACGACGTGTTCCCCGTCGACTCCTCGTCGTGGGGGGTGATCATCGGGGACGTGTGCGGCAAGGGCCCGAAGGCCGCGAGTCGCACCAGCGCCGCGCGGTACTCCCTGCGTGCGGCGGCGACCCAGCAGTCGGCTCCAGCGGCGACACTCGAGGTCGTCAACCAGACCCTGCTCCGCGATGCCGACGGCGCTGCGGACGCGCCGTTCGTCACCGCGCTGTTCGCACGGGTGTCACCGCACCCTGACGGCACCGACATCGTCTTCGCGGCCGCGGGCCACCCGAGCCCGCTGGTCCTGCGCGAGTCGGGCGAGGTGGAGACCGTCGGGACTCCAGGGACCCTGCTGGGTGTCTTCGAGGACATCGACGTCACCGAGACGCACGT
>Ga0299913_10005957_pt1 | contig 10498 bp, 7 predicted proteins | sample RVTome_9_FD_201360 | JGI IMG/M metagenome (GOLD analysis project Ga0299913, IMG submission 201360) | Soil microbial communities from uranium-contaminated site in the Upper Colorado River Basin, Wyoming, United States - RVT155D38 (version 2) ... | reverse complement strand
GTGAATCGGCCGCTCACGTGCTGCTTGAGCGGGACGACACCGGCGCGGGTCTCTCCCCACTGCGGATAGGACCGGCTGATCGCCGGCATCAAGCGGTCGAGCTCGAGCTGGGCGTCGGCGATCGACACGCCGGGCCCGAGCCGGCCGACCACCGCGAAGACGTTGCCCCACTGCCGCATCGCGTCGGGCACGGCGGGCACGAACGCATCAACAGCGATGCCCGGCGTGAAGACCGTGGCGAAGTCGAAGTCCGGCGGCAGCACCCCGGTGATGGTGTGCGGCTCGCCGTTGATCAGCACCGCCCGGCCCACCGTCGACGCGTCGCCGCCAAATCTCCGCTGCCAGAAGCCGTGGGTGAGCAGCAAGGCCCGCGGTCCGTTCAGCGACAGCTCCTCGCGCGTGAAGAGACGTCCCATCGCCGGCTTCACGCCGAGCAGCTCGAAGAAGCCGCGACCCACGTCGACCGCGCTCAACCGCTCGGCCCGGCCGTCGCCCGCCAGCGTCCGCGTCCCGAAGCCGAAGAACGCGAAGTAGGGCGCCATCTGATCGAAGGACCGGTTGCGGCGCTGCAGATCCTCGAACACGTCGACTCTGTGCGTGACCGAGCTGAGACCGGAGTTGCCAGACGTCGTGTTCGTGACCCAGACGAGCCGGTCGGCCTCGCGGAACGGCAGCTCCCGGAGCATCAGCGGGTTCACCACGCTGAACACCGCGGTGTTCGCGCCGATGCCGAGCGCCAGGATCGTCACGGCGATCGCGGTGAAACCCGGCTCGCGGTGGAAGCCGCGCAGGGCGTAGATCACGTCCTGGCGGAGCGCATCGACTCGCGGCAGGATCCGGGCGTCGCGCTGGGACTCCCGGGCCGCATCGAGGCCGCCGAACTCCAACGCCGCGAGCCGCCGCGCTTCCTCGGGCGACGCCCCGCGCCGGATGTGGTCGTCGGCGGCGAGGGCCAGATGCGTCCGCATCTCTTCGCGGAGGTCGTCGTCGGCGGCACCGTGGCGCCAGACTGCCGCCAGACGGCACCAGAGCCGCCGGATGGTCCCGCTCATTCTGTGGCTCCAGCACCGTCGAGCACGGCCTGCATGATGCCTGCGAGGTCGAGCCAGCTGGCGGTCTCGTCGCGAAGCTGCGCGCGCCCGCGGCGCGTCAGCGTGTAGAACTTCGCGCGGCGGTTGTGCTCCGACGACCCCCACTCGGCCGTGATCCAGCCGCGCTGCTGCAGGCGGACCAGGGCGGCGTAGATCGTGCCCTGGTTGAGGAGGATGCGCCGGCCGCTGACCTGCTCGATCCGGCGCGCGATGCCGTAGCCGTGCTGCGCGCCCAGCGTATGCAGCGTCTGCAGGACCATCAGGTCCAGCGTGCCCTGCAGGAGGTCGACCTTGCCGGTCTTCTGTGGCATGGCCACAGAAGAATACCCGCCCCTCCCGTACGACGTCAACAACGACGCAAGCCGTGGGCGCCCGAGCATTCCGCGAGAAGGGCGGCACTCCCGTACAATGGGCGCGCAGATCCAGGAGGAGAGCCCGTGCAGGAGACGCCGCAGCAGTACACGGCCAGGATTCTCACGTTCGTCGAGGGGCGCGACGCCCTCGAGGTGCTCGCCAGCACCGCACGCCGACTGCGCACGCTGGTCGAGACGACCGACCCCGCGCGATGGGAGATCAGGACGGCGCCGGACCGCTGGTCGGCGCGCGAGATCCTGGCGCACGTCGCCGATGTCGAGATCGTCGTCGGCTGGCGTTTCAGGATCATTCTGGCGAGCGACGGCGTCCGCGTGCAGGCCTACGATCAGAACGTGTGGGCCGAGGCCTTCCAGTACGGTCAGGTCGAGCGTGCCGAGGCACTGGCCACGTTCACCGCCGCCCGCGCCAGCCTGGTTTCGCTGCTGAAGCGCGTCGACCCGGCGCGGTACGAGCATCACGGGATGCACGAGGAACGCGGCAGGGAGACCGTGCCGCACCTGATGCGGATGATCGCGGGCCACGACCTGAATCACCTGACGCAGATCGAGCGCCTCGTCCTCTGAAGTGAGCGCGCCACGGCGCCGGCGCGAATCCGCACACAGGCGTCCCACGCCCGGACACCAGGCGCCGGCGGGCCGCAGACACTTCGGCGGTTGACGCCGGAACTGCGGGCTTCCGGCTGACGCTCCGCGGCACCGGAGTTGCTCCCGCGACCCACCAATGCGCGACCTGTCCGCCGACCTTCGATACGCCTTCCGCAGCCTGGCCAGGGCCCCGCTGTTCACGGCGATCGCCGTCGTATCGATGGCGTTCGGCATCGCCTCGAACACGGCGGTCTTCACCCTGGTCGATCAGATCGTCTTCAGAAAGCTGCCGGTCGATCGCCCGGGCGAGCTCGTTCAGGTTCACGCGAGGGGCACGGAGTCGTATGGCGGCGGCATGGGTGACGGCACCGAGCTCTCGTACGCGATGTACCGCGAGCTCCGCGACGGCAACGAGGTCTTCAGCGGCATGTTCTGCCGGATGCCCACGACGCTGCACGTCGGTCATCAGGGGCGCACCGAACGGGTCCTCGGCGAGCTCGTCTCGGGGACGTTCTTCACGGAGCTCGGCGTGGATCCGGCGGCCGGCCGTCTGTTCACACCGGATGACGAGCGTGCGCCCGGAGCGCATCCGTACGCCGTCCTCGCGTTCGGATACTGGCAGTCGCGATTCAACGGCGATCCGGGCGTCATCGGACGCCGCATCACGGTGAACGGCTATCCCCTCGAAATCGCCGGTGTCGTCGAGCCGCGCTTCGCCGGATTCGACGTCGGCCGTCCGGCACAGGTCTACGTGCCGGTGATGATGCAGCCGCAGATGGGACCGCCCTGGCTGCAGCTCGACGGGCGGCGCTTCAGGTGGGTTCAGGTGTTCGGGCGGCTCCGCCCGGGCGTTGCGCTGGAGCAGGCCGCCGCCGGCATTCAGCCGCTGTACCGATCGTTCCTGCAGCAGGAGGCGGCGACCGAGGCGTTCGCGGGAGCGTCCGGGCAGACCAGGCGCGCCTTCCTCGACGGCCGTCTGACCCTCAGCGACGCCTCGCGCGGACACTCGGAGGCGCAGGACGAGCAGAACACCCGTCCCCTGCTGATCCTCATGGCCATCGCCGGCGCCGTGCTCCTGATCGTCTGCGCGAACGTCGCGAACCTCCTGATCGCCCGGGGTGCCGCCCGCCAGAGGGAGCTGGCGCTTCGTGCGGCGGTCGGGGCCGGGCGCTGGCAGATCGCGCGCCTGCTGCTCGTCGAGAGCCTGCTGCTGGGCGCGTTCGGCGCGGCCGCTGGACTCGTGATGGCGACCTGGGGGGCCACCGTTCTGCTCGCCTTCTTCTCGCATCCCGAGCGGCCGCTCTCGGTCAGCGCCGGACCGGACGCCCGCATCCTGCTGTTCACGTCGGCCATCTCCGTGCTCGTCGCCTTGCTCGCGGGCCTGGCGCCGGCGCTGCGCGGCGCACGTCTCGATGCCGCGCCGGTGCTGAAGAGCTCCGGCGGCGCCGTCGTGAGCGATCAACCGAGGCTGCGCAAGACGCTGGTCGTCGCGCAGGTGGCGCTTTCCTTCGTCCTCCTCGTCGGCGCGGGCCTGTTCCTCCGCAGCCTGGAGAACCTGCTCGCCATCGATCCGGGCTTCCGCACGGAACGGATGCTGACGTTCAGCTTCGATCTCGGACGGGGAGGCTACGAGGGGCCGCGCGCGACCGAGTTCTCGAAGACGATTCTCGAGAGGATTTCCCGCGTGCCCGGCGTGTCGCAGGCCGCGTTCAGCTTCCAGTCTCTCCTGGGCGGCGGCGGATGGGGCATGGGACTGACGATCGAGGGCTATCAACCGCCCCCGCGCGAGGACGCGGCCTCGTTGATGAATGCGGTCAGTCCCGAGTTCTTTCAGACGCTGGAGATGAGGCTGCTCGCCGGCCGCGAGTTCACGCTGCGGGACGACCGGAGCCGCGCGATGGGAGAGGGATGGCCGTTCACCGTCGCGATCGTCAACGAGACGTTCGCCGAACGGTACTTCAAGGGAGCGAACCCGATCGGACGCCGGGTCGGCATCGGCACGAACCCCGGCACGGTTATGCCGATCGAGATCGTGGGCCTCGTCCGGGACGCGCGCTACCAGGCGATTCGCGAACCGGAATCCCCGCAGATGTTCGTGCCCATCCTGCAAGGCGATATCGAGAACGTCACGATGTACGTGCAGTCGAAGCGCGAACCCGACGCCATCATGCCCCTGATCCGCCGCGAGATCGCGGCGCTCGACCCGCAGCTGGCCGTGTTCGGTGCGGGGACACTCGAACGAGCGGTCGAACGATCGCTGGTGAACGAGCGGCTCGTCGCGAGCCTCTCCTCGACCTTGAGCGCCATGGCGACGCTGCTCGCCGTCGTCGGTCTCTATGGTGTCATGGCGTATCTCGTGACGCGGCGCACGAGGGAGATCGGAATCCGAATGGCGCTCGGGGCGCTGTCCTCGCGGATCGCCGGCGGGGTCGTCCGCGAAACAGGGACGCTCGTGGCCGCCGGCCTGCTGGTGGGAGGCGCAGCGTCCTGGTGGCTCGGGCGGTATGTCAGGAACCAGCTGTACGGCGTCGAGCCCGCCGATGCGTCGACGCTCGTGGCCGCCGCCGCCGTGCTGTCGCTGGTGGCCTGCATGGCCGCGTGGCTCCCCGCCCGCCGAGCGGCGTCCGTGAGCCCGATGACGGCGCTTCGCGAGGAGTGAGGTCGCGCACGGATCGCGCGCCGGCTCCTCCTACTCGCGCCGCAGCGTCCGCCCGACGTCGAGCCCGACTTTCGGCTGATCCACCGTTCCGCCGACCGTAATGGGGATCACCGTCCGATCGTCGCGGCGGAACAGCGGATCCACGATCTTGAGCAGCACCGACTTCACGCCGGTGGTCATCTCGGACAGCTTCGCTTCCAGCCGGACGGTACCCTTGAAATCGAGCGCGTCGGACTTCGGCCGGTAGGCGCCGTTCACGTCCACGCGCGCGCCGGGAATCTCGAACCTGACGCGCGGGATCCGGATGACTCCCCCGTTCATCGCGAACCGTCCCGTGAAGTTCGACGCGGCCTGCTCATCGTCGCCTTCCGTGCCCGGCGTGGCCTTCCGGCTGAGCTCGTCTACCTTCCCCTGCACGGAGCCCTTCGTGAAGCGGGCCCGTGCGATCTCGAACGATCCGTCGAGCGTGAGCCGGTCGATCACCTTGCCGCGGCCGGGCGGCAGCGTGAACTTCGCACTCATGATGAAGGCCCCGACCATCGGGGGCGTCCGCGCCTTCGAGACAAGGCGGAGGATGTCTTCGATGCGTCCGTCCCCCATCGACACGTCCAGCGTGATCGTCCGGCCGCTCCCCTTCTCGGGCTCGACGATGCCGCCGTCGGCGCGGATTTCGGTGCGGCCGAATGTGGCGTCGACGGGCTTCAGCCAGGTATTGCCGCTGGTCCCGTCCACGATCGAGTGGAAACGGGTCTTCAGTGCCACCGGCTGGCCGACGTCGGGCAGCGCGAAGTCGGGAACCGCTGCCTCCCCATCGACCTCGATGCGTTCCAGCACGCCGGCGTAGCCCCCCGTGGAGCTCAGCGTCCCCGCAATGCCGTCGAAGACCGCGAGGTTCGCCTCGCTGAAGTCGTACCGGCCCTCGAGCGGTGTGCGCGAGGGCGTCGGCGCATTCCAGGGCCCGAACCGTCCGCTCGTCTCGATCTGCCCGGGTGGCGTGGGGTTGGTCAAGGTGGCGCGGAACGTCCACGGGACATCGGCTCCCGTGTCCTCCATCGAGAGGTGGTGGATCAGGAACTCCCGCGGCGGCTTGCCGGGCTCGCGCCGCAGCAGCCGGAGCACGGCGTCGCTGGAGCTGAGCGCGTCCACGATGATGGGGGAGCTCCCGCCCTCCTCGGCGCCCCCGCGTCTCTCGTCTTCGTCGAGGCTCATGCCGCCAGGCGGAATGCTGATCTCCAGACCAGTGAGCGTGACCTGACGAAGCCTGAGGGGACGGCCGACCAGCCCGATCAGGCCGGCCTCCGCCGAAAAGCTTTCGATGGCGATGAGCGGCGGCACGTCGGTGCGTCCCTCGTGCCGCAGCACCAGCCCGGATCCTTCGACGCGCAGCCGGGGCAGCACCGAGACGCGCAGGTCCCGGAGCTGCACCTCGCTGTCGAAGCGCTCGGCGAGCGCTGCGACGAGCCGGACGCGAACGCCGCGCGGCAGCGTCAAGGGCAGCGACAGGACGACGCCGACCAGCAGCACCAGCAGGATGACCCCGGCGCGGAGCAGCCTCCGGTCAACGTGCATGCCGCCGCCGTCCTGTATCATCACCCCCAGCCGTGACCATCTCCGTCATCATTCCCGCGTTCCAGGCCGCGCGGCACCTGCCGCGCTGCCTGGCGGCGCTGGCCGCCTCGACGAGAGGCCCCCTCGAGGTGATTGTCGTCGATGACGGGTCGACGGATGGCACGCCGGACATCGCCCGCGCTGCCGGTGCACGCGTCGTGCCGGCGGCCGGAGGGCCGTCGGGACCGGCTGCGGCCAGGAACCGCGGCGCTGCGAACGCCCGGGGAGACCTGCTCGTGTTCCTCGACGCGGACGTGGCGGTTCACCGCGACACGCTGTCGCGGTTCCATGACGCCCTGGCCTCCCATCCGGACGTCGCGGCGGTGTTCGGCTCGTACGACGACAATCCCGATCACCAGGGCTTCGTCTCGCAGTACCGGAACCTCCTGCACCATTTCGTCCACCAGCAGGGACGGCGGGAGGCTTCGACGTTCTGGGCAGGGTGCGGCGCGATCCGGCGGGACGTGTTCGTGGACGTGGGCGGGTTCGACGAGCGGTACCGGCGGCCCTCGATCGAGGACATCGAGCTCGGCGGCCGGCTGCGCGCCGCGGGGCACCGCGTGTGGCTCCGGGCCGACATCCAGGCGGTCCACCTGAAGCAGTGGACCCTGTTTCAGACGGTCCGATCCGACATCGCCGATCGCGCGATCCCGTGGACGCGGCTCATCCTTCAACAGGGGCAGCTGCCGTCGGATCTGAACACGGCCATGCGGAGCCGCCTGGGCGCCGCTGCCGCCTGGACGGCCGTCTCGACGCTGCCGTTCGGTGCCGTCTGGCCGCCGGCGCTCGGCGTCACGGCTGCGGCAGCGGGCGGGATGGTCTGGCTGAATGCGCCGCTGTACCGCTTCTTCCTCCGGCGTCGCGGGCTGCGGTTCGCGGCGGCCGGCGCCGCCATGCACGCTCTGTATCTCCTTTACAGCAGCGCCGTCTTCGCCGGGATGGCGGCGGGGGCTCGCCTGCGGCGTCAACTCCCGAGCCCGGACTATCAGCTTCCCAAGTGAACACGCCGTGGGGATCGCGGCGTGAACCAGCCGTGGTGGGCCGGGAGAGGCTCAGGACTCGCGGGCGACCGACCCCTCGGCCGCGGGTGCACCGAGCCGCGCGCGGAGACGCGACCAGAGCAGCGCCGCCTCGCTCGGTATCCAGACACCCTTCCGCCGGCGAGAGGCATAGCCGGCCACGCGGTGAACGAACTCCGAGCCCACCCAGTAGGCGCGCCGGAAACGGCCGATACGGCGGCCGCCGGTGACGCGCTCGTATCCCAGCTCGGCGAGCAGATCGCCCGCCGCCGTCTCGAAGATCTCGAGATCCTCCCGGGACATCAGGGTGCGCCACTTGTCGTGGTTGACGGGCACGATTTCCGTATGACTGATCATCTTCGGCGCTCGTGACGTGGGGCGGCGCGACCGCATCCTGCGGCTCTCGGCCGGCACGAGCACTCGCGGATCGAACGGCTCGCCCAGGAACTCGCACACCGTGCGCATCGTCTGCTCCGTCTCGCGAAGCAGCGTCTCGTATCGAACTTCCAGGTAGCGCCCGGGTCCGAGCGGCGCGCCGTCCCGGCGGGCCTCGAGCACGTGGTCGCGCCAGTAGCACGCCGCCGTGTAGGCGTGGCGATGACCGAACCAGACATGCGAGAGCGAGAGCGCGACGTCGCGCCCGTCGCGGATGATGTGAATGAACTGCGCTTCGGGGAAGATCCGGTCGAGCGTGGGAATCTCGCGCGCGTAGCCTGGCGTCTTGTCCCCCTGGCGGCAGTTCCGCTTCTCACCGGCGGCCACCCGGTAGAGACGCTCGATGATGTCGCGGAACGTCGTGCAGCCGTCGAAGTCGGAGAGGCGCATCGGAACGCCCCACGAGCGCACCCAGTGGGTGTTCAGGACGCGCGTGATCAGGCGCCGCCGGCTGCGCTCGTCGGTCGGGTCGCCGATCGCGCGGTACAGGATCGGGACGAAGTGGGACTCGGGAGCGACCGCCAGATTGGGATGTGAGCGGAGCAGGTTGCGCAGCAGCGTCGTGCCACTCCGGGGAGAACCGACCACGAAAAAGACAGGAAGTGTGTTCACAGCTCGAGCTCGACGAACGCCGGACGCGGCACGGGAAGCGGGATGTAGTGTAATGGCTCCCGCCTGCAAGGCAAAGACCCGCCTTCCCCGCGCGGAGCTTCGCCGGCCAGGTGTGCGATGAGACCAGGGGCCATCGTCGTCGGAGCGCATGCGAACGGGCTCGGCGTCATCCGGACGCTGGCCGCGCGCGACGTGCCCACGGTCGCGATCACCACCCGTCCGTTCGACATCGCTCATTACTCGCGGTGGGTATCCGAGCACCATCGGCTGCCTCGGCTCCACGACGAGGCGGGTGCCCTCGTGGATCTGCTCGAGCGCCATGCGAGCCGGTGGAGCGGATGGGCCGTCTTTCCGACCAACGACGATGCGCTCACGGCGCTGGCACGGAACCATGAGCGTCTCTCGCGCTTCTACCGCCTGGCCGTGCAGCCATGGGAGGTCGTGTCGCACCTGGTCGACAAGGACCGCATGCACGCGCTCGCGGCGGCCACAGGACTCGACGTGCCGGTCTGCCACGGTGCCGCGACGGCGGATCTCGCGTCGCGCCCCGACGTCCGTTTCCCGCTCGTGGTGAAGCCCGTGCAGCACGATCGCCTGATCAACGCGGAAGGAGTGAAGCTGTTCCTCGTGCAGGATGGCGATGAGCTGAGGGCCGCCGTGGACCGGCTCGCACGCCTCGACCTCGCGGGCCTCGCGTTCGAGTTCATTCCGGGCGGGGACGGCGACATCTTCGTCCACGCCGTCTACCTGCATCGCGGCGGCGATCCGTCGCCGGGCGTGACCATCCGCAAGGTCCGCCAGAACCCCCCGCTTACGGGCAGCGCACGGGTCGCGGAGGTCGTCGGCGAGATACCCGAGCTGCGCGAGGCGACGATCGCCGTGGCGCGCCGGGCAGGACTTCACGGACTCGCGTTCGCCGAGTTCAAGCGCGATTCCCGGACCGGCCGGTTCAGGTTCGTCGAGGTGAACGCGCGCCCCGTCCTCTTCAACGGCGTGCTGCCGCCGACCGGCATCGACCTGGTGGCGACCGCGTGGGCGGACATCGTCCTCGGCACGCGCCCGGCGCTTCGCCGTGAGGACTGGCGCGGCGTCTGGATTCACGAGCAGGCCGACGTGCTGGGCTCGTGGACGCACCGCCGGGCGGAGGCACTGAGTGTCGGGGAGTTCCTGGCCCCGTACCGGCGTCCCCGCACGTTCGCGGTGTGGTCGGCGCGCGATCCGCGTCCCTTCCTCGCACAGACTGCGCTCACGGCGCGACGCGCATGGCGGGCCGTCGCGGCCGGCCGGCCTTCGGGTGGCCTGTCAGGCGCCTGAGACCGCGGCAGCCACCCTCGACTCGACCGCGCGGAACTTGCCCGTCGCCTGACGCTGCGTGCGGCCCAGCTCGGCGTGCCGCGAAGCGTCGAACCTGGCGCCGCTTCCCAGCAGCCCGCGCAGCTCGGCGATCGCCCGATCGCGCGCGGCCGGGAACGCGTCCTCCCCCGCTGTCACGAGCCTCAGCTCGAAGTGCTGCAGATCGTGTTGAACGAGCTGATACTCCACGACGGTGCGGTCCTCCTTGAATACCGCCCACACGGCGCGCGGGTGGACGAAGCGGCCGTCCGGAAGCGGGATCACGTCCTCGACGCGCCCCTGGATCTCAGACAGCAGGCGGTGGTGGCGACCGCAGGGACAGGGCGAGGCGGCGATGGCGGCGAGATCGCCCATCGGGTAGTTGAGCAGGACGGTCGCGTGATTCACGAGGTTGCTGATGACCACTTCGCCGAGCTCTCCGGCCGCGGCGTCGCGGCCGTCGTCTCGCAGCACGCGGACGTGGCACAGATCGTCGTGCAGGTGGAAGCCCGTGCGCTCGGCGCAGAAGTATCCGATCTTGAAGGACTCGACGGCGCAGTATCGCGACAGCACGGGGACGCCGAGCTCGCGCTCGATCCAGAGCCGCCGGTCCACCGGCAGCGTCTCGCCCATGTACACGATGGCGCGCGGGCGGTGCATCTCGAGCCCGCGGGCGCTGACGGCGCGGAGGAACATGTCCAGGAAGCTGCCGTACGCGGTCAGGATGTCGGGGCGCATGCGATTGATGGTCGCGACGATGTCGTCGATCGGCGAGGTCATCGA
>Ga0299913_10005956_pt1 | contig 10498 bp, 6 predicted proteins | sample RVTome_9_FD_201360 | JGI IMG/M metagenome (GOLD analysis project Ga0299913, IMG submission 201360) | Soil microbial communities from uranium-contaminated site in the Upper Colorado River Basin, Wyoming, United States - RVT155D38 (version 2) ... | reverse complement strand
TCCCCATCCTCGCGCTCGCCCCCTTGATCCAGGGCGCGCTCGGGCTCGAGGAGACCCTGGCGTTCCCGGGCGATTCCTTCGTCCAGCTCGTGCTCGCGAGCCTCGTGTACTTCTACGGTGGGTGGCCGTTTCTGAAGGGCCTCGTCGAGGAGCTCGGCGATCGCCGCCCCGGGATGATGACGCTGATCGCCCTCGCGATCACGGTCGCCTACGCCTACTCGGCCGCGGTCGTGTTCGGCGTGCCCGGCGAGGTCTTCTTCTGGGAGCTGGCCACGCTGATCGCGGTGATGCTGCTCGGCCACTGGATCGAGATGCGATCCGTGATGGGGGCGTCGCGCGCGCTCGAGAAGCTGGTGGAGCTCATGCCGGCCGACGCGCACCTCGTGCGCGACGACGGGTCGACCGAGGACGTCCCGGTGGAAGACCTCGAGCCGGGGGACCGGGTGCTGGTGAAGCCCGGCGAGAAGGTGCCCGTGGACGGCCGCATCGTCGAGGGCCGCACCACCGTGAACCAGGCGGCGCTCACCGGCGAGAGCAAGCCGATCGAGAAGGGCGAGGACGACGCGCTCATCGGCGGCTCCGTGAACGGCGAGTCGGCCGTGACGGTCGAGGTGTCGAAGACGAGTGCCGGGACGTACCTCTCGCAGGTCATCGAGATGGTCCGGCGCGCGCAGGAGTCGAGGTCGCGCACCCAGGATCTCGCCGACCGCGCCGCGCTCTGGCTCACGATCATCGCCATCTCGGCCGGCGCGCTGACGCTCGCCGCCTGGCTTCTCGCCAGCGAGGAAGCGTTCTCGTTCGCGCTCTCGCGCATGGTGACCGTGATGGTCATCACGTGCCCGCACGCGCTCGGGCTCGCGATCCCGCTCGTGGTCGCGGTGTCGACGGCGCTCTCGGCCCGGCAGGGCCTCCTCATCCGCGACCGCTCGGCGTTCGAGCGCGCTCGCGAGCTCGACGCGATCGTGTTCGACAAGACGGGGACGCTCACCGAGGGGCGCTTCGGGGTCACCGACGTGTTCGCGCTCGACGACGAGGCCGAGGAGGAAATCCTGCGCCTGGCCGCCGCGCTCGAGACGCGCTCGGAGCACCCGATCGCCGCGGGGATCGTCGCCGCCGCCGAGGAGCGCGGGATCGAGCTCCCGACCCCACGCGACTTCCGGGCCATCCCCGGCAAGGGGGCCGCCGGGACGGTCGGGGGGCGCGAGATCGTGGTCGTGAGCCCCGGCTACCTTCGCGAGCGGGAGATCGCGGTAGACGACGAGGCGGTGGGCGCGGCGGCCGACGAGGGGAAGACGGTCGTCTACGTGCTCGCCGGAGACCGCGCGCTGGGGGCGATCGCCCTCGCGGACGTGATCCGCGAGGAGTCGCGCGAGGCGCTGGGCCGGCTCCGCGACATGGGGGTGGCGCCCATGATGCTGACAGGCGACGCCGAGGCGGTGGCCGCCTGGGTGGCGGGGGAGCTCGGTCTCGAGGACTACTTCGCCGAGGTCCTGCCCGACCGGAAGGCGGAGAAGATCCGCGAGGTGAAGGGTCGGGGGCTCCGCGTGGCGATGGTGGGAGACGGCGTCAACGACGCCCCGGCCCTGGTCGAGGCGGACGTGGGGATCGCGATCGGCGCGGGGACCGACGTGGCGATCGAGAGCGCGGACATCGTGCTCGTGCGCTCGGATCCACGCGACGTGGCCGCGCTGATGGAACTCTCCCGCAAGACGTACGGAAAGATGGTCCAGAACCTGTGGTGGGCCACGGGCTACAACATCGTCGCCATCCCGCTCGCCGCCGGCGTCCTGTACCGGGCGGGCATCCTCCTGTCGCCCGCCGTGGGGGCGGCCCTCATGTCGCTGTCGACCGTGGTCGTGGCGATCAACGCCCGGCTGCTCGGACGCGCGGGCTGATTCGCCGGGCGGAGACGACCCGCGCGACCCGCGCGAGCGACTCGGCAAGATCGGCAGGTCGGTGAAGGTGATCTCCCACCGGTCCGGTCCGGTCGCCTGCATCGAACGGGCGGCGAAACTCCGCCAGCCGGCGTGGAGGTGGGTCTGGCCCACGCCCTGGACACATTCCGGAAACGCCGCCGCGACGGCCGGATCGGTCGGATGCAGCCGCCGACTCCCGGTCGCGATGGCTCACCCTGCGTAGAGGCACACCCCGATGGGGGGCGGCTCGCCATGCAGGTCCTCGAGGTGCACGCGCAGGCGACGGACCGGGACGGGCTCGAAGCGGTCGAGCCTCTTGTAACCGACCGTCGTGCCCGCCACGATCGCCCGCCAGCCGTCGCCGTCGGCGCTCTCCGTCGCATCGACGGTGTAGCGCCGGATCGTCTGCCCGCGCTCGATGGGCTCGCGGAGCTCGACGGTGCCCGCCTCCACGACGCGACCGAGGTCGAGCTCCTCGACCGCCAGCCTCTCGTCCACCCGCTGCCGGCGCGGCGCGAGGCCGGCGGCGAGATCGGTCTCGAACCGCCGGGTCAACGCTTCGTGCATGCCCAGCAGCCGGGCGACGTCGGTCTCGTGCAGGAGCCCCTCGGGGGTCGGCGGGACGTTGAGGAGAAGCTTCGAGTTCCGGCCCACCGAGGTGAAATAGAGCTCGACGAGGTTCTCGACCGTCCGTACCTCGTCGTCCTCGCCGGCGTGGTAGAACCAGCCCGGACGGATCGAGACGTCGGTCTCGCCGGGCCGCCATACGGTCCCCTCGGGGTCGCCCTGCTGGAGCATGTCCATCACGTCGTCCCCCGTGGCGCCGGGGTAGGGGACCACCTCGGGATCCACCGCGGACCAGTTCGTGGCCCCGGCCGAGCCGACCTCGTTCCCGATCCACCGTACATCGGGTCCGGCGTCCGAGAAGATCACCGCCTCGGGCTGGAGCTCGCGCACGAGCCCCCAGAACCGTGGCCAGTCGTACTCCTGGCGGCGTCCGTTGGGCCCCTCGCCGTTCGCCCCGTCGAACCACACCTCGTGGATGGGCCCGTACCCCGTGAGAAGCTCCGTGAGCTGCGCGACGAACATGTGGTTGTAGCGCGGCGAGTCGCCGTACGACGGGGCGTTCCGGTCCCACGGCGAGCAGTAGAGACCGGGCTTCAGGTCCTCCGCGCGGCACGCGTCCACGAACTCGCGCACGAGGTCGCCCTCGCCGTCGCGCCACGGGCTCGAGGCCACCGAATGGCGCGTGGTCTCCGTCGGCCACAGACAAAACCCGTCGTGGTGCTTGGCGGTGAGGATCATCGCCCGGAAGCCGCTCTCGCGGGCGACCCGCGCCCATTGCCGCGCGTCCAGCCGCGAGGGATCGAAGATCGCCGGGTCCTCGGTGCCGTCCCCCCACTCGCGATCGGTGAACGTGTTCACCCCGAAGTGGAGGAAGAGCGCGAGCTCGTCACGCTGCCAGGCGAGCTGGGAGGGGGACGGAGTCGGGCGCTCCTGGGGGTGCGCCACCGCCCCGTCCCGTCGCGGCCGGATGCGCCCGAACCCCCGGAGCGCGGCACCGGGGAGGGCGAGCCCCCCCGCCGTCGCGGTCAGGAAGGCGCGGCGGGTGAGGCGCGAACGAGGGACCGCGTTTCCTGGAGAGGTCTCGAGCCTTCGTTTCTGTTCGGACAACGAGCCCCTCCCCTCGATCTGCGGGCCGGGCTCAGGAGCCGGGAGGTCCCTTTCGCGCGCCCCTGCCGTCACGAATCTGCTGCCACAGCCACACGATGGCGAGGACGAGCAGGATGAGGGTCAGGATCCAGAACAAACCGATTACGATCATCCCCCACCATCCGCCGGCCATCGTTCCATCCATCATTCCCTGATTCACCGCAGCTTCCTTCGGGCGTCACTCCAGGATCAGGCACTTCGGCTCGCCTGCCACTCCCGCCACGATGAGTACACCGCCGGCACGACCAGGAGCGCCAGCACCGTGGCCGACACCATCCCACCGATCATCGGGGCGGCGATCCGCCGCATGATCTCCGAGCCGGTCCCGTGCCCCCACATGATCGGAACGAGACCGAGAGTGATGGCGGCCACCGTCATCATCACGGGCCGCAGCCGCAGCCCGGCCCCGGCCTCGACGGCCGCGCGGATCGAGGTCGCGTCCACGACGTGGCCCGACCCCCTGAGGGTGTCGTACGAGTGGTCGAGGTATACGAGCATCACGACTCCGATCTCCGCCGCCACGCCCGCCAGCGCGATGAACCCGACGGCCACGGCCACGCTCATCTCGTACCCGAGGACCCACATGAGCCACACGCCGCCCACGGCCGCGAACGGCAGGGACAACATGACGATCAGGCTCTCCGCGGTGCTTCGGAAGTTGAGGTACAGGAGGAAGAAGATGATGAGGAGCGTCACGGGCACGACGACATTCAACCGCTCCCGGACGCGCTGCATGTACTCGTACTGCCCGGACCACTCGATGCGGTAGCCGGCGGGCAGCTCCAGCTCCCGGTCCAGGAGGGACCTCGCCTCGTCGACGAACGAGCCGATGTCCCGGCCCCGCACGTCCACGTACACGATGCCGTTGAGCTTGCCGTTCTCGCTCTTGATCATCGGAGGCCCCGTCGCGAATCGCACGTCGGCCAGCTCGCCGAGCGGGATCTGGGCCGCGCTCCCCATCACGGGCAGGAGCACGGACCGCATGCGGGACAGGTCGTTGCGGAGCTCGGGAGCGTAGCGTACGTGGATCGAGTAGCGCTCCCGGCCTTCGATCGAGGTCGCCACGTTCATGCCGCCGATCGCCGTCATGGCGAGAACCTGGACGTCCTCCATGTTGAGCCCGTAGCGGGCCGCCGCCGCCCGGTCGGGCTCGACCTCCAGGTACCGGCCGCCGAGCGTACGCTCCGCGTACACGGACCCGGCGCCGGAGACGCCCGTCAGGAGACCCTCGATCCGCGTGCCGATCTCCTCGATCGTGCCGAGGTCGGGGCCGAAGATCTTGATCCCGACCGGCGTCTTGATGCCCGTGGCCAGCATGTCGAGCCGGTTCTTGATCGGCATGGACCACATGTTGGCCACCCCGGGCGTCCGCACCTCGCGGTCGAACTCGGCAACGATGTCCTCGTAGTCCATCCCGGGTCGCCACTCCTCCCGCGGGCGGAGGATCGCGATCGACTCGTACATCGACATGGGGGCGGCGTCGGTGGCCGTCCGCGCGCGCCCCACCTTCCCGATCACGAGCGCCACCTCGGGAATCGAGGCCATGATGGAATCCCGGCTCTGAAGCACCCGCTTCGCCATCCCCGTCCCCATCCCCGGCAGGAGCGACGGCATGTCCATCACCGACCCTTCGTTCAGGGGCGGCATGAACTCCGACCCGATGCGGGACGCCGGAAGGAGCGTGAGGGCGAACACCGCGGCGGCCCCGGCCAGCACCCACGCGCGCCGACGGAGCGTGAAGCGAAGCACCGGCATGTAGGCGCGCTTCATCCAGCGGTTGATGGGGTTCCGCTCCTCCGCCGGAATGCTGCCGCGGATGAACAGCCCCATGAGGACGGGGACGACCGTCACGGAGAGGAGGGCCGCCGCGGCCATGGCAAAGGTCTTGGTGAACGCGAGGGGCCTGAACAGCCGCCCCTCCTGGGCCTGGAGCGCGAACACGGGCAGGAACGAGAGCGTGATGATGAGGAGCGAGAAGAAGAGCGCCGGCCCTACCTCGCGGGCCGATTCCACGGCGACCTCCCAGCGGCTGCGCCCGGCGCTATCCGGGCGCTCGAGGTGCCGGTGCATGTTCTCCACCATCACGATGGCGGCGTCGACCATGGCCCCGATCGCGATCGCGATCCCCGACAGACTCATGATGTTCGCGTTGATCCCCAGCCAGCGCATGACGAGAAACGCGAGCGCGAGACCCAGCGGGATGGTGAGGATCGCCACGAAGGCCGAGCGCACGTGGAACAGGAAGAGCGCCGTGACCAGCGCCACGATCACCGACTCCTCCACCAGCTTCTCCTTCAGCATGTCGATCGCCCGGTGGATGAGCCCCGAGCGGTCGTAGGCCACCTTCACCTCGACACCGGGAGGGAGGCCCGCCGCCGCCTCCGCGAGGCGCGCCTTCACGCGGTCGATCACCGCGAGCGGGTTGTCGCCGAACCGCATGACGACGATCCCCGACACGACCTCCTTGCGTCCGTCGAGATCGGCGATCCCGCGCCGGATCTCGGGACCGAGCCGTACGCGGCCGACGTCGCGCACGCGGACGGGCGTGCCGCGATCGTCGGTCCCCACCACGACCTCGGCCAGATCGTCGAGGTCGTCGACGTAGCCGTAGCCGCGCACCATGTACTCCGCGCCGGCCAGCTCGAGCACTCGCCCCCCGCGCTCGGCCGAAGAGGCCGACACGGCCCGGAGCACGTCCGACAGCGGGACCCCGTACCCGCGCAGGCGGTCGGGGTCGAGCAGTACCTGGTACTGCTTCTCGAACCCGCCCAGCGTCGCCACTTCGGACACTCCGGGCACGGATTCGATCTCGTAACGCAGATACCAGTCCTGGATCGAGCGCAACTCGGCGAGGTCGTAGTCGTCGGCCTCGAGGTAGTACTGGAACACCCATCCCACCCCCGTCGCGTCAGGGCCGAGCTGCGGCTGGACGCTTCCGGGCAGGTTGCCGCGGATCGTGTTGAGCGCCTCGAGGACGCGGCTGCGGGCCCAGTAGAGATCGGTGTCGTCGTCGAAGATCACGTACACGAACGAGAGCCCGAACTGGCTGATGCCACGCACGGTCCGCGCCTTCGGGACGGCGAGCATCGCGGTCGAGATCGGATACGTGACCTGGTCCTCGATGATCTGGGGGGCCTGGCCGCGCATCTCGGTGAGCACGATGACCTGGACGTCCGAGAGATCCGGCACGGCGTCGACCGGCGTCCGGGTTACGGCCCAGCCGCCGGCCACCGCGATCACGGCGACGAGGACCAGGACGATCTTCCGGTCCTCCACCGACCGGGCGATGATCCGCTCGAGCATCAGCGCCTCCTCCGGCCGCCGGCCGTGTCCCGAGCTGCGGAGGAATCGCCCCCGCCGGTGTCCATGGCGTCCATCGTGTCCCCGCCGATGGTGTCCATCTCCATGTCTTCCAGGCCCTCCATCTCCATCTCCATCCCGGCGCGGCCCATCTGGACCATCATCGCCTGCATGGCCTCCATGAGATTCGATTCGGAGTCGAGGAGGAACTGGGCCGACGTGGCCACACGGTCGCCGGCGGACAGGCCGGAGAGGATCTCGACGCGCTCGTCGCCGGTCCTCCCGGTCCGGACGACCATGGGCATGAGCCGGTTCTCGCCCATGTCCATGAACGCGATGCCACGCGTGCCCGTGTGGAGGATCGCGGATGAGGGGACGGAGAGGACGGGCTCCGTCCGGTTCTCGACGCGGACCGTGGCGTACATTCCGGGCTTCAGCCGCCCCCGGACGTTCGGGACCTCGACCCGGGCCACCACCGTGCGGGTCTGGTCCCGAAGCGCGGGATATACGAACGCGACCCGGCCTCGCAGCGGCTCACCCGGGAGCCCCTCCACCGCCACCTCGACCGGCAGTCCCGCCCGCACGAAGGGGAGATCCTGCTCGTACACGGCCGCTTCGATCCACACCGGATCCGTGGGGGAGATCATGAAGAGGTTCTCCCCCGCCCTCACACCCTGTCCCTCGAACACCTGCTTCTTCATCACGACGCCCGTGGCCGGAGAGTGGAGCGTGAGCGTCTTGAGGACCTCGCCCGTCTCCAGCAGACGCGCGACCTGGGCGTCGGAGATGTCCCAGTAGGCCAGACGGCGCCGGGCCACGGCGAGCAGACTGTCGCGGCCCCGCGAGACCCCTCCGGCGGCGAGATCCTCCTCGAGCCGGCGGGCGAGAAGAAGCTCCTCCTGCGCCGTCACGAGATCCGGGGAGTAGATCTCGAGGAGCGGATCCCCCCGGCGGACCGAGGCTCCCTCGAAGGTCACGTGGAGGCGCTCGACCCAGCCCGAGACCTTGGGCGACACCCACACCATCCCCGACTCGGGGTACTCGACGACGGCCGAGGTCCGGATCGTCCTGGTCAGCGGCTCCCGCGCCACCTCGCCCCAGCGGAGCCCGATGCGCTCGGCCTGCCCCGGGCGGAGACGGACCGTGGCGCCGGCCTCCGCGTCCATGTCCATCCCCTCCATCCGGGGCATGTCCGCCATCGCCCCGGAGTCCGGCCGGGAGTCGCGCGACGCGGCGTCATCTTCGCCCGCGGGCTCCCGGTCTCCGCCGCACGCGGCGGCGGTGACGAGGACGGCGAGGGCGGCTCGCGCCCCGAGGCTCCGCAACGCTCCCACCGAATGCGTCGGGGTCCGTTTCCATCGTGTATGCCACATGTCGATCCCCTTCGGGTTCTCGATTCGTCGAGCATCCGTCATCCGGTCTCCACGGCCCGCGGCGCTCAAGGCTCGAACTCCCGGCCCACGGCTCGCTCGAGGTCCGCCCACGCGGCGAGGAGATCCGCGAGCCGCCGGTGCCGTTCGAGCTGGAACCGGTAGAGCCGGGTCTGGCTGTCGAGGAGCGCGAGGAAATCCTCGGCTCCGGAGCGGTAGGCGGCGAGGGTCGCATCCAGCGTGGCCTCGGAGCGCTGCAGGATCCCGAGGTCGTAACGCTCGAGCTGCCCGAGCCCGTCGAGGACGCGGTAGTACGCGGCGGTCACGTCGCGCTCGATCTCGGCGACCATGCGGTCGTGCATGGCACGCTCGCGAGCCAGGATCGCCGTCTCTTCGCGGACGGCCGAGCCCTGCTTCGCGCCGAGGAAGACCGGGAGCCGAAACGAGATCGACGCGTTCACCATGTCGTCGAACCCATCGCGCTGGCCGTAGCCGACCGATAGCTGCGGGGCGGGCCAGCGCAGCGCGCGGGCCAGGGCCACGGTCTCCTCCTGGGCCCCGATGCGAGCCACGTGCGCCCGCAGCTCGGGCTTGCCCTCCACGGCGAGCGCGACGAGCGAGTCGAGCGTCGGGATGCCGGGGGGCGCCGCGAGGGCCCGCTCGGCGCCCGCCACATCCAGCGCGGAGACGAACGCGAGGTCCGGTCCGCGACGCCCCGTGACGGCCAGGAGGACTGGCGGGTACGGGGTCTCGTCCACCGGGGTCGCGGCGGGCCGGTCACGGAGCGCGTTGAGACGGGCCAGTGCCGCGTGCCTGCTGGCGACGAGCTGGACGCGCTGCGTCTCGAGCCCGTCGATCTCGAGCCCGGCGCGCAGCACCGCCGGCTGGCTCCCGACCCCGGTCGCGTATCGCGTCCGCGTCACGTCCTCGAGCCCATCGAGGATCCTCAAGTTCCGATCGACGATGTCGAGCGCGCGGTCCCGGTAGTAGAGCTCCGCGTACGCCTCCTTCACTTCGGCCACGACCTCGACGTGTAACGCCTCGACGATGTGCTCCGCGGACGCGGCCCGCAGAGCCGCGGCCTCGCGCCGGTGTCCGATCTGGCCCGGGAGCGGGATCCGCTGCCCGAGCTGGACCATCTTCATGGTCATGAAATCATCGGAGAAGTCGAAAGACGTGGTGCGCAGGTTCACGAATCCCAGCGTGAGGACGGGATCCTCCCACGCGCCGGCCTGCGGGATGCGGGCGCGGTGGGCCTCGGACTCGGCCCGGCCGGCCGCCAGCCGGGGGCTGCGCTCCACGGCCTCGGCCACGAGCCGCGACAATGGATTCGCGTCGGAGGGGGTCGGGTCCTGCGCTCCGGCCGGAGCGGCCGATGTGAGGACGAGTCCCGCACCGACGTACAGGCACGTCGAAATGCGAAGCATGCTTGCCTCTCGGAGATGTCGACGGATGGCACGGGGGCACCGGTTCGTCACCGGTGTCCGACGATGCCGGAACTGTCAGGAGCGCCGGGTCAGGCTCTGGGAGGGGGCCGGATCGCGGGTCGTGTGTAGCTGTGGAGGGTGCGGACGGTGATTCCCCGCGAGGCGAGAAGGGGCGCGGTCGTCCACTCGACACCGCCGGTCGTCGCGAGCGCCGGCGCGCCCGCCACGCACGCAGACATGTCCTGGCAATCGGACATCCCGCACTCGTGGCACGCGTCCCGATCGTCGATTGCCGGGCTGCCGTGGGCGGGTGCGACATGCGCGCACGCCGCCGATGTCTCGCGCGCCTGCGGCGCGCACACGACGACCTGCGCGAACCCCAGCGCCTGCGATACGATCAGGAGCAGCGTGGCGGCCTTCATCATCCCATCAAACCACACGCACGTCCGCGCGGTTCCCAACAATGTCGCCGCCCTCGCTCCCGACGCGATCCGGCCGCGCGCCGGCCGGCGGCGGAGCACCGCTGGGGCTCGGGCCCCGGCCGCGACATGGACCGACCTCCGCCTCCTCCCCGCGGCGAGCGGGTCACGAGCTCTCGATGGCGGTGACATGGATCGCCGTGGGATCTCCGGCATCTTCGTCCCGGGGAACGGTCCCCGAGAGGACGACGCTCCTACCGATCGCCGCTCGCAACCGCTCGATCACCTCTCCGGTCGCGACCACCGCATACGGGGGTGTCGATCCCGGCATGCGAAGGACGAGGGAATCGCCC
>Ga0299913_10005955_pt1 | contig 10499 bp, 17 predicted proteins | sample RVTome_9_FD_201360 | JGI IMG/M metagenome (GOLD analysis project Ga0299913, IMG submission 201360) | Soil microbial communities from uranium-contaminated site in the Upper Colorado River Basin, Wyoming, United States - RVT155D38 (version 2) ... | reverse complement strand
CAAAGAGGACAGAGAGTGTTGGAGAATTAATGGCAGGAAACGACCTGGCAGTGTTCTACAGGCTGACCAAATTGGTGGACGATGATGAGAAACTCATGGAAGATGCAAAACAAAGATTAAATAGCAACTACGACCAATTGGTTGAAATCTGTCCACATTCCGAAGCGGTAGACCGAAAGTCCACTATTCGCAGGATGGGCACCACTCGTTGTTGTAAGATTTGTGGCATCACCGACTATGCTTCCGAGGGCGGCACTCCCGGGGACGAGTATAATTGGGGTTACCCAGGAAGTCCTAACAGGTCGTTCTGGGCCAATGCTACTGTCGAGACGGTAGATGAAAAGACATTCGGCTCCTACTCTCGCTATCACCAATGGGTGGTAAAGGACGGTAAGCCGCACAAGAGGTTTCAATAATGGAAATCATAGGTTTATCAGGATTTGCTCGCAGCGGTAAAGACGAGGCCGCGAAAGTGCTCGTTGAAGAATATGGGTTTACACGAGTAGCCTTTGCAGACAAGTTGCGAGAGGTGCTGCATGCATTGAACCCTTTAATTGAGATTGAGCAGACAGTCAAGGATGATGAGTTAGCCTACCGCGCCAATCCAAGAAAGGTATATGTCCAGGATGTAATCGACGCTTTTGGCTGGGACGGATATAAAGAAACCTCATACGGCACTGAGATTCGTCGTCTACTGCAACGCCTGGGCACCGAGGCCGGTAGAGAAACGCTGTGGGACACCATCTGGATTGATGCTGCATTCAAGGGTGTCGAGTCTGATAAGGTCGTAGTGACGGACGCCCGTTTCTTCAACGAGTTTAATGCCATTAGAAACAGGGGTGGCGAGATTTGGCGCATCGAGCGCGACGGTGTAGGACCGGCCAATCAGCACGCCAGTGAATTAGAAGCCGTAGACTATGACTTTGACTATTACGTGTTGAACAGTGGAACACTTGAAGATTATCACCAGACTGTGGCAGAACGCTATCACCAGAGCCAGGCCATGAAAGGACTAGTATGAAGAGACTCGTGACCGGGTGGGACATCGACGGAGTGGGGGCCAATTTTGGAGACTCATTCCACAACTACTTGAGAGAAATTGGATTAGGATACTTATGGAAGTCGGGACCGACACCCGAGCCCTTTTGGGATTGGTACAAAGACTGGGGATGGACCAGTGAACAGTTTGTGGCGCATTGCCATGCGGCTGCGGATAGAGGCATACTCTTTAATACTCCACCACGCGAAGGGTACAGAGAAGCCATCATCGACGTAAAGAAGATGGGTCACGACATCGTGGTCATCACCGACCGCCCGTTTGGGGCCACTCCCGAGGTCAGCGAAAATATTACTTACCGCTGGTTCGAAGAGTACGACATCCCTTATGATGCCATCTTCTTCTCTGCCGACAAAGCATGCATTCCTACCGATACCTTCGTGGACGACAAGTTGGAGAACTACGACCGACTGGTGGAAATGGGCACTGCCACGTTTCTGTTGAACCGTCCTTGGAATGAGGAAAACGACGGTAGAAGGAGAATCAATGACATCGGTGAATACGTTGACGCCATCGAGGAAATTAGTCGCCAGGGGCATTTCGACCTGCAATTGGTCTAGAAACGTGGTATACTTACAGTATGCCCAATTATGACTACTATCAATGCGGCGAAGTAGACGGATGGACCGAAGAACGTAATGTTCCCATTGAGGAACGCGACAATCAAACTTGTCGGCGCTGCGGACTCCCTCTTACAAGGAAGATTTCCTTCAAGGGAGCGACCATCATCAAGTGACACTTTCTGTCATTGACCTCGACCGCTGGGAACTAATGGAAACCGTCATTGACGAGTACCATCACAATCCCAACGAAACACAAATCGCCAAGAAATTAGGGCTCCCTCGTAAAGAGGTGCTCGCCCTACTTGACGATTATCGCGCCGTGCTGTCACAAGACAGTGCCGCTCGTGACTACGCTCGTGACCACTTGCACATGATGGGCAAACACTACGACGTGCTCATTAAGAAGTTCTACGACCTGATTGATGAAATTGATACGCTGGGTTTCAATCATCAGGTCGCGGCACAGAAGAATGCAGCACTCAAGGCCATCGCCGAACTTGAGGCCAAGCGCCTGGACTCCTATCAAAAGGCAGGACTGCTAGAATCTGCCGACTTGGGCGATGAACTGGCCGAGCGAGAGGAACGCGAAGACCGGATTCTCGGCATCCTTGAGCACGACCTGTGTGCGCAGTGCCTTACCAATATCTCACCGAAGTTGATTGCCCTCAAAGGAACGGTACCAGTAGTAGAATACGTCGAGGGCGACGTGCTGTGACCGACTTTCTCACGCGCATCATCAGTGTTGCGACCGGAGCCGAGTGGGACGAGGTGCCGGTAGAGATTGAAGAATTCGTTACTAGTGAAGAGTTTCTCGACCTGCCACCACTGTCTAACTATCAATACCAGATTGTGAGAGCGGCATCCCAAATTTACAAGGAAGAAACCCTCATCGCACTCTATGGCGAGGAAAAGGGCAGGGACCGATTCTCTGAAACTTGTACTGAAATCGTACTGCAACTGGGTAAGGGAAGCGGAAAGGACTACACCTCCAACATCGCTGTATGTTATATCGTATACCTGCTGCTCTGCCTGCGCGAACCCGCTTCATACTACGGCAAGCCACGCGGTAATGCCATTGACCTCATCAATATCGCTATCAATCAGGACCAGGCCAAGAACGTCTGGTTCAAGGGCTTGTGCGAAATGATTGAGGGGTGCCCGTGGTTCATCGGTAAGTACAAGGACCCCGGCATCGGTAACAAATTAGAGTTCGACAAGAATATTACTGTTTACTCCGGACACTCTCAGCGTGAAGCCTTCGAGGGCTTGAACCTGCTCGTCGCTATTCTGGACGAGATTAGTGGTTTTGCTCTTGAGTCCAACACCGGCAACGCACGAGCCGACACCGCAGACGCGACCTATCGAATGTATCGCGCTTCGGTGGATTCTCGTTTTGCAGAGTTTGGCAAGGTCATGTTGTTATCCTTCCCTCGATTCAGGGGAGACTATATTCAACAGCGGTACGGTCCGGACTTCAATACCCCGCAAGAAGAACTGCAATTCACCGAACATCCAATGATTGGCGCGGTGCGAAGCAAGGAAGTAATTCTTCGCTCTCACACCTTCAAGATTAAGAACGACCTTCCCGACGGTACAGAGGGTAACGAGTTTACCATCCAGTGGGAAGAAGACCATATTACTGGTTACTCCTTCGACGGCTTGTTCGCGCTCCGCAGGCCATCCTGGGAAGTAAACCCCACCATTTCGATTGAATCACTGAAACGTGCATTCATGACCAACATGGCAGACGCCCTAGGTCGCTATGCTTGTATGCCATCCGATGCCACCGACGACACGTTCTTCAAGAACAAACAAGCCATCGAGGATTCTTTTACTACAGGCAATGGAGTGGACAACGGTGGAGTATTCGCCATTAACTTCCAACCAAAGCCTGACAGAGAATATTATCTCCATGTTGACCTTTCCAAAGTTCACGACCGTTGTGCGGTCGCGCTGGCACACGTGGATAAGTGGATTATTCACGAGGGTGATAAGTTTGGAGACGTGTACCCGGTCGTAAGGGTAGACGCGGTACGATGGTGGAAGCCCAGCCACGACCAGCCCATGGACTATAAAGACGTAACAAACTATATTTTGGCACTGCGTCGTAGGGGCTTTAATATCAAACTAGTGACCTTTGACCGCTGGAACTCCCACGACACCATCAATACCCTGAACTCCCAGGGCATCAAGTCTGAAATGCTCTCCCTAAAGAATGAGCACTATGACGACTTCCTCAACATCATGTACGATGACCGCCTCGTGGGGCCGCGCATCGAGCAACTGATTACGGAGTTGCGAGAGTTGCGTCGAATTCAGCAGGGACAGAAGTTCGTGATTGACCACCCTCGCTCCGGATTCAAGGACTTGTCCGACGCGGTATGCGGAGCCATCCACAACGCCATAGAATATACGCTTAAGCCAGCCAGCCGCGAGGTACAGATTAAGTCCTTCAGGCAGATGCGCCGGGAACAACTAGAAGAGACTTATGAGAAAAACGACGGCATCATTCGCCCGCCGAAGCATCGTAAGATGCCCCCAGAGTTTGAACACGAAATGGATAACATCAGCACCATAGAGATTACTCTGCCGGTGCGCGTCTTCTAGACAAGACATCACTTCCGTGGTAGAATGGATAGCAACGAAAGGAGGGTCAAGTGACTGAGATATTTGTAGACAATCGTCCGACCCGTCAAGAACAAATCGACGCGCTCAGAGTGCGTGACGGTGATTCGTGCCAGCACCCCAAGTGCGGCGAGCCACTTGACTACTCCATTACCGAGGGTAAGTATGAAGTTACCATCGACCACTGGATGCCACAGTATTGGTGTAGAGACAACAACTGGACCTCAGACGAGACTTGGGACTTGTCAAACTTGAAGTTGATGCACAAGCACTGTAACGCATCCAAGGGTGACTTGATTCCTAATGATGACGGCACCTTGCCTGAAAAGGCAGTACGCAAGTTTCGTTACCGTCGTGACAAGCGAGCAGGCCGTCCCGAGTTGTGCACAGACTGTGATAACGGCCACAACCTAACTGTCGGTGAAGTCTGTGCCTCCTGTGGTTGCGATGCTCAGCGGTACCCTCGTTACGCCAAGGTGAGATACTCAGATTGTGACCATGAAATCTTCTGGTGTTGGGTCTGTGGTATTACACCGGACATGCGTACACCGGCCTTTGAGTCCGCGCTACGGCACGGTGCCTCAGGGGAAGACGGTTTCGACGGTGAGTAACCCGTATTGGGCAATGAACGAAGCCGATGCAGTGATGAACGAGATTGAATTGGGGTTCTCAGGAGCCACCGACGAATCTTCTGCAATCCTGCATCGGTTCGTTCGTGCCACTGGTGTTATTTACGACATCAGACATAACTTTTGGGACGGTAGACCAGACTACCGTTCATTACATCTTCCCTAAGACCGGGACGTTCCAAAGAATAGGAACTGCTTCACCCAACTTGGCCTAAGGGAAAATAAAGAGGCCCATAGGGGTCAGAAGGAAAATAATGACAGATTCAAGTTATACACACATTTTGGCTATTGTTGACCGCTCCGGTTCCATGTCATGGAACCGAGCAGACAAGGAAATGGCCGCAGCACTTAACACCTACTTCCGCGAGCAAGGTGAGGTAGAGGGAAAGTGTCTAGTTGATTACGTTCAGTTCGACAACACGTCAGAACTGTTGTATCACGACAAGGAAGTAGCAGTAGCAGAAGCATTCATCATTCCACGCGGTTCTACCGCGCTCTTGGATGCAATCGGCAAGGCCGTCACCGACCTTGGTAGAAAGTTGGCACGTTTGCCTGAGGCATTGCGCCCCGGGCAAGTGCAGGTGGTCATCGTCACTGACGGAGAAGAAAATGCTTCTCGCATCTGGAATGCTGACAAGGTAAAGAAGTTGATTACCGACCAGACAGACAAGTATAAGTGGGATTTCGTGTTCCTTGGTGCCAATATCGATGCAGTGAACGTCGCTGACACCTACGGTATTCCATACAGCAATGCCATGGAATTCGACCTGTCTGCTGGCGGCATTGCCTCAGGCACGGTAACGGCGTCATCTATGGCCCTATCCAATTACACCACGACCTATCGTGGCGGTAACAAGGGTACATTCACCGATGACGACCGTGATAAGGCAATGAACGGCACCTCTTGACATCCGTTGTCAAGTAGTGTAGTCTAGTGTCCTAGTTCGGGCTGTAGGGGCTTCGGCCTCAGGAAAGTCCGCGCTTCACATACCAACCCTTGTAGGAGGGTCGATGGAGATTATTGCAGGAGTGGTAATTGGAACTTTGTTCGTTTTACTGCTCGTCAAACTGATTATTCTCAATCTATCCCGTTAGCACTACTAAGCCAAGCCTAAGAAGTAATGGTGCAGGGTGAAGCAACCCCGAGCAGTCTGAGCCGGTATGGGCTATGAAGGACGGGTAGGGGGCTTAGATTGATTCAGCCTTAAAAACAGAACGCGGCTTACTAGAACTAGGACACGACTATGCTACCTTATACAGAGAAGAACAAGAAGGGGCCACAGCGTTGTTTCTGTGGTCTATTTATGGCTAAGGTGTCAGGCGGCTGGCGATGCTCCCAAGAGGTACCCGTCGAGCGCGGCTGGCTATGGGAGCACCGATAATGAACAGGCCGGTATCAGGACTATGGACCTCTCCGGAGGCTTGGGACTATCTGGACCGATGGCATTACCACATGGACAGGATGGACCCTTACGACCAAGCAGTTGCAGTTAATGAACTGATGGAAATGAAGCATCGGCCATGGTGTAGAACACACATGGCCTCAATCGCCCCCGAGTACGGGGCCGATTGCACTTGTGATGGAAATTAGGACGCTATGCACTATACATGTTGGCCCATCGTGGGCAAAGACCATTACCTCCGTTGTGAATGCGGGGGCTTCTCTATGGATACCCTCGTCCCCAGCCTTAATCAGGTAAGAAGAGCCTACCGCGAGCACGTTGCCGAGGTAGTGGAACGAGAGCATTACCGCTGGCATCAGGAGCCTACGTGACCAGAACAGGACAAGAAATCACCATACACGGTGAATTCGAAGTGACCGATGACTTGATTGAACGAATCTGCGACTTCATAGAAGAAAACTTTGACTGCGAACTCTATGCGGTCGGTCGCAGGCCCGCTCCCAGGTTGAGACCTGCATCACTAGAGAATGACTACGCCAGCGGTTGTCCAGAGCATGAGCATTATTGGTGTACAAATCACTAGGGGCGCTAAATGAAGATTTGGGTTGACGATACTCGCATGCCATCGTCTAAGTGGGAATGGTGCAAGACCTCCCAAGAGGCCATCATGCTATTGATAGGGTGTAAGTTGTTTTATGAGTCTGGTTATGACAACCAGGTTCCTGAGATTATGTCTCTTGACCACGACCTTGGTGGAGACGACACCACACGCCCCATTATCTTATGGATGCGTGAAAACGAATTCTGGCCGACCACCGTGGTCGTCCACAGCCAAAATCCCGTAGGCCGTGAGTGGCTTGAGGGTATGATTGAAAGGTATAAAGTATGAGCCTGCGTGAAAAGGCAAGAGAAGTCAAGGCTGCTGGCGAGGCCGAACGGGGCAACTATACCCCAGAGGGTCGCCCCCTGCAATCATATCAGAACTACTATCAGAAGACCGGTAAGAAACGACCGGCGACCGAGAACTTCTGTCACTTCTACCGCGTGGTTCTTCTCTGGGAGCCTCTAAGAAAGTTCAGAAATGCCGCAGCAACCGTGGGTGAAAGTGTCTTTGCCAGCGTTCCGGTGCTGATTGGACTGGCAGCGGCTTCGGTATTAGTTATTGTCTATCTCGGGCTCACCTTTACCGAGTTCGGATTCGTCATGCTCATCGTCACTGGAGCACTATATGCCATTGCCGGTCTCATCTTCGGCATCGTCTATGCCGCTGAGAAGTATGAGCATGATAATTGGCAGGCGGATGAATACGGGGACACGTTCAGGCCACAAGTTACTGCCGGTCTGCGCCGGGCCGTATGGATTACCGGTCTAGTGTCTTGGCTTCCATACACGCTCACTCAGGTCGTTAATCGACTTGACGAGAGCACGACCCGGTTCCTAAGGAACGCGCTGGGTGCGGTGGCCCTTACCGCAATGGGTCTGTTTGGTCTGTTGCTACTCTGGACCGCACTGGGCTGGTGGCTCCCGGTATACATTCTTGGAGTTGCGGCGGGCATAGCACTATTGATTGCAGCAGTTGTCGCCATCGGTACCGGCGTGCAATCGCTGCGTGCATACTCGCGTACACGTCCCGAGAGGCCGAGGTTTGATGTTGTAATCAAGGAGCCCAGGGCTCCGCGTGAGCCTGGTCGCATTAGCAAGTTCTTCTCCGGCGTTGCCGACTTCCTCGTCCTTGCCGCCCAGATTGCAAGGGTAAAGAAGTGGAAGATTTGTCCCATCGTTACCGTTCCCAAGGAGTCGATAGATGCGTAAGCGTACTGCCGCCATCGCGGCGGCACTCGTGCTTGTTCTTAGTGCTTGCGGTGCTCCCGCCGATGAACCAAATAAGAACGGGGAGGTAGGAGAGGGCATCAGTATCATCAATGTAAATACCCCCGGAGGTAGTGTGGAGTGCATCACCTACAAGGATTACAATGCCGGTGGCATCAGTTGTAACTGGGATAATGTAGGAAGGACACCATGAAGTCAACAGAAGAAACAAGAGCGCTCGCACAGGAAGTGCTTGACTATATTCATGCTCACCCAGAACAGCACGACCAGGGTTCGACTGGTATGTGTGGGACGACCATGTGCATCGCAGGAACCGCTGCATTTCTTGAGTGGGGAGTCAATGCGGAGAGGGTGGTATACGATGAATATGGTGGTATGACCGAGGCATGTGGACCGCTGTTAGGTCTAGAGCCCGATGAGGCAGAGTTCCTATTCTTCGAAATGATGGACGAGGAAGGCGCGGTACAATTGCTTAAGCAGGTCATCGTTGGGGAGCCCCTAAGCATTCCATCAGATTACTACAGTGGAGACAGCGGATGAAGTCAACAAAGGCAACACGCCTGCTTGCACGGCAGGTGCTGGAATTCATCAAGCAGAACCCAGATATCCATGAACAGGATGATTACATTGTTGAGTCTGAGGGTCAGGGATTCTGTGGCACCAAGATGTGTATTGCAGGCACCGCCGCGTTTCTTGTGAATGGCTGTAATCCACGTGCCGCTCTTCAGGCGAAGAGGAAGAGCGGCACGTCCTGGGATGAGTACGTGGGACCAATGTTGGGTCTGGACCTCTATGAGGCCTCCTATCTGTTTGATGAGTTGGATGAAAAGACGGCCATTAAGCGCCTGAAGAGGGTTGCCAAGGGAAAGCCTGTTTACAAGACTTGACGCACAGTCATTGTCTGTGGTATGATTGTAACATCGGGTCAGAGCGGGGAACCGCAGCAGCCTACTTGCCGGGTAAGAAGTTTCTTGCAATGCTTCGCCTTACCCGGCTCCATTCCCCATTAGTGTAATTGGTAGCACGACTGGTTCTGGTCCAGTTAATCCAAGTTCGAATCTTGGATGGGGAGCGTGAAAAAGGTAACGTTAGACGACATTCTCAACGATACCGTTCCAGACCAACCAGAGTCCCGCTATGGCGACTTGGGGGTTTGGAATAGCGAACCGGGCGGTACCGTCGTGGATTCGTTTACAGAGAATGGAATTGCTTATGTGTGGGTTGAGTTCAAAGCCTCCCCCGGTGAGCGCTACTTGTATTTAAGGGATAAATGACAAGCAATAGTGTAGAACTAAAGATGACCTACAACCCCGAGAAGGGTGAGGTCGAAACCCTGGTGGACGGCGAGGTACTGATTTCATCCGGTAAAGAAGAATTCCAGTCATGGGTAACCTATGCCAATGAACAGAATCAGCCGACCGAGGAAGAAAGAGCCCGTGCCGAACTAGAGGCAAACCTTGAGGCGGCTCGTGCAGAGATTGAAGACCTTAAGCGTGAAAAGGAAGCGACACCTGTTGTTGAAGAAACTCCTGAAAGCAGCCCTAGTGCAGAAGGTGCTGAGCCTAGTGGTGAATGAGTACAAAGAGTACAAGCGCTATAGGTCCCAGAAGCCTCCATACAAGTACGGTGACTAACTCGTGTTCTGATTGCGGATACTGCCCGGAACACGGGGTTGATTGGTGCGGTCCTGGCGACTGTTATGTGTGCGAAAAAGACAATAATGACCTATTAGACCAGTTCGATGACCAGGCTTGACAGGTCCCGCAGTAGTGTGGTAGACTTGTAGTAGTTGTGGAGAAGTGTTGCCCTAGGGTCCTTCTCCAACATTTACCGGTAGTATAAGTTAGTGCGCCCCTCTAAATGGGGAGGTAGGGTGTCGAATCCCTCCGGTGAACCAAGTGTCGTAGCCAACGGATAGGCGACTCGGCTCCAACCCGAGTAAAAAGTGGGTTCAACTCCTACACGGCGCGCAATAGATTCCAAATTGACAAAAGGTTTGGAATCCTGTACAATGGTACTATGGATACCAAATATTGCAAGCGCTGTGACCAGACGCTTTCAATTTCTTTCTTTACCCCGTCCAAAGGTCGCTATGACGGGTTGCAAGCCTATTGTCGAGAATGTATGAAAAAATATAGACTTGAACATTACCAGGCTAATAAAAAACAATATTATGACCGAAACGATAAGGCTAAGGCTCGTGCTAGAGAATACGTATTGGAATTAAAAAACAATACTCCCTGTGCTGATTGTGGGGTCGTCTACAAAGACGAACCGTGGCTCATTGATTTTGACCACCTTCCTGAGTTTACGAAGGTTCGAAGTATATCTCAATGGGTAAACGGATACGGGTTGACGCAAAGCCTGCGTGATGAGATAGCAAAATGTGAAT
>Ga0299913_10005954_pt1 | contig 10499 bp, 10 predicted proteins | sample RVTome_9_FD_201360 | JGI IMG/M metagenome (GOLD analysis project Ga0299913, IMG submission 201360) | Soil microbial communities from uranium-contaminated site in the Upper Colorado River Basin, Wyoming, United States - RVT155D38 (version 2) ... | reverse complement strand
ACCGCATCGGCCATCACCCCTTCGAGGGCTCCCTGACGGAGGTTGCGCAGCATCAGTCCGCGCAAGAAGTCCTGTTCCGCCGCGGTGGCCCTGCCAAACAGGTCGCCCAACAGCTTCTCCCGCCGGGCCACCGAGCCGCGGCCGGAGGTCACCGAGATCTCCTCGAGGATCCGATCCACCTCGAGCACCTCGAGGACCGCCTCGTCACCGGGGGGCACGCTCACCCCATAGACGGTTGCGTAGCCGGCACCGAGCCTGCGCTGGGTGGGCTTGCCGGTGAGGAAGGACAGGGCGACGCTGGCCTCTTTGGGGCGGAGCCTCCGCAGGGTCTCGGCCAGGAGCTGAATCTTCCTCGAGCGGGCCCGCGTCGCCGACACCGCCTCGGACACCGCAACGATTTCCTCGAGCAACACCGTCTCAACCGTACCCAGCGGGGGTGTCAGAATTAGGGTCGATGTCTTGGGTGGTCAGTCGCCGAGACGACCGTCGGCGAGGTCGGCCCAGAGCTCTGCGACCGAGGCTGCGAGGAACACCACCGACGCCCCTCCAGCCGTGCCCACGCTGCCCGGGGCCACCATGTTGGAAACCGTGTCGAGGTCGGTGGAGATCGTCAGCGCCGAGAAGGTGAGCAGCTGCTCGACGTCGAGGTTGGTCATCAAGTGCCCCTCGGAGAGCTCGATCAGCTTGGGGATGGCTAGATAGCCCATAGAGCCCACCGTGCGTGCCGCCGCCAAGAGGATGACGCCCTGATGCTCTGATCTGGTGAAGTCGCCACGGGGGACCGTCTTCCGGGCCCGGGCGAAACCCAACGCCTGAGCCCCGTTGAGCAACTGCTCTCCGGCACTGAGACTCACCTTCGCCCAACGATCGTTGATGGCGAACGGGATGTCCACGGTGACCCCACCTAGGACGCTGTTCATAAGGGTCTCAAAGCCCGAGAACCCGGTGAGCACGTAGCCTTCCAGGGGGAGACCGGTGAGGTCGTTGAAAGTGGCCATCATGGTCTCCGGCCCGCCGAGGGCCAGTGAAGCCGTGATCTTCTTCCTCCCGTAGCCCGGTACCGGAACGTACGAATCGCGGGGGACCCCCACCACCGCACCGCTGCCGGCACCGTCGAGAGCCACGAAATGAATGCTGTCGGCGCGGGTCCGATCCATCGATTGGCCCGGTCGGGCGTCTGACCCGACGACGGCGACGTGTCGCGGGCCGTCCCCGAAATAGGCCGGGAGGGAAAGGGAGGGCCATTCACCGCCGACGATCCTCCAACCGCCTCCGTCGGCGACGGCGAGGAAGAGGTCCTCTCCCATCTCCACGACTGCGAGTTGAGCCTGGTCGAAGACTCCAACCGAGGCGACACCCGACTTCGGTGTGGCTGTCTCACCCGGAGTGATCGCGGCCAGCACCGGTTCGGGCATCTCGGGTGCCGTGTCGGTTCGCCCGGCGGCGAAGTCGTAGAAAGCCTCGATGACGTCGACGAGATGCTGCGGAGCGTCGTCGACGGTGACTGGCGTGGTGGTCGTGGTGGTGGTCGGAGGGACAGTGGTCGAAGTGGTGCTGGAGGTGGTGGTCGTGGTCGGCGCCGCCGTCGTGGTCGAGTCCTCTGCCTCGCCCACGCTGCATGAGGCGATGATCATGCTCAGGGCGAGGGGCAGGACAAATACTCGTCGTTTCATGTGTGAGGGGAACCTGGCTCGGGGTGGGTCGAAGACACGGTATCTGCGATCGGATCCTTACGACAAGCTTCACGACCGGAAACGGTCGAACGAGTCCAGCTCGATCTGTGCGTCTTCGAGGACCTGGTCGACTCTGTCTTTGACAGATGTGAGGTCGATGGGCGTCACGTCCGGCCAGGGATCCAACTCGAACCGGGAGACCACGTCGGCGAACCTCACCCCGTTGGGGTCGACGGAGTCGAGCTCGTTCCAGTCGAGAGGCACCGCAACCGGCGCACCCGGCCGCGCTCGCATCGACCACGGCACCACCGATGTCGAGTACGGGGCGTTTCGCAACCAGTCGACGAAGACCCGCTCTCCCCGATCCGCCTTGCGAAACGCCAGGGTCATCAGGTCGGGATGGGCCGCCGCGCCCAGAGCCGAAGTGCCACGAGCGATCTGCGCCACCGCTTCGGAATCGGCGGTCGGCAGGAGACGGGCTCTCAGGTGGTACCCGTTGGATCCAGAGGTCATCAGGACGGTGGTGATCTCGAAGTCATCGAGGACCGACCTCAGCTCGCGTCCGGCCTCCCGGGCCAGGTCGAACCGGCCGGATGGCGGGTCGAGGTCCCATATCGCCCAATCGGGGTGCGACTCATCGGCCACCGTCACCGGCGGGGCATGGAAGGTGATGACGCCGATGTTGGCGAATGCTGCGATCGCAGCGGGATCGTCGACCACGGGATAGACGGTGGTCCCCCCGTCCTCTTTGGGCACCTCATGACGGCCGATCAGGTCGTCGCCAAAATGCTCGGGGGCGTTCTTCTGCATGAACCCCTTCGACCCGGTCCCTTTGGGGAAGCGCTCCACGGTGAGGGCACGTCCGGCGACGAAAGGCATCATTCGGGCGGCGACCGACTCGTAGTAGGTGACCACCTCGCCCTTGGTGATCCCGTCTTCGGGAAAGACAATCCGGTCGGCATTGCTCACCTTCATGGAGCCAGCCTATTTCTCCTCGCCTGCCCCGGCGTCGAACCGGAGGTCGACGACGACCGCGGCGTGATCGCTGCCCGCGATCGGCTCCACCTCGACCCGAGCCGCCTCCACGCCGGAGCCGAACACGTGGTCGATTCGCAACATGCTGGGCCAGCCCGGTCTCCATCCCCAGGTGGCGGCGGCCCTGGTTCCGTCTGCTTCGGCCCGCACCGCGATCAGGTCGGTGAGCCGCTCCGCCACCTGCCGGTAAGCCGGCCAAACCGGCGAGGCATTGAGATCGCCGGCCACCACCACCGGGCCCTCACCGTCCTCGAGCCACTCGAAGAGGCCTGCCAGCTGGCGTGCCCGACCCCTCGCCGACACCCACCACGGGAAGTTGATCGGGTTGAGGAGGTGCACTCCGGCGAGACGCAGCACTCGTCCATCTACGTCGAGCAGCGCCGAAGTCCCATCACGTCCTGGCATGTCGATATTTCCGAACTCGGCGTCGAACCGGGTGGCTATCCCCCGTCCGGTGAGCTCGAGGGCGGGTCTCAACCGATGATTGGGGTAGGCACCGGTGACTATCTCCGCACACTGAGGGCCGAGCTCCTGAATGACGATGATGTCGGGATCGGTGACCGCGAGCAGACGGGCGAAATCGGCTAGATCGCATTGGTCGTGGAGGAGATTGGCCGTCATCAGCCGGAAGGAGGCGCCCATGAACCGGGTCACGGTAGGCACCCTCCACTGATTTCAGGACTCCGCGCCCGGCGTACGGTCACGATACATTCACTGAGTGAAACCGAGAGAAGGGAACGAGGAGAATTGAGCATCGGATTCGGCCTGCTCGCAGCACAATTGCGGCCCGGTGAGACCGACTGGTCCCGTGCCTATCAGGAGACGATCCGCATCACCGTCGAGGCCGAGCGTCTCGGCTTCGGCTCGGTGTGGACCACAGAGCACCATTTCGTCGATGACGGTTACATGCCGTCCCTCGCCGTGGTCAGCGCGGCGATGGCCGCGGTCACCAACCAGATCGAGATCGGGACCGGGGTCCTCCTCGCCCCGCTCCATCATCCTCTGCGTCTGGCGGAGGACGCCGCCACCGTAAGCCTGTTGAGCAACGGGCGTTTCATCCTCGGCCTCGGGTTGGGCTGGATCCCGGTCGAGTTCGACGGCTTCGGAGCAGACATGGGCAAACGGGGTGCGGCGATGGAGGAGATCCTGGGCCTCTTGCCCCGGGCCTGGACCGGGGAGCCCTTCCACCACGAGGGAAAGGTCTATCAGGTGCCTGGGCTGGCGGTCAGACCCGTGCCCTCGGCGAAGATCCCAGTGGTGATCGGCGGAGGCGCCGAAGCGGCGGTCCGGAGGGCGGCGCGGCTCGCTGACGGCATTTTCGCCAACGTGCCCAAGAACGAGTTTCTGCAGCAGATCGATTGGATCCGTGACGAGTGCGAGAAGGTAGACCGTGACCCATCGGAGCTCAGGATCATCCACTACTCGGTGATGCTCCCCGGCAAGACGGAGAACGACGCTTTCGACACTTACGGATCGCATCTGTGGCAGATGACCTGGAAGTACTCCGACATGGAGGCATCGGCCACCCGATCGGGGCCACCACCGCCCGCCCCTCCCTTCGACGAGGCCCGGCGGGAGCGAGTGCTCGGGCGCTCGACCATCGTCGGGCCCGGAGACCAGATCGTCACTCAACTCAACGAGATTCGAGAAGCGGCAGGATTGCCGGTGGAGTTCGTGGCACGCAGCTATTTCCACACCCTCGAATACGTGGCGCAGGTCGAGCTCATGCAGCAACTCGCCGAAGAGGTCTCCCCCTTCGTCTGAACGAGGGAGAGTCGATGCCTACTCTCCCCGGGTGACCGAGAACGCCGAGACCGGCCTCGCCGCGGGATACCTCACCGAATCCGGCGCCGAGGTGTTGGCCGACTTCGCCCGGCTGCTCCAACTCCCCAACGTCACCGGGTCGGTCGATGATCTCCGGGTCAATGCCCGGGAGCTGGTGGCACGGTTCGAGAAACGAGGCGCCGCCATGGAGATGATCGAGTTGGGCGACGCCAGTCCGGTGGTGATCGGTGAGCTCCGGACCTCGAGCCCGACGGCCACCCTCGGGGTCTACGTTCACTACGACGGACAGCCCGTCGACGCCGCCAACTGGACCGTCCCGCCCTTCTCGGCGACCCTGACATCGGGTGCGTTGCACCAAGGAGGGAAGCCGATCGCCTACCCAGGCCCCGGTTCGGAGATCGACCCCGAGTGGCGGATCTATGCCCGTGGTGCCTCCGACGATAAGACCCCGCTGGCCGCCATCGCCGCGGCTTTGGACGCACTGGAGAGGTCAGGCCTAGAGCGGACCGTCGATCTCGTCTTCCTGTTCGAGGGCGAGGAGGAGTCGGGCAGCCCCAACCTCGGTCGCTACATGGAACACCTCGCCCCACGTCTCGGCGCCGATGCCTGGCTTCTCTGCGACGGTCCGGTTCACCAGACCAGGACACCCCAGGTGGCGTTTGGGGCCCGGGGGTATTCCGGATTCGACCTGACCTTCTACGGGCCCGAGCGCGAGCTGCATTCGGGTCACTACGGCAACTGGGTGCCCAACCCGGCGTTCGAGCTGGCTGCGTTCCTCGCCGGGTGCAAGGACAAGACATCGGGAAAGGTGATCATCGATTCGTTCTACGACGACACCATGCCGGTGAGCGACGCCGACCGGGCGGCGATGGACGCCCTCCCCGAAGTCGAGGACCGTCTCCAGGCCGAGTTGGGTTATGGAGGCCCTGAGGTGACCGACTCCGGTTACGCCGAGCGTCTCATGCTGCCCAGCTTCAACGTGCGAGGGATCAACGCCGCGGACGTGGGCACGGGTGCCCGCAACGTGATACCGGCGGAGGCCACGGCATCGGTGGACATCCGTCTCGCCGCCGGAGACGACCCCGATCGGATGCTGGACCGGGTCGAGGCGCATCTGGCAAAGCTCGGATATCACGTTCTCGACCGGGCCCCGACGTCCGAAGAGCGCAGGGCGCACCGCCATCTGGCGCGTCTCGATCGTCTCCCCGGCTACCGGGCGGCGCGAATCCCCATGGATTCGGCTCTCGCCAGGACTCTCATGGACGTGTCTCGGACGGCGACGGGCGGTGAGGTGGTGGCCCTCCCCACCTTTGGCGGCTCCGTGCCTCTCTATCTGTTCGAAGACGTCCTCGAGGCTCCGGTGGCGATCCTCCCCATCGCCAACCACGACAACAACCAGCACGCACCCGACGAAAACCTGAGGGTCGCCAACCTCTGGTACGGCATCGAGCTGTGGACGACCCTCCTCACCAGCGACTTCTCCAGTGTCCGCTGACGGGTAGGCCCCGGCGGCCGGCCGGAGATTTGTCCAAACTCGTTGCGGATTCGCCCTACCATTGGAGACGATTCGAGATCGGCGCCTTGGTTGTCCTCCCGTTTCATCGAAGCCAGCCTCCCATTTCACGCCCGGTAGGCCAGCTTCTGTATACAAGACGGGCATGTGAGGAGAACAGATGGCCATCAACGAGCATTTGGAGTTACTCGAATCAGTCGACCCCGTGGTTCAAACCCTGCTCGACGACCATCGGGAGCGCCGCAAGCACTGGTACTACCACGAATATGTCCCCTGGGAGCGGGGCCAGAGCTTCGCCGACCATCCTTGGGACGAGTCACAATGCACCATCTCGCCCGAAGCTCGCACCTCGCTGGTGCTCAACCTCCTCACCGAGGACAACCTCCCCTACTACCACTCCGCCATCGAGCGACACGTACCCGCCGGGTCGGCACTCGCCGAATGGAACCACCTGTGGACCGCCGAGGAAGGCCAGCACGCCATCGCCCTGCGCAGTTATCTGATCACCTCGCGCAACTGCGACCCGAGGGAGCTCGAAGACGACCGTCTCGCCGTCATGACCACCGGGTATACGCCGGATTGGACCAACCCGGCCGAGTTGTTCGCGTACACCGCGGCACAGGAGCTGGCCACCAGGGTCAGCCACCGCAACGCCGGCAAGATCACCGACGACCCCGCAGCCTTCGAGTTGATGCGTCTCATCGCCGGCGACGAGAACCACCATTTCATCTTCTACAAAGGTGTGATGGCCGAGATGCTCCGACAGGCGCCGTCGCTGGCCCTGAAGGGGATCTACCGCGCCTTCGTCAACTTCGAGATGCCAGGGACCGTGATCCCCAATTTTCTCCGCCGCTCGTTCCAGATCGCCCGCGCCGGGGTCTACAACCTGCGGGTCCACCATGACCGGGTGATCGTGCCTTTGATCCAACAGTGGGGCATCGCCGAGTTGACCGACCTCTCGCCGGAGGCGAGCAGGTTCCAAGAGAAGCTCCTCGCCCTGCCCCAGGCGATCGCGCTGCGGGCGGAGAGGTTCGAGGCCCGATACTCCCCCATGGTCGTGTGAGATGGAAATCGAGGAGATCTGCGGGTGGACACACGAGCTCGACACCGAGCAAAGGGGAGAATTCTGGATCGACCGAGCGAGATTGACCAAGAAGATGTCCGAGCTGTCCCCGACCCAGCGCGCCTTCCTCCGCTGGGGCATCATCGAGAGATTCAACAAAGGGCTCGAAGACATCCTCCTCCACGACCAAGCGATAGGCGAGATGAGACACGATCTCGAAGACCAATGAGCCGGAGAAGGAGGCGACATGTCACCTGAGGTAGAGAATGAGCGAGAGCGCTCCGAACGTCACGAGCGGGAGCGGAAAGAGTCCCATGAGCGTCATGAGGAGGAGCGCAAGAAAGAGAGCGAGCGCTACGAGCGGGAACGGACAGAAGAACGGGACGAAAGAGAGCGAAGCGACCGGCGAGACCCCGATCAGTAGAGGTTCGCTCGATGATCCATGACGAGAACCCGTTCGTGGACGACCCGGCGTCGCGCGACCCGACACGTCGTTTTCGGGGCAGACTGAGCGCCCCGGTGACCATCGTCACCTCGGGGGGCGACGACGCCCGCACCGGGCTCACCGTCTCCTCCCTGATCGTGCTCGAGGGCGACCCGGGTCGTGTGGAGGCGGTGATCGGCCCTACGAGCGATCTGTGGGACACGGTGACGGAGACCGGCAGACTGGTGGTCCACGTCTGCACCGGGGCCCACCGGGGGCTCGCCGAGGTCTTCGCCGGGCTTCGTCCCAGTCCCGGCGGGCTGTTCGCCGGGGTGGCGGTGAGCGGTTCGGACTGGGGCCCGTTGCTCGACGACCTGTCGGACCGGGCCTACTGCACGTTCGAAGGGCGACGTGAGATCGGCTACTCGGGATTGGTGACCGCCACCGTCGACCTGGTGGAGACCGCTGATCTCGACGACCCTCTCGTCTACTTCAGGGGTAGGTATCGCTCGTTGCGTTGATCCCACCTGCCCCCTCTAGGGACACGCTAGGAAAACCTGCGTCTCATTCGCTCATATTCGGAATACGCTGTGACACAGGTCTGTTTTCAGATACTCACGACTCGGTAAGGAAAAGTCGCAAATGCCAGGTACCACCCAACTCACTCTCCCCGTCCTGCCCCTCCACAATGGTGTGGTGTTCCCCCACATGGCCGTCACCATCCAAGTCTCGACCGACGAAGGCAGGGTCGCCCTCGAGGCCGCGGCCCAGGCCGAAGGCCGAATCATTCTCGTCCCCCGTCTCAAGGGACGCTACGCCACGGTGGGGACCATCGCCACCGTCCAGGGTGACGATGACGGCACCGTCGTCGTATCCGGTGAGAGCCGCGCCCGGGTAGGGGCGGGCTCGGTCGACGAGAACGGTGCCCTCTGGGTCGAAGCCGAAGAGTCACCGGAGGTCGACCTCAGCGACGAAGGGCTCGACGAGCTCGTGGCCGAGTACCGGGCCGTGGTGAGCGCGGTCCTGGAGAACCGGGGCCTCAGCCGGGTCGCCGAGCGTCTCCTCGCCATGGACAGCCCCTCCCAACTCGCCGATCTCGCCGTCTACTCCCCCGACCTCACCCTCGAACAGAAGGTGGAGCTCCTCGAGGCACTCGACATCCGTCATCGGCTCGGCTTGCTCATCGAATGGATGAGAGAGGTCCTCGCCGACCAGGAGCTGCGCCGCAAGGTCCGTGAAGACGCCAGCGAGAGCATCGAGAAGAGCCAGAAGGAGTACATCCTCCGTCAGCAGCTCGAGGCGATCAAGCGAGAGCTCGGCGAGGAAGGCGACGTCACCTCCGAATACCGGGCCAAGTTGGCCGACCGGGACCTGCCCGAGAAGGTCGCTGAAGCCATCGAGAAGGAGATCGACCGCCTGGAGCGGATGAGCGAGCAATCCCCCGAGCACTCCTGGATCAGGACATGGCTCGACACCATGTTCGACCTCCCTTGGGGCACCACCTCCGAGGACCGTCTCGACCTGGATGAGGCCTGGACCGTCCTCGACGCCGACCACACCGGTCTCCACGACGTCAAGGAGCGCATCGTCGAGCACCTCGCGGTGCGCAAGCTGCGCAAGGACCGTGGGGTCACCGGTGAGACCAGCCGGGACGGTGGGGCCATCCTGTTGCTGGTCGGGCCCCCCGGTGTCGGCAAGACCTCTCTCGGGGAATCGGTGGCCCGTGCCCTGGGACGTGAGTTCGTACGTGTCGCCCTCGGTGGGGTGAGAGACGAGGCGGAGATCCGGGGCCACCGCCGCACCTATGTCGGCGCCCGGCCCGGACGTGTCGCCCGCGCCCTGGTGGAGGCCGGGACCATGAACCCCGTCTTCCTCTTCGACGAGATGGACAAGGTCGGCTCCGACTGGAGGGGCGATCCCTCCTCGGCGTTGCTCGAGGTCCTCGACCCTGCCCAGAACCACACCTTCCGTGACCACTATCTCGAGGTCGACCTCGACCTCAGCGAAGTGCTGTTCATCGCCACTGCCAATGTTGCCGAGAGCATTCCCGCTCCCTTGCTCGACCGCACCGAGATGATCCGCATCGACGGTTACACCGATCGGGAGAAGGTCGACATCGCCCGTGACCACCTCCTCCCCCGCCAGATGCGCAACACCGGCCTCGAGCCCGAGGAGCTCGAGGTGAGCGAGGAGGCGCTGGCGGCCATCGTCGACCGCTACACCCGAGAGGCCGGGGTCCGCAATCTGGAGCGGGAGCTGGGCAAGCTGACCCGCAAGGTGGCCACCCGCATCGCCGCGAGCCCCGAGACGAACCAGATCGTGGTCGTCGACGAGGCAGACGTCATCGAGTATCTCGGCAAGCCCAAAGTGTGGAAGGACGAGGCATCCGACCGGACCGACGTCCCTGGCGTGGCCACGGGGCTGGCCGTCACCGGTGCCGGTGGCGATGTCCTCTTCATCGAGGCCACCACCATGGAGGGAGAGCGGGGGCTGACCCTCACCGGGCAACTCGGTGACGTGATGAAAGAGTCGGCACAGATCGCCCTCTCCTATGTCGAGGCCCACGCCGAGGCGCTCGGCATCGAACCGGAGAAGCTCAAAGGAGGCCGGTACCACGTCCACGTCCCCGCCGGCGCCATCCCCAAGGACGGGCCCTCGGCGGGAATCACCATGCTCACCGCACTGGTCTCACTGCTGTCTGAGCGCAAGGTGAAGGACACGGTCGGCATGACCGGTGAGCTCACCCTGCAGGGCAAGGTGTTGCCCATCGGTGGGGTCAAACAGAAGGTGCTCGCCGCCCATCGGGCCGGTCTCACCGAGGTCGTCGTCCCCCGCCGCAACGAACAGGATCTCGACGATGTGCCCGAGCAGGTTCGTCAGGACCTGACTTTTCACATCGTCGACACCGCGGCCGACGTGCTGGCGGTGGCGTTCTCCTGACCGCGTCCAAATCACCAACCCAGGGTTCCCACCACCGCTAGGCGGGGCTGTGAACCCTGGGTTCGC
>Ga0299913_10005953_pt1 | contig 10499 bp, 9 predicted proteins | sample RVTome_9_FD_201360 | JGI IMG/M metagenome (GOLD analysis project Ga0299913, IMG submission 201360) | Soil microbial communities from uranium-contaminated site in the Upper Colorado River Basin, Wyoming, United States - RVT155D38 (version 2) ... | reverse complement strand
GCCAACTGCCCGTTTTGCGGCAATCCCATAGTCCGACCCGAAGGCGAGGCGGTGGCCCGATGCACAGGCGGGTTCGAGTGCCCGTCCCGTGCCCGGGAGTGGCTCTTCCATTTCTCCAGCCGCGGGGGGATGGATATCGAGCATATGGGCTACAAGACCATCGACCTCCTCCTTGCCAAGGGCTGGATCACCGATCCCGCTGACATCTTCAGCTTCGACACCAGCCAGTTGCTCGACGTCGAGGGGTGGGGTCAGGTCTCGGTCGACAATCTGGCTTCTGCCATCGAGGAGGCCAAGGATCGTCCGGTGGCACGGTTGCTGACGGCCCTGGGGATTCGCCACGTCGGGGGAACGGTCGCCCGAATGCTGGTACGCAACTTCGGCGACCTGCGTCGGCTCATGGACGCTCGCGAAGAGGAGGTTGCCGCCATCGAAGGGATCGGCCCGAAGATCGCAGCCGGAGTAGCTGAGTGGTCGTCGGATCCCGCCAACCGTGCGCTCGTCGAGAAGCTGGGGGAGGCGGGTGTCCAACTCAGCGAAGAAGCCCCCGAAGATGTCGCCTCAGATCTGCTCGCAGGTGCCACTTTCGTCGTGTCGGGGACCGTCGAGGGCTTCACCAGGGAAGAGGCCCAAACCGCCATCGAACAGAGAGGCGGCAAGGCAACCGGTTCGGTGTCAGCAAAGACCACCGCGCTGGTGGTCGGTGAGTCGCCCGGTGCGTCGAAGACCGCCAAGGCCGAGGAGCTGGGAATCCCCATGATCGACGGGGACGCCTTCAAGGCATTGCTGGACCAGGGCCTTTCGGTGCTCGAATAGTCCCAGCCATGTTTGCTCGCGAGCAAAACGTGTCGCTCAGCGACACGGCGTGCTCGCGAGCAGGGCAACAGTGGACTCAACCGACGCGGAACGACCACTCGAAGCTGCCGGTGTCAGGAAGCCCCGCGTAGGTGTTCCAGGTGACCCTCACCGTGTGCTCGCCCGGCGTCCACTCGGTGATCGTCGGGTGATTGGGGTGGGGAGACCACCGATAGACCCCCGTACCAGGGACGAACGTCGCATCATTGATCGGCCAGCCGTCGACGACGATGTCCGCATCGTAGCCGACCTCGAGATCGATCTCGAGGCCGGCTTGTCTCGGCACCTGGGAGCCCGGGGAGGGCGAGACTGTTTCGATGGGGCCGGGGAGCTCGATCTCATCACCACTTGGCGACAACACGATCCCGAAAGCTATCGCGGCAATCCCGACGAGGACAAGACCGGCGTAGATGAGGCGGTATGGCATCAGTTGGCGTGCAGTGCCTCGTTCAACCCGCCCCAGGACCCGGTGCGGGGCAGGGCCTCGACGCCTCCGGAGACGGAGTTGCGCCGGAACAAGATGTCATTCACGCCTGACATCTCGCGTCCTTTGGCTGTCTCTCCGTCGGGCAGGGTGATCACCGTGCCCGCGGTCACATAGAGGCCGGCTTCGATCACACATCCGTCGCCGAGGGATATCCCGATCCCGGAGTTGGCGCCGAGCAGGCAGTCCTGGCCGATGCTGATCACCTCGGTACCGCCCCCTGAGAGAGTGCCCATGATCGAAGCACCGCCTCCGACATCGGAGCCATCACCGACCAGGACCCCGGAGCTGATCCGTCCTTCCACCATCGAGGTGCCCAGTGTGCCTGCGTTGAAGTTGACGAAACCTTCGTGCATCACTGTCGTTCCCTCTCCGAGATACGCGCCGAGTCGCACCCGGTCCCCGTCGGCGATCCGCACTCCGGAGGGGATTACGTAGTCGATCATCCGGGGGAACTTGTCCACCGATCTCACCATCGGAGGTCGGCCCGCACCGATCAACAGCTGTTTCACGGTGGTAAAGCTATCGACGTCGCAGGGACCCTCGGAGGTCCACACGACATTGTTGAGGGCACCGAATATGCCGTCGACGTTGATGTCATGTGGCTTGTAGACGCGGTGGGAGAGCAGGTGGAGGCGGAGATAGGCGTCAGCCGGGTCGGACGGGGGCTGGAGGAGGTCGTCGATGGTGGTGGTCACCACTCGGGTCTCCACCTTGCGAGGCTCGTCGACCATGGCCATGTTGGAGAGATCCGCGCTCGTGTCGGTGGGGTCGGGATACCACACGTCGAGCAGCTTCTCTCCCGAATAGGTGGCGAGCCCGACCGCTTTGGCGGAGTTGTTCACGTCTGGGCAGAGTAGTTTCGTGGCCCGTGGTGACCGAACCCGACACGCTGACCTCGACCCTGGCTTGGCTCGTCGACATCCCATCCCGGACCGGGAGCGAGACGGAGATCCGAGACGCCGTCGCCCAGCGTCTCGCCGGGATGCCGCTGCAGACCGTGAACAACTCCCTGGTGGTCGGGGAGGCGGGTTCGGGCAAAGTCTTGCTGGCCGGGCACCTCGACACGGTTCCGCTTCAGGGCGATGTCGGAGCCCATGTCGAGGGCGACCGTCTCTACGGTCTCGGGGCCACCGACATGAAGGGCGGGCTGGCGGTGATGATCCATCTACTCGAGGATCTCGGCACCGAACGCACCATCGGGGTCTTTTACGCGGGCGAGGAAGGGCCGATGGCCGGCAACGATCTGGGCCCCGTGCTCGACGCCGTCCCGGCCCTGGCAGATGCGGATGCGGCAATCGTCATGGAGCCGACCAACCGGGAGATGCATGCCGGATGCCAGGGCTCTGTCAACGCCACTGTGAGTTTTCTGGGTGAGGCGGCGCACTCCGCCCGGCCATGGTTAGGCGTCAACGCCGTCACCCGGGCGGGTGAGTTTCTGACGTTGATGGGCGCGCTGGAGCCGGAGCTGCATCCTGTCGAAGGGCTGCAGTTCAAAGAAGTCGTCTCGGTCACCAAGGCATCGGGGGGAGTCGCCAACAACATCATTCCGTCCCGATTCGACCTCAACGTGAATTATCGCTTCGCCCCGGATCGAAGCCTCGACGAAGCGGTTGCCCGTCTTCGCACTCTCTGCGAGATCGCCGACGAGTTCGAGGTTGCTGATACCGCGCCGGCGGCGTACCCGGAGATCAGCCATCCGCTGTTCCAGCTGCTCGCCGAGAGCGCCGGTGCGCCTTTATCGCACAAACAGGGCTGGACCGATGTAGCGCAGTTGGCGGAACGGGGCATACCGGCGGTCAACTTTGGTCCGGGGGAGACGGCCCTCGCCCACAAGCCGGGCGAGTCGGTCGCCCTCGACGATCTCCGCTGGGCATACGACGCCCTGGCCACCGTGCTCTCATAGGTTCTCGGACGGGCTTTCTACACTCGCTCCTTCATGCCCGTAGAAATCGACATTGCCCACGTGGCCCGTCTCGCCCGTCTCGACCTGAGCGAAGAGGAGCTCGAGGGCTACAAGACCCAGCTCGGTGCCATCCTCGACCATGCCGCCAGGGTGCAGTCGCTCGAGGGCGAACCCGAGGTCGAGGCCTCCCATCCGCTCGAGTTCGAGAACGCCTACCGGGAGGACGAGATCCGGCCCTCCCTCGACCGTGACGAGGTCCTGGCCCAGGCCCCGGAAGCCAGGGACGGCTATTTCGTCGTCCCACCCACCCTGGAGGGTGACTAATGGAAAAGGCCCTCCACGAACTGACCATCGTCGATGCCGGCGCTCGGCTGCGCGCCGGGGAGGCGACCGCAGTCGAGCTCCTCGATGCGGTCCTCGACCGCGCCCACAAGACGGAGGCCCAGCTCCATGCCTATCTCACGCTGGACCGGGAAGGTGCCCGCGCCGCCGCCGAGGCAGCCGACGAGGCACTGGGTGGAGGTGACGACAAGGGACCCTTGCACGGCATCCCGATAGCGCTCAAGGACAACATGTGCACCCGCGGCCTGGAGACCACCGCGGCATCCCAGATACTCGCCGGCTATATCCCCCCGTATGACGCCACGGTGGTCACCCGACTCCGCGATGCCGGTGCCGTGATCGTGGGCAAGACCAATCTCGACGAGTTTGCGATGGGCTCCTCCACCGAGAACTCGGCATACGGCCCGTCGTTCAACCCGTGGGACATCAGCCGGGTACCGGGCGGGTCGTCGGGCGGCTCGGCTGCCGCCGTTGCCGCCGGCTCCGCTTTCGGCGCCCTGGGATCGGACACCGGGGGATCGATCCGCCAGCCGGCCTCACTCACCGGCATCGTCGGGGTGAAGCCCACATACGGCACCGTGAGCCGATACGGGCTGATCGCATTCGCCTCTTCGCTCGATCAGATCGGACCGCTCTCCAAGTCCGTCATCGATGCCGCGCTGACACTGGAGACCGTCTGGGGTCACGACCCCCTCGACGCCACTTCTTACAGTGGGGAGTATCCCGACCTCCTGGCCCGGCTCGATTCCGGTGTGGAGGGCCTGAGGGTCGGGGTGGTCGAGGAGTTCGCCGGGGAGGGCTACGAGCCCGCGGTGGAGGAGGCGATGACGACGATGCTGCAAAGGCTGGCCGGAGCGGGAGCCGAAATAGTCGAGGTTTCCTTGCCCACGGTGGACATCGCACTGTCGGCGTATTACCTGGTGGCCCCGGCCGAGGCGTCGGCAAATCTGGCTCGTTTCGACGGCGTCCGCTATGGCAATCGTGCCGTGGGCTCGACCACGGAAGCACTCATGGCGAGGACTCGAGCCGAAGGCTTCGGTCCGGAGGTGACCCGCCGCATCCTTTTGGGCACCTACGCGCTGTCGGCGGGGTACTACGACGCTTTCTACGGCCAGGCGCAGAGGGTGCGCGCCGCTCTTCGCGATGAATTCGAGGCTGCATATCACGAGGTCGATGTGTTGGTCTCGCCGACGAGCCCCACAGTCGCCTTCCGAGCGGGCGAAAAGGTCGACGATCCGCTCTCGATGTACCTTACCGACATCTGCACCAACCCACTCAACCTGGTGGGCCACCCCGGCATTTCGGTCCCGGTGCACGTCGACGAGAAAAACCTTCCGGTTGGCTTCCAGGTGATGGCTCCGGCCTTGGGGGAGATGGTGATGTTCCAGGTTGCCGCCGAGGTCGAGCGTCTCGCCGGTTTCACCGCCCGGCCGGTGCTCGAGGAGGTGGCGGGATGACGAACTGGGAACCTGTCATCGGCATCGAGGTGCACGTCGAGCTGATGACGAGCTCCAAGATGTTCTGTGGTTGTGCGGTCTCGTTCGGAGACGAGCCCAACACCAACGTGTGCCCGGTTTGCCTCGGTCTACCCGGTGCCTTGCCGGTGCCCAACCGCACAGCCATCGACTGGATCATGGCGATCGGCCTCGCCCTGAACTGCGAGATCTCCGAGCGCTCGGTTTTTCATCGGAAGAACTACTTCTATGCCGATCTACCCAAGAACTATCAGATCTCCCAGTTCGATGTCCCGGTCTGCCGTGAGGGCCACCTGGACGTGGTCGTCGATGGCGAAACCCGGCGCATCGGCATCGAGCGGGCGCACATGGAAGAGGACACCGGCAAGTCGATCCATGTCGGAGTGGGCGGTCGCATCCATGCCGCAGAGTCCACGCTCCTCGACTTCAACCGCTCCGGAGTTCCGCTCGTCGAGATCGTCTCCAAGCCTGACATCACAAGCGCGGCAGAGGCGCGGGCCTATGCCCAGGAGCTGCGCTCCCTGGTGGCCGAATTGGGAGTGTCCGACGCAAGACTCGAAGAGGGCTCTATCCGTTTCGACGCCAACGTGTCGGTCCGCCCCGCCGGCCGGGAAGAGTACGGGACAAAGGTCGAGATCAAGAACATGAACTCGTTCCGCTCCCTGGAGCGAGCAATCGCGCATGAGATCGAACGACAGATCGAGGTGCTCGAGTCGGGAGGCGTGCTGGTACAGGAGACCCGGCACTGGGACGAGGAGTCGGCAGTGACCCATTCGATGCGAACCAAGGAGGGGTCGTCGGACTATCGCTACTTCACCGAGCCCGACCTCGTGCCTATGCATATGGATCGGTCCTGGGTCGAGAGCATACGCTCCGGGCTCCCCGAGTTGCCCGCAGCTCGCCGCTCCCGCTACGTGGAGGCGGGTCTCGAGGACGGCCAGGCCGGAGTCATGTCTGATGCCCCCCTTGCCCTCAGGGAGCTTTTCGACTCTGCGATAGAAGCAGGAGCGCCGGCGAGGTCGGCTGCCAATTGGTTGACCGGCGAGGTCACCGCGTGGCTACGTCGCACCGAAACCGACCCCGACGCCCTCCCCCTCTCCGGGCCGCAATTGGCCGAGTTGGTGGTCATGGTCGACGACCGCACTGTCTCCTCGTCGGCGGCCAAGGAGGTATTGGAAGGTGTCCTCACCGGCGCTGGTGGCCCTCGAGACGTGGCTGAGTCGCGCGACCTCATCCAGATTTCCGACACGTCGGCATTGGAAGCTGCCGTCGACGAGACGCTGGCCGCCAACCCCGACGCGGTCGCCAACTTCCAGGCCGGCGAGACCAAGGTGGTCGGGTTCCTGGTCGGTCAGGTGATGCGGGCGACGCAGGGGAAAGCCGACCCCAAACTGGTCAACGAGCTGCTCACCGCCAAGCTCCAAGGCTGACGCTGAGCGAACCCGGGGTTCACACCGACGCCCACAACCCCGGGTTCGTCAAATTCTTTGAATTCCCGTGGCGTTGGCTTGAATGCTGTCATGCAGCGGCAGACCAAAGTCATCGCGACACTTGGCCCCTCGGTGGCCAGCCTGCAAGGGGTCAGATCCTTGATCGATGCCGGCATGGACGTTGCCCGCCTCAACTTCTCTCACGGTGGTCACGATCTCCACCGGCAGTTCTACGACTGGGTACGTCAAGCTGCGAGTGACGCCGGCCGCACCGTCGCCATAATGCAGGACATCCAGGGTCCGAAGCTCCGGGTGGGCGAGTTCCCCGGCGGCGTCATCAGTCTCGAAACCGACAGTGAAGTAGACCTCGTGCCCGATGCCGGTCGGGGAGAAGAAGGTCGAATACCGGTGGGATACGACGCCCTGCTCTCCGATGTGAATCCCGGTGACCGGGTCATCCTCGCCGACGGATTGGTCTCCTGTGAAGTCGTGGGTCGAACCGACCAGGCCTTGCGGGCCCGTGTGATCAATGGCGGCGTGCTCAGCGACCACAAGGGTGTGGCGTTCCCCGATAGCAGCCTCTCGGTCGGGAACGTCACTCCCAAAGACGAAGCCGATCTCGCCCTCGGTCGTGAGCTGGGCGTCGACTTCGTTGCCTCCTCTTTCGTCCGTACCGGCTCCGATGTCGAGGCAGTTGCTGCGTTAGCCGGTGACGTGCCCATCATCGCCAAGATCGAGCTGGCGCAGGCACTCGACAACCTCGACGAGATCCTCAAGGTCTCCTTCGGGGTGATGGTGGCCCGGGGTGATCTGGGGGTGCAGTTGCCCCTCGACCGGTTGCCCCTCATTCAGAGCGACATCATCAAGCGGGCCAACACCGCCGGCCGTGTCGCAGTCACGGCCACTGAGATGTTGGAGTCGATGACGCACAACCCCCGTCCCACGCGGGCCGAGGTCACCGACGTCGCCCACGCCGTGATGGGCGGCACCGACGCGGTCATGCTCTCCGGGGAGACCGCCATTGGAGACCATCCGGCAGAGACCGTTCGTGCCATGGCCAGGATCTGTCAGACCATCGAAGAGGGCACCTTGCAGGACCAGAGCGCCATTCCGTTCGTCGTCGGGGAGAACGATGTCGCCTCGGCAGTTGCCCAGGCGGCAACCGAGATCGCGAAGAACGTGGGGGCAAAGACCATCGTCGCCTTCACCGAAACTGGAAGCACCGCCCGTCTCATCTCCAAGTACCGCCCGCACCAGCGTGTGGTTGCCTTCACTCCGAACACCACCACCCGTCGTCGGATGGCGCTGTTCTGGGGCATTCAGCCCCACGCCTTCGAGCGGGCTCAGTACACCGATGACGAGATCGCCGCCGCCGCCACGATCCTGGCCGAAGAGGGCGTGTGTTCCCCTGGTGAAACGGTGGTGATGGTTGCGGGGGTGCCCCCCAACTTCCAGGCTTCCACCAATCTGGTGAAGGTCCACGTGATCGGTGCGCTGCCCGGTTCGCTGGGTGGTTGAGACTACGAGGGTTAATCTCCCCGCACACATGGGCCAAGACGTAGTCATCAAAGAGAAAGTGACCATAGGCGATGTCCTGGTCATCGACACCGACCGCAGTTTCACCGGCCAGGATGGCCATACGATCACTCTCGACTCCGAGCCAAATGGGGTCCCGGGCGTCCTCGCCGGGAGACTCTTCTCTCTCGATCTCGGTGTCGACTACGTCTACGTGCTGCAGAACACGGTGACGGTCCGTCGTCCCGGCGGTTGGAGCGAGGACTCTGCGGGAGTCGTCACCGACGTCATCGTCTCGTTCCTCCGTTTCTACCCGGATGAGGAGGAGTAGGGCCTAGCCGCCCCCACCGTCGGGAGGCGGGGTGGTCGTGGTCTCGGGTGGAGGAGCGGTAGTCGTGGTGGAAGGCACGGTGGTGGTCGTGGTGGTCGTGGTGGGGCACGGTGTGCTCGTTCCCGGAACCTTGCAGGGGTGGACTTCGATGATGGCTTTCTGCGGGCGGTAGCGCACAGGCCAGGTCTCTTCCGAGACCAGCTCTTCGCCACCTTTGAGAATCCTTCGGATCACATCGATCGACCAACCCTCGGCCTCAGTCTGTACCTGGTCCTGTTGGTCGACGCCCAGATTCGGATTCGGCCGATATTCAGGATCGCCGGGCGGGGTGATGTTGTAGCGGTCCGATCTGTCCCACCTCACGTGCAACGCATCGGGGCCACCTTCGTTCCTCACGCTCACATGCGTGGCTCCACCGCTCTGCTCACCGACGAGGGCCCGGCCATCGTTGAAGCCGTAGAAGCGCACCGTGATCGAGGTGTCGCTGTAGGAGGTGCGGATGAGTATGGCGTGCTCGCGGTTGTTGCGGAACTTGAGGTCGATCGATCGCCAGAACAACGTGGCCTCGATGCCCTCGGGGTAGCGGGAAAAGTAGTAAGAGTGCGGCTGGTGCTCCACGTCCTCGTATCCACCCCAGAACACCGCGCCATAGAAAGTGGTGGCGAACTGGCTGACACCTCCACCGATGGTGTCGACGATCTCACCTCCCACTATCGACCCGGCGTCGAGGTATCCCTTCTCGACGGTGCGCTCCCCGACATGCTCATTGATGCTGAAAGTCTGCCCGGGGAGGACCAGGGCCCCGTCGATGGCATCTGCCATGAGATGGATGTTGGTGACCCGGGGCTCACAGCAACCGTGGTACGTGGTGAATTGAGACACGAGGTGCTGCACCCGGAGGCCCTCCAGGTATTCGGTGGTGATCTCCGGCTCGGCTCCTTCGACAATCGGTAGCTCGGCGGTGCGCGAGCTGGTCTGACTGGCCTCATAGAGACGGACCGCAGTCTCCTCCGCGTCGATTCTGGTTCCGTTGCTGCCCGGCACCACGGAAACGGTGTGATCGTCGTTGACCCGGAGGCGAGCGTTCACCGGCTCCGCCTCGAATTCCGTTCTCACCTCGTCGAGGAAGGTGTCGATGACCTCTGGATCGAAGGTGTTGACGATTCGGGGAGGGCTGTTGGTCTCAGTCTGGGAGAGGAAGGCCTCCTGGAGCTGACCCACCTCGACGACTGTCGATCGGTCCTCGTACGTGAGGGTGATGGGCCCGGCCAGCATTTGATTCGCTTCTTCCAGAGCCTGATCGACATCGGCGCGGGTGAGCACAGGCTCCACTGTGACGGTGGGTATCTCACGTGTGTTCCGTTCCTCGGCGAGGAGGGTCTCGAGCAGGATTGCTGCGGCCGGCTCTCGGTCGACGCCGACTCCCGTCTGGGGATAGACCGCCACCAGTTCGCCGTCTTCCATTTCCACCGACCCGGGCTGGATCGGCTTGTCGATGACCCGGGTATCCCAGTCATCGAAGATCTCGCCCACGGCCACTTCGCTCAGAGTTCCGTCGAGCTCGATTTCGGTTGTGGAGAAGATGTTGGCGAGCCAGAACAGGAACTGGTTGGCGAAGTTCCCTTCACGACCCACCGCCATGGCCTCTGCCACGATGGCCTCCTCGTCGATGTCCAGACCTGTGTAGCCGGGCTCGAGCTCGACCTCGTTCCCGTCGATGACAAATCGGGCAACTCGGGCGAGGCGACCGATTTCGAGAGCTTTGACCGAGTCGAGGGCCTGCTCCTCGGTGCGTCCTCCCAGCTCGGCTCCGGCCACATCGACCCGGCCCATGACCTCTCCCTCAGACGCCCAACGGGTTATTCCGTAAGCGCTGAGCAGGATCACGAATAGGCCACCAACGACAATGACCGCGGCGAGCAGTGGATGGATAGGAAAGGAGAGTTGCTTCTTCATCTGGAGGGCCACCCCATCCGGCCCGAACCGTGAGGGCCGAATGCTACTTCAGCCAGGACCATTAGAGGAATCCATCGCCGGGCGGATTGGGTATACGCTCGGCTGTGATGTTGGTCTCGATTCCTCATGTGGTCCCAGGCGACGCGGTGCGTCTCTCGGCATCAACGTATGTGGCATGGAAGAAGTGCCCGGACAGCGCAAACGC
>Ga0299913_10005952_pt1 | contig 10499 bp, 12 predicted proteins | sample RVTome_9_FD_201360 | JGI IMG/M metagenome (GOLD analysis project Ga0299913, IMG submission 201360) | Soil microbial communities from uranium-contaminated site in the Upper Colorado River Basin, Wyoming, United States - RVT155D38 (version 2) ... | reverse complement strand
GCGGCCATGCGCGCCACGTTCCGGTTGTCCTCGCCGGCCTGGTTGGCACAGCCGAGGATCACGTCCTCAAACTGCCCGGGCTCGACGCCGGATCCGGCGACGGCGGCCTTGATCGCGGTGGCCGCGAGATCGTCCGGACGAACGCGCGCGAGTGTGCCGCCGTAGCGTCCGACCGGCGTACGCACGGCACTCACAATCCAGGCTTCGCGTACGGGACGATCGAGCACTCGCGACATGTTCCAGATTGTATGAGCGGTGCCTACTTGCACCGGCATGGCCCAAAGGTCCCGCCACCTCGCGGATGGTATGGGCATTCGCCACCAGGCTGCGTTGCCTGGCGGCACCGATCACTCGCTCTCGAGCATCTCCTTGAGGGCCACCAGCCGCTCGCGCCAGAACCGAGTCCACCGCTTGGCCAAGTCTGCATCTGGCAGCTTCTCGTGTTCGATGGCGACCAAAGTGCGCGAGTCGCGTCGGGGATCGAAACTGACCACCACGCGTCCTTCGCCGTCGTTGACGTCGAAGCGGGCCGCGACCTGCACCCGGTTTGGTCGCTGGCTGAGGTGCACATCCCGCAGCCAACGCGCGCGGCGGTTCCCGTCGGTCCAAGCGGCGCGGGCTACCTCGGGCGGGACGTGGATCGTCTTCGTCGCACTGGCTGAAAACGTGTCCCCGCGCTGTCCGACTACCCGCCGACCAATGTGCTTCTCGTAGCGAACCGTGATGTCCTGCGTCCACCAGTCGGGCACGCCGTGCTCTGTTCCCAGCCAGCGCGCGATGTCGCGGTGGGACCTGTCCGCTGCGCCCGATTCGTCGAGCAGGCGGATCCATTCTGTCCAGGTGCGGTTGGTCGGCCCATGGAGCGGCTCGGCAGCGAGAGGTACGGCCGCCAATGGCCGCGCCCGCTCGGGCTCCGGAGGTTTGGCAAGGATCTGGCGTCGGGCAGCCGTATACCGCTCGCCGGTCTTGGATATGCGCTCACGAACGCGGCGCTTGAGGGATCTCTTCTGAGTCACGTTTCGGTCTCCGTGCTGACGCTCGCCAGCGCTCACGCCGCGTCGCGATCGCCGGCTCAGACCGGTGACCAGGATTCCCGAGGACCGGCGTCCCCTTTGCCCCGATCGGGCCGGCGGCGTGAGCGCCGGAAACGGGGTTGCGCGCGGGAGGCGCGTCATCAGAGAGTAGCAGCGGCCACAATGCTGGTCGCCATATAGGCGCCAGATGCCCAGGGGGAAAATCTGACTAACGCGGTGGGGGTTGGACCTCGTCCGTCGTGTCGGCGTCTGTGTCGCGGAAGATGCGGATCTGGCCGGTCATGTCCTTCGCGCGTGGGTCGACACGCATCTCGGCTGGGAGGTCGAGTCGCACCTCGGCATCCTTGGCGTGGTCAAGCCATTCGACGTAGTCGCGATTGACGATGATCGTGCCGACACGTGCACGATGTGTCTGCGACCCGGCCATGTACTCGATCCTGCCCTCGGTAAGCGCCACCATCCGCTTGCGGCGGCGGAACGCCTGGAGGGGATCCGCTCCCGGAGGCGTATGCACGTATCCATGGATGATGTATGGACCAGCGCGCATACCGACGGGTGCCGGCCGCCTCCGCATGCGACGTGCCGCGTTACCGCGAGGACCGAGGCCGCGTACGGCCACCAGCTCATCGGGCTGAACCACCAGTCGTTGGATCTCGACCGCATGGTTGTCCTCGAGCGCCACCAACAGCACCGACGACAGCTCGAGGTCGACGCCACTGTTCAGGAGATCCGACAGTCTCTCTGCCCGGAGCTGAACGAAGCCGTAGATGCGGCAGTCCTCGGAGTAAGCCCAGAACTCAATCTCGCGGCTGACCGAATTGTCGCCCTGCTCCGGCCCTGCCGGTGGCGGCGCCTCGTGCTGCGGCGGCGAGGACGCCAGATGAAGCCAGCGTCGCAAGCCCTTCAGTGCGGGCTCATCCATCGGTCAACTCTCAGGCCGATGCGGCAGTAGGAGATTCTCCGCGCGGACGCTTGTAGGCCCGCCGGGGCGGGCTGGACGTGACCGGTGGCAAGGCGAGCGATGACGTTTCTGGCCGGGCCCGTTCGTCCGCGTACAGCTCGCAGAAAATCTCCACCAGCTCGGGGTCGAACTGGGTGTCGGCATGCTCCCGTATCTCGCGGATGGCCTCATCGTGGGAGATCGCCGCGCGATACGGTCGGTCGAAGACCATGGCGTCGTAGGCGTCGGCGATGGCCACGATCCGCGCGCCGATGGGAATGTCCGGGCCGCGCAGGCCATAGGGATAGCCGTGGCCCGAGAAACGCTCGTGGTGGTGCAGGATGATCGCCGCCGCGTCCTTGATCGCCGCCACGCGATTTATGATCTCCTGGCCGATGCGCGGGTGCTGCACGACGGCCTGCCACTCCTCGCTCGTCAACGGCCCGGGCTTCTCGAGGATTTCGGTCGGCACCCCGACCTTTCCGATGTCGTGGAGTAGCGCCGCCATGCGGATCCGCTCGATCTCCTGCTCGGGCAGCTCCAGCTTGCGTGCCATCCCAACCGCGATGGTGGCAATGAGCGACGAGGGCTTGCCGCGGTGGTTTGGCAGCGGGCTGATGATGGCCGCCAGCGCCGCTTCGGCCGCACGCCTGGCTTGGTCACCGACCTCCGCTGCGCGGGCCCGTCCAGCAGGCGAGATCGGCGCGCGTGGAATGCGCATCGTGTCGTCGTCGAGCTCGGCGAAGACGTAGGTCTGGTTGCGGCCGAGCGACTTCGCCGCGTACATCGCAGCGTCGGCATCGCGCAACAGGTCGTCGACGCGAAGGGCCTGGCCGTGTCCGCCGGCAAGACCGATCGATACCGAAACGCCGATCGCTTCGCCCGGGCCGCTGGGCACGCGCTGTTTCAGCACCAACAGGCGCAGCTTCTCGGCCACCGCCGTCGCTTCGTCGATGCCCGTCTCGGGGAAGATGATCACGAACTCCTCGCCGCCGTAGCGACCGACGAGATCGATGTCACGGGTGTTGTCGCGGAATACAGCGGCCACGCTGCGCAGCACCTGGTCACCGATGTCGTGGCCGTACGTGTCGTTGACCGATTTGAAATGGTCGATGTCGATGAAGGCGATCGACAACGGCCGACCGTAACGGGCCGCCCGCTCGACCTCCTGGAACAGCGCGCCGAGGAGGCTGTGGCGGTTTGCCACCCGGGTCAGTTTGTCGCTGGTGGCTTCCTCCTGCACCGCGGTGAGGGTCACGCCCAGACCCATCACTGCTTCCGCCAAAGGCGCAAGGTTTCGAAACGTCGACGGATGGGGGAGGCTATCGCGCTCACCAGCAGCCAACGTCTGAGCGGCCATCGTCAGGGCGCGCGCGCGTTGCGCAGTCAGCGACATGTACCACGTGCTCCCAATGGCAATGCCGACCAGCGCACCGACGAACAGATATAAGGCGGCCGAGCCGCCGTTTATGTATGCGGCCATCACCGCGATCAGGGCGACGAGCCCCAGCGGTGCCCCCAAGCGAAGCATCGGTCGACAGTAGGCATCGAAATGATCAGCGGACAGCCTGCCGAAAGTACCCTCATCCGTTGCCCCATGTCGGATTACAGCGCGGCAACCTGCCAAAGGGCGGGCGCTACGCGAAAACGCTGACCGTGTTGCTGCTCGAGTCGGTGGAGCCCCTGAACAACTGCGCGCAGGCCCAACTGACCGGCGCGCTCGAACGGTCCATACGGGTGTCTGGCACCGAGCCTCATCGCCCTGTCGATATCGATCGGATCAGCCACCCCCTCACCGGCCGCGTGGTAGGCCTCGTTGATGATTGCCAGTTCGATGCGCTCGACGATCTGGGTGTCGGTCAGGTGGTCGGACGGCGCGACTGCGGACGCGTCCGCCACTCCGACGCGGCGCCCTCTCTCGTAGCGGTAGAAGCCTGAGTCCGACTTCCGGCCCAAGCGTCCGGACTCCACCATCGCGGCCTGCATTGGCAGCGGTTCGAAGCGGACGTCTTCATCGAACGCCTGCCATATCGCCGTCGTTGCAGCCAGATTGACGTCGACACCGATCAGGTCGATCAGCGCCAGGGGCCCCATCGGATAACCGGCCGTTTCGAGCGCTCGATCGATCTGCCCGGCGCCCGCCTCACCAGCCTCAAGCATCCGCAGCGCTTCCAGCGTGAACGGTCGGTTGACGCGGTTGACAATGAAGCCGGGAGAGTCGATGCACGCGACCGGCTCCTTGCCCAGGCCCCTGATGAAATCTGTTGCCCGGTCGACAGTGTCGCTTGCCGTGTGATCGGTAACCACGACTTCGACCAGCGGCATAACGGGCGCGGGGTTGAAGAAATGCAAACCCAGGACTTGCGCCGGCTTCCCGCTCGCCTCACCGATCGCCAACACGCTCAAGGCACTGGTGTTGGTGGCGAGGATCGATCCCTCGCCAGCGGACGCGCCGAGAGCGCGAAAGATCGTCTGCTTGAGCTCGAGGTCCTCGAGTGCCGCCTCGATCACCATGTCGGCTTCCTGGGCAAGGTTTTCGAGCGCGTGCGAGTCACGCAGGCTGGCGAGCGCAGATTGCCGCGCCTCGGCCGTCAATCGGCCCTTGTCGACGAGCTTCGCGAGGCCGTCAGCAATATGGCCGCGGCCGCGCTCGATCGCCGCGTGGTCCACGTCGTGCAGCAGCACCTCGTGGCCCGCCATCAAGCAGACCTGGGCAATGCCCGCACCCATGGTGCCGGCTCCCACGATCCCCACGATCATCGGCCTTCCGTCATTCGCCTTTGAATTGCGGGTTGCGCTTCTCAACGAACGCGTCGACCCCTTCCCTGTGGTCCGCAGAGCGACCGGCTATGGATTGCAGTTGTGCCTCGAACTCGAGCGCATCTTCCAGGCTCGATTCGAGCGCCCGATTGAGAGCGCGCTTTGTGAGCGCAAGTGCAAGCGGAGCCGCCTTCGCCAATTTGACGGCCATCGCGTTGGCCTCCTCCATCAGCGCCTCGGCGGGAACGACGCGGTTGACGAGGCCAATGCGCTCAGCGGTCGTGGCGTCCACCGGATCCGTCGTGAAGCTCATCTCCGCGGCCCTCGCATACCCAACGAGGCGCGGCAGGAACCAGGACGAGCCGCTGTCCGGAACGAGCCCCACCCGCCCGAAAACCTCTATGAAGCTGGCGTTCTCGGCCGCAAGGCGGATGTCGCAGGCCAGGGCTACCGAAATCCCGGCGCCCGCGGCCACGCCGTTGATCGCGCCGATGATGGGCTTCTCAAGGCGACGCATCGCCAGGATGATCGGGTTGTAACGGGTGCGCAGCTCGGTGCCGAGGTCCGCCGCCCCGGGGGCCTGGCGCTCCTTAAGGTCCTGCCCGGCTGAGAAGGCGCGTCCCGCGCCGGTCAGGACCACCACTCGAGCATCTCGATCTCGAGCTGCGTCCTTGAAGGCGGCCAGGAGCGCTTCCTTCATCTCGACGTTGAACGAGTTGAGCGCATCCGGCCGATTCAGCGTAATCGTCCGCACACCATCGCCGAGCTCGCGCAACAGCGTGTCGCTCACCGCTTCATCCCCACGTCGCGTGACGATCCATCCAGTGACTTCGCACCGACGAGCGAGAACTTGACCCACCACGGGTACTGCTCGGGAGGCATGCGTCCAGCCATCAGCGGCCCTTCCACACTGGTCTTCGCTTCTCGATGAAGGCGGCCATGCCCTCCTTCTGGTCCTCGCTGTCGAAGAGCAGGAAGAAGTTGCGGCGCTCGAACTCGAGCCCGGCCTCCAGCGACAGCTCGTACGCGCGGTTGACGGCCTCCTTGGCGGCACGCACGCCGAGCTGCGGCATGGACGCGACCTCCGCGGCGAGGGCCAGAGCGGCCGGCAGTGTTTCCTCGCGCGCCACCACCTGTGACACCAGCCCGCGCTCGTAGGCCTCGTGGGCCGGCAGGTTGCGCCCGGTCAGGATCAACTCCATCGCTTTGGCCTTGCCCAGCGCCCGCGTCATGCGCTGCGTGCCGCCGGCGCCCGGCATGATGCCGATCTTGATCTCCGGCTGGCCGAAGACGGCATCGTCGGCAGCGACCGCCATGTCGCACGCCATCGCCAGCTCGCAGCCGCCGCCCAGCGCAAATCCGCGTACGGCGGCGATGAGCGGCACGCGGATTCGCCGCAGCCGCTCCCAGCGGGCAAAGTTGTTGGCCACCGAGAGTGACACCGGGGTGGCGTCGGCCATCTCCTTGATGTCGGCGCCGGCCGCGAAGGCCCGGTCGCCGGCTCCGGTAATGACGATGCAGCGCACCGACTCATCGGCATCAAGCTGTTCGAGCGCCGCTACCAGCTCACCAAGAGTCCTGTAGTCGAGCGCGTTCAGCACTTCCGGGCGATCGAGCCACACCAGCGCGACCCCCGGCACCGACTCACCCGACACTGGATTGACGGCCGGGTTGTCCACCCGCACGCGCGGCTCGTCGGCCTTACTGCCCTCGCTCACGCCCCAGCCTCCTCGATCTCGCGGCGCAGCCGCTCATAGTCCGGCGGTCGCTTGTCATGGAAGCTCGCCAAGCCTTCGCCGACCTCCGAGGATGCGGCGTGGATGGTCAGCCACTCACGCGCCATTTGGATGCTCATGCCCCACGAGAGGTTCTTCCAAAGGTTGAGTTGCACGCGCGTGGCACGCACGATCTCGGGCATCTTCTCCAGTAGTTCCCGGCAGTAGTCGGCCACCGCTTCATCCAGCTGCGAGCGCGGCACGACGCGGTTGACCCAGCCCCAATCGAGCGCCTGCTGGGCACTCACCGGCCGATTGAGAAGCAGGATCTCGCGCGCGCGGCGGTCGCCCACCAGCAGCGACATCCACTGCGTCGCCCCGCCCGACGGCAGCGAGCCACGCGACGGGCCGACGTGGCGCAGCACGACATCGTCGGCGGCGACGGCCAGGTCGCAGGCAATGTTCAGCTCGTTGCCGCCCCCGACGACCATGCCGTTGAGCCTGGCGACGACCGGCTTGGCGCAGTCCTTGATCGCCTCGATCGCTTCGATGAAACGTCCCATCCAGTCCCAGTAGTCGTTGGGCCGAGCCAGGAACGCCTTCTGCTCGTCGAGGTCGGCGCCGGTGCAGAACGCTCGGTCGCCGGTTCCGGTAAGTACGACCACACCCACGCCGTGGTCTGCCGAGGCGCGGTGAAAGCTATCGCGGAGTCCCTCGAGAGTCGTTCGATCGAGGGCGTTGAAGACCTGCGGCCGGTTGATGCGGACCGTCGCCACGCGATCGGCGACCTCGTAGTGGACGCTCACGCTGGCTCCTCCTCCAGTGCCACGAGCGTCAGCAGGCCGGGTGCTATCTCGCGCAGATTCCGGCCGGCGGCTTTCATCTCTTCGCTGGCCATGCCGGCGTCGAGTGCCGCGCGATCTTCGAAGATCATTCGCGTGACCAGCACGATGTCCTCTCCGGCGTAGTGTTGAGCGACGTTCTCGGAAGCGCTCGAGCGAAGTCCTGGCACGCGCTCGATCAGCGGCATGTGCTCGTTGTGATAGCGACGGCGGAAGGTGTCCAGCGCTTCATCGCCGCCTTCGGGTCGCTTGTAGAGCGCGAGCAGGGTCGCTGTCATCGAGGCACCTCCATTACCAGTTGCTGAATGGATCGCTGTCGGCGGGCGGCTCGGCAACGGCCACGGCGGCCGGATCCCAGAGAGCCGCCGCCTCACCTTCGGCGGCCGCTCTCGCGTTCGGCCTGGCGGGGATGCGAGCCCCGCGTTCCGCCCGCTCCCGCGCGATCGGTTCGGTGGAACGGTAGAAGCCTGCCGCCGCCTGGTTGAACAGCGCCGCCTGGCTGACCATGACCTGGTGCGGCGTGTCGGGCGCAATCAGGAGGCGCGAGTCGGGCAGCTGGCGGTGTATGGCGACGGCGTGATCGGCAGGCACGAAAACGTCCCGATCGCCGTAGGCGAGGAGCACCGGCAGGCGGACGCGGCGCAGCTGCCCGGGTGTCAGCAGCGGCTCTGTGGCGACCCCGTGGGCTATCGCCGGCAGCAGCTTCCGCCAGGCACCCTGCCCCTGCACCGGACCATGACGCCGCTCGAGGCGTTCGGCCCAGTCCGGCTCCTCGCGCTCGATCCGATCGGGGTTCATCAGCCGGCGGGCGACACTGGCGCGTGGCTCGCGGACGACGTCGATGCCGCAGATGATGGCCGTCCGCAGACGTTCCGGATATCGCGTGGCGAAGGTGAGCGCGGTCATGGCGCCCATGCTGAAACCGACCACGTGGAAAGTGGACAGCCCGAGAGCATCGGCGAAGGCCAGCAAGTCGTCGACGAGCATGTCGCGGCTGAAGCCATCGTCCACGTCCCACTTGGTGCCGGCATGGCCGCGAGCATCGACCAGGTGGATCCGAAACGCCTTGCGGAACAGGGGTCGCTGCGCCGCCCAGTCCTCTGCCGAGGACGACGTTGCGCCGTGAAGCATGATCAGTGGTGGACCGGCACCCTCGACCTCGTAATGGACGTCGATACCGTTGGCATGAATGAGAGGCACGTCAGACGGCCGTCAGCGCAGGCGGTCGGCCTTGCCGCGCAGATCGGCCGTCGCGGCGCGTTCGATACGCAGGTAGCGGCGCCGGAAGTAGAGCAACGGCCAACCGATCTCGTCACGGCAGGTGGCCTCCACGACGCGGCCGAGATAGATGGTGTGGTCGCCGGCCTCGATCACGCGCTCCACCTCGCAGGCCACGTGGGCGATGGCGTCATCGAGCACGGGCAGGCCGGCCACGCCCAACGAGTACGCCGCGTTGCAGAAGGCCGAGCGGGGCAAGGGAGAGGGCGCTCCGGCGAAGCAGTCGGAGAGCACCTGTGAGTCCTCGCCCAGGATGTTGACTCCGAAGCGGCGAGTCCGCTCGATGATCGGGTGGATGGACCGCTCGCGGCCGATGGCGACCAGCACCAGCGGCGGATCGAGCGAGATACCCGTGAACGAGTTGACGGTCGTTCCCCACGGCTGTGCGTCGTCTGGCGTTGCGTCCAGGGTCGTCACGACGGTCACGCCCGTGGCGAATCTGGCAAGCGCCTCGCGATAAGCACCTGGATCGACGGCGGGCAGAGTACCCGCGTCGGTCGTGTTGGTCATCTGGGAAGCAGTCTAATGCCGCTAGAGTGCGCCGAAATCGAATGCCAATCAGGAATGCGGAAGTTGGCGATACGGCGGCCATCGCGGAGCTGCTGGGGCAGCTCGGCTACCCGAGCGCGCCAGACGCGGTGGAGACTCGCATCGCGCGGATGCTGAGTGAGCCAGGCCAGCACGTCCTGGTGGCGGAGCTTGACGGGCGCGTGGTCGGAATGGGAAGCGTCATCGTCCGCCACGTGATCAACAACGATGCGCCGTTCGCCCGCCTGGCATCGATCGTCGTCGCCGAGGACCGGCGGGGTGAGGGCATCGGCCGGGCCATCGTCGAGCGGGCAGAGGCGATCGCGCGCGATGCTGGCTGCTTCGTCATCGAGGTCACCAGCGCCGAGCGTCGCGCCGCCGCCCACCGCTTCTACGAAAGACTGGGTTATGCAGAGCGCCGGCGCCGCTTCCTCAAGAACTTATGAGCCACCTGCCGCAGGTGTCGCCGGTGCGCAGCCAGGCGAGGATTTCGTCGGTGGTCGCACGTGGTTGCATGTCGTCGGTGTCGACTGAGCAATCGGCCACCGATTCATAGAGCGGGCCGCGCTCAGCCAGCGTGGTCCGCATCCACTCCTCCGCGCGGCCCTCGAGCCACGGTCGGTGGTCGGCTCCGACCGCTCGCGCCGCCAGGGTTGCGGGCGTCGCTCTCAGCCAGACGACAATTGCGTGCGTCGCCAGCGCGTGGCGACTCGTTGCTTCAAGGATCGTCCCCGCCGGGGCGCCGACGATGCATGGCTCAGGCTGCCGCAGGCCCAACATCAGGGCCTTCGCTTCCGCGCTGCGCAGCTCAGCTTCGCCCTCTGCGGCCAGCAGCGCGCGCGCCGTGAGGCCACGCTCGCGCTGCAGCAGTTCGTCGTTGTCGTGGTAGCGCCAGCCGGTCCGCTCGGCCAGCATGCGTCCAATGGTCGACTTGCCGCTGCCCATCATTCCCACGAGAACGACACGGCATGGTCTGGATGGGAATTGGGACACGCCATCCAGCCTAGGCGACCCCTATCCCGAACGTTGCGGCGTGGTCGCCTCGTCGTTCAGGGTGGCGGCGCATCGCCAGTAGCGGCCCCGGCTGAATCGCGTTCGGCCGCGACAGGCCTCGCGGCTGGACGGCCGGGCGCGCGGAGCTGAACGGCGAGGATGCCGGCGAGAGCGATGGTCAGACCGACCAGCTGACGCGCGTCCAGGTTCTCGCCCAGGAAGAACCACGCCAGGATCGCGATTTGGATCAGCATCAGGTTGTTCATGACGCTCGATTCGACCGCGGTCAGCGTGCGCAGGGTGTGGTTCCACAGGGTGAACGCGAACGCCGTGTTGACCAGCGCCAGCCAGCCGATGATCAGCCATGCCTCGGCCGGCAGTCTGGGCGGCCCCTCGATCAGCAGGCCGG
>Ga0299913_10005950_pt1 | contig 10501 bp, 7 predicted proteins | sample RVTome_9_FD_201360 | JGI IMG/M metagenome (GOLD analysis project Ga0299913, IMG submission 201360) | Soil microbial communities from uranium-contaminated site in the Upper Colorado River Basin, Wyoming, United States - RVT155D38 (version 2) ... | reverse complement strand
TCTCCGCGATGAACCTGGCGGCCGCCTCGGTGGGCAGTCTGTTCCTTGGACTGCACTTCGGCGCCCTCGCGATCATGATCGGGGGAGCGACGGGGAAGAAGGCCGCCGCCTCGGGAGCGGCCTCCGCGGTCGCCACGGCCGCCTACTTCATCAATTCGTTGGCTCCCCAGGTGGAAGTCTTGGACCGGATCAGGAGTGTGTCGGCGTTCTACTACGCCTCGGGGTACTCACCGCTGAAGAACGGATTCTCGTTCGGGCACCTCTCGGTGCTAGCGGTCACGACCGCGTTGTTCCTGTGGGCCGCGGTGTGGTTCTTCGACCGGCGGGACGTGGCGGTCTAGCTACTTACGCTTGACCCCGAGGCTCTTGAAGACCTTGTCTTCGGGACGGACGATGAAGAGGCCTCCGTCCATGTTGCCGACGAGGATGTTGCCCGACGGCAGGTAAGGGTATGCCGCCCACGCGCCGTCGAACGTCGGAGCATCCAGCGCGGGAAGCGTGTCGAAGTACGCGACCTCTTTGAGATTGCCCTTGTGCGCCTTCTTCAGATCGAGGATGCGGAAGCCGTTCACGTAGTTGGCGTGGAACAGCGCATCTTGCTCTGAGTAGATGTTGTGGTCGATGGACTTTGACTTCGCCACGAAGGTGCCGATCAGTTCGGGAGCCGACAGCTTGCGGACGTCCCAGATGTACAGCGTCGAGTTGACCCCAAGATCGCTTTCGTCACCCTCGTCGGTCGAGATCAACGTCGTGTGGTCCTTCGTCAGCGCCCCCGAGTGCGTGTAGCTCGCGTTCTCGTAGGTCGCGCGCGCCAGCTGCTGGGGCATCATGGGGTTCGCAGTGACGTCGTAGATCGTGACGCTGTCCTCATTGAAGTTGAAGCAGATCTCGTTGCCCTTGTGAGGCTTGTCCGGGCCCTTGTAGGTCCGGCACAGAGAGTCGTGCGTGTAACCGTCGTCGGCGGCGACGCCCACCGGCACTGGAGCGAGCGGCTGGCTGACGTCGAAGATCGTCGGCTGGCCGGCGACAACGGGGCCGGTGCCGTTCAAGAAGATGTGGTTCGTGTCGGGGTTCGAGTCGATCGCGTGAGCGATCGGTATCGGGAAGACCGCGTCGGGGGTCCAGACGCCCACCGGCAGCAGCGGGTTGCGCAGGCGCGTCAGGTCGAAGATCTGGAGGTTGCAGGGGTACAGGTCGCAGACGATGTAGGCGTGATCGTTGAGGATCTCGAGCTCTTGCCATAGCAGAGCTCCGTCCTCTTTGCCCACGAGGCGACCTAGGTAGAGGGGTTCTTCCGGCTTGGTGACATCGAGGAACTGGACACCGTCGGTCGATCCCAGGATCGCGTATTCCTTCTTGGTCTCGGGGTCCACCCAGCCCCAGACGTCGGCGATCCCGGCCCCACCCATCACGTCGGCGGGGACGTGGGCGACGAGGTCGATGTTCTTGCATGGGTACTCGCCAGCGGAACCGTTCTTGCACTTGACGTTGGTCGCCGGGCCGCTCTGGGCATGGGCGGTCAGCCCTCCAGGGAGGGCGGTCAGCACGAGGGCCATGACCAGGCCGAGGGTGATCCGCTTCATCCCCTTGAGATTCGTGGCGGAGAGAGGATTCCCTGCTAGTCGGTCTCCGCCTCCTTGTCATCGAGGAGCTTGCCCAAGAAGGGTGTCAACTCTTTGATGTCCGACTTGCTGAGGAACTCGTCGGCCCACTCAGGAGGTTCCGAGACGACCGCCGAGAAGCCGATGATCGTCACTCCGGGAACGAGCGTGCGGATACGGGCGGCCGCCTCCGCCCCCTCGAGCACCGGCATCCGCTGGTCGAGGATCACGAACGCAGGTTGCAGGTCTCCGGCGAGCTCGACCGCTTCCATGCCGTTCGATCCCTGGCCCGAGACGAGGAATCCGAGGAACTCACAATGGAGCCTCAGGATCTCGCGCGTATCGGGATCGTCGTCGACGATCAACACGCTGCGGGGGTCGCCCGGCAGGATGTCCGAGGTCGCTTTGCGACGGTCCACCGCGAACGATGATTTCGGATCGCGTTTGGCCAGCTGCTTCATCTCGGCGGCCACGTCGGCGACCTCGAGGTGGGTGCTGAACTCCCTGAACTGGGTCGTGGCGATACCTATCGACAGCGTCATAGGACCGAACTTCTGGGTTCGCTTGCGGCGATCCAGGACGCGGATGTAGCCGCGCTCGGCGTCGGCCTGCTCGTAGAGCATCGGCATCCAGCGTTCCCAGAGATCGATCGTGCGTTGGGCGAGCAACAGTGCGTCCTTGGGCGCGCATATCACCGCGAAGTCGTCACCACCGACGTGTCCGACGAAACAGCTCGCGGCATCGATCTCCCTGATCGCCTCGCGGAGGCAACGAGCCTCCAGCTTTATCGCCTGATCCCCGTTCAGCACACCGTAGGCGTCGTTATAGGCCTTGAAGTTGTCGATGTCGACGTGCAACAACGCGAAGTCCCCGCCTGCTTCGAGCGTCTCTATGAGTTGGTGTTCGATGTCGAGGTTCCCGGGGAGCCCGGTGAGGGGGCTGAGCGAGGTCATCTCGCGGTTCCGGCGCAACGTGGCGCGGATGCGTTCTATGAGCTCGTCGGGATCGAACGGTTTAGTGACGTAATCGTCGGCCCCCGCGCGGAAGCCGAGCATCTTGTCGATCGAGGAGACCTTGGCGGTCACGAGGATCACGGTCGTCGAGCGCGTCTCGAGGTTCGCGCGGAGGCGCTTGCAGACCTCGAGGCCGTCGACGCTCGGCATCATGACGTCCAAGACGATGACGTCGGGCGGCGTGTCGAGAGCCATCTCGAGGGCCTCGTCGCCATCCATCGCGATGTCGACGTCGAAGCCGCTGGCTTGGAGCGTCAATTGGATGAAGCGAAGGACCTCCGGGTCGTCATCGACGATCAGGACACGATCGAGGCGTGCTTCGGGTACGGCGGGCACAGACTTACCCTGCCTTTCGCTTCGGACTACCTGTCGTTCAGCTAGTCGCCTGTCTAATCTAAGTCGTCACGCGGCGCATCCGGCTAAATAGCTCGTACGGGCTAGTCATATAGGTAGGGCCCCACGAGAGCGCGCGAAAAGGACTAGTGCCGGTCACGCTCCGTCGTCGGACCGCGTGGTCCGAGCGATCGGGGCGCGCTGTACGTGCCCCCTTGGGCGCTTTGGATTAGCTCAGAACGGCGGCTGCGCTTAGGACTGCCAGGATCTCCGTTCCGTAGCGGTCGAGCTTGGCCGGCCCGATCCCCGCGATCCCCGCCAGCTCGTCGAGGTCGTGAGGTCTTTGCTCGGCGATCGCCTGGAGCGTCGAATCGTGGAACACGACGTAGGCGGGTACCTCGTCGGCCTTGGCGCGCTGCAGGCGCCACGCCTTGAGCTCTTTCATCAGGCGATCGGATGCGGTCGCGGCGGGGCCGAGGGGCAGGGTCTTGCCGAGGGAAGTGACCACCTCGCCGAACGGGACCCCCATCTGAGCGCCACCCTCGAGCTCGATCGTGGCTTCGTCCTCGTCGATCTCGACCACCGTGCCCACGAACCCACCGGTGAGCTCGACGAACAGCCCGATCTCCGCCCTGATGACCTCGCGTTCCGGCATACGGGCAGCTATCCCCGAGTCCCCCGAACGGGCGACCCGGTCACCCCGCAGCTCCGTGATGAACTTGCTGGCCTTGCGTTTGCCGTCCTGGACCCAGCTGACCGCGAGGTGGGTCTTCGCGCGCGTCAACCCCACGTAGAACAGCCGGCGCTCCTCTGCGATCGCCTCGTGAGTGCGCGAGCGTCGGAACGGCAGCTCGTGCTCCTCGACCCGAGGCATGAACACGGCCTCGAACTCGAGGCCCTTCGCGCGGTGCAGCGTCAGCAGGTTCACCCCGCGGCCTTGGCCGCCTCCGGCGAAGCGCTGCTCGATGTCGGCCACAAAGTCTGCGGCGGTCTTCGTTCCGTCGTCGAACTCTTCCGCCAGGGCGATGAATCGGGCAAGGTCGTTCTGGCGGGTGACCTCTTGGTCGCCGAGATCGTCGGAAGGCTCCGATATATATCCGGCCCGCGCCGCGATCTTGCGCACCTCGGCCGCGATGTCGACGGTGCGCGACCGCTTGAGGGCGGCGAGCATCTGGCGGCCGGTCGTACGCGTGAGGAACGCTCCGTCGGCGACCTGATAGGGGATCGCCTCCGCGGCGAGGACCTCCTCGTAGTCCTCCGATCGGAAGTTCACCCGGTACAGGATCGCCATGTCCTCGTAGAGGGCGCCTCCTGCGTGAAGGTCCTTGATCTTCTCGACGATCGCGCTCAGCTCGCCGGCTGGGGTCGAGAACTGCCGCAAGCTCGGCTCGTGCCCGGAGTCTCGCGCTGCCACCAGGACCTTCTCGGCGCCGCCGAGGTTCGGTACCAGGCGGTTCGCGACGTCGAGAACCTCGGGCGTCGAGCGGTAGTTCGTCTCGAGCCGGATCACCTTCGTGCCGGCGAAACGCTGGGGCATCTCCAGCAGATAGTCCGGCGTCGCGCCGGTGAACCCGTAGATCGACTGGTAGTCGTCGCCGACCACGCAGAGATCGTCTCGCTCGCCGACCCATTCGCGTAGCAGCGTTTCCTGCAGGAGGTTCACGTCCTGGTATTCGTCGACGGTGAACGCGCGGTAACGAGCGGAGAACTCCTCCGTGACCCAACCCTCGGTCTGGAACAGTTGGATCGTCAACTCGAGGAGGTCCTCGAAATCGATCATGTTCCGATCCCGCTTGCCCGACTCGTAGCGCTTGTACACGCTGGTCATGAGGTCAAGAGGGATCGGAGGCTCGTGGGGGCCGAGGCTGGACGCGTAGGTGTTGGGCGTGATGCGCCGGTTCTTCGCCCACTCGATCTCGGTAGCGAGGTCGGCGGCGGGGCGGAACCGGTACGGCTTCGGCAATGTGTTGGCGATCTGGCGCAGTGGCATCACCTTCGACGGGAGGATCTGGCCGAGTGGTTCCTGGCTGAAGTGTCGCAGCTGGGCGAGCGCAGCGGAGTGGAAGGTCCGCGCGCGCACGTTCGGGACGCCGAGGACCTCGAGGCGTGAACGCATCTCTCCCGCGGCGCGGTCGGTGAACGTCAGGGCGAGTATCGAATTGACGTCGAAGGCATCCGTCGCGATCTGGTTGGCGATCCGCCGCGTGATCGTGGTGGTCTTACCCGAGCCCGCGCCCGCAAGGATGCAGACCGGCCCCCGGACCGCGTCGACCGCCTTTCGCTGCTCGTCGTTGAGGCCATCGAAGATGGGGTCGGGAGTCATCCTCTGACCCTAAGGGGGCGGTGAGACAACCGGTCAGGGCCAGAGGCCAGGCGGGAAGATCGTGGGAATAAGCAGGTATGGTGCTCGTTGTACCGAACTAAGCAACAAGCACCAAGAAACCAAGCACCAAGAAACAAAGCACCAGCAAAGCAAGACCGCAGGCGGCACCCACGCAGCCTGCGAGAGTCGGTTCTCCTGATCTCCTTCACCGGATGTACGGGATGGTCGAGTCTCCCGGTTCCCGGTAGCGGTTCTACCGAAAGTAAGGAGTTTCACCGTGTCTAAGTTCCAAGAATTGGGCGTATCCGCGCCTGTCGCCCAGGCGCTGTCGCGCAGGGGCATCGACGAGCCGTTCAAGATCCAGAACCTCGTTCTGGCCGACGGCCTCGCCGGCAAGGACATCCTTGCCAAGTCCAAGACCGGATCGGGCAAGACGCTCGGTTTCGGTATCCCCATAGTTGAGCGCATCGACTCGACGATGATCCGCCCCGCGGCCCTCGTGCTGGTACCCACCCGCGAGCTCGCGGTGCAGGTCGCCGAAGAGATCTCCGACATCGCCCAGGTCAAAGGCCTCAAGGTCGCGACCGTCTACGGCGGTGTTGGCCTCGACGCTCAGGCCAAACGTGCCCGCAAGGCTCAGATCATCGTTGCGACCCCCGGTCGCCTCGAGGACCTGCTCCAGCGGCGTCTGATCTCGATGGATCGCATCACGATCCTCGTGTTGGACGAAGCCGACCGCATGCTCGACATGGGCTTCCAGCCCCAGGTCGACAAGATCGTCGATCGCATCAGCCGGAAGCGCCAGACGATGTTCTTCTCGGCCACGCTCGACGGCCGCGTGGGGCAGCTGGCCCGTGCATACACGAACGAGGCGGTTCGCCATGAGGTCCACGAGGACACTCCGGTCATCTCCGCCGCCTCCCACCGGTTCATCCCGGTGACCGCCGAGAACAAGATCGACAACCTCGTGAAGCTCCTTCGTGAGCAGCGCGACCTGGCGATCGTCTTCGTCCGCACCAAGCACGGCGCCGACAAGCTGGTCAAGAAACTGCGGGCCCAGCGGATCGAATCGCTGGCGATCCACGGGAACAAGAGCCAGAACCAGCGCCAGCGCGCTCTCGACCGTTTCGCATCGGGCCACGTCGACGTGCTGATCGCGACGGATGTCGCCGCCCGTGGTCTCGACCTCGACGGCATCACTCACGTGATCAACTTCGACCCGCCTCACGACCACACCGACTACGTCCACCGCGTCGGCCGCACCGCTCGTGCGGGTCGCACGGGGGCCGGGATCACTTTCGTCGACAAAGAGAAGCACAAAGACGTGTCGATGATCGCCCACAAGCTCCAGCTGCACGTCCAGTTCGAGGCCGACGGCTTGAAGATGTCGGCTCCGGCCGGCAGGCCCGGCCAGCAGAACCGCAACCGCCGCAGTGCCGGACGGGGACGGGCTCGGGTACAGACCAACCACAGGCGCAGCCGCTAAAGACTCCGGCGGACGTCCGGCATGCTCGACATGCCGGACGCCCGACCGGGCAAGACCCCTCTAGAGCCCTACAGGCCTTGTTGCACCCTCTCCAGGAAATCGACCTGCTCTTGTTTGCGCATGAGCATGTGCTCCATCAGGTGCTCGAGCGCCTCGGATCTCGCTTCCTGTCCCGACGCGGGGATCACTGCGTGCAGCGCCTCGAGCGCTTCCTCTTCGTAACGGATGAGCTTCTTGATGCCCGTCTTGTTGGCGCCGATCTTTTCGAAGCTCGCCACCTCGGTCACGGGATCGCCTCCGAGCGCAACCAGCTTCTCGATCAATCTGCGGGCGTCGTCCAGCTCGAGGTGACCGAACTCCTCGAACTTGATGCCGAGGGTCTGGAACTCGATGCCTGTTGCGGCTCCGGCCGCCCACGTGAACAACGCCGCGGATCTGAGCTGCAAGGGGATGGCTGCGTTGAGCAGGTCCTTGACCTTGCCGACCTGCATCTTGTCGTCGTCGGGCATGCACCCGTCATACCCAGAAGTTGGGATCTAACCCCTAGAGGAAGGGAAGAGCTCGGGGGGCGCGGCCGCAGACCCGTTGGGTCGCTACGCCGCCACCGTCCTTGTCTCCGACCGTAGCCGGGTTGGACGCCAGTCGGCCGATGTCGGCCTCGTCCGTCTCACGAACGTTGATCAGTTGAGCCTTCTGGTTCGGCATGCGGAAGCGCAACGCGCTGGGGTGGCCGCAGTCGTGCAGGATCGAGATGACCGAGCCGGCCCCCGATGGCTGCGAGTCACCCTTGCGGTAGGTGATCGACCCACCGACGGTCAGACGGAGCGTTCCGCCCCTCGGAACGACGAGGTCGGTGGGCAGGAAACGAAGGGTCATGTTGAACGCTTCCTCCGGAGAGACGGGCTCGCCGAACTCCTGCTCGAACCAACCACGCTTCATCGGCGCGATGTGCTGCACCGAGCGGGCGCCGTAGGTCGCGTGGAACTCCCGGCTCGACCCTTCGTGGCGGAGAGGCTCGCCGTTGCGGCCGATCACTTCGAGCTCGGCGGCGACGTGACCGTCACCCGAATCGGTGGTCAGCCACAGATCGAGCATCGGCTGTCCGGTGATGTGGAGCGCCTTCGTCATCGGCTTAGTCTCGAACACGGTGTATTGGCCCGCCTCGGGTTCGCCGATGTGGAGCTGCTCGTCGTAGGTGGTCTTGCCTTTAGGGCGACCGGCACCCAAGGTGCCGTTGGGTCCGAGGGCGAGCTGGCCGAGGCGCGTCCCGGTCGTCGGGTATTCGCCGACCGCCCACCACTGTCCGTTGTTCGACTGGACCTGGACGTCCGGCCATCTCTCGACGCCGGTGTCCTTGTTCTTCAGGTAGCGGTCGAACCACGCGGTGACCATGTCGTACCAGTCGGCGCGTGCCCATTCCGGCTCGACGGCCGAGTGGGCGGCGGGGAAGGCGTGGTTCCACACCCCGAACAAGCCCTTGTGAGGAGTGGTCTTCGGGATCTGATCGAAGTAGCCGGCGAGGGTGATCGGCTGGACGTTGAAGTCGCGCAGGCCGTGGACCATGAGGGTCGCGGCCTTCACGTTCTTCGCGCCCGGACGGAGCTCGCGGCGTTTCCAGTAGCGGGTGAAGTCACCGGTGGTGTTCGTGGACTCGCTCATGACCTCGCCCTGGCACTCGAGCTTCTCGGGGTAGTGCTGGGGGGCAGGTTCTTGTCCCGGGAAGAGGCTCACGGTGGCGAGGTAGGCCACGTTCCCGATCAGCGTCGCACCGGTCCACGGCACCCCATCCATGTAGTTCCAGTCGTACTGTCCACCGACGGATGCGGTCGGGATGATCGCCTTCAGATACTTGGTCTTGGTGGGGTTGCCCAACCCAGCGGTCGAGATCTGTGTCTCCGCGTCGTAGCTCGCGCCGTACATCCCGACCTTGCCGTTGGACCACGGCGCGTCGCGGCCGAGGTACTCGACGACGTTCGCTCCGTCCTTCCACTGGTCGCTCGCGGTCTGTTCGAGGCAACCGCCGGATTCGCCGGTGCCGCGCACGTGGTGTTGCGCGACCGCGTAGCCTCGCGCGTTGTAATACTCGATGAATCCCGGCAGCGAACCGGATGGGTACTCCTCTTGTCCCTGCACCACGTACGGCGTCATGATCAGGATCGTTGGTACGCGCAGGGGGGGTTTCTTGCCGCCCTTCGCGGCCGGCAACCACGTCTCGACGTAGAGGTCGGTTCCGTCGTGGGCGGTCACGTAGTGCTGCTGGCGATCGGGATCCTCCCTCGGTGCTTTCGTTCCGTAGAGGGGCTTGGAGACCGGCTTGGGGGTGAATGCTCTGCCTTTGTCGGGAGCGGATGCGGCCGACGCGCCGGAGGGCATCAGGAGGCCCCCGACGAGCGCAACAACCAGGACGAGCCGAAGGATCCGCATGCTTTGAAGGTTCGCCGTGCCGCGGAGGCGTCCTGCCTGGGATATGCCCGGTTCGCCCTCTATGAGGGGTTGCTAGGCCTGCTTTATCCGGCTCCCGTAGCGGCGGGCCGAGGCCGAGGCGATCTTCTGCGCGCCGCCGGAGGTGATCGGCCGGCCGTGGCCGAAGGCGACCATCTCGTAGTCGTACTTGCCGAGCGATAAGAAGCTCTGTTCCGCCATGGAGAAGTCTTCGTTGACGGGAACGATGTCGGGCGTAGTGAAGTTCAGGACGGCGTCGCCCGTGAACAGCGCGCCGCCTTGGAGCGGCATCACGAACACCACGTGGTCGATCGTGTGCCCGCGCGTCGAGATCACCTGGGTGCCGTCGGCGAGCGTGGAACCGCCGGTCACTTCTTCGTGGACGGGAGCGGGCGCTTGCCCGGCCGCCGTGCCCATGCTTGCGAAGATCTTGCCCATCAAGCCGCGCGTCGTCTTGGGAGGGGTCGCGGCGCCCGTCCTGATGATCTCGGCTTCACCGGCCGGGGCGAACACGGTGGCCTTGGTCACCTCGGCCAGCGTCGCCAAGCCCCCGACGTGGTCGCTGTGATAGTGCGTCACGTAGATCGCGCGCACGTCGGTCGGCGAGTGCCCCGCGTCCCTGATGGCTCCGAGGACCTTGTCGGTCTTCTTACCTGCGCCCGCGTCGACGAGCACGAGTCCTTCGTGCTCGACCACGAACACGTTGCCCAGGTCGGTGATCTGCCATATGCCGTCGGCGATCTTCTTAGTCACGGGAGCGGATTCTAGGAGGCGTTCAGGCCCTCGCCGGACAGCTAGGAGCAGGCCCTAGTCGACAGCCTCTAGGTGCCCGCCTAGGAGAAGGTCGTTTCCTTGGTTACGTCGACGACGTCGGCCCCCAGGTGATCGATCAGGTCACCGGCACGGATGTGGATGTTCACGCCATGCGCTCCGCCTCCGATGGCGACCGTCTCATCCCTGGCGATCGAGGCATCGGCGATCACCGGCCACGCGCTGGTCGACCCGAACGGCGTGATCGCGCCGCGCTCGTAGCCGGTCGCGGCCGTGGCCTCCTCTTTCTCGGGTAGCGACAGCCGGGAGACACCGAGGTGCTTGCGCAGCTTGCCCCACTCGATGTTGCGGCCCCCTGGGGTGAGCACGAAGACGTAGTCGTTCTCGCCCCGGCGGATCACGATCGTGCGCAGGAGGTTCTCGAGCTCGATGCCCTGGAGCTCTGCACTCTCGGCCGCGCTCGTCGCCCGCTGGGTACGGACGACCCCGAACCGCAGGCCGGATCCTTGGAGGGCCTCGAGGGCGGGGGTGC
>Ga0299913_10005949_pt1 | contig 10501 bp, 11 predicted proteins | sample RVTome_9_FD_201360 | JGI IMG/M metagenome (GOLD analysis project Ga0299913, IMG submission 201360) | Soil microbial communities from uranium-contaminated site in the Upper Colorado River Basin, Wyoming, United States - RVT155D38 (version 2) ... | reverse complement strand
TCCGGGGCCCGCCGCGCGGTCTGCCGGCGCAGCCCCGTCCGGCGGCTCTGCTCGCTGCGGCGGCGGTGCGCGGTAGCCGTGGTCTGCATCGTCGTCCCGTCCCGTCGATCGGAGCCGGCGGCGGTGCACCGGTCACCAACCGTGATCGTCGGGGTCCCCCGAACCCTTGACCGCAAGTCACCCGTACGGTGGATGCGCTTGACCGCCTCTTGAAGGACGGTCGGCGCCGGACCGTAGGCTCTGCTGGATGAGCAGGCGAGAGCGGGCCGTGACGGTCCTCGACGTCACGGGCGAGTCGCCGCTCGCGCTCACCCGGCGGGCGCGTCGCATCAACCGCCTCCTCGCCGAGACCTACCCCGACGCCCACTGCGAGCTCGACTTCACGACGCCGCTCGAGCTGCTGGTGGCAACCATCCTGTCCGCCCAGAGCACCGACGTCCGGGTCAACATGGTCACGCCGGCGCTCTTCGCGAAGTTCCCCACCGCCGCCGACTACGCCGCCGCCGACCGTGCCGAGCTCGAGGCGATGATCCAGTCGACCGGGTTCTTCCGGGCCAAGACCAACGCGCTGATCGGTCTCGGCCAGGCGCTCGTCGAGCGCTTCGACGGCGAGGTGCCCGGCCGGCTGGCCGACCTGGTCACCCTCCCGGGCGTCGGGCGCAAGACCGCGAACGTCGTGCTCGGCAACGCGTTCGGCGTCCCCGGCATCACCGTCGACACCCACTTCGGCCGGTTGTGCCGCCGGTTCGGCTGGACCGACGAGACCGACCCGGACAAGGTCGAGGCCGCGGTGGCCGAGCTCTTCCCCAAGCGGGACTGGACGATGCTCAGCCACCGGCTGATCTGGCACGGTCGCCGCATCTGCCACAGCCGCCGGCCGGCGTGCGGGGCCTGCCCTGTCGCGGCGCTCTGCCCGGCCTACGGCGACGGCGAGGTCGACCCGGTGAAGGCGGCCCGGCTGGTCAAGGCCCCTGGCGCGGCGCCGGCCGCGGTCGCGCCGTGACCGGCCGCCTCGTGGCCGTCGCGCTCGGCCTCGCCCTGGGCCTCGCGTCGTGCGCCGAGGGGGCCGGCGACGCTGCCGACGACGCCGGGGGGCGCACCCCCTCGGTCGTGGCCGACGCCCCGTCAGGCGCATCGCCGGCCGCGCCGTCGGCGGCGTCCCCGGGGCCCTGCCCCGACCTCGAGCCGGCGGAGCCCGTCGACGGCGGGCTGCCCGACCTCGAGCTGCCGTGCCTCGGCGACGGGCCCGACGTGAACCTCGCCGACCTGCGCGGCGTGCCCACGGTCGTGAACGTGTGGGCGGCGTGGTGCACCAACTGCGACCGCGAGATGCCACTGTTCGCCGCCGCGCAGACGAAGGCCGGCGACCGGGTGCGGTTCTTCGGCGTCCACTACAAGGCCGACCGCGACTACGGCCTGCGCTCCGAGGCCGACTTCGGAGTCCCCTTCCCCTCGGTGCACGACGAGGACGGTGACCGGGTCGCGCTGAAGTTGCGGGCCACGGCGCCCCCGCAGACCTTCTTCGTCACCGCCGGGGGCCGGGTCGCCGGGCGCGAGATCGGCGAGATCACCTCGGCCGAGCAGCTCGCCGAGCTGGTCGAGCGACACCTCGGGGTGGTGTTGTGACCGACCTGGCGCGGCTGCCGTCGTGGCTGCAGCCGCTCGCCCGGGCGGCCGTGGACGTACGCCCCGAGCAGCTGAGCCGGTTCCTGCCGCCCGCTGAGGGCGGGAGGGAGTCGGCGGTGCTCATGCTCTTCGGCGAGGGTGGCCGCGGCGGCTGGGCCGACGCCGACGTGCTGCTCATCACGCGGGCGCACGATATGCGCAGCCACGCCGGCCAGGTCGCGTTCCCCGGCGGCGCGGTCGACCCCGGCGACGACGGGGTGGTGGGCGCGGCGCTGCGCGAGGCGGTCGAGGAGACGGGCCTGGACCCGGCCGGGGTCGAGGTCTTCGGCACGCTGCCCGCGCTGTTCCTGCCGGTCAGCGACTTCGTGGTCACCCCCGTGCTGGCCTGGTGGCGCGAGCCGTCGCCGGTGTCCGCCGTCGACCCGGCGGAGGTCGCGTCGGTGCACCGGGTCCGGCTGGCCGACCTGCTCGACCCGGGCAACCGCTTCCGGGTGAGCCACCCCAGCGGCTACGTCGGCGCGGCGTTCGGCGTCGACGGGCTGCTCGTCTGGGGGTTCACCGCGGGCCTGCTCGACCGTCTCCTGCGCCTCGCCGGGTGGGAGGTCCCGTGGGACCAGCAGCGCGTCGAGGCGATGCCCGACGACGTGCTCCGGCTCCTCGAGCGAGAGATGGGCAGCCGGTGAACTGGCTCGACGTCCTGCTGCTCGTCGCCGCGGCGTCCTTCGCCTGGTCGGGCTACCGGCAGGGCTTCGTCGTCGGTGTCCTGGCTTTCGCCGGCTTCATCGGCGGCGGCGTCGGGGGGCTGCTCGTCGCTCCGTCCCTGGTGTCCGGCCTGTCGCCGGGCCTGGGCCAGTCGGTGCTCGCGCTCGCGGCGGTCCTGCTCGCCGCCACGGTCGGGCAGGTGCTGCTCGCCTGGCTGGGGGCGATGCTGCGCGACCAGCTGACGTGGCGCCCGGCCCGGGTGGTCGACGCCTCGATGGGCGCCCTGGTCAGCGTGCTCGCGATGCTGCTCGTGTCGTGGTTCCTGGCCTCGGCCCTGCGGCCGGGGCCGCTGCCCTCGCTGTCGCGGCAGATCGTCGACTCGCAGGTCATCACGGTGGTCGACGAAGTGGTGCCCGACGAGGCGCACACCCTGTTCTCCTCGTTCCGCCGCGTCCTCGACGACAACGCCCTCCCGACCGTGTTCGGCGGGCTCTCGCCCGAGACGATCCGCCCGGTCGACCCGCCCGACGGAGGCATCACCTCGACCCGCGCCGTGCGACAGGCCGGCACCAGCATCGTGCGGGTCACCGGCACCGCCGAGGCCTGCAGCCGCCGTCTCGACGGCACCGGGTTCGTCTTCTCCGACCAGCACGTGCTCACCAACGCCCACGTCGTCGCCGGCGTCGACCGGCCCGACGTGCAGATCGGTGGCAACGGGCGCACCTACCCGTCCCGGGTCGTGGTCTACGACCCCGACCGCGACCTCGCCGTGCTCTACGTCCCGGACCTGCCCGCGGACCCGCTGGACCTGGACCGGTCGGGGGAGCGCGGCGACCAGGCGGTCGTCGCCGGCTTCCCGGGCGGCGGCTCGTACCGCCTGCAGCCGGCCCGCATCCGCGACACCATCGACGCCCGCGGGCCCGACATCTACCAGCGGCGGCAGGTCACCCGCGAGGTGTTCTCGCTGTACGCCGACGTCGAGCCGGGGAACTCCGGCGGGCCGCTGCTCACCCTGGACGGCGACGTATACGGCGTGATCTTCGCCAAGTCCCTCGACGACCCCGACACCGGCTACGCGCTGACCATCGACGAGACGCGCCCGGTCGTGACCAAGGGTCGCGACCGCAGACAGCAGGTCGGCACCGGGTCCTGCATCTGAGGGCCGTGCGGACCGGCTACCCGCGCAGCCGCAGCACCACGTCGGCGCCGGCGTCGGGGTCGGCGGCCAGCTTGCGTGCGGCCGCGACGAGGCCGGCGACGTCCACGCCGTGCGGCGGGTCGACGGCGTAGGGCGCGATGCGGTCGGCGCCCCGCCTCAGCAGCGTGGCCGCACCGACCGGGTTGCCGCGGGCCCGGTGGGTCAGCCCGACCGCGAGCTGGGCCAGGCCCTGCCACAGGTCGCGCTCGGGCGGCGGGGCCGCCTTCCAGGTGCCCTCGAGCACCTCGTGGGCGTGGAACGGGCGCCCGGCGTCGAGGAGCCGCTGGGCCTCGGCGAGGGACTCCCCCGGGGGGAGCTCCAGCCCGTCGGGCACCCGCTCGACGCCATCGGCGCCACGCGGCAGCGGTCGTCCCAGCCCGTCCCGGGGCCGCCGGTTCTGGGCGCGTCCGGTGGGGTCGCGGTCGCGGTCGTTCACGAGTCCTCCGGCGTCGGGTCGGCGAGCCAGTCGCGCAGGACCTGGTTGAAGGAAGTCGGGTCCTCCTCCGCGGGGAAGTGCCCGACCCCGGGCATCGGGTGCCAGCGGTAGGCGGCCTCGACGAATCGCTCGGACCCCACGGCGCTCGTCGGCAGGACGCACCGGTCCAGGTCTCCGTGGACCTGCAGTGTCGGCACGGTCACCGGGCTCGCCATCCGTCGCGCGTAGCGCAGGCCGTCGGGGCGGGGGATCGACCGCACCGCCCAGCGGTAGGACTCCAGCGCGCAGTGCGCGACCCCGGGGATCTGCACGGCCTGCCGGTAGCGTCCTTCCGCCTCCGCGTCGGGGAAGCCGGGACCCGACCAGAGCCGCAGCAGGTCGGCCACGTGGGCCCCGTCGTCGGCGGTGAGGAGGCGCTCGGGGAGCACCGGGCGCTGGTAGCCCAGCACGTGCCGGCTCGCCCGCACCTGGCGCGCATCGGTCAGGTGCGCGGCGCGGAGCCGGCGGGGATGGGGCATCGACACGGCCACCATCCGGCGTACCTGCCGGGGGTGCACGACCGAGAGCGTCCAGGCCACGAGACCGCCGAGCCCCTGGCCGACGACCACGGCGTCCCGCTCGCCGAGGGACCGGATGACGCCGGAGACGTCCTCGGCGAGGGTCCGCGGGTCGTAGCCCCGCGGAGGCTTGTCGCTGGCCCCGAAGCCGCGCAGGTCCATGGCGGCCGCGCGGTAGCCGGCCGCCGCGAGGTCCGGCAGCTGGTGTCGCCACGCCCACCAGAACTGCGGGAACCCGTGCAGGAGGAGGACCAGCGGGCCGTCCCCGGTCGCCGCGACGTGGAAGCGGGCACCGTTGGCGGCGACCATGTGGTGCTCCCACGGCCCGGCGACGCGGGCCACCGACGCGTCGGGCGGGTGGTCAGGTGCTCGGCGTCGGCGCATCGACCGAACGTGGGCTCTTGAGGAAGGCCGCCGTGTCCTTGCTGGTGCGGATGGTCCGCTCGGGGGGACCGACCTTGCCGACTGCCCGCTTACCGACGAACGCGAGGAGGCCGGCGAGCAGCAGGTAGAAGACCGCCACGAGCAGGAACGCGAGGCCCGCGTGCAGGCCGAGCGCGACCAGGCCGTAGGCGGCAGCCACCGACAGCAGGATGACGGCGAGCACACCGAGGAACGCCGCGGCGCCGAACATGGCTCCGCCCACGACACCGTTCTTGACGTCGGCGCGGACCTCGGCCTTGGCGAGCTCCATCTCGCTGCGCACGAGCGTGGAGAGGTCACGGCTCGCGGCCGCGAAGAGCGCGCCGAGGGTCTCCTCCTGGGAGTCACCGGGGCGCGATGCGGTGGCGGTCATGGGCGGGCCTCCTGTGGTCACGTGCTGCTGGGCTCGTTGTGGTCGTTCCCGCTGTCGTTGTTCCCGCTCATCATGCCCCGATGCGTCCGGTGACGGCTGGTGCGGACCCGCAGCGTGATGCCTGCCAGCGCCGCGGAGAGCAGCGATCCGCAGAGAACCGCAGCCTTGATGTGGTCGAGACGGTCCTCGCCGGTGAAGGCGAGGTCGGCGATCAGGAGCGAGACGGTGAACCCGATGCCGCTGAGGAAGGCGACGGCGGCGACGTCGCCCCAGCGCAGGTCCGGGCTCAGCTCGGCGCGGGTGAGCCGCGCGGTGAGCCACGTCCCGCCGAACACGCCGAGGAACTTGCCGAGGACGAGTGCGGCGACCACGGCGACGGCCGCGGTGTCGCGCGCGGCGTCGGCGAGTGCCGACGGGTTGACGGCGACGCCGGCGGACATGAGCGCGAACAGCGGCACGGCGACCCCGGCCGAGATCGGGCGCACGACGTGCTCGAGGTGCTCTGCCGGGGAGGTGTGCTCGTCGGGGTCCGGCCGGACGCGGGTGGCCAGGCCGAGCGCGACGCCGGCGATCGTGGCGTGGACCCCGCTCTCGTGGACGAGTCCCCACGTCACGAGTGCCAGCGGGATGAGCACCCATGGCGACCGTACGCGCCGGTGCTGGAGGTACCACCACAACGCGACGGCTGCCGCGCCCCCGCCGAGCGCGACGAGGTCGAGGTCGTCGGTGAAACCGACAGCGATCACCAGGATCGCCCCGAGGTCGTCGATGACGGCGAGGGTCAGCAGGAACGCGCGCAGCGCCGACGGCAGCGACGACCCGAGCACCGCGAGGACGGCCAGGGCGAACGCGATGTCCGTGGCGATGGGCACCGCCCAGCCCTTGACCGCGTCGGCCTCGCCGAGCACCAGCGCCAGGTAGAGCAGCGCCGGGACGACCATGCCGGCGACAGCGGCGACCATCGGGAGCACGGCCTCGGCCGGGTTGCGCAGCTGGCCGACCACGAGCTCGCGCTTGAGCTCGACCCCCGCCACGAAGAAGAAGATGGCCAGCAGCCCGTCGGCGGTCCAGGTCTCGAGGTCGAGGTCGAGGTTGAGAGCCGACGGGCCGATGACGACGTGGCGCAGGTCGTCGTAGGCCTCCGACCACGGCGAGCTGGCCCAGGCGAGGGCGGTGGCCGCCGCGACGAGGAGCAGGACGCCGCCGACGGTCTCCTCGCGCAGCGCCTCCGCGACGAAGCGCTGCTCGGAGGACGGGAGAGCGTTGAGGACGATGCGGCGCGCGCGCGAGATGGGAGCCATGGTCAGAACGCGTAGTAGCGAAAGTAGAGGTAGGGCAGGGCCAGCGAGATCGTGATGACGGTGACGACGATGCCGTACTTCGTGAACTCCCAGAAGGAGATCGGGTGCCCGTTGCGGGCGGCGATGCCCAGCACGACGACGTTCGCGCTGGCGCCGACCGCGGTCGCGTTGCCGCCCAGGTCGGCACCGAGGGCCAGCGCCCACCACAGCGCGTTGGCCTCGCCCGAGCCCCCGCCGCTGTTCACGAGGTCCTGGACCAGCGGGGTCATCGTCGCGACGTAGGGGATGTTGTCGACGATGCCCGACAGGACCGCGGAGCCACCGAGCAGGACGGTCGCGGCGAGGAAGTAGTTGTCGCCGACGGCCTCGGTGACCTTCTCACCGAGCGTCTCGATGACGCCGACCTCGACGAGGGCGCCGACCATGACGAACAGGCCCATGAAGAAGACCAGCGTCGGCCACTCGACCTCCTCGAGGAAGTCGTCGGAGGGCAGCCGGGAGACTGCCACCAGCACGCCGGCGCCCAGCATGGCGACGATGGACGGCTCGATGTGAAGGGCCGAGTGCAGCACGAAGCCCACCATGACGCCGACCAGCACCACGAGCGAGCGCAGCAGAAGTCCCGTGTCGCGGATCACCTCCCGCTCGTCCAGCGCCATCACGTTGGCGACGCGCTCGGGGTCGTACTCGAAGGCCGACCGGAACAGCACCCGGCAGAGACCGACGAAGACGACGAGGAGGATGACGACGATCGGCGCGAGGTTGACGACGAAGTCGTTGAACGAGAGGTCGGCGCGGCTCCCGATGATGATGTTCGGCGGGTCGCCGATCAGTGTGGCCGTGCCGCCGATGTTCGACGCCAGCACCTCGGCGATGAGGAACGGCACCGGCTTGACGCCGAGGCGCTCGCAGACCAGGAGGGTGACCGGCGCGATGAGCAGAACGGTCGTGACGTTGTCGAGCAGCGCGGACGCCACGGCGGTGATCATCGTGAGCAGCACCATGACTGCGAACGGCTTGCCCTTGGCCCGCTTGGCCGCCCAGATCGCGACGTAGTCGAACACGCCGGTCTGCTTGAGCACGCTGACGATGATCATCATGCCGAGCAGCAGGAAGATGACGTTCCAGTCGACCCCCGTCTCCTCGCTGAAGAAGGCGGTCTCGGCGTTGACCACGCCGACGACGACCATGAACGCCGCGCCACCGAGGGCCGCGGCCACGCGGTGGATGCGTTCGGTGGCAATGAGGATGTACGCGCCGACGAAGCCGGCGACGACGAGCGTTGTGGTCATGCGGCGGGGTCCCCGCGGAATCGGGAGCCAAGCGAGCGATCCTGTGGGGTGCTCATGCGGCGGGGTCGGGGAGGAGGTGGTCGAGCAGCCGGCGCACGGTGATCGCGCCGAGGACGTCGTCCCCGTCGACGACGGCGACGACGGGGCTGTGCATGCGGGCCATCACGGCGGCGATCTCGATGACTGTCGCGTCCGGGGCGACGATGGGGATCTGGTCGACGTCGTGCTTGTCGGGCAGCAGGTCACCGACGGTCCGCTTCGCCAGCTTCGCGCACAGCTCGTCCGACGCCCGCTCGTCGAAAGCTCGGGCGAGCGGCGGGTCGTCCTGGACGTAGCGGGGCACGAGGAAGCGCAGGACCTGCGAGCCGGGCAGCACCGTGTACGGGTGTCCCTCCGTGTCGAGGACCACCAGCCCGGGCAGGCGCTCGCGGCTCAGCAGCCGTGCGGCCTCGACGGCGTCGGAGTCCAGGGACACCTGCGGGAAGTCACGCTGGGCGAGCTCTCGGGCACGCATGATGCAGGCCTCTCGGACAGGAGGGACAGAGCTGCCGACCAGACTTCCCGGCGCACCGACCCGAACCCTACCGGGGCGGGGCGCGGGCCAGTTCGCCGCGGGGTGGCCCCGGCGGGCACCCAGGCCGAGGGCTACGGCGCCGCCGAGAACTCGGGGACGGGGCGGCTGCGGGCGGCTCGCGGCGTCGCCGCCTCGCCGTTCTGCTCGATGTCGTCGATCAGCCAGTCCATCTCGGCGATCTCTCGGCGCTGCGCCTCGATGATCTCGTCGGCCAGGGCCCGGACGCGCACGTCGTCGATGCCGGCTCGCTCGCTGGTGAGGATGGCGATCGAGTGGTGCGGGATCATCCCCTTCATGTACGCCTGGTCGTCGACGAGCACTTGCGACCTCGACAGGCCGAGGCCGGCGCCGCCGATGACCAGCGCAGCCAGCACGATGCCCACGTTCACCTTGTCGTTCTTGTACATCATGCTCCGCATGAACCCGAGCATGACGACGGCCATCGCCGACCCCATGAGCAGCGCCATGTAGAAGCGTTCCTCGCTCCAGCGCGCGTGGCCGGCTGAGAACACGTTGGTGTACGTCAGCAGGAACATGACGACGGTGGAGGTGAGGATCATCGCGCCGAACCGCAGGTACATCCGCCGTTCCGGCGCACTGGTCTCCGATGTGCTTCTTTTGCTCATGGTCGCGACCTACCCCCGCCGGCAGGGGCAAACGCGTTGCGATCCTGTGACGATGCGGGCCTGGTACTGCATGGCAGCGCAGTCGCCGGGTCTCGACCAGCCACGTCGTGGCTGACCTTGCCGAGTTGCTCGCCGGTGGCTTCGGCACCGTAGGGACCGGGAGCGTCCAGAGGCCTCCACTGCGGGGGGACACGCTCCCGACATGCCGCCAAGATCGCGACGACCGTGCTCAGGAACGGAGCCCACTGCTTTCCTGAGCACCGCGGTCGAGATCACGTCGCTCGGGTTGACAAGCATCAGGAGAAGCGCGAGGCACCTATCCCTCGTCGCTGCTGCCCTTGCCGAGCCCCTCCCCGATGAGGTTCATCACCGTCGGGTCGGCAAGGGTCGTGACGTCGCCCATCTCGCGGTGCTCGGCAACGTCGCGCAGCAGGCGCCTCATGATCTTGCCGGAGCGCGTCTTGGGCAGCTCCGCGACGAGGAGCACCTGGCGTGGCTTCGCGATCGGCCCGAGAACCTTCGCCACGTGGTTCCGCAGGTCCTTGATGACCGCCTCGCCCGCCTCCGCGTCGTCCTCGACGGCGGCCGCGGCGTCACCGCGCAGGATGACGAACGCGACGATGCCTTGGCCGGTGGTGGGGTCGGTGGCCCCGACGACGGCCGCCTCGGCGACCTTCGGGTGGGAGACAAGAGCCGACTCGACCTCGGTCGTGGAGATGTTGTGCCCGGACACCAGCATCACGTCGTCGACGCGCCCGAGCAGCCAGATGTGGCCGTCCTCGTCCTTCTTGGCGCCGTCGCCGGCGAAGTAGAGACCCTCGAAACGCGACCAGTAGGTCTCCTTGTAGCGCTCGTCGTCCCCCCAGATGCCGCGCAGCATCGACGGCCACGGCTCGGTGAGGACCAGGTAGCCACCGCCACCGTTCGGGACCGGCTGGGCCTGGTCGTCGACGACGTCGGCGCTGATGCCCGGCAGCGCGGTCATCGCCGACCCCGGCTTGGCGGCCGTCACGCCCGGCAGCGGGCTGATCATGATCGCCCCCGTCTCGGTCTGCCACCAGGTGTCGACGACGGGCGTGCGGTCCCCCCCGATCTCCTTCCGGTACCAGATCCAGGCTTCCGGGTTGATGGGCTCACCGACCGAGCCGAGCAGGCGCAGCGACGACAGGTCGTGCTCGGCGGGGATCTCGGCGCCCCACTTCATGAACGTACGGATCGCCGTGGGCGCCGTGTAGAGCAACGTGACGCCGTACTTCGCGACGATCTCCCAGAAGCGGCCCTTGTGCGGGGTGTCCGGCGTGCCTTCGTACATCACCTGCGTGGCACCGTTGGCGAGCGGGCCGTAGACGATGTAGCTGTGACCGGTGACCCATCCGATGTCCGCGGTGCACCA
>Ga0299913_10005948_pt1 | contig 10503 bp, 7 predicted proteins | sample RVTome_9_FD_201360 | JGI IMG/M metagenome (GOLD analysis project Ga0299913, IMG submission 201360) | Soil microbial communities from uranium-contaminated site in the Upper Colorado River Basin, Wyoming, United States - RVT155D38 (version 2) ... | reverse complement strand
GATCCTCATCGCTCGTACTCCTCTCCGGACGGAATCGCTTCGACGACGCGGATGGGGTCGAGCGCAGCCCGCTCGGCCGCGAACGCGGCCTCCCGGGTCGACGGCGCATCGAAGACGAAGAAACAGATCTCGTCCTCCGGTACATGAATGCTGCGGTCGAAGCGGACCCATCTCCCCTGTCGCGTCAGCTCGTCCGCGACCGAGCGTGCCCGCCGCTCACCAGCGGCGCGCCCTCCGGCGTCGCCGCGGGCAAGATAGGTCTCGACGAGATAGCTCGGCACGTCATCGACGCTACGGCCGGGCGGGCGACTTGAAAACCTCAGAACCGATGAAGTTTGCGCGCGAGCTCCGTGCGCGAGCGGACGCCGAGCTTGGCATAGACGTGTGAGAGGTGGCTGGCCACGGTCGGTTCGGCGAGGAAGAGCACCGAGGCCACCTCGCGGTTCGTCCGGCCTTCGGCGACAAGGGACGCCACCCGCTGCTCGGCCGCCGTCAGCCCCTCTTGTCGGGTGCGCCCGCCGATCGCGCCGAGCTCGGCGCGAGCCTTCTCCGCCCAGCCTTGTGCGCCGCACTCCTCGAAGCCGGCAAGCGCCGCCTCGATCGCCTCGCGCGCCGGACGCTTCTGCCGCGCTCGACGCCGTACCACTCCCAGCGCGAGCAGGGCGCGGGCGCGGCCGAATGGATCGCAGGCCTCCTCGTGCTGCGCGACTGCCTGCTCGAGTTGGGTCTGGGCCTCCTCGACCTCCCCACGCGCCGCAGCGACGAGTCCGCGGCACCGGCCCGCCGCGGCCAGCACGCGATCGCGGCCGAGTCGAGCGCCGTCTGCTTCCCAGGGAGCGAGTATTCGCACTGCGTCGTCGACGCGGCCGAGCTCCAGCAGCGCCTCGACGTGGTCGGGGCGCCACGTGGCAAGCGCCGGCTCGAACGATCCGAGGCGGATCAGCCGATCTGCTGCGATGAATCGCTGAACCGCACCAGCTGGGTCCCCGCTCCACATCGCGACGAGCCCGAGCACTGCTTCGAGACGGCCGGTGAACCAGGGGTCGGATGCCACCGCGAGTCCGCGCACCGCGAGCTCGCCCGCACGCTCCAGGTCGCCGCGATGGGCTGCGACGAGCGCGACCTCCCATGTCGTCGGGACTTCATCCTCCCCGTACTGCTTGACGATCTCCCAGGCACGATGCGCGTGGTCCGCCGCGCGCGCGAAGCGGCCGGCAGAGAGCTCGACCTTGCCGAGAAGCCACAGAATCCGGACCTCGACCATCTCGTCTCGCCCGCCCCACTTGCGGAGGAGCGGCTCCAGCAGCGAGCGGGCTTTGTCCAGACGATCGGCGCTGACGAAGATGCTCGCCAACGAAAGGCGCTCCACCGGCGGTTCATCCGGATTCCACGCTTCCCCAAGTTGAAGCGCCTCCTCGGTGAGTGCGACGGCGTCCAATTCTCCAAGATGGAAGCGGCTGACCGCCAGAGCCGCCAGCGCTCCCGCCAGCAGACCGTCGCCACCGTGCTTCTTGGCCAGCTCGAGCGAGGCGAGGGCATGCTGCTCGGCGACCTGTATGCCTTCAGTGAAGCGCGAATCCCAGCTGAGCATTTGGTGGATTTCCACCTGCAGATCAGGATCTGCGGCCGCTTCGTCAAGCGCATCCCGAAGTGGCCCGCTGAAGTCGGGCCCGATGTCGCTCAACAGCATGAGCGCCGTTGCCCTGCGGCGACCAGGCGGTGACCACGCGAGCAAGTCGCGGGCCAGCGCGTCCGCTTGTGAGCGATCCCCGGCCGCCAGATGCGCCCGCGCGGTCGTGATCGTCCGCCGATGACGTTCTTCGAGCAGGTCGGGCGGGGTCAGGCGGAGTGCATGCTCACCCAGTTCGGCGGCCACGATCGGTGCCCCCTGAGCTTTCGCGAGCGCTGCGGCCTGCTCGAGCACCGCAGCGCTCTTGGCGTCCGGCCCCTCCGACGCGAGCGCCTGGTGGCGTGCGCGCGCGACAGGTTCGTCGACGATCTCGGCCAACCGTTCGTGCGCACGCCGCCTCTCCTCCGGAGACGCGCCCTGGTGCAGGACCGAAGCGAACAGGGGATGTGTGAACCGGATGACGCCGTCCGCGAGCTCGATCACGTGATCCGCGACCGCCGGCTCGAGTGTCCTGCCGTCGAGCTGCGCCGACTTGATTCGGCTGTGCGCGCACGCGAGAAGCAACATTGCCCGCGTCTCGTCCGGCAAGCCGTCGAGGCGGCCGCGCACGAGCTCCTCCAACGCCTCCGGGACCGGCAGCGGCTGAGTCGGATCGACGATCGGCCCCAGGGCGCGTGCCATTTCGAGCGCGAAGAAAGGGTTCCCGCCGGAGGCCTCGTGCAGGCGGAGCAGTGTCGGTCGCGCAAACACTCGGCCAAGCCGCAGGTGCAGGATCCCGTGCAGCGCGCCCGGACTGAGCGGGCCGACATGTAGATGCTCGAGCAGGCCGCCCTCTACCGCAAGCTCGACCTCGGACACCGGAATCCCGTCCCCGAGCCGGCGAGAGAGAAGAAGGCGGATGTTCTCGTCCGGCAATCGCCTCAATGCAAACGCAAGTGCGTTCGTGGACGAGGGATCCAGCCACTGGACATCGTCGATCGCAATCAGGATCGGCTCGTTCTCGGCGAGCAGTTGCAGCGCGCTGCGGACGGCCACTGCAATCGTTCGGAAGTCAGCCGGCTCGCCTGCGTCGTCCCTGAGGAGCAGGGCGATCTCGAGTGCGCGACGCCGCGGGGCCGCCAGCTCGGACAGCACGTCACCGAGCGCGTCCTCGAGGAGGTCTCCCAGCCCCGCATGTGCAACCCCCAATTCGATCTCGGCGGGCCGCGCGGACAGGACCCCGAGTCCGCGCTCGCGCGCGGCCTCGACGCCCGCGAGCCAGAGCGTCGACTTCCCGATCCCCGCGTCGCCTTCGAGAACGAGCGCCGCTATGCCGGCGGCGGTGGGTTGATCGAAGAAGGCACGGAGCGAGCGGAGGTCGTCGTCCCTGCCCAGCACATCCATGGCCACGCTCCCTTCGCGGCCATCGTGACACGACCGGCCACAGAAGTCAGCCCCAGGAAAGTAGGACGTCTACGGCTGCGACGCCGGCTGCGAGGCCGGCTCCGGCACGCCGCTCGAGTGGATCAGGTTGCGGATCTCGCGCACGGCGACGGACAGCCGGGCGAGGTCGAGCGTGCCGGCGCTGCGGATGTCCGCAAGCACCTGCAGCGACCGGCCGGCGGCGTCCGCGTGCTCGGCCAGCCACCGCTCGACACCGCCGCCGGAGCGCAGCACCTCTGCGGTGAGTCCCCCCTGCTCGGAATAGACGTCGTCCCGCAGCGCTGCGCGGGCCATCGCCTCCCACCGCGTCGCCCGGGGCAGGTCGACGATCCGGTCGCGCAGCCAGTGCAGCTCGAGCCGCGCGCCGAGCGCGAAGTAGACCTCCGCCGCTGCCGCGATCTCCAGCTGCGCGGCCGCGGCGACCTCGACGAGGTCGAGCGCCGGCACGAGCGCCTCCAGGTGGGCCACCCGCTCGGCAAGCTCGGGCGGAACCCCGGCCTCCGCGAGCGCTCCTGCTCTCGACCGCGCGACCTCGAGCTCCGACGGGCCGAGCAGCGCGGGCAGGGACTCGCCGAGCGCCGCGGCGCCGGGCGCGAAGCGGGCCACCGTCGCCGCGATCTCGAGCGGCCTGCGTCTGTTGCGCAGCAGCCACCTCGTCGACCGCTCCAGCAGGATGCGCGACCGCAGCAGCATCGCGATCTGCGTCTCTGCGGGCACGCGCCCGTCGAGCGCCTCGATCTCGCCCCAGAGGCCGCGCAGCCCGAACACCTCGCGGGCCGCCGTGTAGGCGCGCGCGATGTCGTCGGCGCCCGCCCCGGTCTCGTCGGCGAGCCGGAAGGCGAAGGTCGTGCCGGCCCGGTTGACGAGATCGTTGGCGACCCGCGACGCGATGATCTCGCGCCGCAGCGGGTGCCGCTGGAGCTCGTCTGCGAACTCCTCGCGCAGGCGCGTCGGGAAGTAGCGCTCGAGCTCGCTCGAGAGATACGGGTCCTCGGGCAGGTCGGAGGCGAGCAGCTCCTGGGCGAGCGCGATCTTCGTGTGCGAGAGCAGCGTCGCGAGCTCCGGCGCGGTCAGCCCCGCACCCGCCGCCTGGCGCTCGTCGAAGCCCTCGTCGGTCGGCAGACACTCGAGCTCGCGGCTGAGCGTGCCGGCCTGCTCCAGGCTGCGGATGTAGCGGTCGTGCACCTCGGCCATCGAGACCGCCTGCGCCGCCGAGCTCGCGATCGCCTGCGTCTGCTCGTAGTTGTCGCGCAGGACGAGCGCTGCGACCTCGTCCGCCATCTCGGCGAGGATCGCGTTCCTCTGCTTCCCGGTCAGGTTGCCCTCGGCGACGACGGTATCGAGGAGGATCTTGATGTTGACCTCGTGGTCGGAGCAGTCGACGCCGGCCGAGTTGTCGATCGCGTCCATGTAGATCCGGCCGCCTCCCCGCGCGTAGGCGATCCGCGCGCGCTGCGTGAAGCCGAGGTTCCCGCCCTCGCCGACGACGCGGCAGCGCAGCTCCTCCGCGTCGACGCGGACGGCGTCGTTCGCCCGGTCGCCGACCTCGGCGTGACGCTCCTCGCGCGCCTTCACGTAGGTGCCGATGCCGCCGTTCCAGAGCAGGTCGACCGGCGCGCGGAGCAGGGCGTGGATCACCTCGCTCGGCGTCAGCGCCTCGGCCTCGACGCCGAGCGCGGCACGGGCCTCGGGCGAGAGCGGGATCGACTTGGCCGTGCGCGGGAACGCGCCGCCGCCCGCCGAGATCAGCGCAGGATCGTAGTCGGCCCACGACGAGCCGGGAAGCCGGAAGAGCCGCTCGCGCTCGGCGAAGCTCGCCGCGGCGTCCGGGCCCGGGTCGAGGAAGACGTGGCGATGATCGAACGCGCCGACGAGCCGGATGTGCGGGGAGAGCAGCATCCCGTTGCCGAACACGTCGCCGGACATGTCGCCGATCCCGACGACGGTGAAGTCCGTGGTCCCGGGATCCCTCCCCAGCTCGCGAAAATGGCGCTTGACCGACTCCCACGCGCCGCGGGCGGTGATCGCGATCGCCTTGTGGTCGTAGCCGGCCGAGCCGCCCGACGCGAACGCGTCGCCGAGCCAGAAGCCGTACTCGAGCGCGACCTCGTTCGCGAGATCGGAGAAGGTCGCCGTGCCCTTGTCGGCGGCGACGACGAGGTACGGGTCGTCGTCGTCGTGCCGGGCGACGTCCGGCGGCGGCACGATCTCGCCGCCGGCGATGGTGTCGGTCACGTCGAGGAGACCGCGCATGAACGTGCGGTAGCACTCGACGACCTCCTCCGCGAGGGCGGCGCGGTCGCCACCGGGCGGAGGCCGCTTGACGACGAAGCCGCCCTTGGCCCCGGTCGGGACGATGACGGCGTTCTTGACCGTCTGCGCCTTCATCAGCCCGAGCACCTCGGTGCGGAAGTCCTCGCGGCGGTCGGACCAGCGGATGCCTCCGCGCGCGACCTTCCCGCCGCGGAGGTGCACGGCCTCGACGCGCGGCGAGTAGACGAAGACCTCGTACATCGGCCGCGGCTCGGGCAGCTCCGGCACAAGCTCGGGATCCAGCTTCAGCGAGAGGTACGGCTTCGCCTGGCCGCCGGCGTCCGTCTGGAAGTAGTTCGTCCGCAGGACGGCGCGGACGACCCGCAAAAAGCCGCGCAGAATCCGGTCCTCGTCGAGGCTCTCGACCGCGTCGATTCTGTCCTCCAGCTCCCGCTCGAGCGCCCGCGCCTTCGCGTGGGTTTGCTCGAACCGGACCGGGTCCAGCCGCAGCCGGAAGAGCCTCACCAGCCGCAGCGCGACGTCCGGATGTGCCGCCAGCGCGTCCTCCATGTAGTCCTGGCTGAAGGTGCTGCCGGCCTGGCGCAGGTACTTCGCGATCGCGCGCAGGATCGTGATCTCGCGCGCGGTCAGCCTGGCGGCGAGCACGAGCCGGTTGAAGCCGTCGTTCTCCGACTCGCCGCGCGAGGCGCGCGCGAAGGCATCCTGGAACATCTCGCGGACGTCGTCGGCCTGGAACTCGGCGCCCTCGTCGTGGCGCAGGCCGAAGTCGTAGATCCAGACCGGCGGCCCGCCGGCCGGCACGACCTCGTACGGCCGCTCGTCGCTGACCCGGACGCCCATGTTCTCGAGCAGCGGCAGCACGTCGGAGAGCAGGATCGGCTTGCCGGAGCGGACGAGCTTGAAGGCGAGCTGGTCGAGCGTGGACTCGAGCGGGACGTACAGGCTCATCCCGAGGTCACCCTCCGGGTCGAGCCGCTCGATCCGCAGGATGTCGCTCACGGCCTGCGACGCGGAGAAGTCCTCGCGGTAGGCGCCGGGGAAGGCCTCGCCGTAGCGCTCGAAGAGCGGGCCTGCACGCTCCTCGCCGAGCTGCCCCGAGAGCGCGTCGCGGAGGTCGTCCGCCCACGCGCGCGTGGCGGCGGCGAGACGCGCCTCGATCGCGCCGACGTCGTACTCCGGGACGGCGCCACGCTCCGTGTAGACCACGAGGTGGATCCGGGCGAGCACCGACTCGGAGACGCGGGTCGCGTAGTCGACGCTCGTCCCGTTGAAGGCCTGCTGCAGGATCTCCTGGATCCGCTGCCGGTTCCCCGTGTCGAAGCGCTCGCGCGGCAGGTAGACGAGACACGAGAAGAAGCGGCCGAAGGCGTCCCGGCGCACGAACAGCCGCACGCGCCGGCGCTCGCCGACGTGGAGGATCCCGAGCGCCGTCTCGAAGAGCTCGTCCTCCGAGATCTGGAAGAGCTCGTCGCGCGGATAGGTCTCGAGGATGTCGAGGAGCGCCTTGTGGTCGTGGCTCCCCTGCAGCAGGCCGGACCGGTCGACAATGCGCTGAGCCTTGCGCCGGAGCACGGGGATCTCCCACGGGCTCGCGCTGTACGCGGTGTGCGTGTAGAGCCCGAGGAAGCGCCGCTCGCCCGACACCTCGCCGCTCGCGTCGAAGCGCTTCACCCCGACGTAGTCGAGATACGAGGGCCGGTGCACGGTCGCCCGCGAGTTCGCCTTCGTCAGGCTCAGCGCGGTCTTCGCCCGCGCGAGCCGCCGCACCTCCGGCGGCAGCTGCGCGAAGCTGACCGAGTTCGGCTGCTCGCCGCCCGCCCGGAGGATGCCGAGCCCCGAGCCGGGCACGGCGCGCAGCACGTCCTCGCCGTCCTCGGTGACGATGTCGTACTCGCGATAGCCGAGAAACGTGAAGTGGCCGTCCCGCATCCACTCGAGCAGGTCCCCGGCCTCCTTTCGCTCGGCGGGATCGACGGGTGCTCCCGCGAGCTCCGCGGCGACGTCGCCGACGCGCTCGAGCATCGACGGCCAGTCCTCGACGGCGGCGCGCACGTCGCCGAGCACGCGGCAGAGGTCGGCCCGCAGCCGCTCGAGCTCCTCGGGGCCGGCCTGGCGGTCGATCTCGACGTGGATCAGCGACTCGGGCAGCCCCTCGTCCGCGCCGACTTCGAGCAGCCGGCCCTCGTCGTCGCGCCGCATGCGCATGATCGGCCGGATCACGAGGTGGATCGCGCTCCCGTTCCGCGTCACCTCCATCGAGACGGAGTCGACGAGGAACGGCATGTCGTCGACGACCGTCTCGACGACGGTGTGCGGCGACTCCCAGCCGTGCTCGTCGACGTTCGGCGTGTAGACGTGCACCTTCGACTCGCCCGGGCGCCGGACCCGCGCGAGGTTCCAGTGCGCGACCGCGGCGCCGTAGAGCTCGAGGTCGCTCCGGTCGCTCAGGTCGTCGGGAGCGACGTGGGCGTAGTACGCGCGGACGAACCGCTCGACATCGTCCGCGTCTGCCCCCTCGACCCGCTCGTGGACGCGCGCCACCGTCGCCTCGAGCAGCGCTGCCTTCCGCTCATCCGGGCTGGTAGCCACGGTCGGACGAAGTATGGACTACAGGCCCAGGCGTTCCAGGGCCGCGTCGTCCCGGCGCCACTTCGGGCGCACCTTGACGACGAGCTCGAGGAAGATCTTGTGGCCGAGCAGCGCCTCGATCTCGGGCCGCGCCCGCACGCCGATCTCGCGCACCATCGCGCCCTTCTTGCCGACGAGGATCTGCTTCTGCGACTCCGTCTCGACGAGCACGAACGCGCGCAGGAGCTTGTCGTCGAGCTCGTCGATCTCGACCGAGATCGAGTGCGGCACCTCGTCGCGCGTGAGCTGGAGCGCCTTCTCGCGGATCAGCTCGGCGATCCGCTCCCGGTCGGTCTGGTCGGTCGCGGCCTCGCGCGGGAAGTAGGGCTGCCCCTCGGGCAGCAGCTGGACGAGGTCGCCGCGGAGCTCGTCGACGCCGTCCTTCGTCTTCGCGCTCACCGGGTGGAGCGCGTGGAAGTCGCCGAGCTGGGCGGCCGCCTTCATCTGCGTGATGATGTGGCTCGGCTTCAGGTTGTCGACCTTGTTCAGCGCCACGATCACCGGCTTGCCGAGCGCGTAGACGCGCCTCGCGATGAAACGGTCGCCGCCCCCGATCCGGTCCCGCGCGGACAGGACGAAGAGGACGAGGTCGATGTCGTCGAAGGACGAGTCCACGGTCTTCTGCATCCGCTCGGTCAGCTTGTCCATCGGCTTCTGGAAGCCGGGCAGGTCGACGAGCACGAGCTGCCAGTCGTCGCCGTTCGCGACGCCGAAGATCCGCCGCCGCGTGGTGTTCGGGACCTGCGAGGTGATCGCGACCTTCTCGCCGACGAGCGCGTTCACGAGCGTCGACTTGCCGACGTTCGGCCGCCCGGCGACCGCGACGAAGCCCGACCTCACGGATCCGGGAGGTTCCAGGTGTCCGGCAGCAGCGCGGACGCCTCGTACGTCGCAATCGTGCCGTCGTCGCGGCGGAAGCTCACCTCGGGGATCCGGAACTCGTGCAGCCACTGGCGGCAGCCGCCGCAGGGCGACGCGGTGATCCCGATCGCCGCGACCCGGCCCGGGCCGTACCCGGCGGCCACGGCGGCGACGAGCGCGCTCTTCTCCGCGCAGACGCCGAGCGGGTACGCCGCGTTCTCGACGTTGACGCCCTCGAAGTCGCGCCCGTCGACGGTGCGCACGACGGCGCCGACCTCGTAGTTCGAGTACGGCGCGTACGCCCGCGCGGCGACGGCCTCGGCCCTTTGCACCAGCTCCTCGCTCATTGCGCCACCTGGAACACGGCGAGCGTGACGAGCGCGCCGAGCAGGCCGCCGTAGGCGACCTCGACCGACGAGTGCACTCCCGACTCCACGCGTGTCTGTGCCACGAGCAGGGCCATGATGAACGTCAGCGACGAGATCAGGAAGTGGTGCTCGGAGTCGTCCAGGATCAGCGTCGCCGCCATCCAGCCGGCGAACGCGACCGCCGAGTGGCCCGACGGAAGACCTCCACGCAGCGGCGTCCCGCGTCCGGTGAACGCCTTCGTCGCGATCACGGTGATCGTCGTCAGCACGAGCGCGATCAGCGTCAGCTCGGCCGGCACGTTCGTGAGCCGGTCGAGCAGCTTCGAGCTGCGCTCGGCGACCTGGCCGGAGAAGACGAGGTAGCCGACCGCGACGGCGACGGCCGTGGCGATCAGGACGGCGCCGGCGGCGATGTCCTTCGCGAGCTTCGCCATCGGGTCGAACGAGGTCGTGGCGACGTCGATCGCCCCCTCGACCGCCGTGTTCAGCATCTCCGCGATCAGCACGAACGCGATCGCGAGCAGTAGCGCGATCAGCTCGAGCTTGTCGACGCCGGAGAAGAGCGCCGCCACGAGCACGAGCACGGCGACGGCGAAGTGGATCCGCATGTTCCGCTGTGTGCGGAGCACGTGGATGATCCCCTCGAATGCGAAGTTGAACGACTCGAGGATCGAGGGCGCGCGGCGGCTATTCAACGAGCTCCGCCTCCCGGGCCTCCATCTCGCCGCCGTGGTCGTAGCCGAGCAGGTGCAGGAGCCCGTGGACGAGCGGCGCGCGCCACGCCTCGCCGGCGACCTGCGGGCAGAGGACGACGTCGCCGAGCGCGCGCGGCACGCCGGCGGGCAGCTCGTCGCGGCGGTCGAGCGGGAACGAAAGGACGTCGGTGGCCTCGTCGATCCCGAGGTGCTCGTGCTTCAGGCGGCGCATCTCGTCCGGCCCCGCGAACGCGAGCCCGAGCTCGCCCTCCTCGACGCCCTCGGCTGCGAGCACGCGCTGCGCGAGCTCGACCGCCGCCGCCTCGTCGACGGCGGCGCCGCTGCGGTTGTCGACCTCGACCGCGACCGTCATCGCTTCCGCGCCGTGCCGGTCTCCTCGGCGTGCTGCTTGTACGCCTCGACGATCCGCTGCACGAGCTTGTGGCGAACGACGTCCTGGTGCGAGAACTCGACGAAGCCGATCCCGTCGATCGCGCGGAGGATGTCGCGTACCTGGATCAGCCCCGACGCCTGGTCGCGCGGTAGGTCGACCTGCGTCACGTCGCCGGTGACCACGACCTTGGAGCCGAAGCCGAGCCGCGTCAGGAACATCTGCATCTGCTCG
>Ga0299913_10005947_pt1 | contig 10504 bp, 9 predicted proteins | sample RVTome_9_FD_201360 | JGI IMG/M metagenome (GOLD analysis project Ga0299913, IMG submission 201360) | Soil microbial communities from uranium-contaminated site in the Upper Colorado River Basin, Wyoming, United States - RVT155D38 (version 2) ... | reverse complement strand
CCTACGACCTGCTGACCCGGGTGGACGACCCCACCGCCGCGGTCGTGGCCGCCGACCCCATGGGCGAGGTCAGGCTGCAGGCGTCGTGGTCGAACCAGCGGGAGATCGTGGTGTGGGCGGCCGGGCCCGCCACCGCCCCCGCCACCAGCGACGAGCTGTCGGACCGGTTGGAGGCCATCGGCGGCCCCGCCCTCGGGTGGAGCCAGCACCCGCCGGTGCCGCTGCCCACCGGGGCGCGCGCCGCGGCGCTATCGATCCCGGTGGCCGAAGCGCTGGGCTGGCTGGTGGCGGTCGGCGGCGGGCTGGGCGCCGACGGCGTCGGGTCCAGCGTCACGTGGCTCGGACGGGTGGCGGTGGCCGCCGTCCGTCTGGTGGCCACCGGCCGCATCGTCCCGACCCTGCGGTCGGGCAAGCGGACCGAGGGCAAGACGCTCGACCTCGGCGTGCGCTGGATGCCGGCGCTGGTGGAGGAGGCCCAGGTCGTCCGGCTGGCCGGGGCCATGCCCGGTCCGGTGACAGCCCTGTCGTCGAACCCTCCCGACCCCCGCAACGTGACCCTCGACGTGCTCGGCACCATCGTCGACGCCATCGCCACCCACGCCGGCCGGCAGCTCGAGCTGCCCGCGCCGCCGCCGTCGACCCGCACCACCGCGGCGGTGGCCGAGGCGTTCGTGACCAGGCTCGACGGCTCGACGTTCGAGGCGCCCATCGCGGTGGGGGCCGAGGTGTCCAAGCGCCTCGACCGGTGGGCCAAGCCGGTGGTCGGCACCGCTCGCACCAAGCTGGTCGTCCAGCTCGACCCGCCCGACAAGGGCGACGCCTGGTTCCTGTCGGTGCTGGGGCCAGGCGCCGACGGCAACCTGCTGCCGGTGGAGGTGGCGCTGGCCGACAGCCGCTCGACCAAGCCGGTGGCCGACGAGCTGGCCCGCCTGGAGCGGATCCTGCCCGTCCTGCTCCGGCCGGGGGCGCTGCGTCGCGGCCAGGTGTACCTGAGCCAGAACGAGGCGTGGGAGCTGATGACCGTCAGCGGCCCGATGCTGGAGGCGGCCGGGTTCGACGTGCGGGTGCCGGCGCTGTCGCGGCGCAAGCCGTCGCCGTCGCTGCGCCTGTTCACCGAGCCGACCGGCGACACCGTGGTCGGCGCCCACCAGCTCAGCAACGTCCGCTGGTCGGCCGTGTTCGACGACGTGGAGCTGACCGCCGCCGAGGTGGCCCGCTTGGCCGCAGAGGCCCGGCCGCTGGTGCGGTCCCGAGGCCGCTGGGTCGAGCTCGACCGGGTCGATCTGAAGGAGGCGGCCGCCGCGCTGGCCGAGCGGGCCAACCGCACGAAGATGACCGGCGCCGAGATCCTCCGCCACGCGGTCGGTCTCGAGTCCTCGCCGCTGGGCGGTGGGCTCACGGTCGAGGGCAGCGGCTGGGCCAGCGACCTGCTGACCAAGGCGCGGGCGGTGCGGACCGAACCGGTGCTCGTCCCCGAGGGGTTCGTGGGCGAGCTGCGGGGCTACCAGGCCGAGGCCCTCGCCTGGCTCGGCTTCCTCGACGCGGTGGAGCTGGGCGGCTGCCTCGCCCTCGACATGGGCCTCGGCAAGACGCCGACGGTGCTGGCCCACCTGGCCCGTACCGAGGGCGCCGGCCCCGCCCTCGTGATCGCCCCGCCCGCGGTGGTCGGCAACTGGGCGGCCGAGGCGGCGCGGTTCACCCCCGGGCTACGGGTGGTCGTCCACCACGGCATCGGCCGGGCCGCGGCCCACGAGCTGGAGGCCGAGGTGGCCAGGGCCGACCTGATCATCACCACCTACGGCACCGCAGTGCGCGACGTCGAGGCGCTGGCCGAGCGGACGTGGGACCGGGTCATCCTCGACGAGGCCCAGGCCATCAAGAACCCCGCCAACGAGACGGCCCAGCAGCTGCGTCGCATCCCCGCCCGCACCCGGCTGGCCCTGACCGGCACGCCGATCGAGAACGGGCTCGGCGACCTCTGGTCGATCCTCGACTTCACCAACCCGGGCCTGGTCGGCTCCCGCCCGATGTTCATCTCCCAGCTGCAGGGCGAGGGGGAGGCGGCGCTGCGCGCGCTCAACGGCATCCTCGTCTTCCGCCGCACCAAGAGCGAGCCGGTGGTGGCGGCCGAGCTGCCCGACCGGATCGACGAGCTCGACCACTGCACGATGACGCCCGAGCAGATCGGGCTCTACCAGGCCGTGCTCGATCGGTTGGTCGCCGACACCGCCAGTACCGAGGCAGGAGCCGAGCCCAAGCAGGGCGCCATCCTCGCCGCCATCACCGCCCTCAAGCAGATCTGCAACCACCCGGCCGCCTACCAGGCCGACGACCGTCCCTTGGCGGGGCGGTCGGGGAAGCTGACCCGGCTCGAGGAGATCGTCGACGCGGTGTTCGCGGCCGACGAGCGCATCCTCGTCTTCACCCACTTCGCCCAGTGGGGCCTGCGTCTGGCCGACCACCTCACCGAGGTCACCGGCATTCCCATCTCCTGCTACCACGGCGGTCTGCCCCGCGGGACCCGTGACCGCATGATCGCCGAGTTCCAGGGCGGTGAGGGCCCGGGTGCGCTGGTCCTGTCGCTCAAGGCGGGCGGCACCGGCCTCAACCTCACCGCCGCCAGTCACGTCGTGCTCTACGACCGGTGGTGGAATCCGGCGGTGGAGGACCAGGCCCGCGACCGCGCCTGGCGCATCGGCCAGACCCGTACGGTGGTGTCGCACCGCCTGGTGTGTCCCGGCACGGTCGACGAGCGGGTGGAGGAGGTCGTGGCCGGCAAGCGCCACGTGGCCGACCTGGTGCTGCCGAAGTCGAGCTCGCTGGCCGATCTCGACGCCGACCAGCTCCGCATCGCCCTCGGCCTGCGGCCCGACACGCTCCTGACCGAGGAGGACGCGGCGTGAGCGACGCACCGCGCGGCCAGCAGCCCCGCCGCCGCCCGCAGCAGAACCGGCGCCAGAAGCCGGTCAAGCGCAAGCCCGTCGACCTGTGGCGCCCGGTCCCGCAGCTGCCCGACCCGGAGCCGATCGTGCCGGCCAACGATCCAGCCGCGCTGGTGCGGTCCCTGGGCGACCCGCCCCTGCAGGGTCAGGGCCAGGTGGCCGAGCACTACCTGGCCGCTGTGGTCGAGCGGGCCGCCCAGCTGGCCACCGCCCTCGCCGCCTCCGGCGGCCTCCTCGGCTCGCCCGACGACGTCTGAAGGCGTCATCCGGCCGACGAAACGGCGCAAAGGTTCGTGGTCGGGGCACTAGATGCGCTCGAAGTAGCGGCGGCGCTCCCAATCGGTGACGGCGGCGTCGAAGGCGGCCTGCTCGGTGCGGAAGAAGTGCGTGTAGTGCTCGACCACCTCGGCGCCGAGCGCCTCCTTGGCGAAGGCGCTGGCCGCGAAGAGATCGGTGGCCTCCCGCAGACTCCGCGGCACCTGGTCGATCTCGGACGCGCCGTAGGCGTCGCCCACAAACGCGGGCGGCGGCTCGACCCGGTGCTCGATCCCGTCCAGCGCGGCCGCCACCAGCGCGGCCAGCGCCAGGTACGGGTTGCAGTCGGCGCCCGGGATCCGGCACTCGACCCGCCGGCTGTCGCCGTGGCCGACCGTCCGGAACCCGGCGGTGCGGTTGTCGTGGCTCCACGCCAGGCGGGTGGGCGCCCATGAGCCGTCGACGTAGCGCTTGTAGGAGTTCACCGTCGGGGCCAGCAGCACCATCAGCTCCGGCACCCGGGTGAGCCACCCGCCGATCAGCCACCGGAGCTCCTCCTCGGCGTTCACGCCGTCGCGCCACAGGCTCACGTGCACGTGGCAGCTCGACCCGGCCCGGTCGGCGGCGTACTTGGCCATGAACGTCACGCTCAGCCCCTGCCGGTCGGCCGTCTCCTTGAGGCACTGCTTGAGCACGACGTGGCGGTCGGCCATCTCCAGCGCGCCGGCGTAGCGGACGTTGAGCTCGTGCTGGCCCAGCCCCCACTCACCCTTCGAGCTCTCCACCGGCACGCCCGACCGCGACAGATGGCGGCGCACGGCGGCGTGGAACGGCTCGGTCCTGGCCCCCTGCAGCAGCTGGTAGTCCTCGATGTACCAGCCGGCCGGCTCGATCCCGCCGTAGCCCTGGCGGGCGGCCTCGTCGTACGGCGTGCGGAACAGGTAGTACTCGAGCTCGGTGGCGGCCTTGGCCTCCAGCCCGGCGGCGCCCAGCCGGTCGAGCTGGCGCCGCAGGATCGTCCGGGGCGCCACCTCGACGCCGTCGACGTCGCACAGGACGAGGGCGGTGGCGTCGAGCCAGTCGGCCCGCCGCAGCGTGGCCAAGTCGGGCACGAGGTGCACATCGCCATAGCCGAGGTCCCAGCTGGCGAAGCCGTAGCCCGCCACCGGCTCCATCTCCATGTCGACGGTCAGCAGGTAGTCGCAGCTGTGCGTCCCGTCGGCCACGACCGATTCCAGGAAGAAGGCGGCGTCGAACCGCTTCCCGCACAGGCGTCCGTAGTGGTCGGTGAAGCCGACGACCACGGTCTCGACCTCGCCGTCGTCGACCAGGGCCCGGAGCTCGTCCAGGGTCATGGTGCTCACGGCCGGAACGGCTCGCCGCTGAAGGAGTCGACGGTGGCGAAGCCGTCGACCGGCGTTCGGGTCAGCCGCCGGGGCTGGTGCACCGGATGGCCGAGGGCGATGACCGCGGCCAGGGCCAGGTGGTCGGGCGCGTCGAACAGTGTCTTCACCTCCGTTTCCCGGCGGATCGCCATCGTCGTCATGACGCCGCCCAGCCCTTCCTCCCGCGCCGCCAGCAGCACGCTCCACGCGAACGGGTAGACGGACGCGCCTCCGGCGAAGGAGTAGCGGTCGCTGTCGCGGTCGACGGCGGCCAGTGCCGAGAGATCGGCGAAGAGGGCGAGGAGCACGGGCACCTGGTCGAGCTGCTCGGCGAACCCGGGCGACGCCGCGGCGCGGGCGGCGATGTCGCCCGCCCCGGGGAGGGCGGCGGCCTCGGCCGCCCGGTCGTTGACCGGCGCCCACGGTCGGAGCCCGGCCGACGCCAGCGCCAGGTAGTCGTACCAACCGGGAAGGTAGAGGTCGCGGAGGCGCCGCTTCTTGTCCGCGTCGCTGACGACGACCACCCGCCACCCCTGGACGTTGCCGCCGCTCGGCGCGAACCGGGCCGCGTCGAGGATGCGCCAGAGCACGTCGTCTGCGACCGGGTCCGGCCGGAACTCACGGATCGCGCCGGTGGTCCGAAGTGCTTCCAGCAGCTCCATCGGCTCATCCTCGCGTTTCCGCTCATCGACCGCGGGTACGGTCGGGGCTGCCCAAACGCCAAGGGGGGAACACGAGTGCTTGCCGCTGTCGGTGATCTCGTCGGGAACTGGTCCTGGACGGTGTGGCTGCTGATCCCGCTCGTGGTCGTCCTGGCGATCATCACCGGGCTCTCGCTGGCTCCCGAAGAGGACGACGCTCCGCCCACCACCGGCGGCGCCGAACGGGGCGTCAGCCGCTTCCTCGCACGACAGGACCACACCGACTCGGAGGCATCGTGAGCTCTGCCCCCCGCTCAGAGGGCCGCTCGGGCCGCCGCCGGCTACTCGCTCTCCTCGCGCTCTTGGCCCTCCTCGCCACCGCTTGCGGCGTGAAGAGCGGAGTGGCCGACCAGGCCGTCTCGTCCGGCGACGGCGACGGCGCGGCCGCGCCCGCCGGTGGGGACGGCGACGGCGCCGCGGCCCCGGCCCACGAGCCTGGTCCCGACGACACCGCCGGCGTCAGCGACGAGGACATCGTCATCGGCATCCACGCTCCCGTCACCGGGGCGTCGCCGATCCCCCAGACGAGCTTCGACGTCGGCAAGGACATCTACTGGGCCTTCCTGGCCGAGGCCGATCCGGAGATGTTGTTCGGCCGGAAGGTCAAGGTGGTCTTCCGCGACGACGAGTACAACCCCAATCGCGCCGTCTCGGTGTGTCGGGAGATGGTCGAGCAGGACGGCGCGTTCCTGCTCGTCGGGGGCGGTGGTGCCGACCAGATCACCGCCTGCGCCAAGTACGCCGACGAGGCCGGCGTGCCTTACCTCTCGGCCGGCGTGAACGAGGCCGGCCTCGCCGACCTGCGCACCTACTTCGCCGCCACGATGACCTACGCCGAGCAGGCGCCGCTGCTGATGGACCACGCCACCGAAAGCGGGTTCGAGAACGTGGCGGTGGTCGTGTCCGACACGCCGTCATTCCAAGACGCCCACGAGGCGATCAGTGGGGCCGCCGAAGAGGCCGGCGTGAACGTCGTGCTCGACACCACGCTCAGCAAGGCACCGGCCGAGGCCGAGGTGCTGGCGACGGTCCAGCAGCTCAAGGACGCCAACGCCGACGCCGTGCTCCTCCTGCACTCGCCGGTCACCTACATCGGACTGGCCAGCCAGGCCCGCAACCAGGGCTTCGACCCGGTGTGGTTCGGGCCCGGCGTCACCATGGGACTCAACGCGGTGACGAACTTCGGCTGCCCCGGCGTGGCCCGGGGTCAGTTCCTGTCACCCACACCCGCCCTCGACGTGATCGACGAGCTCGATCCCGACTTCCGCCCGGCCTACGAGAGGTACGCCGGGGGCGAGGAAGCCGACGACATCGGGCTGCAGCTGTGGTCGCTCAACAAGGCAATCGCCCTGATGCTGGCCGAGACGGGCGAGGAGCTCGGTCGGGCCGTGTTCATGAACACTCTGGAGAGCAGCGAGGGGTTCGACAACGGCATCTACGCCCCGATCGAGTTCACCGCCGAAGACCACTTCGGCGGGACCGGCGCCCACCTCCTGCAGGCCGACTGCGACCTGAAGCAGTACACGACCGCCGAGCAGTTCGTCGGCGTCGGCTGACACGGTGGTGGACGCATTGGAGGACCGCAGCAGGGTGATCGCGATCGGCGCCGCGGTCGTCGTGCTCATCGGCATCATCGCGGCCGCCGGTGAGGAGGAGGCCCTGGTCATCGGCACGATCAGCGGCGCCGCCTACGGCCTGGTGGCGCTCGGCCTGGTGCTGATCTACAAGTCGAGCGGCGTCTTCAACTTCGCCCAAGGGGAGTTCGGGACGGTCGCGGTCTACACGCTCTACCTCCTCCACTTCCACGTGCCCTACGGCGTGGCGCTCCTCGGCGCGATCGCGGTGGCGACGCTCTTCGGCCTGGTGGTCGAGCGGGCGGTGGTCCGGCCGCTGTTCGACGCGCCGCGCGTCATCCTCCTGGTGGCCACCGCCGGCATCGCGCTGCTGGCGGTGGCGATCGAGATCTGGTTTGGCGGCGCCCAGGGCAAGGCCGTCGATCGCGCCTTCCCCACCCTCGACCGCGTGACCGTGCTCGGCGTGCAGCTGTCGGATCAGCGGCTGCTGTTGATCGCGCTGCTGGTCGGGTTGGCCGCGCTGCTCGGGTGGTTCTTCACCCGGACCGACCTCGGCGTCGCCATCCTCGCCGCCAGCCAGCAGCCGACCGCCACCGAGCTGGTCGGCGTGAGCGTGCGCCGGCTGTCGAGCCTGGTGTGGGCGCTCGCCGCGCTGCTGGGCGGCATCGCCGGGGTGATCGCCATCCCCGAGGGCGGCAGCTTCACCCCCGGCGTGGTGACGTTCTCCTTCCTCATCCCCGCCTTCACCGCCGCCGTGCTCGGCGGCATGACCAGCCTTCCCGGCGCCTTCCTCGGTGGGATCATCGTCGGCGTCGTGCAGGCGGTGGCCACCAGCTCGTCGCTGTTCGAGGACATCCCCGGGACCCCCGGCACCCTCATGGTGTTCGTCGTCCTCCTCGCGGTGCTCACCATCCGGCCTCAGGGCCTCCTCGGGAAGACGGCCTGATGGCGGCCACCGTCGAGACCCACGCCGACGAGATGGCGCCCGACGACCATCCCGCCAAGGCCCGCTTCCGACCCTCGGCGGCCGGCCTCGTCGGCCGCGGCATCGTCTGGGCGGCGATCGCCTGGCTGGTGCTCGTCTTCCCGCTGGGCCGGCCCGGCTTCGAGGTGCAGCGCTTCAGCCAGGCCGTCGCCTACGCCATCGTGGCGCTGTCGCTCAACGTGCTGCTCGGGTACGTGGGCCAGATCTCCCTGGGCCACCAGGCCTTCGTCGGCATCGGCGCGTTCGCATCGGCCTACCTGGTCACGGTGCAGGGCCAGTCGTTCTGGGTCGGCGTCGTGGGGGCGGCGGCCATCGGCGGCGCCCAGGCGCTGGTGCTGGGCGGCGTGTCGCTGCGCATCCGGGGCCTGTACTTCGCGCTGGTGACGCTGTCGTACGGCCTGGTGGCCGAGCAGAACATCTTCCAGATCCAGGAGCTCACCGGCGGCGGCCAGGGCCAGGCCGCGCCCAAGCCGTCCGGCTTCGAGACCGACTGGCGCTACTACTACCTGTGCCTGGCCTTCCTCGCCCTGGTGCTGTGGATCGACTCTCGCATGATGAAGAGCAAGGGCGGGCGGGCCCTGCTGGCCCTGCGGGAGAACCCGCGGGTGGCGGCCACCTTCGGCATCAACGTCCGCCTGTTCACGCTGTTCGCTTTCGTGGTGTCGGGCGCCTTCGCCGGGCTGGGAGGCGCGCTCATCGCTCACAACAACACCTTCGTGTCGCCCGAGGTCTGGAGCTTCAACCTGGCGCTGGTGTTCGTGATCATGACCGTCGTGGGCGGTCTCCGGAGCCGTCCCGGCGTCGTGCTGGGCGGCGCGTTCTTCGCGCTCATGCCCTACCTCGTCGACAAGCTCGGCTGGCTCGAGCGGGCGCTGGCCGCCATCCCCGCGCCCAACGACCTCACCCCCGAGCTGGCCCCGCTGGTGCTGGGCCCGATCCTCCTCCTGCTCACGCTGATCGCCACCCCCGGCGGGATCGGCCAGCAGATCCGCCCGCTCCAGGGATGGCTGCTGGGCGGCCGGTTCGACCCGCACGCGCAGGGGCCGAAGGAGGTGCAGATCACCGATGTCCGTGCTTGAGGCGCAGCACGTCTCCATCCGCTTCGGCGGCGTGCAGGCCAACCGCGACGTGAGCGTGAAGGTCCACGAGCACGAGATCGTCGGGGTGATCGGCCCCAACGGGGCGGGCAAGACGACGCTGTTCAACATGATCACCGGCTTCTACGAGCCCGACGCCGGCCGAGTCGTCTACCGGGGACGCGACGTGACCGCCTGCGGCGTCCACGAGCGAGCGGCCATGGGTCTGGGCCGGACCTTCCAGAACGTCGGCCTGGTCAAGGGCGCGACCGTGCGCGACAACATGCTCACCGCCCAGCACCTCAAGGCGGGCTACTCGCTGGTCTCGGGCATGCTCGGCACCCCGACGGTGGCCACCATCGAGCGGGCCATGTCGGCGCGATGCGACGCGCTGGCCGGCGCCCTCGGCCTGGGCGACCTGCTCGACACCCAGGTGGCGGGCCTGCCCTACGGCACTCTGAAGCGGGTCGAGATCGCCACCGTGCTGGCCACCGACCCCGACGTCCTGCTGCTCGACGAGCCGTCGTCGGGCATGGGTCCGGAGGAGGCCCACCAGCTGGGCGACACCCTGCTCGGGCTGCGGCGCGACTTCGGGCTGTCGATCGCCATGATCGAGCACCACGTGCCGCTCGTCGTGCGGGTGTGCGACTACGTGTACTGCCTCGACTTCGGCCAGCTGCTGGCCGAGGGGCTGCCCCACGAGGTCCGCAACCACCCCCAGGTTGTGGCGGCCTATCTCGGCGAGGACCCGGAGGTCGTGCCCTGATGGCACTGCTGGAGGTGGAAGACCTGCGGGTCGGCTACGGCTTCCCGGTGCTGATGGGCATCAGCTTCGAGGTGCAGGAGGGCGAGACCGCGGTCCTGTTCGGCCTGAACGGCGCGGGCAAGACGACCACGGTGGCCACCATCGCCGGCCTGCTGAAGCCCGACGGCGGGTCGATCCGCTTTGCGGGCGAGGAGATCGGCGGCCGCCGTCCCCCCGAGCTGGTGAACAAGGGGATCGCGCTGGTGCCAGAAGGGCGTCTGGTGTTCCACGACCTGAGCGTGGCCCTCAACCTGCGCATGGGGGCCTGGAGCCGGCGCCGCGACGACGACTACGACGCCCGCCGGGAGCTGGTCTTCGAATACTTCCCCCGGCTGGCCGAGCGCCAGGACCAGGCGGCCGGCACGCTGTCGGGCGGCGAGCAGCAGATGCTGGCCATCGGCCGGGCGCTGATGTCCAAGCCCAAGCTGCTGCTGATCGACGAGGCGTCGCTCGGGTTGAGCCCGGCGCTGGCCAAGATCGTGTTCCAGGTGGTGAACCGCATCAACGAGGACGGCGTCACCGTCGTCATCGTCGAGCAGAACGTGGGCGTCCTGCCCTACGCCGACCGGGCCCTGATCATGGAGAAGGGCACGCTGATCTTCAGCGGCGTCGGCGACGAGATCCGTTCCGCCAATCTGCGCGAGACCTACCTCGGCGGCGGCGATGAGTGAGTCGTGGACTGACAGGAGGAAGCGATGAGGGACCGTTTGCTGTCACTGGGGGGCCGGCTCGGCATCCTCTACTGCATCGCCGGGTTCGTGCTCGTCTTCCTGGGCTGGAA
>Ga0299913_10005946_pt1 | contig 10505 bp, 12 predicted proteins | sample RVTome_9_FD_201360 | JGI IMG/M metagenome (GOLD analysis project Ga0299913, IMG submission 201360) | Soil microbial communities from uranium-contaminated site in the Upper Colorado River Basin, Wyoming, United States - RVT155D38 (version 2) ... | reverse complement strand
GCGGCTGCGTGTCGCGGGCGCCCGGGTGGAGGAGGGCGAGCTGCGGGTCAGGTTCCGCGACGTACAGCCGACTGCACAGGAGAACGTGACGTGAGCGAAGCGAGAGAGCGCAGGGCGCGCAACCTGACGGACGGACGTTACGTAGCGCTCGAACTGCGAGCTCACCAGGAGGGGCAGTGAGCGAGACACCGCCGCCCGAAGGTGGCACCGACGGCCCCGCGGTCGGGAATGTGGGCGAGGAGGCCGCCAAGCTGCTGGGTGCGCTCTCCGACTGGGCCCGCGACCAGGGCTCCGATGTCGGGCAGGGGCTCGGCGGGCTGGCGTCGCAGGCGGCCGCCTCGATGCAGGGGATCAACGACCACATCGCGACCGGCAGCACCGAGTGCACGTACTGCCCGATCTGCCGCACCGTGCACGCCGTCCGCGAGACGAGCCCGGAGGTGCGCGCGCACGTCGCCCAGGCCGCGTCGTCGCTGCTGCAGGCGGCCGCGGGCCTGCTGGCCACGATCCCACCGCCGGAGTCGTCCGGCCGGATGCCGGGGGTCGAGCGGATCGACCTCGACGACGACGAGCCGGAGAGCGACGGATGACCCTCACCTGCGGCGTCGACGTCGGCGGGACCAAGATCGCCGGCGCGGTGGTGGACCCCGACGGGCGGGTGCTCGAGGAGCACCGGGTCGAGTCCCCGGCCACGGACACCGACGCGATCGAGGACGCGATCGCCGACCTGGTCACCGAGCTCGGGTCCCGTCACCGGATCGAGGGCGTCGGCGTGGGCGCCGCCGGCTACATCTCGGCCTCGCGATCGGTGGTGATGTTCGCGCCCAACCTGGCCTGGCGCGACGTCGACCTCAAGGCGGAGCTCGAGGAACGCGTGCACGTCCCGGTCGTGGTGGAGAACGACGCCAACTCCGCCGCGTGGGGCGAGTTCCGGTTCGGCGCAGCCGCGGACGCCGACGAGATGCTGTTGGTCACCGTCGGCACGGGCGTCGGCGGCGGGCTCGTCCTGCACGGGGAGCTGTTCCGCGGGTCCTTCGGCGCCGCCGCCGAGATCGGCCACCTGCGGGTGGTGCCCGGCGGGCGGTTGTGCGGCTGCGGCAACCTCGGCTGCCTGGAGCAGTACGGCAGCGGCTCGGCGCTGGTGCGGTCGGCCCGGGACGCGTCGCACACGCCCGAGGCGGCGGCGCTGCTGGCCGCCGCCGGCGGCGACCCGAAGCGGATCACCGGCCCGATGATCACCGAGCTGGCCCAGGCAGGCGACGCGTTCGCGCTGGCCGGGCTCGCCGAGATCGGTCGCTGGCTGGGCGAGGGTATCGCCTCGCTCACCGCGGTGCTGGACCCGGCGGTGGTGGTGATCGGCGGCGGCGTCAGCGACGCGGGCGACCTGCTGCTGGACCCGATCCGCGAGGCGTTCGGTCAGCAGCTGACCGGCCGCGATCACCGGCCAGTGCTGGAGATCCGCGCCGCCACACTGGGCAACCGGGCCGGGATGATCGGCGCGGCCGACCTGGCCCGTCGCTAGCGGATCGCGATGTACGTCGGCGTCGATGTCGGCGGCACCAAGGTGCTGGCCGTGGAGATCTCCGAGACGGGTGCGGTGCTGCGCGTCGCGCACGACTCGACCCCGGGCCGCGGGGATCCGGCGTCGGAGCTCGAGGACGCTTTGACCCGGGCCGTCCACGCGGTGGCCGACGGCCGCCCGCTCGATGCGGTGGGGGTCTCGGCCGCCGGGCTGGTCGAGCCGTCGGGGCAGACCGTGCACTTCGCCACCCACCTACCGTGGCGCGAGGAGCCGGTGCGCGGGCGCCTGGCCGATCGGTGGGGCGCGCCCGTCGTACTCGACAACGACGCGCACTGCGCCGCGGAGGCCGAACTTGCGTACGGCGCCGGCCGCGGCGCCGGCTCCTTCGTGCTGGTCAACATCGGCACCGGCATCGGGGGCGGCCTGGTGCTCGACGGCCAGGTGTGGCGCGGCGCCGGCGGGATGGCCGGGGAGTTCGGGCACATGCAGGTCGTCCCCGACGGGCTGGAGTGCGAGTGCGGGCTGCGGGGCTGCTGGGAGCAGTACTGCAGCGGCCGCGCCCTGGAACGGGTCTCCCGGGTGTCCCTCGGCTCGCACCTCGACGGTCCCCAGGTGGCCGCCCGCGCCCGGGCCGGCGACGAGCCCGCCATCCAGGCGTTCGCCAGCATCGGCACCTGGCTCGGCGTGGGCCTCGCCAACCTGGTCGCCGCGTTCGACCCGGCCCTGGTCGTGATCGGCGGGGGTGTCAGTGCGGTCGGAGACCTGCTCCTCGACCCCGCCCGGGAGGCGCTCGCCCGGGCCCTCGTCGCCGCCCCCCACCGCACCGTTCCGCCGGTGGTCCCCGCCGGGCTAGGGCCCGAGGCGGGCGCGATCGGCGCCGCCCTGCTGGCCCGCCGTACTCACTAACGCGCGAAGTGGCAAGGATTGCCGTTCGAAGTGGCAAGGATTGCCCTCCGAGGGGGCGCCGGCTGCCCCGAGCGGAGGGCGATCTCTGCCATCTCGCGGGGCGATCTCTGCCACTTCGCGCTAGATCTGGGCGCCGTCGTCGTTGGGGTCGCGGGGGCCGCGGGGCATCTGGGCGACCAGGTAGAGGAAGCCGCCGACGAAGCTGGCGACCAGCAGGTAGGCGAGCAGCTGCGGCAGGTCGATCCCCAGGACCAGGCAGACCAGCAGCACGGTGGGAGAGCCGAAGACGCCGAGCCAGGCGGCCAACCTGTCGAGAGTCGGGGTGGGCAGCGGCGGCGGGGGTGGGGGGACGAACCGGTCGGTGCTCCAGTCGGAGTCGGGGAAGGCGTCGTCCCAGCTCGCGACGGGCTCGGGGGCATGGCGGGGCTCGGCGGCGGCCTCCACCGGCGGGTCGGTCTCCTCGGCATCGATCTCCGGCCGGTCGCCGTAGTTGTCGATGATCGCCCGCCAGGCGTCGTCGTCCTTGCTCACCACGGTGTCGAGATTACGCTCCGACCCTCGCCACGAAGTCCGCGGACTCCTCGAAGATCAGCTCGGCATCGTTGTCGAGGGTGGCCACGTGGAAGCTGTTCGGCAGCGGCCGCTCGATGATCTCGCGCGAGGAGACCCGGCTGGTGATGATCGGCTGCGAGGCGCGGTCGACGACGTGGTCCTCGGCGGAGCGGAAGTAGAGGATCGGCGCGGTCACCTTCGGCAGGTCCTCGATGAGCGGCTTCCAGGCCCGCATCAGGCTGTGGATCGCCTTGAGCGGCGTGCGCTCGTAGCAGTGCTCGTCCGCCCCCGGCTTCTTGATGTCGTTGCCGATGCCCGGCAACGACCGCACCACGTGCTTGAGCACCGGCAGCAGCTTCACATCCCACCGCTCGCTGGCCACCGCAGGATTGACGAGTACGACGCCGGCGACCCGGTCCGGGTGGTCGGCGGTCACCCGGAGCGCGAGCGCGCCGCCCATCGACAGCCCGCCGACGACCACCGCGTCGTGGTCCAGGCACAGCTGGTCGAACGCGCGGGCGATCTCGCCGTACCAGTCGTCCCAGGTCAGCGTGTTCAGCTCCTGCCACGTGCTGGCGTGCCCCGGCAACCGAGGCACCTGGACGCCGTACCCGCGTGAGCCGAGGTAGTCCCCCCACGGGCGGATCGAGGCGGGCGACCCGGTGAAGCCGTGGCTGAGCAGCACCCCCACGCGGCGGCCGCCGGTGAGCTCGGGACGGGCGGCGATGCTCAGCGGGGCGGTCGGGTCATCCGTCGTCATGCGGGAGATTGTGCACCAGGCGTCCCCGACGGTCGCCGGTAGGAGCGCGACCGATCAGGCACTAGTCTGGCGGCAGGCGTCGGACGCGGGGATGACGCGCGGAAAGGGTGTTGCGGTGTTCTACTGGTTCCTCAAGTGGATTGCCATTGGCCCGATCCTCCGGATCGTGTTCCGTCCGCAGGTCGAGGGCGTGCACAACGTCCCGGACACCGGCCCGGCGATCCTCGCGAGCAACCACCTCTCGTACGCCGACTGGCTGTTCATGCCGCTGACCCTGACCCGCCGGGTCACGTTCGTGGCGAAGGCGGAGTACTTCACCACTCCGGGCATCAAGGGTTGGTTCCAGAAGCTGTTCTTCTCCGGGTCCGGACAGGTGCCGATCGACCGGACCGGGGCCGACGCCGCAGCCGGGGCGCTGCTGTCGGCGAAGCGGGTGCTCGGCCAGGGTGACCTGTTCGGCATCTACCCCGAGGGCACCCGGTCCCACGACGGCAAGCTCTACCGCGGCAAGACCGGCGTCGCCCGGCTGGCACTGGAGAGCAAGGTCCCGGTGATCCCGGTCGCCGTGGTCGGCACCGACGTGGTCGCGCCTCCGGGCAAGAAGTTCGGCTCGTTCACCCGGCCGGTGGTCCGCTTCGGCAAGCCGCTGGACTTCTCCCGCTACCAGGGCATGGAGAACGACCGCTACATCCTGCGGTCGATCACCGACGAGATCATGTACGAGATCATGCGGCTCTCGGGCCAGGAGTACGTCGACAAGTACGCGTCGGTCGCCAAGGACGAGTCGAAGCGGGCCGAGTCGGAGGCCAAGGCCAAGGCCGAGTCCGCGGGCGAGCAGAAGAGGGCGTCCTGACGGCTAGTGCCCGGCGTTCGAAGTGATCGCCGGCTTGGCGTGTTCAGGGCGTGTGCATCGCAAGACGGCGGAGCGCTGGCATGCTGGGCGCACGTCGAGCGACGCCAACGCAGCGAGGTGCGTGCCATGAGCGCGCGAAGCGCGCGAAGACTGCGGACGCAGGGCACTAGGCCCAGGATCCGCCTGTGGTCGCGGCCTGCGCTCGACGTCGAGGACCGGCTGTTCCGGGCGCTCGGCGTCCTCCGGGTCGTGGTGCTGGTCAACGCGGTCGCGCTCAACCTCTACCGGGCCGACAACTTCGACCATCCCACCGCCGGGGTGGTGTGCGTGCTCGTGATGATCGGCTGGACGGCCTATGTGACCTACGCGTACGCCGACCCCGAACGGCGCCGGGCCTGGTTGCTGAGCGCCGACCTCGCGGTGGCGATCGGGCTGATGGTGGCCTCGCCGCTGGTGAAGGGCGAGGGGTTCCAGGCCACCATCCCCGGCTTCTGGGTGATGGGGGCGCTGCTCGCCTGGGCGATCCGCTACTACTGGCGCGGTGGGCTGTTCGCGGGCGCCTGCCTCGTCGTCACCGATGTCTCGGTGCGCGCCGAGCTCACCCAGACGACGTACGGCAATGCCTTCCTGCTGCTGGTCGGCGGCCCGGTGGTCGGGTTCATGAGCGAGTCGCTGCACCTGATGGCCCAGGAGCGCGACGCCGCCCAGCGCGAGGCGCTGGCCGAGGCGGAGCGGGCCCGGCTGGCGCGGGTCGTGCACGACGGCGTGCTGCAGGTGCTCGCGCTGGTGCAGCGGCGCGGCGCCGAGATCGGGGGCGACGCGACCGAGCTCGCCCGGCTGGCGGGGGAGCAGGAGACCGCGCTGCGGACCCTGATCCGCTCCCAGGACTCGCTCGCGCCCGACACCGGCACCGGGACACTCGACCTCGCTTCCCGGCTCGGCCGGTTGGCGCTGAGGCCCGAGGTCCACGTGGCGACGCCCGGGACGCCGGTGGACCTCCCCGCGGCCGTCACGGCCGAGATCGTGGCGGTGGTGGCGGCCTGCCTCGACAACGTGTCCGCCCATGTCGGCGAGGACGCACCCGCGTGGGTGCTGCTGGAGGCGCTCGACGACCGGGTGGTGGTCGCGGTGCGCGACGCGGGGCCCGGCATTCCCGAGGGACGGCTGGAGGAGGCCGCCGCCGAGGGCCGCCTCGGCGTCAGTGAGTCGATCCGCGGCAGGATTGCCGACCTCGGCGGGACCGCGGAGCTGAGCACCGGGTCGTTCGGGACGGAGTGGGAGTTCGTGGTGCCCCGATGAAGGAGCACAGATGACGATCCACAGCGGCCACCCGTTCGCCGATCCCGAGCCCGACGAGGTCCGCCGTTTCCGTGGCCGGCTCGGCGGCGCGGTGACGCTGTGGACCACCGGGGAGGGCGCTGGGCGGGCCGGGCTGACGGTCAGCTCGCTGATGGTCGCCAACGGGGAGCCGCCGCGCATCCTGGCCCTGTTGGACCCCGAGTCCGACTTCCTGAGCTCCGTGCGCGACACCGAGGCCTGCGTGGTGCAGGCGCTGTCGTGGCGCGACCGGGACCTGGCCGAGATGTTCGCCGGTACGTCGCCCGCTCCCGGCGGCGCGTTCGCGCACGCCGAGTGGGAGCAGACGTCGTGGGGTCCGCGACTGGCCTCCGCGACGACCTGGGCGCACGCCGTACCCCTCGACGAGCAGCCGGCCGGGTGGTCGGTGCTCCTCACCTGCCGGCTCGAGGAGGCGCACGTCCTCGACGAGACCGAGCCGGCCCTCGGTCACCGGCGGGGCAGGTTCTTCCCTCTAGGGTCGGGGTCGTGACTGAGCAGCCGACCCGGGTGATGGTGGTCGACGACCACCCGATGTGGCGCGATGCGGTCGAGCGCGACCTGCAGGCCGCCGGGTTCGACGTGGTGGCGGTGGCCGCGACGGGCAACGAGGCGCTGGCCAGGTTCCCGGCGGCGCGGCCCCAGGTGGTCGTTCTCGACCTGCAGATCCCGGGCCCCAACGGCGTCGAGGTAACCGCGCGGGTGGTGGAGCAGGACCCGTCCGCGCGAGTGTTGATCCTGTCGGCCTCCGGCGAGCAGGACGACGTGCTGCAGGCCGTGAAGGCCGGCGCGACGGGCTACCTGGTCAAGTCGGCCTCGCGTGACGAGCTGCTCGAGGCGGTACGCCGGGTGGCGGCCGGCGACACCGTGTTCACCCCCGGACTGGCCGGCCTGGTGCTGGGGGAGTTCCGCCGGATGGCGGACCCGTCGGTGTCGTCGCTCGGCGAGTCGCAGCTCACCGAGCGCGAGACCGAGGTGCTGAAGATGGTGGCCAAGGGGCTGTCCTACAAGCAGATCGCCGAGCGGCTGGTGCTCTCGCACCGGACCGTGCAGAACCACGTGCAGAACACCCTGCGCAAGCTGCACATGCACAACCGGGTGGAGCTGACCCGCTACGCGATCGAACAGGGCCTGGACGAGGGCGAGGACTGACGTGGCCGACCTGCTGGAGATCGCCGACGAGCTGTACGCGCTCCCGCTCGTGGAGTTCACCCCGGCGCGCGACGCGCGGGCCAAGGAGCTCAAGGGCGAGGACGTCGGCACGCAGGTGAAGGCGCTGAGGAAGCCGTCGACCGCGGCCTGGGTGGTGAACCTGCTGGTCCGGCGCGAGGCCGAGCAGGTCGACCAGCTGGTGACGGTGGGCGAGGCGCTGCGTGAGGCGCAGGCGAGCATGTCCGGCGACGATCTGCGGGCGCTGACCAAGCAGCGCCGTCAGCTCACGGCCGCGGTCACCCAGCAGGCCCGGAGCCTGGCCGTCGACGAAGGGGTGAAGGTCACCCAGGCGGTCGCCGACCAGGTCGAGGCCACCCTCACCGCGGCGATGGTCGACGAGGACTGCGGCAGGGCGGTCCGCAGCGGGTTGCTGGTCGCGGCGCTATCGACGACGGGCATCGACGAGATCGAGCTGGCCACGGCGGTGGCCGTGCCGGAGGCGTTGGGCTTCACGGCGACGCCGCGTGAGGCCGCCGCGCCGGCGCCGCCCGACCTGCACGTCGTACCCGACCCGGACGCCGACAAGAAGGCCCGCGCCGCCGCGCAGGAGCGGCTCGACGCCGCGGAGGACGCACTCGGTGAGGCCCGCAGCGCCCACGACGAGTCGGTCGCCGAGGTCGAGAAGCTCGAGGCGCGGTCGATGCAGGTGCAGGCCCAGGTCGACGAGCTCAAGCGCCGGCTGGCCGAGCTCGAGGAGACCGCCGAGGGCATCGACGACGAGCTCGGGGACGCGGAGGACGCCAAGGCCGAGGCCCGCGCCGCGCTCCGCTCCGCGACCCAGGACCGCGACGCAGCCGCAAAGGCGCTCGACCGACTGACCCGATAGTCCCGTGAGTTCTGGCCCTCAATCGTCGGAAAATGGGGCCAGAACTCACGGGACTATCCGTTTGTCGCCCAGCCCTTGGAGCGCTGCACCGCGTCGATCCAGCGGGCGTGCGCCGCGTCGGCCCCGGCGCGGTCGGCGGCCGGGGTGAAGGAGCGGTCCAGCTGCCAGGTCTCGCGGAGCTCGTCGGTGGAGCCCCACACTCCGGTGCCGAGGCCGGCCAGGAACGCCGCGCCCAGGGCGGTGGTCTCCACCAGCCGCGGCCGTTCGACGGGTACGCCGATCTGGTCGGCCTGGATCTGGCAGAGCAGGTCGTTGGCGGAGGCGCCGCCGTCGACGCGGAGCGAGGAGAGCCGCGCCGGCATCGTCTCCAGGACGTCGCGGACCTCGAACGCGATCGCCTCGAGGGTGGCGCGGACGATGTGCGCGCGGGTGGTGCCGCGGGTCAGCCCCACGATCAGGCCGCGGGCATGCGGGTCCCAATGCGGCGCGCCGAGGCCGGTCAGCGCCGGCACGAACACGACGCCCTCGGAGGTCGGCACGGTGGCTGCAATAGCCTCGGTCTCGGCGGCCGAGCCGACGATCTGCAGCCCGTCGCGCAGCCACTGCACCGCCGCCCCGGTCACGAAGATCGCGCCCTCCAGGGCATAGGTGAGGGTCCCGTCGGGGGAGCGCCAGGCCGCCGTCGAGAGCAGCCCGGCATCCGAGCGCTGCAGCGAGGTGCCGGTGTTGGTGAGGATGAACGAGCCGGTGCCGTAGGTGCACTTCGAGTCGCCCACGTCGTAGCACGTCTGGCCGAACAGAGCGGACTGCTGGTCGCCGGCGATCCCGGCGATCGGCAGCGACAGGTCGAGGAACGAGCTCTTGTCGGTCGTCGCCACCTCACCCCAGTTGGGCACCAGCTCGGGCAGCGCGTCCCGCGGCACGCCGAACAGTCCGCACAGCTCCTCGGACCACTCGCCGGCGGCCAGGTCGAACAACAGGGTCCGGCAGGCGTTGGAGACGTCGGTGGCGTGGTGGACCCCGCGGGTCATCCGGGCGATCAGGTAGGAGTCGACGGTGCCGATCGCGTAGCGGCCCGACTCGACGAGCGCCCAGGTGTGCGGCTCGTGCTCGCGCATCCACATCAGCTTGGTGCCGGAGAAGTACGGGTCCAGCCGGAGCCCGGTCAGCTCCGCGACCCGCTCCTCGTGGCCCTCGTCGCGGAGCCGGGTGCAGATGTCGGCCGTACGCCGGTCCTGCCAGACGATCGCGCGGCGCGGCGAGCCCAGGGTCTCCCGGTCCCAGAGCAGCACCGTCTCCCGCTGGTTGGTGATGCCGACGGCCTCGAGCTCGGCGGCGTCGACCGTGCGCAGCGCGTCGCGGGTCGCCTCCAGAGTGGCCTGCCAGATCTCCTCGGGCGCGTGCTCGACCCAGCCCGGCTGCGGGAAGTGCTGGGCGAACTCCTGGTAGCCCTTGGCCGCGATCCGACCCTCCGCGGTGACCACTACGGCGGTCACGCCCGTGGTGCCGGCGTCGATGGCGAGGACGCTCACTGGGTCAGCCCCCGCCCCGCTGGACCACGTCGAGCACCCGTTGGTCGATCCAGGTCAGGTCGTCGGCGACCCGCATCTCGTAGTTCTCGTTGCCGACCCAGGTGGCGAAGTCCGGGTGTCCCTCGGTGCGCGCGAACTCCTCGAGCTCGGCGCGCAGGGCGGCCGAGACCGGCACCTTCTCCTCCTCGGTCGAGGGGGTGAGATAGAGCTCGTTGAGCGCGAGCAGGCGTTCCAGCTCCGCCACCGGTGTCGCGTGGTCGTCGACCCGCAGGTCGACAGCGATGTCGTCGCCGCCGGCGTACCCCGCACCATCGCGTACGACGAGCAGCGCGGCCGACTGCCGTCCGCGCTTGTCGCCGCCGGCCTCGTCGCCGGCCGCGAGGACGTCGAGGAGCCGGCTCGCGAACGGCGTCTCGTCGTCGCCGCGAAGCCACACGGCCTCCATCACCTCGACGACCTCCGAGCCGGTCAGGCAGTTGCCCTGGATCGCGTACCCGTCGCCGGTCAGCCCGCCGGCCCAGTCGATGCAGGCCTGCCCGGTGTGGGAGGCGGATCCGCCGTCGACGTCGACGATGCCCACCTGACGCTCCTCGCGGCCCTCGTCCTCCTCCAGCAGCCGGATCAGGGCGACCGGTGCGGTGGCACCGGCGTCGAGGTGGGCCAGGGTCAGCCCCTTGTAGGCGACGTTCGCGTTGGCCTGGGTGGCGATCGCGCCGACCTGCGCGACCGCCGCCGGCACCACCGATCCCACGGCCAGGAACTTCGACGCCACGGCCACCCCCCACGACTCGCCGTCGGCGGACCGGGCCACGATCGAGAAAGTCATGACGGCGAGGTTAGCGGGAGCCCGGGATGGTGGTTTCGAGGCTCGCTTCCCTCGCACGTCAACCACCGCCGGACGGTGGACGCCCTCAGCGGGGCCCTGCCAGGATGCCCGGATGACCACGGGCACCGGGGCCGTCGAGAACCAGGACAGCGAGATCCGGGGCACGGTCGCGGACGGCTTC
>Ga0299913_10005945_pt1 | contig 10506 bp, 6 predicted proteins | sample RVTome_9_FD_201360 | JGI IMG/M metagenome (GOLD analysis project Ga0299913, IMG submission 201360) | Soil microbial communities from uranium-contaminated site in the Upper Colorado River Basin, Wyoming, United States - RVT155D38 (version 2) ... | reverse complement strand
GAGATCGGAAGCTCGGAGACGGGCCGCGTCGTAGCTCGCCTTCAGGCGGGTCTGGGCATCGGCAGCCTGGCGCTCCAGCCAGGGGACGTGCGCGAGGGCCTGGTGCACGCGGCCTGCGTCCCATCCGTCGAAGCGATCGGCCCAGCCGGGCAGTGGCCGGCCATCACGCAGGTGGATCTCCGTCCCGACCGACGAGATGATAGCGTCCCCTTCCGGCGCGCGGGTCTCCCCGAGCAGGTCGAGGAGCGACGATCGCGACCGCCCCGTTGCGTAGGCGAGCAGGTACCGATCACGCCGCGACGCGAGCCAAGCCCCGAACCTTGCGAGTGCCTCGTCGTCGCCGGTCAGCGTCCCGTCGACGTCCGTCACGATGACGCGGCGGGAATCCACTCGACCTCCTCGCCCGACACGATCGACTCGGAAGCGGCCACGGCGCGCGGGCCCAGGCTCGCCGTGGCCGGAGTGCGGTGGCTCTCCGGGAGGAGCTGCGGCAGGCTCACGAGTTGCTGGGCGATCCCGTTCCAGGTGAAGGTTGCCCGCGCGCGATGCGAGCCGAATCGGGCCAGCTGGCCTGCGACGCGCGGGTAGAGGAGGACGGTCGCCAGTGCGTGGCCGAACGCCTCGACGTCGAGCGGGTTCGCATACAGCGCCTCGAGGCCCCAGGCCACCATCTCCCAGAGCCCGCCCTCGGTCGTGACGACGGCGGGCGTCCCGCACGCCATGGCCTCGACGGCGGTCATCCCGAACGGCTCGTACCGACTGCTCAGCGCGAACACATCGGCCATCCGATAGGTGTCGGCGAGGTGCTCGTCCTCGATGTAGTCGCGGAACAGGACGCGATCCGCGATCCCGAGCTCCGTGGCCAGGCGTCGGAGGTCCTCCACCTGGCGAATCTCGCCGGGCGTCGGGTCGGTCGACCCCACGGCCAGGAGGAGCCGCGCGACCGGGACCCGCGACACCACGGTGGGCATGGCCCGAAGGAGCAGGTCGTAGCCCTTGTTGGCCGCGACCCGGCCGAGCGCGAGGATCAGCGGACCCTCGAGGCCGGCCTCGCGCTTGAGGGCGCTGCGGGTTGCGGTCGAGACCGGGAAGAACTGCGTGTCGTCGAACCCCGGCGGAACGACTGCGACCTTCTCCATGGGAACGTCGTAATCCGAGGCGAGGATCTCGCGCTGCTGCGGCGTCGTCGCGACGAGGACGTCGGCCGCCTCGTACACGACGCGCTCGTCACGGATCCGCCGCTTGAAGTTGTACTGCCGCTCGAGCTCGGCCGGATCGCCGTCCATGTTCGCGCGCTTCCAGGACCCGATCGAGTGTGGCGTGTGCACGTGGCGCAGCCGGAGCCGCCTGGCAAGGCCGTCGCCGGCCAGACCCGCGTCCCAGTAGTGGCTGTTGATGAGCGAGTACCTGAGGTCCTTCGCCCCGATGTAGCGAGCCGCGTTGGCGATCCATTCCGGGATCACGTCGCACATCCACTCCTTGCGGACGAGCTCGCGCCCCCCGGCGGGGATGCGCACGATCCGAACACGATCCGAGACGGGCTCAACCGCGGCTTGATCCTCGAAGCGTCGGGTCAGGATGTCGACTCGATAGCCGAGCCGCGCCAGGCTTTCCGACAGGCGCAGGACGTAGACCACCTGCCCGCCGGTGTCGGGCCGTCCAAGCTCCGGCTGGGCGGCAACGTACCCGTGGGTCGAGACCATCATGATTCGTCGCGCCGGTCGGGGCATGGCAACCTTCCTCGCCCACGGCCACACGACAGCCGGGACGTCCGCACCCGGGGCGATTCCGGACCGTTGCAAGGATCAAGGCTCGCGGCGGGCACGCCCTGGGGGATCCCCATGATAGCCTACTGGCAATAAATCGCCCCGCCGCGCCGGCGATTTCCCGGAAGGAGGCCCGGCTGAGCAGGGATTTGCGCCCGCGGCTGCACCTGACCGCGCCGGCGAACTGGATGAACGACCCCAATGGGTTGCGCTCCGTCGGCGGTGTCCTGCACGTGACGTACCAGTACAACCCGTACGAGCCGCGCTGGGGACGGATGCACTGGGGTCACGCGATGACCCAGGACCTCGTCAGCTGGACCCACCTGCCCGTCGCGGTCTCACCGGGTCCCGGCGCTGATGAGTTCGGATGCTGGTCTGGCAGCCTCGTGGACGACGCCGGTGTGGTGAGCCTGTTCTACACGGGTGTGCGGCTCGATGGAACCGACCGGCGCCAGTCCATCTGTCGCGCCGTGAGCGTGGACGACGCCCTGCTCGCGTGGCGCAAGGACGAGGGGAATCCGCTCGTCGCCGGGCCTCCGCCCGACATCGATCCGGACCTCTTCCGTGACCCCTTCGTGTGGCGCGACGGCGAGCGCTGGGCGATGCTCGTCGGCGCGGGCACGGCGGACGGCCATGGCACCGTGCTGCTGTACCGCTCGCCGGACCTTCGTGCCTGGTCGTATGTCGGTCGCATTCTGACGGCCGAGCAGTTCGACCCAGCCCTGGGCGCGGACGCGCCAATGTGGGAGTGCCCGCAGCTCCTGCGCCTGGACGGCGTCGACGTCCTGATCGTGTCGGTGGTGGATCGAGCGCCGGGCATCCGCCCGTCCCACGTGATGGCGTTCGCGGGGCGTCTGGCGGACGACAGGTTCGAGGTTGCCGACGTACAGCAGCTCGGGATGGGGCCCGACTTCTACGCTCCGGCCGCGACCATGCTGCCGGACGGGCGCTGGCTGCTGCTCGGCTGGATCCCGGAGGACCCGCCGGGCGAGGGGTCGAGCCGGACCTGGGCGGGCAGCCTGACGCTCCCCCGGATCGTCTCGATCGGTGGGGACGGCCGCCTCTCGCTCGCCCTCGCCAACGAGGTTCTCCGCTGCCGGCAGACCCGGCGACCACACCGGCCCGCCGACCTCGTCGACGCCGACCCGTGGCGACGGCGACTGCCCGACGGTCCCGTCGAGCTGGGCGTCGCGATCGAGCCGGTCGATGCCGAGGAAGTCGTGGTCGAGCTCCGCGACGCGGAGCACGGCGACCCGATCGTGCGCGCGGGCTATCGACCGGCCGACCGCGTGCTGTCGCTGGCCCGGGCCGGCATCGTCGGCGTTGCCGGGCGGAGCTCGATGACTGCCACAACGCTGCCGGAGGGGGACGGCCGGACCGTGCGACTCCGGCTCATCCTCGACGGCTCGATCCTCGAGATGGAGACGAACGGCCACATCATGGCGACGGCGCGTCTGCCGGAGCGACCGAGCGACGAGCCGCTCAACGTGGTCATCGCATCGCACGGCGGGCGCGCGCGCCTTCGCCAGGTGGAGATCTGGCCCTTGGACGTTCCCGCCGGCTGAGTGGTCGGCCGGCCCGCAGTGATCCCGATCACGAAGCCGAGATCGAGTCGAGGCGGGCCGGCCGTCGGATGGCTCCGGGAGGTTCGGTGGTTACGGTGAGCGGCGGAGGATGAGGAACGGTGTCCGCATGGGCTGGGAAACGCAGAAATACTAGCCTACGAGCAACTATTCCGTCCAGTCGGTCAGGACGCGGGCGGGCCGATGCGGGTGGGTCCGCCGGCCCGACATCACATCGTGGGCGTGTGCGACGAGTCGAGATACCGATCGGGGTCGTCACGGAACTCGAGCAGGCAGCCCTTCCCGCAGAACACGTACTCGCGGCCCTCGTAGGTGTGACTCAGGCCCCTGGCGCGCGCCGCCTCGGGGTCGACCTGCATCCCGCACACCGGATCCTCGTTGGCGTCGATCGTTCGGGCGTCGTTCATGACGACATCGTGCCTCGTTCTCAGGAACCTGTCAGGCGCGGGCGTCAGGGTGTTCGACAACGGACCGCCGCGCGTGGACGGCGGACGGAGCAACGGAGACACCATGAACGATGACTTCACGGTTCCGCCCGCGCCGGTGAACCCGGCCTCGGCAGCACCCCCGGCCGCAGACCGTCGAACGGCGACCCTCGCGCGAATCGGATTGCTCGGCATCGCCGCGGCGGCGCTCGTCGCCGTGGCCATGCTCGCCGCTGGGTCGACGTTTGCGCCGACGCGGACGCTCGCCGGCAGCGACTCGACCACCGGCATCACAGGCAGCGTCGAGGGCCTCCGCGGCTTCGGCGGCCCGGGCTTCGGCGGTCGCGGCGGCGCTGGCTTCATGTTCGGCGGCATCACCGTGACCGCGATCTCGGGCAACGACATCTCGCTCGAGACCGAGGACGGCTGGACCCGGACGATCACCGTCGACGACGAGACCGAGTACTCGAAGAGCGGCGACGAGATCAGCCTTGCCGACCTCGCCGTCGGCGACCGGATCGGCTTCCGCCAGACCCTCGAGGACGACGGGACCTGGACGATCGACGCGATCGCCGTGATCCTGCCCCACGTGGGCGGCGAGGTGACCGCGATCGACGGCTCGACGATCACCGTCGAGGGCCGCGCTGGGACGACGTCGACGATCACGGTCGACGGCGACACGACCTACCAGGTCAATGGCGACGACGCCACGCTGGCAGACGTCGAGGCTGGCATGGTCCTCGTCGCCGAGGGCACGGAGAACGCCGACGGGTCGCTCACCGCGACGGAGGTCAAGGCGGCCGACCCCGACGACTTCTTCGGCGGGCGAGGCCGGCATGGGTTCGGGTTCAGGATCGGACCCGGCTTCGACCACGACAGCGACAGCCCCAACGCCACGAACGCGCCGGAGGCCGACGCCAGCTCGAGCTGACGAAGGTCCGCACACACCCCATGCAGCCGGGCGGCACCGCCGCCCGGCTGCCTCGATTGATTCCCCCGGCGATTACGGCGTGATGACGTCTCGTTGCTTGTCTGCAACGGCTGCGACGGCGCACAATTGACGTCGGTTGAGACAGCCCAACTCGGACCGAGGCGAACGACAGGTCAACGGGGGTCGGCTCGGTCGGGGCGGACGGTGGCGAGAAACCGTTGCCCCCGCGCACCGGATGGTGCGCTCCGCCGCAAATTTGCTTGGCAGGGACAGGGGGAGACATCTCAAACTGTGCCCTCGCGTCTTTATTGCTCCTGCCCGCACTTATCCGCACATCGATCGGGGGTCCATCGCCGAAGGGGAGGAGGTCGCCGACAGGACGAGCTGAACCCGCTCGATTTTTCTTCAGAGGTGCGCGGGGATCCCAAGATGCCCCGAGGGGATATGGAGGGGCTGCGGCCGGCCGACACCTCGTCCGGGGAGCAGCCGCGAAGCCAGCGCACAACGACTTGTGGAGGAGTCACGTGACTGTCTGTACCTGTCCGTCGCTCGGAGGGAGCGACTCATGAACACCAGGACCGTACGGCCGGGTGAGCTCGAGCGCGATCTTGTCGCGAGGCTCACCGGGGCCAACGATCACCTTGAGATTCAGCGCCGGAAGGCGGCGCTTCGCCGCTCGGCCAAGCCGCGCGCACGGAGTGGCCGGAGACGCCTGGCGGGGTTCGGCACGGTGCTTGCGCTGCTGGCGCTCAGCGCCCAGAGCGTCTTCGCCGACGGCGGAAGCCTGGACGTCCAGGTTGCCGACAAGACCGGATACGCGGTCGACACCACGACTGACGGTGCGATCGTCGAATACATCGGCGACGACAACGTGACCTTCGGGGCGTCGGGCTCCGGCATCTTCGAGTCGTTCCTCCAGACGCAGGACACGCCGTCGGAGGAGGGCTACAACACCGACGGCGTCAAGGAGTTCGACACGGGCAGCAGCCCGACGTTCAATCACTCCATCCTCGTCAGCGAGATCCCGACCGTCCCGTGCGAATCGCTTGATGAGTCCGAGTCGACGGCCGGTCTCTGCTGGGAGCTGTTCGCGGACATCAACGAGAGCAACGCCAACGATCCGGCTGCCGCCCAGATCCAGCTCACCGAGCTCGAGATCTGGTTCACGGATGACAACGAGATCACCGGCTACAACCAGGGCGGGACCGGCTTCGGCGCCAACGCCGACCTGATCTACAACTTCGAGGGCATCGTCCTGATCAACGATGTCAACCAGGGCTCGGGCCGCGGCGATCTCCGCTATCTGGTCCCGATCAGCGGCTTTGACATCCCGGACGACTGTGGCTTCGGCGACAGCGACTGCACCACCTACTTCGTCGTCTACACCGAGTGGGGCGACATGAACGAGGCCGGCGAGTACATCAGCGACTCCGGCTTCGAGGAGTGGAAGGTCAAGCGCTACCCGTTCGTCGACGTCGAGAAGACGGCTGACGCCGAGTTCACCCGGACGTTCGAGTGGACGATCGACAAGTCGGTCGATCCCGACACGTGGGACCTCTTCCAGGGTGACACGGGTACTTCCCAGTACACCGTCGCCGTCGAGAAGGACGAGGGGACCGACAGCGACGCGTCGGTCAGCGGCACGATCACGATCACGAACACCAGCGAGGTCGAAGCCGTCATCACGAGCGTGGGCGACGTGATCTCCGGCGGCCCGACCAACGCCGACGTCGACTGTGGCGTCACCTTCCCGTACGAACTGGCTGAGGACGACGTCCTCGTCTGCACGTACAGCGCGGACCTGCCCGACACGAGCGATCAGGAGAACACCGCGACGGTCACCCTCGAAGAGGGCACCGTCTTCGTCGGCACGGCCGACGTCGATTTCGGTGAGCCGACGACGGTCGTGAACGACACGATCAACGTCTCGGACACCTACGCGGGCGACCTCGGGGAGTTCAGTGACGATGGCTCGACGACCTACGACCGCACGTTCGCGTGCGACGCGGACGAGGGCACGCATGACAACACGGCGACGATCGTCGAGACGGGTCAGTCCGACGATGCCTCCGTGGAGGTCAACTGCTACGACCTGACCGTCTCCAAGGACGCCGACGAGAGCTTCACTCGGACCTACGAGTGGACGATCGACAAGTCCTCGGACGACCCGACAGAGCTCACGCTCAGCCCGGGCGAGACCTACGACTACCCGTACGAGGTCACGGTCGACATGACCGGCTTCACGGACAGCGACTATGCCGTGAGCGGGTCCATCGACGTGCACAACCCGGCGCCGATCGATGCGGAGATCACCGGCGTCAGCGACGTCATCTCCGGGTTCGGCGCTGCCGACGTCGACTGCGGTGTCACGTTCCCGTACACACTCGTCGCCGGCGGCACCCTGACGTGCACGTACGACGCTGATCTGCCGGACGGCGCCGACCGCACCAACACTGCGACTGCGACGCTCCAGAACTACGACTATCACTACGAGGATCCGCCGGTCGCGTCCGGCACGACGGACTACTCGGGCAACGCCAACGTCGATTTCGACGGCGCGGCAATGGCCGAGGTCGACGAGTGCATCGACGTGACCGACACGCTCCAGGGCTTCCTGGGCACGGTCTGCTTCGGCGTCGACACGCTGCCGAAGACGTTCTCCTACGAGCGGACGATCACCGCGACCGAGGAGGACTGCGACGGCATCACGATCATGAACACCGCGTCGTTCGAGACGAACGACACGATTGCGACCGGAAGCGACGACTGGACGGTCATCGTGACCGTGCCGTGCGGCGAAGGCTGTACGCCTGGCTTCTGGAAGAACCACATCGATCTGTGGCCGGCCGGCATCCTGCCCACCGACACGATCGGCGACTACTTCACCGGAGCTGAACCATACGCCGACACCACGCTCCTCGAGGCCCTCAGCTTCGATGGTGGCAACGGCCTGAACGGTGCGAAGCGGGTCCTCCTGAGAGCGGCAGTCGCGGCTCTCCTGAACTCGGCCAGTCCCGACGTCGACTACGTCATGTCGACGGCCGAGGTGATCGATGCGGTGAATGCCGCTCTTGCGAGCAACAGCCGCAGCACGATGCTCGCCCTCGCCCGAGAGCTCGACGAGGCGAACAACGCGGGCTGTCCACTCTGAGCTGACATCGCCGCGCCCACGGCGCGGTCGCAGATGACGAGGGCCGGCCCAGTCGGGCCGGCCCTCACTTCGTCTCGGAGGAGGTGCACGAAGGCGCACGGGAATTTTCGGGCCGACCGCGGACACGACCCCGGCCCACCGGCTGGGACACTCGGTGACCCATGAGGACGAGGTCCTCGAAGCAACCGAGGAAACGATCGTCTGCACGATCGTTGTCGACCCGTAGGTCACAGCCCGTGGCACGCTCGAAGGCCCGAGGCGACGCCTCGGGCCTTCTCACGTTTGCTGGGGTGGCCTACGGGGCTTGAACCCGTAACCTTCGGAGCCACAATCCGATGCTCTGCCGATTGAGCTAAGGCCACCGCGGCGCCGTGCGCTCGACCGCTGACGGGAGCGCAGGCGAGCGGGAGTGTACCCCGGAACGGTCGGCCGGCGGACCCGCAGGTCGCTGCATCGGCATCCCACGGCTAGGCTCCGAGGGCGAGCCTGCCAGTCCATCGGGAGAACTCTGTGAGTACGCACCACCTGCTCGATCGCAGGACTTTCCTCGCCGACCTGGGTCACGGCGCGGTCGCGCTCGCCATCGTCGGCATTGCCGGCTGCGGCCCGAGCGTCATCGCCTCGCTCGCCCCGACGAGCAGTGCCGCGCCCCGGCCCACGCCCTCGCCCGGATCCGCCGGGCCGGGGACGCCCTCGCCGACCGGCAAAGCGGCTGGCCCGCCGGCGAGCGCGCCTCCCAGCGGCCGGACGTGGGAGCGCGTGAACCTCGGCTTCGTCTCCGCCTACATCCTCATCCGCGGTGGCGAGGCGGCCCTCGTCGACACCGGGGTGGCCGGGAGCGAGGCGGCCATCGAGTCCTCCCTCACCTCGATCGGGCTGGGTTGGTCGGCGGTGGGCCACGTGATCATCACCCACAGCCACGGCGACCACTCGGGGAGCAGGATTGCCGTGCTCGAGCGCGCGCCGGACGCGACCGCGTATGCCGGCGCCGAGGACATGGCAGGCATGGGCGGGATCGAGCTGACGGCCGCCGGCGACGGCGACCGCGTGTTCGACCTGGAGATCGTCACGACACCCGGCCACACGGCAGGCAGCATCAGCGTCCTCGACGCCGTGAATGGCGTGCTCGTCGCGGGCGACGCGCTCGGGACCGCCGAGGGCATGCCCGTCTTGCCCGGCGCGCAGTTCACGGCGGACATGGACGAGGCGAAGCGGTCGATCGTCAAGCTCGGCGGCCTGACCTTCGAGACGCTCCTCGTCGGTCACGGCGATCCGATCGAAACCGGGGCAGCTGCCCTCGTCGCGGAGCTCGGCGCGACCGCCTGAGAGCCCCGCCCAGAGCGCCTGGGGTCCCTAGGGCTCCTGGGGGATCGGCGAGGGCGCGCGGCCGCTCGTCCGGAAGCTCACGCTGGCTCCGCGGGGGCGGAGCGCGAACCGGTCGTCCGGCGGCGCAAGCTCGGAAGCGGCGCGAGCGTTTCCGGTGACCAGCGCCGCGAGGTACTCGCCGATGACCGGGCCGTGCTTGAATGCGTGGCCCGTGCCGCCGCCCGCGATCCACGTGTCGGCGAGCGTCGGGTGGCGGTCGATCACGAAGTTCGCGTCCGGCGTGACCTCGTAGAAGCACGTCCAGCGGCGCACCACCGGCTGGTCGGCGAGGCCCGGGAAGCGACGCCGCAGCAGCGAGCGTGACGCCTCGATCGTCTCGTCGGCGACCTCGCGCGCCGAGTCGTCCGGCCGCTCGATCGGCCCGAGCCAGTCCGGGCAGGCCTTCGCGCCGATCCCGTCGAACGACGGGAAGCCGTAGAACGACCCGTCGAAGTCGATCCAGACCGGGAGCTTTCCCGGGGCATAGCGATCGTCACCGGGCGGCACCGCGAAGTGCATGACGTCCTGGCGATGCGGGACGATCAGCTCGCCGAGGAGGTCGGGGAACAGATCGGGCAGCCAGGGGCCGCACGCGAAGACAAAGGCGTCCGCGTCCAGCGGTGCCCCGTCGTCGAGGGTGATCCGGTTCAGCCCGCCTTCGGTCGCCGCAGATGGGGCCACGCGCGCGACCACGATCTCGCCGCCCTCGGCTCGGAGCCGATCCTGCGCGGCCATGACGGCCGGCCGGGCGAAGAGCGCGCCGGCCTCCGGTTCGAACAGCGCCCAGGGGATGCCATCGGGGTTCAGCGCCGGCACGCGGGCCGCGAGCTCGTCGGTCGTCCAGCGTTCCACCGGGATCCCGAGCGCTGCGAGTGACTCGTACGACTCGGCCTCGAAGGTCTGCGCCTCGCTGGCGAGCCATACGACGCCGCCCGCAGGCTCGAACAGCTTCTCCCCGGCACTCCGCTCCAGCTCGCGCCACTGCTCGAGCGCCCGGCGCTGCCAGGTCGGGTAGTGCCGATCCGCGCCGTGGCTGCTCCGCGTAATCCGCGATTCGTCGCCCGAGGAACAGAGGCGGTTGCCCGGCCCGTGCCGGTCGATCAGCGTCACCGAGTGGCCTGCACGGCGCAGCCAGAGCGCCGCCCAGGTACCCATGACCCCCGCACCGACCACGACGATCCGCATCAGTCCGATCGTATCGGCTCCGATCGGCACCGGCACGCATGGTGTGGTCTGGTGCGGTCGTTTATGGCACGTGGTACCCCTGCGCGGTTGTGTCGGGACC
>Ga0299913_10005944_pt1 | contig 10508 bp, 8 predicted proteins | sample RVTome_9_FD_201360 | JGI IMG/M metagenome (GOLD analysis project Ga0299913, IMG submission 201360) | Soil microbial communities from uranium-contaminated site in the Upper Colorado River Basin, Wyoming, United States - RVT155D38 (version 2) ... | reverse complement strand
AGTCTACCCGCGCTACGAGCGTGAGCGGTGCGTGGCGCTTGCCCGCCCGGCCACCGCCCTGCGACACTTCCCGCGCCGCACGCCCGGAGCGTCGCGACGGCCCACCAACGGAGATGCCGTGACCCCGCGCCAGCGCTGGACACTCGTCGCAACGATCGTCGGATCGGGGATCGTCTTCCTCGATGGAACGATCGTCAACGTGGCCCTGCCGCGGATCGGCAGCGACCTGTCGGCGACGTTCATCGGCGTGCTCGAGGGCCAGACCTACATCGTCAGTGGCTACCTCGCGATCCTCGCCGCGCTCCTGATCCTCGCGGGCGCCCTGTCCGACCACTACGGCCGCAAGCGGGTCTTCCTGTTCGGCCTCGGCGCGTTCGGTGCGACGTCGATCCTGTGCGGCCTCGCGCCGACGCTCGAGGTGCTCGTCCTGTCTCGCCTCCTGCAGGGTGCTGCCGGCGCCTTCCTCGTCCCGGGTTCGCTGTCGATCATCACCCAGACGTTCGAAGGGGCGGACCGCGCCCGGGCGTTCGGCACCTGGGCTGCCGCGACTTCGGCCCTCGTCGTGCTCGGTCCGATCCTGGGCGGCATCCTGGTCGACACCATCGGCTGGCGGATCGCCTTCCTCGTCAACGTGCCGTTCGTGCTCATCGCCCTGTGGGCCGGCGTCGGGCATATCGCCGAATCGCGCGACGAGTCGGCGAGTGGCCATTTCGACTGGCTCGGATCGCTGGTCGCGACGCTGGCCGTCGGAGGGCTCGCCTTCGGCGTGATCCGCGGCCAGCAGAAGGCGTGGGCCGATACGGTCGCGTGGATCTCGCTCGCCGTCGGAGCGGTCGCGACGGTCGCTTTCCCGATCCTCATGGGGGTCCGCCGGCACCCGCTCGTCCCGCTCGGGCTGTTCCGCTCGCGCGGGTTCGCCACGATCAATCTCGCGACGTTCTTCATCTACGGGGCGCTGTACATCACCGGGTCCTACCAGGGGATCTTCCTACAGGGCGTGCTCGGCTACTCGGCGACCGCGGCGGGGGCCGCCCTGCTGCCGACCGGCATCCTGCTCACGGTCCTGTCGACACGGGTCGGGGCGGTCGCAGCGCGGATCGGGGCGCGGCCGTTCCTCGTGGCGGGACCGCTGATCATGGCCGCCGGCCTGCTGTGGTTCGTCCGGCTTCCGGCGTCCTCGGAGGCGTGGAAGGCCGCGATCGGCAACCCGGCGTCGCTCGTTCCACCGGTCGACGCACTCGTGGACGTCCTCCCGGCGACGCTCCTGTTCGGAATCGGGATCTCGCTCGTCGTCGCGCCGCTCACGAGCACGCTCATGAACTCGATCCCGAGCTCACGGGCGGGCCTCGGCTCAGCGATCAACAATGCGGTCTCGCGCGTGGGCGCGCCGCTGATCGGTGCGCTGATGTTCATCGCGATCAGCGCGACGTTCTACTCGGTGCTGGGGTCGCTGACCGAGCTGGACACCGCCGCCCAGGACGTCCGCGATGCGTTCCCGCCGCTCAACGCCCCGAAGGGCGAACCCGGCGCGGCGGAGCTGGAGGCCGCGCGGCATGCCTCGGTCGACGCGTTCCACCAATCGATGCTGCTGTCGGCCGCGCTGCTCGCGGTGGGCGGTGCCGTCTCGTGGGTTGGACTGCGCGGCTCGAAGGCCGCCGCGCCGGCCGCCGAGGACGGCACCCCCGCGCCATCATCCGAGCGCGAACCAGCCTGACTGGATCAGGGATCGTGCCCGTCGAATCGCCGGAAAGCGAGGGACCGGGCGGTTATCCGTCCGGTCCCGTGGTTCGCGTGGTGCAATCTGCCGGTCAGGCCGGCGGCCGGTCCTCCGGGTCCGTGGTCGGAGCGGGTGCGGCGGGCGGCTCGGCCGGTGCGGCCGGTGCGGCCGGTGGGGCCGGGGCGGCCGGGGCCGTCGATGGGGGTGCAGCATTGGTCCCACCGAAGTTCGGCATCGCCGGCTTCTCGATCTGGTACTCCTGCCACGAGCCCCACAACATGAGGGCGGCGCCCACGACGTTCAGGCCGAACGACAGCAGGGCGCGGGCGCCGAGCACGTCGAGATAGCCGATCCAGTCGAGCAGCAGAAGCGCGGCCAACAGCGCGACGATCGCGGCAATGCCGAGCGTGAGCAACGGCACCGGCGCCGGCCAGTTGAACGACGTATTCGTGTACTTCAGATAGAAGATGATGAGGATGGCGATCGCGCCGATCAGCCCGAGCGACCCGACACCGACGCGCAGGCCGGCACCCACGAGCCAGCCGATCAGCACGACGATGGCGCCGATCGCGGTCATCCGCTCACGCGGATTGAGCTTGTTCCAGACCTCCTGGACCTGTGCCATAGCACCCCTTCCTTCCCTCGGCCCGCCGCACGCCGACGGGAGCGATCCCTGCGCGGTAGGGTACTCACCCGAACGGCCGATGGCTAGGCCCTACGATGGTCCTCGACCCTGAACGGCGCGCCGTGGCCCGGAATCACGACGTCCGCGGCGTCGAGGACCCGCCTCCGGCTCCGATCGAGCGCCGCCTGGTCGAACGCGAACGGATCGATCTCGGGGGTCCGGTCGGCGTGCCACCACAGGTGGGTCATCGCGTGCACGCCGGCGTCCGCCTCGACCACCAGCGTGGCGTCCTCCTCGGTGTGTCCGGGCGTCAGCCATAGCTGGGACCGCGGCGAGAGCCGGTAGCCGTCACCGTCGTGGTCGAGCCACTCGTCCCCGATGTAGCGGGCCCAGAAGTCGACGACCTCGGCGTTCGGAAACAGCGCCACGTTCATCGTGTGATCCGGGTGGTGGTGGCTGAGGAACACGTGCGTCACCGCCTGCGGCGGGACCCCGAGTGCCGCGAGCGGGTCCAGGATCAGGCTGCGCGTGGCGACCATCCCCGGGTCGACCACGATGCGCGCGTCGCCGTCCTCGACGAGGACGACGGTGCTGGCCGTACGCTCGCCGGTGTAGCCTGCGTGCAGGAGATGCACTCGCGTCACGCTCGCAGCCTAGGGCCCGCCCGGATGCGGATGTCGACCCGTCGCGTGCAGTGGAATGGGCCTCGCGTCCGCGCCGATCCCTGCCAGACTCCCGCCCGATGAACCCGAGCCCGAGGTGCGCCCGTGCCCGCTGACCCCGCCGAGCGACCCGCCGACCTGATCCTGACCGGCGGGTCGGTGGTCACGATGGACGCGCGGCGCCGGACGGACGAAGCCGTCGCGGTCCGGGACGGCCGGATCGCCGCGGTCGGTGCGGCATCCGAGATCGTCGGGCTCAGCGGCCCGCAGACGCGGCTGGTCGAGCTCGGTGGACGAACGGTCCTGCCCGGGTTCCAGGACGCCCACGTCCACCCGATCGGGGCGGGCCTCGATCGGATGCGCTGCGACCTGCATGACCGGCACGGGCTCGACACCTACCTGGCGGTCATCGCCGACTACGCGCGCGCGCATCCCGACGTCGAGTGGATCACCGGCGGTGGCTGGTCGATGGACGATTTCGAGGGCGGCACCCCGCGCGCCGCCGACCTCGATCGGGTCGTGGCGGACCGGCCGGTCTTCCTGCCCAACCGCGACGGGCATGGAGCGTGGGTGAATTCCCGTGCGCTCGCGCTCGCGGACGTGACCGCGTCGACCGCCGACCCGGCTGACGGACGCATCGAACGCACGGCCGACGGAACGCCGACCGGGACGCTCCACGAGGGCGCGATGCGGCTCGTCGAGCGGCTGGTTCCCGCCGACACGCCCGAGGATCTGCTGGCCGGCCTCGAGCTCGCCCAGACGTACCTCCACTCGCTCGGGATCACCGCTTGGCAGGATGCTTGGGTCACGCCCGCGATGGTCACCGCCTACCGGACGCTCGCCGAACGGGAGCGACTGACGGCGCGGGTCGTCGGCGCGCACTGGTGGGACCGCACGCGCGGCCCCGACCAGATCGAGGCCTTCGTCGACCTGCGCGAACGCGGCTCGTTCGGCCGCTTCCAGGCGACCAGCGTCAAGCTCATGCTCGATGGAGTCCTCGAGAACTTCACCGGCGCGATGATCGATCCGTATCTCGACCGTGCGGGGCGAGCGACCGACCGGCGTGGCATCGACTTCATCGATCCCGGGATCCTCCGGGAGGCCGTCACGCAGATCGACGCGCTCGGATTCCAGCCGCATTTCCACGCGATCGGCGACCGCGCGGTGCGCAACGGCCTCGATGCGGTGGCCGCGGCACGGGCGGCCAACGGGCCATCCGACACGCGTCCTCACATCGCCCACATCCAGGTGATCCATCCCGACGACGTCGCGCGGTTCGCGGCGCTCGGGGTCGTGGCCAATGCCCAGCCGTTCTGGGCCTGTCACGAACCCCAGATGGATGTGTTGACGATCCCGTTCCTGGGGCCCGAGCGAAGCGCCTGGCAGTACCCATTCCGATCACTGCTCGCGGCGGGCGCGCGGCTCGCGATGGGCTCCGACTGGAGCGTCTCGACGGCCGATCCGCTGCGCGAGATGGAGGTCGCGGTCCGGCGTGTCGCCGACATCCACCGCGACGCCGAGCCGTTCCTGCCCGACGAGCGGCTCGACCTGGGTGACGCCCTGGCGGCGTTCACGATCGGCAGTGCCTACGTGAACCACCTCGAAACGGAAACGGGCTCGCTCGAGGTCGGCAAGCTGGCCGATCTGGTCGTGCTGGATCGCGACATCGTGGGCTCCGGTGCGGGGCCACTCGGAGATGCCCGCGTCAGCGCCACGTTCGTCGACGGGGTCGCGGTACACGACCAGCTCGACGCGTAGGGCCCGTTCCTTCGCCGGCCGGGTCGCCGGCATGGACGGATGTCCATGCCGATTCGGCGCCGGATGTCCGTGTCGGCGTCGTCGCCTCGGCGCGATGCTCGTCGTGCGCCAGGGAAGCACCCAGGACGCAGAAAGGAGCATCGAGATGAACAACTTCGCGGTGTACTGGGTCCTCGAGCAGCACGTCGAGAACCTGCGCCAGGAAGCGGCCCTTCGCCGGCGCTTCCCGAACCAGGCCGGGCTCGGCCAGCGGGTCATCTCGATCCTCCGGGCCGTCCGCGCGTCGATCGCCTCGCCGACCGACGGGACCTCCACCCTGACCCCGGCCCTCACCGACTACCCGTACCGGAGCTGATCCCTCCACGGACCTCCTTCCTCCCACGCACGACGACCTCCGCCCTCCTCCAGCGGAGGTCTTCGTGTGTCCGGCCCCGGGTCAGGACCGTGCGGGTCGCTCGTCGGGAGCCGGCGGCAGGTCGTCGGGCTCGTCCACGTCGCGGAGGCTGAGGGCATCGGGGTCGAGCGGCCGCCACTCCCCCTCCGACAGCGATCGCACGATCATCCGATCAAGCACGGCCCCGAGCCGCCGCTCGCTCTCGTGCAGGAGCCGCTCCACCGTGGCCGTCCCGGTGCCGGTTCGAAGCGCCATCGGGAGGGGCTGGCGTCGGCCGAGGTGCTCGAGCGCGCACGCATCGGCCGATGATGCCTCGAGGGTACGCACGAGAACCTCCAGCACTGCCGGTCGGAGGCTTGGCATGTCGCCGCCGACGACGAGCACGAACGGCTCGCGCGCGGACACGAGCCCTGCCAGGCACCCGGCCAACGGCCCCTCGAATGGAGCGTCGTCGTGGACGAGGCGGACCTCGGCTGCCACGCCGGCGACGCCCCGAGCCAGGTCCGGCAGCGTCGGGCGCGTCCCGGGTGCGGTCACGACGATGACCTCGGTCGCGATCGTCGCCACGGCCTCGATCGCGCGGTGCAGGAGCGGGCGGCCCTCCAGCGGCTCGGCCAGCTTGTCACGCCCGAACCGACTCGAGCGTCCGCCGGCGAGGACGACGGCAGTGACCGCCGGGAGCGCCGTCACGAGGGTCCCCCGACCGTGGTCGGCGCGCGCGGTCCCGGCACGTGCCCGGCGGGCGTCCGGCGCAGGATCGCGCGGCGATCGAGATCCTCGAGGATCGGCATGACGTACTTGCGGCTCGTTCCGGTCGCGTCGCGGAATGCCGCCGGCGACAGTGGTGCCGCACGGGCCAGCTCCAGTGCCCGCTCGACCAGGCCGCGGTAGGTCGAGGCCGCGAAGGCCAGGTCCGGAGCGAGCACCACGATCCGCCCGGCCCGCTCGAGCTCGCGGATTTCGTCGGGCGTGCAGCCGGCCGACGCGGCCGCGGCTCCGAGTGGCGGCGGGGTGAGCACGTCGAGCGCGCGTTCGAGTCGGTCCATCGCGAGGGAGACGGCCGGATCGGCCGCCGCCGGTCGATGCCCGGGGTCGCGCAGCCGGTCGCCGTCGCGCACGAGCGTCCCGCTCGCGACCCAGCGTTCGACGAGCACGGACGCGACCTCGACGGCCTCGGTCGTGGAGAGCGTGGCGCTTCCCCGCAGGGGGCCGGCAACGGCCGCCCGAACGGCCGCGATCGTCGGGCCCGCCTCGCGTGGCGCCTCGGCATGGTGCCGGGTGACGACGACCAGGGCCGTGCCCCGCGCCGCGGCCTCGACATCCGCTGCCACCCGGATCCCGGCGGTCCCGGATCCCGGCGCGAGCGCGATCCCGTGGAGGTCGGTTTCCGCCTCGCGGGCCGCGCGCTCGTCGCCGCGGAGGACGGCCGCGGCCAGTGCGGCGACCCGATCGGGTGTCTGGCGGCGGCGTGATGCGCCCCGGGCCGGCGTCGGGTCCACGACGACGCCGCCCACGACGGACGCAGGCGCGATGCGCCGGAGGACGAAGCGATCGCCGGCCGCCACCGCCACCGGCCGGTCGAGCCGCAGGATCGCGGCCACGGCACCGTCGGGCAGGTCCACGGCGTCGCGACCGCTCCGCCCGATGACGGCGTCGGCCGCATCCGTGCCCGAATGCAACCGGAACCTCGTTCGATCGGCCACGGGGCGGGCCAGCCACGCGAGCATTCGCTCGGACGATCGGATCGCCGGGTCGTCGGTCAGGACGACCCCTCGGCGAAGCCCGGCCACCCCGGCTCCGGCAACGTTCAGGGCCGTTCGGCCTCCGTCCGGCACGACATCGACCGCCCGGCCGTGGACCTGGATCTCGCGAACGCGCACGGGTTCGCCGGCCGGCTCGACGCGGAGTGTCGTCCCCGCACGAAGCGGGCCGCCGCGAAGCGTCCCGGTCACCACGACTCCGCGACCCTTGACCGCGAACACGCGGTCGACCGCGAGTCGCGGCGCGCCCGTCGCGCGCCCCGACCGATCGGCAAGGAACGCGTCGCGAAGGGCCTCGAGCGCGCTCCGGGCGGTCTCCAGCCCCGTTCCGGTCCGCGACGAGACCGGCACCACCGGAACCCCCTCCAGGCTCGTGCCGGCCAGCCGCGCCGAGACGGCTCCAACGACCTCCCCCACCCGCGACCTGGGCACGAGGTCGGTCTTCGTGATCGCGACCAGCCCGTGCCTTTTCGCGAGGGCGTCGAGCAGGTCGAGGTGTTCGTGGGTCTGCGGCCGGAGCCCATCATCGGCCGCCACGACGAGCATCACCGCATCGATCTCGCCGGCGCCGACGAGCATGTTGCCGACCAGCCGGTCGTGCCCGGGCACGTCGACGAAGTCGATCACGGAGCCGTCGGGCAGGGCCAGGTGGGCATAGCCCACGTCGATCGTCATGCCTCGCCGCCGCTCCTCGGGCAGCCGATCGGCATCGATCCCGGTCAACGCCCGCAGGAGGGTCGTCTTGCCGTGGTCGATGTGGCCAGCCGTCCCGACGACGATCGTCATCGCGCGCCCGCCACCTCGGCGATCCGCCGGGCGACGACCTCATCGTCCCGGGGATCGACCGTCCGGAGGTCGAACACGAGGTCGTCCTCGACGATCCGGGCGAGGATCGGATGGGGCGTTTCGGTTCGAAGCCGCGCCGCGGCCCGGGCCGGAGCGGCGGTCGGGACCACCACGCCCCACGAGGGCAGGGTCTGGCCGGGCAATGATCCGCCGCCGACGGCCGATTCGAGCGCCACCGAACGGACGCGCGCCCGGTCGCCGATCGCCGCGCCGGCCCGGACCACGATCGCGTCGGCCCGCTCCCGGATCTCGTCCTGCGGCAGCACGATCATTCGCCAGACCGGGATCGATTCGAGCGCGATGCCGGCCCGGTACAGGCCGAGGGTGGCTGCGACACCGGCGAGGATCGCCTTGTCGGGGCGCATCGCGCGGGCCAGCGGGTCCTTCCGCAGGCGCGCGATCAGGTCCGCGCGCCCGACGAGGAGACCGGCCTGGGGCCCACCCACGAGCTTGTCGCCGCTGAAGGCGACGAGGTCCGACCCGGCCGCAAGCCGCTCGTGGGGCATCGGCTCGTGGGCCAGCCCGAAGCGCGCGGTGTCGAGCAGCGCGCCGCTGCCAAGGTCATCGACGACGACGGCCCCGTGCCGATGGGCCAGGGCGGCAAGCTCGGCCGGGTCGGGCGCCTCTGTGAAGCCGGTCTGGACGAAGTTCGACGGATGGACGCGCAGGACCACGCGCGCGCCCTCGGCGAGCGGTCCCTCGAAGTCCGCGGCTCGCGTCCGGTTCGTCGTCCCGACCTCGACGAGGCGCGCCCCGGCTCGCCGGACGATCTCCGGGATCCGCACGCCGCCGCCGATCTCGACGAGCTCGCCGCGCGAAACCACGACCCGGCCGCCGCGTCCGGCGAGCCCGACGGCGAGGGCGACCGCGGACGCATTGTTGTTGACGATCAGCGCGTCGGCGGCGCCGGTCAGAGCGACCAGGTGGTCCTCGGCCGCGCGGTAGCGCGGGCCGCGGCGACCCGTCTGCGGGTCGAGCTCGAGATAGCCGTAATCCGCCGCGGCCGCGGCCGCGGCCGCGATGGCCGCTTCTGGCCAGGGTGCCCGTCCGAGGTTCGTATGAAGGATTACGCCCGTGGCGTTGATGACGGCGGCCGGGGCGATGGTCAGCGGATCGAGCAGGTCGTCGAGACGCTCGATCGCTGCCGCCGCAAGGGTCTCGGCGGTCCGCGCCGGCAGACCCTCGGCCAGTCGCCGGCGCTCGTCGTCGACGACCTCGCGGGCCAGTGCCCGGATGGCATCGATTCGATCCTCGTGGGTCGACGTCCCGCGGCCCGCCAGCAGCTCGATCACACGACCGACGCTCGGCGGCCGGGGTCGCTCGATGCACTTGCGGGCCATCGGTCCTCCTTGGCGGGAGCGCATGGGAGTCGAACCCACCGCGCGACGCCGAACGCCGCGCCACTGGTTTTGAAGACCAGGGAAGCCACCGGGCCCCAACCGCTCCCGACACGATGGTAGCGGCCGCGCCGCGGACGTCGAGTGAGCCCGACCGGGTTCGGCTCTATCATCGGCCGGTGACCGCGGTCGAACCCGCTCCACCGATCCGCCTGACGGACCTCACCGACTGTGGCGGCTGTGCCGCCAAGCTCGGGGCCGATGTGCTCGCCGATGCGCTGGCCGGCTTGGGGGCGGAACCGGCGCCGCGGGAGCTGATCGCCGGTCTCGCCCCGCCCGACGACGCGGCCGTGTACCGGGTGAGCGAGGACCTCGCGATCATCGGCACGCTCGACTTCTTTCCGCCGCTCGTCGACGACGCCCGGACGTTCGGTGCCATCGCCGCGGCCAATGCCCTGTCCGACGTGTTCGCGATGGGCGGCCGCGTCCTGTTCGCGCTGTCGATCGCGGCGTTCCCCGAGGACCTGCCACGGGACACGCTCGTGGCGATCCTCGATGGAGCTGCGACCAAGGTCCGCGAGGCCGGCGGGACGCTCGCCGGTGGGCATACGATCCGCGATCCCGAGCCGAAGTATGGCCTGGCGGTGGTTGGCGCCGGGCACCCGGATCGGCTGCTGCGCAAGGGCGGCGCGCAGGCCGGCGACGGGTTGCTGCTGACGAAGCGCCTCGGTACAGGGCTGCTCGTCTCCGGGTCGCGTCAGGGACGAACGGATCCCGCTGACCTGGCCGCGGCGATCGACCAGATGGTCGGGCTCAACCGGGTTGCGTCCGAGGTGCTCGTGGAAGCCGGGACCGGGGTGGCCACGGACGTCACCGGGTTCGGGTTGCTCGGTCACGGGCTCGAGATGGCTCGCGCGTCCGGCGAGGTCCGGCTCGTCTTCGAGGCCGCGCGATTGCCCGCGCTGGCCGGGACGCTCGAGCTGGCGCGGGCCGGCATCGAGACCGGCGGCGCCGCCCACAACCGCCGGTTCGTGGCGGGATCGCTGGTCGTTGCGGAGCACGTTGCCCCGGAGCTCGTAGCGCTGGCCCACGATCCGCAAACCTCGGGCGGTCTGCTCGCAGCCGTTGCGGGGGACCAGGTCGGCGCGATTGAGGCCGCGCTTAACGCCCGCGGCGTCGATCACTGGTGGATCGGCCGCGTCGAGGCGGGCGAAGGCGCCGTCGCGCTCGTCTAGACCAAACGAGGGCCATCGTCGCGAGCCGCATCGGGCCCGCCCATGAGTCGCTCAGGGCCAAGTGCCACAACGTGCCGGCCATTGGAGTTGATGGTCGGTCGCGGAAGTGCCACCACCTCCCGGTCACCTGAACCAGCGCTCCGGCGGGGAGAATTCGAGCTGGGCGATGAGCGG
>Ga0299913_10005943_pt1 | contig 10509 bp, 9 predicted proteins | sample RVTome_9_FD_201360 | JGI IMG/M metagenome (GOLD analysis project Ga0299913, IMG submission 201360) | Soil microbial communities from uranium-contaminated site in the Upper Colorado River Basin, Wyoming, United States - RVT155D38 (version 2) ... | reverse complement strand
CCAGTGGCTGCGGTCGCAGCTCTACACGAAGACCGGGCACAAGCAGGTGCCGCCGCTCGTCCTCAACTCGGCAGCCGACACGCAGCAGGCGTTCCTGCGCGGCTACTACGACGGTGACGGCCTCAAACGCGGCAAGGGAATGAGCATCAAGACGAACAGCCCGGTGCTCGCGCAGGGCGTGTGCTGGCTCTACCACCAAGACGACCAGCCCGCGTCCGTGTACGTCGAGCGGCGCGCCTACTACCAGCTCAATCTAGCCTCGCCTGTTCGCGTGGGAGCGCAGGGGCAGCATCTGCGCAAGAACCCGGCTGAGGTGCGCCGTGTCGTCGAGCTCGAGCCCGATCCGGTGCTCGACGAGTGGGTCTTCGACCTGGAGACGGAGAGCGGCGTCTTCGCCGCCGGCGTCGGCCGGCTCGTCGTCCACAACTCGCCACGCCGCGGGCTCGAGTTCGTCACGCGGAAGGTCACCAACGCGGCGGCCGCGATCAAGCTCGGCCTCCAGGACAAGCTGCTGCTCGGCAACCTCGACGCGGAGCGTGACTGGGGCTATGCGAAGGACTACGTCGAGGCGATGTGGCTGATGCTCCAGCAGGACGAGCCCGAGGACTTCGTGATCGCCACGAACAAGACGCATAGCGTGCGCGAGCTCGTGGATCGCGCCTTCGCCCGGGTGGATGTCGACCCGACCGACTACGTCGGCACCGATCCCGAGCACTACCGCCCAGCGGAGGTGGATGAGCTGCGCGGCGACTACTCGAAGGCGAGGGAGAAGCTCGGCTGGGAGCCGCGGACCAGCTTCGAGGAGCTGATCGACCTGATGGTCGACGCGGACCTCGAGCGGCTCCAGACCCTGGGGCCGGTCGGGCGCTTCGAGAGCTGACCGAGATGCCGGGGCGAACACTCGTAACCGGTGCCCGCGGCTTCGCGGGATGCCATCTCGTCCGCCATCTGCGCGAGCGGGGCGAGGACGTCGTCGGTCCTTCGAGCGCCGAGGTCGACCTGCGCGACGCCGACAGGACGCGCGAACTCGTCCGCGAGGTGCGCCCGGCACGAGTCTTCCATCTCGCGGCGCTCGCGAGCGTCGGCCGGTCCTGGGAGGAGCCTGGGCGGACACTCGCCGACAACCAGGCGATGACCCTCGCGCTGCTCGAGGCCGTGCGGCACGAGGCGCCCGGCGCGCGTGTCCTGATCGCGGGCACCGGCGACGCATACGGAGCGCCGGACGCGCTGCCGGTGACGGAGGACGCACCGCTTGCGCCCGAAAACCCGTACGCGCTGTCGAAGGCCAGCTGCGACCTGCTCGGACGGCTGTATGCGCGCGCATGGGGACTGAGCGTGGTGCGCACGCGCGCGTTCAACCACGCCGGCCCCGGCCAAGCGGACGACTACGTCGTCGGCACGCTCACCCGGCAGGTCGCCGCCGCCGAAGTCGCGGGCGAGGCCTCCGTGGTGGTCCACACCGGGAACCCCGACAGCGCGCGCGACTTCACCGACGTGCGTGACGTCGTGCGTGCGTACGACGCGGCGATCGAACTCGCGAGCGGCGCGTACAACATCGCATCCGAGCGAGGCGTGACCGTGAAGGAACTGATCGAGGCGATCCGCGAGCAGACGCGTCTCGAGATCCGGCACGAGGTCGACCCCGACCGGGTGCGCCGGCACGACGTGCCTGAGATCCGCGGTTCGGCCGCGCGCCTCCGGGAGGCGACTGGGTGGCGACCGCAGATCGCGCTCGAGCAAACGCTCGCGGACGCGATCTCGTGGTGGCGCGACGAGCTGGCGCAAGGCGCATGACGTGTCCCGCGTGCGGCGGCGAGACCGCGCCCTGGCTCGCCGCCCCAGGGAGTGAGCCCGCCGACCGGGCGAGCTACGAACTGGTGCGCTGCCGCGTCTGCGGGACCGGGGCCTCCCTGGGCCCCCCTCCGGACCCCTCGGCGTACTCACGCGGGATGTACGGTGCCGGCGAGCCGCGCCTGCCGCGCCTGGTCGCGGTGCTCCAGCGCGCTGCGCTGTGGCTTCCGCTCCGGGCGTTCCGCCGCTGCGGCGTGCGGGTGCCTGCACGCGTGCTCGACGTGGGCGCGGGCCGTGGACGGCTCGTCGAGGCGCTTGCGGCGCGCGGCTACGCCGCCGAGGGCATCGACCCCACTCCGCGCGGCGACAACGTGCGGCGCGCCGGCGTCCTCGAGCACTCGGCCAGTGAGCTGGACGCCGCGGTCATGTGGCACGTGCTCGAGCACATGCCCGACCCCGGGGCGGCCCTCACGCGCGCCGTGACCTGGCTACGGCCAGGAGGAGTCCTCCTCGTGGGCGCGCCGAACCTCGACTCGCTGCAGGCGCGCATCGCCGGACCGGGCTGGTTCCACCTCGACCTGCCGCGGCACCGCACGCATTTCACCCCGGCCGGCCTCCGCGCATGCATGCGTCGCGCCGGGATCGAGCCGCGCCGGGCGTGGCACGTCGTGCCCGAGCAGAACTTCCACGGCATGTGGTTCGCGCTGCTGACGCGGCTTGGGATGACCCCCGGCTTCCCATTCCATGCGCTCAAGCGCAACGTGCGGATCGGCCCCCGCGACGTCGCGCTCGTCGTCCTCGCCGGCCCGCTTCTGCTGCCGGTCGCGATCGTGCTCGAGCTCGCCGCCTGCGCGGCACGACGGGGTGGCACGATCGTGATCGCGGGAACTGCGTGACGGGCACGTCGATCCACTTCGTGATCGGCGCCTATCCGCCCAGCATCGGCGGCGCCCAGGTGCACACGCAGGCGCTCGCCCAGGAGCTGGCGAGGCGAGGCGCCCGGGTGCGCGTGTCCTGCCATTGGCGCGAGACGCGCACGGACTGGGTCGTCGGCACGACCACGCGGCTTCCCGCCGGCCGGCGACGCGAGGCGGACGATGGCGTGGCGGTGGACCTCGTCGGCCTGCGCGGCGGCCGCCGGCTCGCGGACGGTGTGCTCGCGCCGCTCTACTACCCGATGCGCGGTCCGGTCGCGAGCCGGTTCGCGTCGCGGCTCGACTTCGACGACGGGAGCGAGGACGTCTGCCACCTGGTCCGGATGGGCCGCGAGCACCTCGCGCTGCGGGCACTGCGCGGCGCGCGCGCCGCCGGCCGGCCGGTCGTCCTGACGCCGAATCACCACGAGCGGTGGTCCAGCCGGCCGGACCCTGTCTGGCGGCGCATCTACCGCGATGCCGATCTGCTCGTCGCCATGACCGCCGCCGAGGTCGACCTGCTGGCGGGTGTCGGGGCCGACCCGGAGCGAATCGTCGTGACGGGCGTGGGACCGGTGCTGAGCGAGACAGTCGACGAGCGGGCGATGCGCGCCGAGCTTCGGCTTCCGGACGGCGAATTGGTCACGTTCCTGGGCCAGCAGTATCCGTACAAGGGCGTCGACATCGCGGTCGCCGGGTTCGAGCGCGTCGCGCGAGGCCGGCGCGACGCCGCGCTCGTGATCGCCGGGCCGCCAGCCGCGCGCACGGAGCGGCTCGTCTCGCGCTCCGCGGCGCGCGACCGCATCCACGTCGTCGGCGCGCTCGGCCTCGAGCAGAAGACCGCGCTCCTCGGCGCGAGCCGAGCGCTCGTCCTCCCGTCCGCGCAGGAGGCGTTCGGCGGAGTCGTGGTCGAGGCGGTCGCGATGGGGTGCCCGTACGTCGTGTCCGATGTGCCGCAGCTGCGCGAGGTGCACGAGGCGGTCAGGTTCGGCGCAGTCGCCCAGCGCGATCCGGACGCGTTCGCCGCCGCCCTCGAAGGGCTGCTGGAGACGCCGCCGCCGGATCGCAACGCGGCGCGCGAGCGTGTGCTCGCGCGCTACTCGTGGGGCGCGCTCGCCGACCGCTATCTCGAGGCGTACGCACGATTCGTGCCCGAGATGCAGGGCTAACCTGCCCCCGTGCCGGCCGCCGCCTCGATCGTCGTCCCTACGCGCGACCGCGCGGGCTACCTGCGCGTCTGCCTCGACTCGATCCTGGCGCAGGAGGTCGACACGCCGTTCGAGGTCATCGTCGTGGACGACGGGTCGACCGACGAGACCCCCACGGTCGCCGAGCGGGCCGGGGCGAAGCTGATCCGCCAGCCCGCACGCGGCCCCAACGCGGCCCGCAACGCCGGCGTGCGCGAGGCAGAGGGCAGCCTCGTCGTGCTCGTGGATGACGACGTCGAGGCGCCGCCCGGCTGGCTCGCCGCCTACCTCGACGGGGCGGATCGACACCCGGACGCCGACGCGTTCGGTGGACCGGTCCGGGCGCGGTTCGAGGGTCGCGCACCGCGGTCTTGCGGCCGCGAGCCCGCGCCGATCACGACGCTCGACCTGGGTCCCGAGGACCGCGAGGCCGAGTTCGTCTGGGGCGTGAACATGGCGGTCCGCCGGCGCGCCTTCGAGCGGCTGGGCCTGTTCGACGAGGACCTGCTCCAGTACGGCGAGGAGGAGGAGTGGCTGACCCGCCTGCGCGCCGCCGGTGGCCGCGTCGTCTACCTGGCGGATGCGCGACTCGACCATCGCCGCGAGGCCGGCGACGGCCGGTTGGGGATTCTGATGCGCGGCGCGTACGTGCGGGGACAGCGTCTGCGCCGGCACGACGTGCGCAGGGGCGCGCCCCCGACATTCGGTCGCGAGCTGCGGGTGCTCGCCGGCTGCGGCTGGCACACCGCGCGCTACCGGTGTCCGCAGGGGCTTGTGATGGGCGCCCACTCGCTCGGCCGGGTGCTGGCGGCGGTGCGGGCGCGGTGAGCGATCCGCGCCCGGCGTGCCTCGTCACGAATGTGGTCTCGCACTACCGCGCGGAGCCGTTTGCCCTGCTGTGCGAGGCCGAGGACGTCGAGGTGATCGCCTGGGCCCACCGCGGGCCGGCGCCGCCGGGGGTGCGCCTCCGCGTGCCCACGCAGCGGGGCGCAGCGCGCCTCGCCGCCTCCGGTCGATACCGCGCCGTCATCTGCGGGATTAGCGGCCGCCTCGCGCTGCCGGCCAGCTACCTCGCCGCGCGGCGGGCGCGCGTGCCGTTCGTCCTGTGGGCGACGATATGGGCGCATCCCCGTACCCCCGCGCATGCCTTCTCGCTGCTGCCGACGCGTTACCTGTACCGGCACGCCGACGCCGTTGCGACGTACGGGCCCCACGTGAGCGCGTACGTGGCCGCACGTCGCGGCCGTGACGACGACGTCTTCGTGGCCACGCAGGCCGCGTCGCCTCTCCACTTCGCGCCGGCGGAACCGGCCGCTCGCTCCGACGTGCGGCCGCAGTTCCTGTTCGTGGGCCGCTTGGAGCACGAGAAGGGAGTGGACGTGCTCCTCGAGGCCTGGCGGCAGTCAGCGCTCCATGGCGAGGCCGAGCTCGTGTGCGTGGGAGACGGGCCGCTGCGCTCGCGGATCGAGAGCGCCGGCGTCACGGTCCTCGGCCGGGTCGAGCAACCCGATCTTCCCGCGCTGTATGCCGCGGCGGACGCACTGGTGCTCCCCTCGATCGCAACGGCCACCTTTCGCGAGCCATGGGGCCTCGTGGCCAACGAGGCGATGCACCAGGGCACGCCGGTCGTGGCTAGCGACGCCGTCGGCGCGGTGGCGGGCGGGTTGGTGCGAGACGGCCGCAACGGGCTTGTCTTTCCGGCTGGCGACGCGGACGCGCTCGCGGTGCGGCTCGAGACACTCGCGCGAAACCCCGAGCTCCGGCGCGCGCTCGGCACGGCCGCGGCGAACGACATCGCGCCGTACACGCCGCGGGCGTGGGTCCGGGGGATGCAGCAGGCGCTCGCCGCCGTCGGCGCCAGCCGGTCGGGCTGACCTTGCCCGCCGTCGCAGCTCAATGCGCAAGCGAGCTCAAGTAGGTGCGAAAGCGGCCGGTGTCCGGAAGAGTGCGGGATTGAGCACCGTATCGGTGCCCAATGCCGCGCGCTTCCCGGGGGTGCCGCCCGCCTGGGCGCTCGGCTCTCGTTCGTCCTTACCCAGCCTCAGCCCGAATTCGCACAGCAAGAGCGACCAGGCCTGATCAGGCGAGCCCGAGGGCGGGGATCACGCGCTCGGCCACGAGCGCCTGCACCGCCGCCGGGCGGTAGGGGGCGAGCTCCTCGGCGGCCGCGCGGCGGTAGTCCTCGAGCTCCGAGTCCGCGAGCGCGAGTCCCGCGGCCAGCGCGCCGGCGAGGTCCTCACGGACGAGACCCGGTGCGAGCCGGCGCGCTAGGGGCAGCGCCTCGTACGGCCCGGCCGACGGCACAGTGACGAGGGCGGCGCCGGCCGAGAGCGCCTCGAGTTGCGCGATCCCGTAGTCCTCCCGCCGCGATGCGTTGACGAAGAGGCGCGCGCGCTGCACGGTCTCGAGCCACGCATCGCGCGCGACCGGACCGATCCACTCGACTCCCGCGGGCTCTTCGACGCCCCTGCGTCCGAGCCACCGCAGCGCGCGTTCACGCTCGATGCCGCCGATGACGAGCCGCGCTCCGGCGCCCGCCTGAGCCCAGGCGAGGCACAGCGAGTCGAGGCCGCGCTTCTTGGGATCGCCCGCATACGCGAGCGCGTCGACGTCTCGCGTGCCGGCCTGAGACGAGTGCTCGATCGGCACGGGCAAGATCACCCGCGGCGCGCCGCCGGGCGCGGCCTGTCCCGCCGCCTCGCTCCATGGCAAGAGACAGCGCGCGCCGGCGAGGGCACGGCGTTCGGCCCGCCGCTGCCACACACCCGCGAAGCCCAGCCGGTTGAGCGCCGCCGGCGAGTCGAACCGGACGGCATACGGGCCGGAATCTCGCTGTAGCAGCGCCGCGGTGACCGTCGAGAAGACGACAACTCGCGCGCGGGGTCGCGGCGCCCGCCTGGCGGCCAGCGACTCGACAAGGTCGGTGATCGCCGCATTGCGACGCAGCGCACCGGCGGCGCCGATCCGCACGGGCGCGACCTCGCAGCCGACTCCCGCGTGTCGCAGCTGCTCGGCGAATGCTGCATCTGCGCGCCGCAGGCCGGGCGTCGTGCCGAGCGAGACGAGCGCGACATCCGTGAAGTCGGGCACCAGGCGGAAGTTAACCTCCAGCCAGGTGTCAGCGGACGACTTCCTCTCCGGCGAGTCCGGTCACGTCGCCGGCATCCGCGGCATTAGCAAGAACACGCTGCACGACCGCCTGCTCGACGTGAGGCTGGCGCTCGGCTCCGCCGGACGTGCCGCCCGAAGGGCATCCAGCCCGCCGCGCCGCGTGCTCGTCGCCGGCATCTACGGAGGCGACGCCGCGCAGATGGTGCGCGCGACCGCGGAGCTTCAGCGCAGCACGCACGAAGTGGAGCTCGCACTCGGCGCGCGCGACGCGCCCGCGCATGAGCTTGCCGCCCTGACCGTGGCCGACCATCTGGCGGGCGGCAAGTTCGAGAACCTGAACGCGGTGCTCGCGGACCGCGTCGCCCGCCGGCACGACTGGCTCCTGGTCGTCGACGACGACGTGATCCTTCCGCGCCGGTTCCTCGACCGCTTCATCGCGGTCTGCGAGGCGCTGGACTTCGCGCTGGCTCAGCCCGCACAGACCCGGCGCAGCCACGCCGCGTGGCGCGTCACGCGGCGCCGGGGCGGCCTCGTCGCGCGCGAGACGCGCTACGTCGAGATCGGGCCCGTCACCGCTTTTCGTGCGGACGCCGTCGCAGAGCTCGTCCCGTTTCCCGCGCTGCGCTACGGCTGGGGGCTGGACGTCCACTGGGCGGCGCTGGCGCGGGCTCGCGGCTGGCGCCTCGGGATAGTGGACGCGCTGCCGGTACGCCACGATTCCTCGCCCGTCGCAGCGGGCTACTCGCGCGAGGCAGCGATAGCGGAGGCGCGCGAGTTCCTCCGCGAGCGCCCATACGTGCCCGCCCACGAGGCACAGCGGACCGTGGCGGCGCACGAGCGCCTGCCGCGATGAACGTCTGCGTCGTGGCCGAGTACTACCCGCGCCGGCGCGACCCGGCCACCGGGGTCTGGGCGCACGAGCAGGCGCTGGCCGCGCGCGACGCGGGCGCGGACGTGCGTGTCCTCGCGCTCGAGCGGCCGATCCCGCCAATGCGTGCGGTGCGAAGCCCGGCGGCGCTGGTTACGTCGCTGCGCGGTATCGCCACGCAGCCGCGGCGTGAGGAGCGCGACGGGATCCCCGTGGAATACGTTCGCTTCCTCGCACCGCCGCGCGAGCGCTCTTACGCGGCCTGGGGCGGGTGGGCGCGGCGCGCGCTCGAGCGTGCGCTCGCGCGGCTCGAGCGGAACTGGCCGATCGACCTCGTCCACGCCCACTACGCGGTGCCCGCGGGCGCGGCGGTTAGGGGGTGGGTGGACGCGCACGAGAAGCCGTTCGTGGTCTCCGTCCACGGCAGCGACGTGTACGCGCGACTGCTCGCGACCTCGAAGGGGCGCGGCCAGGTCGCCACCGTCCTGGGCGCGGCCGACGTCGTGCTGTGCAACAGCCGCGAGACGCGCCGGCGCGCTGCCGAGGTCGCCGGCTCGGAAGCGCACGTCCGCGTGGTCCACCTGGGCGCGCGCACGCCCTCGGAGCTGCCGCGGAAGCATGCGCGGCCGACCATCGCGACGCTGGCGGCGGACGCGGTGCCGCGCAAGCGGCACGAGGACGTGCTGCGCGCGCTCGGCGACGAGCGGCTGCGCGGTGCAAGCTGGGTGGTGATCGGTGACGGACCCGAGCGTCCGCGGCTCGAGCGGCTCGCGCGGGAACTCGACCTCGACGACCGAATCCGGTGGACGGGGAGGCTCGACCACGACGGTGCCCTGCGCGAGCTCGCCCGCTGTCACGTGATGGCCCTGCCGAGCGTCGACGAGGCCTTCGGCGTCGCGTATGTCGAGGCCCTCGCGTGCGGAGTGCCCGTGGTGGCAACGAGCGGAGAGGGCGGCCCGGAGGAGATCGCCGAGCTCGTCGACGGGGTGTCGCTCGTGCCGGCGCGCGATCCAGGGGCGCTGGCCGAGACGTTGAGCGGCCTGCTCTCGGATCCGGTCGAGCTCGAGCGGTCGGCGGCCGCTGCGCGAACGGGCGCCGCGACCCATTTCAGCTGGAAGCGCGCTGGCACGGAGACCGTCCGCGCGTACGAAGATGTCCTGCAAATGAGCGGAAAGGGGGCTGGCGGGCCAGCTCCGCGGCGTGCCTCTTGCTAACTTGCCGCGCTTGCGGTGTCGCCGGTGGTTCGCGCGCCGCGAAGGCGCGGGAAGCGCTACCTATTTCCTGCGGAACTGTTCCCGAACTGGACAATGCGCTTTTCAATGCCCACACGACTGATCACGCTGCCAGTGGTGCTCCTCGTGGCGCTCGCCATGCCGGGCGCCGCAGCGGCGAGCGGCGACGACGTGACCCGCGACTGCGCTCAGGACGGCGATCTCGACAAGGAGTACTCCGACGAGGAGCTCCAGGACGCGTCAGAGAACATGCCGAGCGACATCGACGCCTACTCGGACTGCCGCGATGTCATCCGCCAGGCGCAGGCCGGCGGTCGCGGAAGCTCGGGCTCGGCGGGCGATGCGGGCGGCGGCGTGGGTGGCTCGGCCGGCGGGGGCGGCAATGGAAGCGCGCCCGGCGAAGCCGGGTCGGGCGGCACGGGCCCGACCGCCAGTGACGCCGAGGAGCTCAGCCGCCGGCAGCAGGAGGCGCAGGACGGCACGGCGCCGGCCGACAGTGCCACGCTCGCTGCTGGAGCGGATGCGGGAAACGACTCCGGGCTCCCCACCGCGGCGCTCGTCGCGATCGCTCTCCTCGGACTCGCGGCAGTCGGCGGCGGGGGGTACCTGCTCCGCGATTACCTTCCGCCCGGTCTGAGCTCCCGGCTTCCGGGCGCGAGCCGATAATCCGCCCGGGAGCGCTCGCGAGCCTCGGGCTCGCGGCAGCGCTCGCGGCGGTCGCCTTCGGGGCCAAAGGTGGGACAGAGCTCGGGCGAGCCACGACCACGGAGATCTGCCTGGCCATCGGCGGCGGCATCGCCTGCGCGATCGGGGTCCTGTTCACGCCCAGGGGCGGCCCGCGCGGCGCAATCACGGTCGGGTTCTTCGTCCTTCTCACGCTTCTGAGCGCGCTGTCGATCGAGTGGTCGGTCGCACCGGGCGACAGCTGGATCGAGACGAACCGGACGCTCGCCTACCTGGGGGTTTTCGCCGGCGCGGTCGCGCTCGGAAACCTCGGTCCCGCCGCCGGGGAGCTCGTGCTTCGCGCGATCCTGATCGCGGCAACCGCCATCGTCGGCTACGCGCTGATCGCGCGCGTGTGGCCGGCCGACCTGGCCGAACTCGAGATCTATGCGCGCATCGGGCAGCCGTTCGGGTACTGGAACGCCGTCGGCGTGACCGCCGGGCTCGCGTTCCCGCTCACGCTCTGGCTCGGCGCGCGACGGCACGGGTCCGCAGCGGTCAGCGCGCTCGCGTATCCCGTCGCCGGGCTGCTCACGGTCGCGCTGTTCCTGACGTATTCGCGCAGCGGGCTGCTGGGCGCGGCCGCCGCCATCGCGCTGTGGCTCGTGTTCGTCCCCTTGCGGTTGAGGAGCATGGCGGTACTGCTGGCGGCAGCCCTCGCTGCGACCCCGCTTCTCCTGTGG
>Ga0299913_10005942_pt1 | contig 10510 bp, 9 predicted proteins | sample RVTome_9_FD_201360 | JGI IMG/M metagenome (GOLD analysis project Ga0299913, IMG submission 201360) | Soil microbial communities from uranium-contaminated site in the Upper Colorado River Basin, Wyoming, United States - RVT155D38 (version 2) ... | reverse complement strand
CACCCGGGACCAGCTCGCGGCGTGGATCGACGACAGGGTCCGCGAGTCCGGGACCGAAGGCGCCGTCTTCGGCCTGTCCGGCGGCGTGGACTCCGCGGTCGTGTGCGGGCTGTGCGCGCGCGCGCTCGGGCCCGGGCGCTGCCTCGGCCTCATCCTGCCGATCGAGTCGGCCGGCGACGACGCCCGGCTGGCCCGCGAGGCGGCCGCCACGTTCGGCGTCCAGGCGGTCGAGGTCGCGCTCGGCGACGCGTTCGAGCGGTTGCTCGGGGCGCTGGAGGCGGCGGCGCGCGAAGCCGGCCGCGGGGCCCACCAGGTCGCCGGCGACCCCCGCGGCGAGGACCCCCGGCTCGCGCGCATGAACCTCAAGCCGCGCCTGCGCATGGCGAGCCTCTACTACTTCGCCAACTCGCTGAACCGCCTCGTCGTCGGGACCGGCAACGCGGCGGAGCTCGCCGTCGGGTACTTCACGAAGCACGGGGACGGCGGCGCCGACATCTTCCCACTGGGCGACCTGGTGAAGGGCGAGGTCCTGGACCTGGCGCGCACCCTCGGCGTGCCGGCGGAGATCGTGGACCGGCCGCCCTCGGCGGGCCTCGCCCCCGGTCAGACCGACGAGGCGGAGCTCGGCATGGCCTACGCGGAGCTGGACGCCTTCCTGCTCGAAGGCACCACGGGCGACGACGCGCTGGACGACCGCATCCGCGCGCTCGGGCGCGCGAGCCGGCACAAGGTCGAGCCGGCGCCGGTCGCGCGGCTGGACTGAGCCCGTTACGGATGCGCGATCTGGGCGCGCCGGCCGCCGTGAGGTCCGTCACCGAGACGCTCGAGGCCGAGGGCTTCTCCACCTGGGCGGTGGGCGGCGCGGTTCGCGACGCACTGCTGGGCGACGACGGGTCGGACTGGGACCTGGCCACCGCCGCCCGCCCGGCCGACGTGCGCCGCATCTTCCGGCGCACCGTCCCGCTGGGGATCGATCACGGCACCGTCGGCGTCCTGACGCGCGACGGCGCGATGCTGGAGGTCACGACGTTCCGGCTGGACGTGGAGACGACGGGCCGCCACGCCGTCGTCCGCTTCGCGGACCGCATCGAGGACGACCTGGCGCGCCGCGATTTCACCGTCAACGCGATCGCGTGGCACCCCGTGCGGCACGAGATCCTCGACCCCTTCGGCGGGCGCGAGGATCTGGCCGCCCGCGTCCTCCGCACGGTGGGCGAGCCCGCCGAGCGCTTCGCCGAGGACTACCTGCGGATCCTGCGCGCCCTCCGCTTCGCGGGCGCCTTCGACCTGGCCGTCGCGCCGCCCACGTGGGAGGCGCTCGTCGCGGCCCGGTCCTCCGTCGAGCGGCTGTCGGCCGAGCGCGTCCGCGAGGAGCTGACCAAGGTGCTGGGGCACGCGCGTCCATCCGCGGCGCTGTCCCTCTACGCCGCTGCCCGCGTCCTGGAGCAGGTCGCGCCGGAGCTGTCCGCGGTCGTCGCGCTGGAACAGGAGCTCGCGCCCGCGGAGCTGCCCTGGACCGAGGCGCTGCTCGCCGTCGACCACCTGCCTCCCACACGGCCGCTCCTGCGCCTGGCCGCGCTGCTCTCCCCGGTCGGTCGTCCCGAGGCGCGGGCGAAGGACCTGCGCGGGGGCTGGCGGTTCACCGGGCACGAGGCCGCCGCCGCCCGGATCGGACGCGCCATCCTGGGCCGGCTGCGCCATTCCAACGCGGAGATCGAGCGCGTCGGCGAGCTGCTGGCGCTGCAGGAGGACCTCTTCCCGCCCGACTCGGACGGCGCGCGCGTGCGCCGGTGGCTGCACCGCGTCGGTCCCCAGCGCGTGTCGGACCTATTCCGCCTGCGCGTCGCGCGGCTGCGCGCCGCCGCCGCGCGGCCGGACGGCGCGCCGCCCGCGGACGATCTCGTGACGCGCTGGCGCATGGCGCGGATGACGCTGCGCGAGCGGCCGCCCCTCTCCCTCGGCGAGCTGGCGCTGGACGGCGGCGACCTGATCGCCATGGGGATGGCGCCGGGCCCCGACTTCGGCCGCATCCTCGAGGAGTTGCTCGCGGTCGTGATCGAGGACCCCTCGGCGAACGACGCGGAGAAGCTGCGGGCGCTCGTGCGGGAGCGCCTCCCGTGAAGCCGGCGACGGCCCGTCCGGGGGCGCGCGCCGCGAGCGCGCTCGCTCGCGCCGGCGAGAGCGTCGCGTGAGCGTGTTCCTGCTGGTCGCGATCGTCGCCGCGGCGAACGTCGCCGGGGCGCTGCTCGTCACCGCGGGAGCCGCGGGCCGGCGGTCGCTCCTGGGGTTCCTGGTGGGGTTCGGCGCGGGCTTCATGCTGGCCGTGGCGCTGCTCGAGATGCTGCCCCCCGCGCTCGACGTCGCGTACGGCATGACGGCGGTCCTGGTGGGCTACCTGGGGGTGCACCTGGCGCAGCACACCGTCGTCCCGCACTTCCACTTCGGCGAGGAAACCCACGCCGATGCCATGGTGTCGCCGGGCGTCGGGCTGATGGCGGTGGCCGGGATGGTGCCGCACGCGTTCTTCGACGGCGTCGCGATCGCCAGCGGGAACGCCCTCTCGGCCGACCTCGGCCTGCTGATCGCCGGCGCCGTGCTCCTGCACAAGGTCCCGGCGGGCAGCGCGCTGGCGAGCATCATGCTCGCCAGCGGCAACTCGCGCCGCCGCACCCTCGCCGCGGTCTCGGGGGTCGCGGCGGCGACCGTCCTGGGCGCCGTGGTGACGCCCGCGAGCGACGTGCTGGAGCGCTACGGGCTGGCCCTCGCGGCCGGCGTCACCCTCTACGTCGCCGCGTCCAACCTCATACCCGAAGCCCAGCGGCAGAAGGGCTGGCTGCTGCCCGGTGGCGTGTTCGCGGGCGCGGCCGCGTTCTACCTGACCCGGCTGATCCTGCCCGGGGGATGATGGGCCCCGACGCGCGACGCTGGACCGCTCGGCGACATCGACCTGACGACGCGCCCGCGGCGCGAAGGGCGGAGGGACACCCGCGCGGCAGGCGGGTAGGATGAGCGCGTGAGCGACCTCGATCTGTTCGGGAGGCGCACGGCGGCGGGCGCGCGGGTCGCCTCCGCCGCCCCGGGCGAGGCGGCCAGCGGCGGCCGGCCGCCGCTGGCCACACGGGTGCGCCCCGAGACGCTGGACGACGTGCTGGGACAGGAGCGGCTGCTCGGGCCGGGCCGGGCGCTGCGCGCGCTGATCGAGGCCGACGCCCTGCCCAGCCTCATCCTGTGGGGCCCTCCCGGATCCGGGAAGACGACTCTGGCGCGGGTGATCGCCGCGCACGCGTCGGCCGACTTCGTCCCCTTCAGCGCCGTCTCCGAGGGCGTGCCGCGCCTGCGCAAGATCTTCGAAGCCGCCCGGGAGAGGGCGCGGACCGGCCGGGGCACGCTGCTTTTCATCGACGAGATCCATCGCCTGAACCGCGGCCAGCAGGACGCGCTCCTGCCTTCGGTCGAGAGCGGGCTCGTGACGATGATCGGCGCGACCACCGAGAACCCGTCGTTCGAGGTCATCGGGGCGCTGCTCAGCCGCGCGCGCGTGTTCGTGCTGGAGCCCCTCGGTGCGGAGGCGCTGCGCGCCATCCTCCACCGGGCGCTGGAGCGCGACGCGGCGCTGCGTGGGGTCCGGCCCGCGGAGGAGGCCCTGGACGCGATCGTGGCGGGGTCCGACGGGGACGCGCGCCGCGCCCTCAACGCGCTGGAGACCGCCGCCGCTCTGGCGGGCGGCGGCACGCTCACGGCCGAGCACGCGCGCGAGGCCCTCCAGCGCCGCGTGCCCCGCTACGACAAGAGCGGCGACGGCCACTACGACCACATCTCGGCCCTCCACAAGGCCGTCCGCGGCGGCGACCCGGACGGCGCGCTGTACTGGCTCGCGCGCATGCTCGAGGTGGGCGAGGACCCGCTGTACATCGCCCGACGCCTGGTACGCATGGCCGCCGAGGATATCGGCCTGGCCGAGCCGCGGGCGTTGCCGATGGCGATGGCGGCGCGCGACGCGTTCCACTTCCTGGGGTCGCCGGAGGGCGACCTCGCGCTGGCCCAGGCGGCCGTGTTCCTGGCGGCGGCGCCCAAGTCCAACCGCGTCTACGAGGCGTTCGGCCGCGCCCGGGACGCCGCCCGCGAGACCCCGGCCGAGCCGGTGCCTTTGCACCTGCGCAACGCGCCGACACCGCTGATGAAGGAGCTCGGCCACGGCGCCGGCTACCGGTACGCGTTCGACGACCCGAGCCACCACGTTCCGCAGGAGTACCTGCCCGACGCGCTCGCCGGCGAGGTGTTCTACCGCCCGAGCGAGCACGGCGAGGAAGTTGCGTTGCGGGAGCGGCTCGACGCCTGGCGGGCCCGGCCGGCCCGTTCCCCGCGCGAAGGAGGAGATCCGGCATGAACGTCCGAGCGCCCGGCGCGCGCCGGCTGGCGGCGCTGATCGCCGCCGCGGCGGTGGCCGCGTGCGCGCCCGACATCGAGGAGCCGACGGTCGAGATCGTCGGCGTGCGGGGCGGGAGCATCGGCCTGGACGGCGGCGAGCTGTTGCTGGCCGTGCGGGTGGACAACCCGAACGAATTCGCGATCGAGGCATCGCGCGTGGACTACGACCTCGACCTGCGCCGCGACGACGGCTGGTTCGACCTCGCGGAGGGGGTTCTCGAGGAAGGCCTCGTCGTCGCCGGCTACGGCGCGACGTCGGTGGAGATTCCCGTCTCGTTCCGGCTCGACGACGCGATCCGGGTGGGCGCCGACCTGCTGGGCGGCGGCACGCCCACCTTCCGGGTGTCGGGCCGGGTGGACCTGCAGCGGCCCGTGCGCCGGCGCGTCCCGTTCCGGCAGGAGATCACCGCCGACCTCGGCGCCCGGACGCGCGAGGACACCGTCCCTTGATCGACCTGGAAGATCCGCGGGCGGCCGAGCGCGCCGTCCTGGTCGGCGCGCCGCCGGCGCACATGGCGCACTCGGTCGCCGACGAGCACCTGCGCGAGCTGGGGCGGCTGGCGGACACCGCGGGCGCCGAGGTCGTGGGCACCGTGGTGCAGCGCCTCGACGCGCCGCACCCGCGCTTCTACGTCGGCAGCGGCAAGGTCGACCACATCCGCGAGCTGGCCGAGGAGCGCGAGGCGGGGCTCGTCGTCTTCGATGACGAGCTGTCGCCCGCTCAGGGGCGAAACCTGGAGCAGGCCATCGGCGTGCGCGTCGTCGACCGGGCCGAGCTGATCCTGGACATCTTCGCCTCGCGCGCGCGCACCGCCGAGGCACAGATGCAGGTCGAGCTGGCCCAGCTCGAGTACCTCCTGCCGCGCCTCCGCCGCATGTGGACGCACCTCTCGCGCATCCGCGGCGGCATCGGCCTGCGCGGCCCCGGCGAGACCCAGCTCGAGACCGACCGCCGCATCATCAGCCGCCGCATCCGCGACCTGCGCGAGAAGCTGCGCGTGGTCGAGCGGCGCCGCGAGACGCAGCGCCGGTCGCGCTCCGGGGAATTCCAGGTCGCGCTCGTCGGCTACACGAACGCGGGCAAGTCGTCGATCCTGCGGGCCCTGTCCGGCTCGGAGCTGTTCGTCGAGGATCGGCTGTTCGCCACGCTGGACCCGGCGACCCGCGCGGTGGATCTCGACGGCACGCGGGTGCTGCTGACCGACACCGTCGGCTTCATCCGCAAGCTGCCGCACGACCTCGTGGCGTCCTTCCGCGCGACGCTGGAGGAGGCGAGCACCGCCGACCTGCTCCTGCACGTGATCGACGCCTCGGCATCCGACTGGGAGGAGCACCTGGGCGTGGTGCGCGAGGTGCTCGACGACCTCGCCCTCGCCGACAAGCCCACGCTGCACGTCTTCAACAAGATCGACCGGCTCACGCACGAGGAGGAGGACGCGCTCCGCGCGCGGCTGGCCGGCCTGTTCCGGCCGCCGCCGGTGTTCGCCTCGGCGCAGGAGGAGGGAGGGCTGGACGAGCTGCGCGGCGCGCTGCTCGCGGCCGTACGGGCCGAGCGGCCGCAGGTGACGGTGTCCGTCCCGGCCGGCGACGGCGAGGCGCTCGCGGCGCTCCACCGGGAGGGCGAGGTGCTGTCGACGCGCTCCGAGGACACGCGCGTGAACGTCGTCGTCCGCCTGCCGCTTCCGGTGCTCGGCCGACTGCGCGGGCGCCCGGGGGTCCGGGTCGAGGGTGGCTGAGGGCGGGTCCGTGCCCGCCCGGGGAGCCGACCGGCTGTACGTCGTGGGGCCCGGACGCATGGGCCTGGCGCTCGGGATCGCGGTGCTGGAGGCGGGGGCCGCGGACCGCGTCACCTACGCCTCCCGTTCCGGCCGCCGGCCCGCGTCCCCGCTGCTGGACCATCCCGGCGTCGAATGGGCGGGACCCGCGGGGGGGCCGCCCGAGGACGCGACCGTCGTGGTGTTGGCCGTCCCGGACGGAGCGCTGCCCGAGGTCGCCGAGGCGCTGGCGGCGACGCACGCGCCGCCGGGGGCCGCGGCGCTGCACCTGTCCGGGGCGCTGACGGCCGCGGTCCTCGAGCCGCTGCACGGCGCGGGCTACGCCGTCGGTACGCTCCACCCGCTCCAGACCGTCGCGGACCCGGAGACGGGCGTCGCCCGGCTGCGCGGCTGCGCGTACGCGATCGGCGGCGAGCCCGCCGCGCTCGCGGCCGCGCGCCGCCTGGTCGCCGGCCTCGCCGACCAGGTCCTCGTCGTCCCGCCGCTCGCCCGCCCCGCCTATCACGCGGCCGCGGTCATCGCGTCGAACTACCTGGTCGCGCTGCTGCACCTCGCGGCGCGCCAGCTCCAGCCGCTCGGGCTGGGGGAGCCGGCGGGCGTGCGCGCGCTGCTGCCGCTGGTGCGGGGCACGCTCGACAACGTCGAGAGGCTTGGCCTTCCGGCCGCCCTCACCGGCCCGATCGCGCGCGGCGACGCCGACACCGTTCGCCTGCACCTGGCTCGGTTGTCGCCCGAGGACCGCATCCTATATTGCGCCCTCGGTCGCGAGGCCCTGCGCGTCGCAGCGCGGGCGGGGCTCGCGAAGGACCGCGCGGAGCAGATCGCGGCACTGCTGTCGGAAGCCCCATGATTCGCCTTCACATCAACGTCGATCACGTCGCCACGGTGCGGCAGGCGCGCCGCACCGACGAGCCCGACCCGGTGCGCGCCGCGGTTCTGGCCGAGCTGGGCGGAGCCGACGGCATCACCGCCCACCTGCGCGAGGACCGCCGTCACATCCAGGAGCGCGACGTGCGGCTCATCGCCGGCAGCACACGGACGGGCCTGAACCTGGAGCTGGCTGCGGCGGGGGAGATCCTCGACCTGGCCGAAGAGCTGCGCCCGAAGGAGGCCACGCTGGTACCGGAGCAGCGGGAGGAGATCACGACCGAGGGCGGCCTGGCGCTCGGCGACGACGAGGTCCGGAGCCGCGTGGAGGCGGCGCTGCGGAGGCTCGACGCCGCCGACGTGCCGGCGTCCCTGTTCGTGGAACCCGACCCGGGCCACCTCGCGATCGCCGCGGACCTCGGGGCCGGCGCGGTCGAGCTCCACACGGGCGAGTACGCGCACGCCTGGCCAGAGCGCGCGCGCGCGTGGGGCGCCGACCGCTGGCGCGCCGAGCTGGACCGCCTCCACGCCGCGGCCGCGCGCGGCGTCGAGCTCGGGCTGCGGGTGCACGCGGGGCACGGCCTGACCTACGAGAACGTGCGCCACGTCGCCGCGATCGCCGAGGTCGAGGAGCTGAACATCGGCCACAGCGTCGTGTCCCGGGCCGTCCTGGTCGGCATGGAGCGCGCGGTGCGCGAGATGAGGGCCATCCTGGTCGAGGCCCGGGCGTGAGACGCGCCCAGCCCGCTTCGGCCGCTGGCGGCTCGCGCGGCCTTACCCGGGGAGCTCGAACGTGACCGCCGGCGAGTTCTTCCCGGCGGAAGCGGCCGAGTGCCTGCGCGAGCTGCGCGCGCTGCTCGACCGGGAAGCCGACGCCGCCGACCTGCGCGCCCCCGCCCGCCGCCTGCGGGGCAGCGCCCAGATGGCGTCCCGCGGCCAGGCCGTCCGCGCCGCGCGGGCGCTCGAGAGCGCGGTGCGCGCGGCGCAGGCGGGCGAGCTCGCGTGGGACGCGCGGGCGCGGGACACCCTGGAGCGGGCGCTGGAGGACATGGAGCGCACCGTCGATAGCGAGGGCGCGGTGGCGGCGGACGCCGTCGTGGACCGCATCGCCTCGCTGGGCGTCGCGGCGGGCGGCGAGCCGCCGGCGCCGGGCGCCGGGGCGGACGCGGACTTCCTCGCCTTCGCGCGAAGAGAGATCGCCCGCGTCCGCGACGCGATCGAGCGGGTCGCGGGCGCCGGCGCGGGCGCACGCCCGGACCGGGCGTCGCTGCACGCGCTCCTCGACGCACAGGCCCCTCTGGCGGGCAGCGCCCGCCTGACGAGCCTGCCCCTGGTGGCCCGCGCGCTGGAGGCGGCCGACCACATCACCCGCGCGCTGCTGGCCGGGACGGCGGGTGAGGGCGACTGGAAGGGGGCCTACAGCGAGATCGCCGGCGTGCTGGGCGACGACCGGGTCGACGTGGATCCGGCGCCGGGCGACCTGGCCAGCCGACTCGAGGTCGCCCGCGCCGTGGTCGCCGGCCGGGACGGGGGCGAGCCGGACATCCCGGTCGAGGTCGCCAACTTCTTCCGCGCGGAGGCGGGTTCCGAGCTCGCACGCGCGGAGCAGCTCGCGCGCGACGCCGCGGAGGACCGGATCGCCACCGCGCAGGATCGTCTGCGCGCGTCCCTCGACGGCCTGGCGACGACCGCGTCGACGTTCGGCTTCACCGCCATCGGAAGCCGGCTGGAACGTGCCGTGCGCGAGGTCGGGGAGCTCGAGCCGGAGCGCCTGCCGCGCGCGATCGCGGAGCTGCGCGCGGAGATCCTGGGCGCCCTGGGCGTGCCGGCCGCGGCAACCGCGCCGCCGGCGGCGCCGCGCCGCGGCGGCACGCCCGCGCCGATCGTCACCGCCGGCGGTGACGAGGAGGACCTCCCGGACGGGCACCCCGGCGCCGGCGCGCGCGGCACCGCGGCCGCGGCGCGGGCCGAGGCGGTGGCGGAGGGAGGTGCTGTCGCCGTGTCGGGCGCGCCGGCAGCGGACGCCGTCCGTCCCGCGCCGCGGCCGGACGCGGACGGCGCGGTGCCCATCGCGTCGCTCTGCTACGCCGGCCGCGACGCCCTCGACCGGGCCGCGTCGCTGCGGGGGGAATGGGAGTCGGCCGAGGGCGAGGCCGCGCGCCGGATCGTCCAGGAGGTGTTCGACCTGATCGACCTGGGCCGGCGGTGAGCGAAGCCCGCGGGCGCGGGTCTTCGGGCTGGCTGAATTGGCGCGCGGCCCTTGGCATCGCGCTCAGCGTCGGCCTGCTCTGGTGGGTGCTGCGCGACGTGGACATGGGCGAGGTCGCCGCCGAGATGGCGCGCGCGGACCCGCTGTGGCTGGCCGCGGCCGTCGCGGTCGCGGTCTCGACGATGCTCGTCCGCGCCTTCCGGTGGAAGCCGATCCTCGCGCCGATCGTGGATGCGACGCTTCACGCCCGCTTCTCCTCGACCATGATCGGCTTCATGGTCAACAACGTCGTCCCCGCGCGCGCCGGCGAGTTCGCGCGTGCGTACGCCCTCTCGCGGCAGGCGCCGGTGGGCGCCGCCGGCGCGTTCGGCTCCCTCGTGGTGGAACGAATCTTCGACGCCCTCACGGTGGTCCTGATGCTCGCCGTGGCGGTGGCCTGGCCCGGCTTCCCGGAGCTCGGCGGGCTCGGCGCGAGGATCGGGCGCTGGACGGCGATCGGCGTGCTCATCCCGCTGGCGATGATCGCGGTGCTTGCCGTGATGGTACGCAACCCGGTGCCCTCGGTCGGCCTGGCCGAGCGGATCGCGAACCGCGTGCTGCCGGGCGCGTTCCGGCGTCCCGTCGTCGACGCCCTGGAATCGTTCCTGTCGGGCGTGAAGGTCCTGCGCGACCCGCGCCTGCTGGCCCAGATCAGCGCCTGGTCGATCGTCCACTGGCTGGTCAACACGCTCGGCTTCTGGCTGGCCTTCCGCGCGTTCGGGATCGACGTCCCGTTCGTGGGGGCGATGTTCCTCCAGGCGCTCATCTCGCTCGTGGTGGCGGTTCCTTCAGCGCCCGGCTTCTTCGGCCTCTACCAGTGGGCCGCGACGGTCGGGCTGGAGGGCGTATGGGGCGTTGCGCCGACGCCCGCCGCGGCGTTCGCCATCGGCTTTCACATCGCCGCGTTCCTGCCGGTCACGGCGATCGGCTTGTGGTACGCCTGGCACCTTGGCCTGTCCTGGGGCGAGGTGGAGGCGAGCGAGGACTACGTCGAGACCGCGGTCGAGGACGACGCCGCGCGCCGCGGCGGAACCGCCGCCGTACTGGGGCGTAGCGGGCGCGGGGAAGGCGAGCCGGCTTCGGCCGGCGACGTCGACCGCGCGCCACCCGCGCCGGAATGAGGCGCGGCACCGCCTCGCGCGAGCGTTGTCGCCCCGCCGCTTCCGCCAGTAGCTTTTTCGTCGGGTTTCGA
>Ga0299913_10005941_pt1 | contig 10510 bp, 10 predicted proteins | sample RVTome_9_FD_201360 | JGI IMG/M metagenome (GOLD analysis project Ga0299913, IMG submission 201360) | Soil microbial communities from uranium-contaminated site in the Upper Colorado River Basin, Wyoming, United States - RVT155D38 (version 2) ... | reverse complement strand
AGAACTGGACGGTTACACCCAACTGATACGTGTCCACGTCCAGGTCCGCGAAGGCATCGTTGCTGCTGGTGCTGTAGCCGAGCTCGACCGCGATATTGCGGTTGAAGAAACGGGTGAAATCCAGCGAATAGAATTCATTCTTCGCAATTCCAAGACCGAGGGAGGTCTGCTTGTTGAAGTAGTAATCTGCGCCCAGGGACCAGAAATCGTCGAAGTCGTCTACAAACGTGTAGGAAAGTTCCGCGGCCAGGTGGGTCTCGCCCGCAAGCTGTGTGAAATACCTGGATGAAACTTCCCTGGTGTCAAAGTCGTCATCGGTGCGGAAGTTGAAACCGATATAGTTGCTGCCGCCAAGCTGGTGATTGTAGCGGGCGCTGACGAAGTATTGATTGTCCTGGTCTTCCACCTTGAATGCATCCAGGCTGACCAGGAAATTGCTGTTGACCAGGTAACCCAGGGTTCCGGAAAACGCCTCGAAGTCATCGAGTTTCCGGTAGGACCCGCCCATAAGCACATTGCCGGCGAAATACTCGCCGCCGATAACCGGGAAATCGCTGTCGAATGCCATGCCGCCGGATTCGGACTCAAACCTTGAGTTACTGCCGAATATATTGCTGGTCTTGTTGATGTACTCGAATTCCTTGAGCGGACCCAAGGTTTCCTTTTGGTCGAAATACCAGGTCGAACCGATGGTGAATTGATCAATCTCGACAACCCGGCTCTCGCTGCGCGAAACATCGACGTCGGAGAAAGAGCGGTATTCATCGGCCAAAGCGATAGCTGAAAAAAGCATCAGCGGAAGAGCGGCTTTCAACGTCATTGTAATAGCCCTTTATTCCAGCCGTCCCCTATACGAAACGGGGATTCCGGTGACCAGGTCAGATTAGCGAGGGAGGGGAAGGCCGCCCAGCGCAGCGTTCAGCTAGCTTGGGTCGAACCGGGCGTAGCCTAGCAAGCGGACCGCAGATTAAAAGAGCCAATTACCCGGCATGTTAGCGGTCCTCTGCCGGGCGTCGATTCGTTTTTCGAAGGAGCGGTACCCAAATTGTGCCGCAACGTAGATGGGGACCTTGATGGCGCAGGTCGCGTACGATTCGATGTGAAGTCGGTCACAGATTCCTTTGGCCGATTCCTTAAGCTGGCATGCTGTTCCATTCCGCCAGAGATTAGATCGTGGTCAGGTTCGACGCTTTGCTGAAACGACTTCGCAACAGGGGAGAGGTCAAGTCCTACGAGCGCATCCAGACCGTTAGCGGATGCGAGACTATGACACGGACGCAGGCTTGCCGATTCAGGGAACTGCAAAACACCCGTTTCGAGGACAAAGGCGACAGGCGCAAAGCCAGGTCGCATTACCCGCTGATAGAGGCAGCGCGCCTCCTGAGGACGGAAGTCGATGAGATCCTGCTGGCCGCCGCGGTCGGCAGATTGCAGTGCTTTGTGATGTCGGCTGGGCTGTGGGGGCATTGGCGAACTGACGGGCACAGCGAGCCGCGCCTGCCAGCGCAACCCGAGGCAATGCCGAGGTACCTGGCACTGTCCCCGGCCGATTGCCGTCAGATCGCGGCACACGGCAGCGTCAACGTCTACGACCTGGAATATCCTGCCAGCCGGCTACCTGATGGTGGCGCCATCTCGACAGCAGCCCGTTTCATACTTCGCGAACCGATGTGGGTGGATCGGGCGCGGATCGTTCTGAAGCACCCGCTGCCGGAGTAACCATAAGTATCGGGAATGAGCCGAGCGAGGCGCCAGGGCCACCAGAGCAATCATCACCAGCCGGTACATGCGCTAGTTGCGCATGCTCGACATGTTCGTCAGGACATCAAGGTGCCGGCCGTGCCAGGATTTACCGCGGACGACGCACGGCTCTTACCTTTCCGCTCTTGCCGCCGCCGCAGAAGAAGCGGTCGACACCGTCGGACTCGAGCCCGGATATGCCGGCGCCGGACGGCATCGCGAGACTATCCATGACTTCGCCCGTCTCCGGATCGATGCGTCGCAACTCGCTGTCGTCGCCTTCCCAGGTGGCGTGCCAGAGTTCGCCGTCTACCCAGGTGACGCCGGTGACATGGCGATTGGATTCGATGGTGCGAAGAATCTCGCCCGTCTCCGGATCGATTTGATGAATCTTTCGGTCGCGGTATTGCCCCACCCAGAGCGCGCCTTCGGCCCACGCAAGCCCGGAGTCGCCACCGCCCGGCGCGGGGATCGTGGCGAGGACTCGGCCCGTCTTCGGATCGATCTTCTGGATTCGGTCCTCGGCCAACTGAAACAGGTGCCGGCCGTCGAAAGCCGTTCCGGCATCCGCAGCAACGTCGATCGAGTCCATGCTTTTACCGGTGTCGGGATCGAAGGCGTTCAGCCTGTCGCCGGACGCAAACCAGACGTGCCGGCCGTCGAACGTGACGCCATGCACCTGGTCTGCGCCGGGAAAGGGTCCGTACTCTTTGAGAATTTCAGCGTTTGATTGGTTCATGCTCGCATCCTGTTTTGTTTGGATCACGCGTGCATCCTAGTCGACGGGCAACGCGGCGGGGAGTAACAAGGTTGTCGCGAATCCCGGCATGGGCGGCATCGTCCAGCGGCGGGCGCGGCCGCGACCGAACGCTTGCGCCTTGCCGGTTACGGCAAGCGTATCGAGTGCCCGCTGCACGCTGCGCTGGCTCGTGCCGAGCGCAAGCGCCAGCGCGGAGCTGGACCACGATTCACCGTCGGCAAGAAGGGCGAGTACCGCCGCATGCTTTTCTTCCACGGGCCGCGCCAGCACGATTACCTCGCGCGCGAGATGTGGTGCCAGTGCGAAGCCTCGCGGTGTGGCATTCACGTCGGCCAGCGTTCGCAGCAAGCCACGCAGCCGCCCGATTTCGACGCGCAGGCGTGCGCGATGCGATTCGTCGGCATGTTTCGTGCGAAACGCGCGCGCGACGAGCGCATTTCGCGATACGTCTTCCGGCCACGCCTCGCCGAGTGCGCGAACGAGCGTGAACAGCACCGGCCGCCCTGCCAGCGAGACGATTGTGTCTTTCTGCCGCACAACGTGGCGGAACGCATCCACAACGAACTCCCTGGAATCCAGCAGCGTTTCGACCTCCTCAAGCAGCAGGGGCCTCTCGTTCCCCTTCGCAATCAGGCGCGCGGCCGGCATGTTCAGCATGTCAAAGGCGCTCTCGACCTCGGCCACCAGCGCCGGGATGCGAGCCTGGCGCGCGTCCAGACGCGCCTGCATGAGCGCGGCGCGCGCCGCCTTCGTCCGGAGGCAGCGCATGGCGATGCCCGCGACGATGAGTGCATGCACGGTTTTCAGTGCATGTGGCAATGGCGTCGGGTCGAGCGCAGCCAGCCTGTGCTCGGCTTCGGCGAGCTCTCCGATCAGAAGCAGGCGCCGGATTTCGAGATATCGCGCGTGCGCGGCGTTCACCCGGTCGCCGCCCGACTCGAGCGTTGCCCGTGCCGCGTCGAGGGTCTTGGCGGGCCAGGTCAGGTCGCGCGAGGCGAGCGCGATTTCGGCTTCGGCGACGAGGCACTTCGCGCGGGCCATCCGATCTTTTGAACCGAATGAGCGCGCCGCATTGCGTATCAGCGCTTTCGCACGGTCGAACTCCCCAAGCTGCGCCATCGCGATGCCGCGAAGCGCGAGCGCAGGCGCGTCGTTGCGCAGGGCGACCCGGCTCAGCGCGCCCAGCGGATCGCCCGCGGCGAGGGCGCGTGCCGCAGCGGTGATCAGCGAATCCATGATGCTTGCTCGTCCGGCGTATCGTTCTCGATACGACTGCTGATTAATGGTCTTGACATACAGTAAGGTCGCAAGAGGCCGGCGGAAGCGCACCGCGTGGAGGTACAACCGGCAACTGGCCCGGACAGTTCGCGTTCGAGCGCCAGATATGTGAAGCAGGGCCGCAACTCGCATCGTGAACCGCCGCGTTTCGCAGACGCCGACACTGATGGTGGTGCTGAATCCTGATGTGTAAGCAACCGGTACAAACTCACCACATGGTCCTATCCCCCAGGTACGTCAACATCCTGTCCTCGCCCGAAGAGACTCCGCGGCATTGGACATCGCTATTGACCTCCTTCCGCCGCCAGTGATAGCGTCCTGCCCGTAACTTCAGGTTCTCCAGCCGGCTCTTGCCGGATGGAGTGAAACGGGAAGTCGGTGCGCTCGCGCTTTTGCGCAGCAAGTCCGACGCTGCCCCCGCAACGGTAAGCGAGTCAAGGAATCTGCAATATGCCACTGTGCGCATGACGCACGGGAAGGCGCAGCATCCCGGGGAACATCCCCCGCTCGCGAGCCCGGAGACCGGCCTGCAGTGCTGACGACGGTGTCGCGGGTGGCGACCGACCGGCGGGATGCCTGCAGTTTTCAATCCCACCGAACGCTCCCACGAGTGCCGTTTTACCTCGGCATACCAGCGCACGGGTGCGTGCGCGGGAGGGCAACATGCGACTGTTTGGTGCGCTTTCGGCATTTGTGCTGCTGTCTCCTGCAGCGAGCGAAGCGCAGGATGATGTACTGCCAACCCTCGTCGTCACCGCTACCCGTACGAGCGAAGCCGCCAACGAGAGCCTTGCGTCGGTAACCGTCATCACCCGCGAGGACATCGAACGCCAGCAGGCGCGGTCGGTGCAGGATTTACTGCGCGGCGTTGCCGGCGTGCAAATCTCCAGCAGCGGCGGCCTCGGCAAGGCGACCTCCGCGTTCCTGCGCGGGACCAACGAAGACCAGGTGCTGGTGCTCGTCGATGGAGTGAAGGTCGGGTCGGCAACGCTCGGTACGACCACGTTTGAAAATCTGCCACTCGATCAGGTCGAGCGAATCGACGTCGTGCGCGGGCCGCGCTCGAGCCTGTATGGCTCCGAAGCCATTGGTGGCGTGATCCAGATCATTACTCGCCGGGGAGCCGGCCCGCTTTCTTCCTCGCTGGCTGTTGGTGCCGGCAGTTTTGGCACCCGGCATGCATCCGTGGGGCTCTCGGGCGGAGACGCCGGCTTCTGGTTCAACCTCTCCGGAAGCCATATGAACAGCGATGGCTTCAACGTACGCGACGGCGTGCCTGCGGAGCCGGATGCGGACGGTTATGAGAACAGCGCGGTTTCCTTGCGCGCCGGCCGCCAATTTGGCAATGGTGCGAGGGCGGAGGTACACGTACTGCATTCGGACGGCTTCACAGAATTCGACGGCGACTTCGTCAACGAAGCCGAATTGCTGCAACAAGTGTTCGGAGCGGAGTTTGCGTTCGACCCGGCATCGTTCTGGCGGGCACGTGTTCTTGCGGGAAAAAGCATCGACGTGCAGAAGAATTTCAAAGGCGGCGTGCCGCAGACGCGCTTCGATTCCGATCGCGACACGCTGTCATTTCTGAACGACCTGTCCTTAGGCGATGCGCACGTTTTGACCCTTGGGATCGATCTGCACCGGGACCATATCGACGGCACCACGGCGTACACCGAGAATGAGCGCAGCAATACCGGCGCGTTCGCTCAGCTTTCCACCGGGGCGGGCCAACACGATTTCCTTTTTGCAGCTCGCCGCGATGAGAACGAGCAGTTCGGCAATCGGGTTACCGGCAGCGCCGCGTGGGGCTGGTCGCCGGTTGACGATGTTCGGCTCCGCGCCTCTTTCGGAACCGCATTCAAGGCGCCCAGCCTCAACCAGCTGTTTTTCCCGGGTTTCGGCAACCCTGCGCTGGAGCCGGAGAGTGCCGGGAGCGCGGAGATCGGGGGACGGATCGATACCCGAGCTGGCGCTATCTCCATTGCCGCATACCACACCAAGGTCGAAAATCTCATCGTTTTCGACCCTGTGACGTTCTTTCCGGAGAATGTGTCGCGAGCGCGCATTCGCGGGGCGGAACTCGGCTATTCGCTGCATATCGATCAGTGGCAGGTCGATATCTCTCTCGATCTGCTCGACCCGGAAAACCGCTCCGTCGGAACCGACCGTGGCAATCGCTTGCCGCGAAGAGCGAGTCGAACGGTGTCCTTCGAGGCGCATCGTGAGTTCCAGCGCGCCCGGCTCGGGGCACGGCTGACCGCCGAGGGCAGCCGTTTCGACGATATCGTCAATCGGCAGCACTTGAGCGGTTATGCCGCTCTGGATGTGCTCGGCGAGTACGCGGTTCATCGCGACTGGCGCCTTCAACTTCGAATCGAAAACCTGTTCGACCGCCATTATCAGACAGCCGCCTCGTTCAACCAGCCCGGGCGCGGCGTCTTCTTTACGCTGCGCTACGCGCCCTCGCGGCCGAACGCATCGGAATCCCCGCCCATTCAGGACAAGGAGAATACGCAGTGAAGCCACTCGGTCATCGACAACAGCTGGCAGTCGCTCTCATCCTCGGCGCAGTGATGGCGGCCACGCGGTTCAATCACTTCGGGTCCTCGCTGAACCTGCCTGATGCGTCGCTCGCGATATTTTTTCTCGCCGGCCTCTACCTGGCACGGTCGATCTGGTTCCCGATCTTCATCGTCGAGGCGGGGCTCATGGACTGGGCGAGCATTGCCGGCGGCGTCAGCGACTGGTGTGTGACCGCTGCCTACGGCTTTCTCATTCCCACCTACGCCGCCTTGTGGTTTGCGGGACGCTGGTATCGGCGACACGCACGCATGGAGTGGCGAACGCTCATGCCGCTCTTCGGCGCGCTCGGCTTAAGTCTGGCGTCCGCCTTCGCCATCTCGAACGGATCGTTCTACCTCCTTTCCGGTTACTTCAATGAACCCGGCTGGAGTGGTTACGTTCGCGGCGTAATCGGCTACTTCCCGGCCTATGCCGGCTACGCGTTCGTGTACACGATGGTGGCGCTTTGCGTTCACGCGGCGGTACTTGCATTGCCGGACCGCGGGCGCCGCGTATCCGGCACCTGAGCCGGGGCTTCGGGTAGATCCACGTGAAGGAACTCATCCTGGGCGGCGTGCGCTCCGGCAAGAGTCGCCTGGCCGACGACCGCGCGCGTGCGAGCGGACGCGGCGTGACGGTGATCGCGACCGCTTTGGCCGGCGACGACGCCGAGCTGGACCGGCGCATCGCCGCCCATCGGGCGCAACGTCCTCCCGAGTGGCATGTGGTGGAAGAGCCCGTCGCTCTTGCGCGAACGCTTTGCGAACATGCTGGGCCCGACCGCTGCGTGGTGGTGGAGTGTCTGACACTATGGCTGGGCCACCTTGTAAGCAGCCATCGACTCGATACGCTCGAGGAGGAGAGGCGTGCGCTGCTCGAGGCGATCCCGAACCTCCCGGGTTTCCTGATCTTCGTCGCCAATGAAACCGGTCTTGGCGTACACCCGCTCGGCGAACTGTCACGGCGTTTCTGCGACGAAGCGGGATACACGCACCGGATGATTGCCAAGGTGTGCGACCGCGTCACGTTTACGGTTGCCGGGTTGCCGTGGACGCTGAAAGGCTCGCCACCGTGAGCCTGGCATGGCTACGGCAGCCGGCCGCACCCATCGATACCGACAGCGCGGCACGCGCGCGGGAACGGCAATCACAATTGACGAAGCCGCGCGGATCCCTCGGTCGGTTCGAGGACATGGCCGTGCAGCTTGCTGGGCTGCAGGGCGTCGAGCAGCCGCGCGTCGACAACGTGCGCGTGACGGTATTCGCCGCCGACCACGGCATAGCCGTTCACGGTGTTTCCGCCTACCCGCAGTGTGTGACATGGCAGATGGTCGGCAACTTCTGCGCGGGCGGTGCGGCCGTCAATGTGCTCGCGGCGGAGACCGGTGCCACGCTCGAGGTCGTCGATGTCGGCACGCTTGGCGACGGCGAGTGTCCGGAGGGCGTCATTGCAAACCGCTGCGGGCCGGGCACTGCGGATTTCGCAACGACGGCGGCAATGACGAAAGAGCAGCTCGAGTCGGCACTGGAAGCGGGACGCGCCACGGCGGGCCGGGCGCTGGCCGCCGGGTCGGATCTCTTCATCGGCGGCGAGATGGGCATCGGCAACACGACCTCGGCCGCAGCGCTGGCCTGCGCGCTGCTGGGTGCGCCGGCAGAAGCCGTTGCCGGTCCGGGCAGCGGGCTCGGCCCGGCGGGCATCCGGCAAAAAAGTGCCGTCATTGCTCGCGCACTCGATGTACACCGGGGCCATCTCGACGATCCGCTGGAAGCGCTGGGGCGGCTGGGCGGATTCGAGATCGCGGCACTCGTCGGAAGCTTCAGCGCCTGTGCGCAGCAGCGCATTCCCGTGCTGGTTGACGGATTCATTGCCGGCGTCGCTGCACTGATCGCAGTGCGGCTGAGCCCGGGCGCGGGTGGCTGGATGCTGCATGCGCATCGATCCGCCGAGCCCGGGCATGGGCTGGTATTGGCGGCGCTCGGCGCAACGCCGTTGCTCGATCTCGGCTTTCGCCTCGGCGAAGGCAGCGGCGCGCTCGCCGCGCTGCCGCTCATACGCCTCGCCTGCGCGCTGCATGGAGGTATGGCAACTTTCGCGGCGGCGGGTGTCGCCGATGCGTGACGTTCGAGCCGACCGGGTCGTTTACCTGGTGCGCCATGGTGAGCCCGTGGGCGGTGTGCGTTATCGCGGCTCGACGGACGATCCGCTGAGCGCCGAAGGCCTGGCCCAGATGCAGCATGCGCTCGCAGGCTGCGGTGCTTTCGACGGCATCGTCAGCTCGCCCCTGCGGCGCTGCGCAGACTTCGGACGATCGCTCGCCGAGCGATCCGGCACGCCCTTGGCGATCGAGCCGCGGTTTCGCGAAATGCATTTCGGCGAGTGGGAGGGACAGAGCCCGCAGAGGCTGATGGCAGCGTGCCCGGAGTTGCTGCGGAAATTCTGGGCGGACCCGCTTGCCCACCCTCCGCCCGGTGCCGAGTCGCTGGACACATTCCGAAACCGTGTCATTGATGCGTGGAGCGCCCACGTCCGCGCGTTCGAAGGCGAGCGTCTGCTGCTGATCGTCCACGGCGGTACCGTGCGCGTGATTCTCGGCTTCGAGCATCGCCTGTCAGTGCAGGAACTCGTGAGCCTCGACGTTCGGTATGCGAGCGTGCACACGATACATCTGAAGTCCGGCGGCGATCCCGCGGAAACCGGACTGACGACGACCAACGCCCGCTGATGTTGCGGCCGCTGGCGATCGCGATTGCGTTGCTCACCCGGTTCCCGGTGGGTCGGTACGGATCGGGCGACGCGCAGGCCATTGGCCGCTCGGTGCTGTGGTATCCGGCGGTGGGTCTGCTCGTAGGACTCGTACTGGTGGGGGTGTGCCTGCTGGTGCAAACCGCTTCCGCGATGGTCGCGGCGGCGCTGGCGACGCTCGCCTGGTGCGCCATGCCAGGAGGGCTGCACCTGGACGGGTTGTCCGACAGCGCCGATGCGTTCATCGGCAGTCATGGTAACGCGGCGCGCGCGCTCGAGATCATGAAGGATCCGTCGGCCGGGCCGATGGGCGTGGTCGCAGTGTGCGTGGTCCTGATGGTGAAGTTCGCCGCGCTCACCGCGCACATTTCCGCGGAAACGTGGTGGGCGATCGTGGTAGCGCCCGTGCTCGGCCGCGCGGCGGTCGTCGCATTGCTGCTCGATACGCCATACGTCCGCCCGCAAGGGCTGGGGGCAGTTCCCGCCGCGCACCTGCCTCGTGGACCGGGACGGATCGTACTTGTGGGCGTGATCGCGGGAGCTGCCATCCTCGACGGTATTCCGGCGCTCATCGCTGCCAGCCTTACGTTCCTGTTCCTGCGAGCGCTGATGATGCGCACCATCGGCGGCACCACCGGAGATACGGCCGGGGCATTGGTGGAGGTGACGGAAGCGGCGACGCTGGTTGCTGCCGCGCTCTAGCCGCGCCGTACGAGCCTCTTTTTCCTGCTCTTCGGAGCGTCTCACGCGGCCGAAGATTCGCCGGTCGCCTGTTCTCAAACCGTCGTCGGCGCTTCGCCCCAGGCCTTCCGATACGCCGGGCGGGCGTAGAACCGCTGCAGCCAATCCCTAATGTGTGCGCGCTCATCCACGGAGACGCCGCAGTAGGTGCTGTAGGTAACGACGCAGGCGACAATCAGGTCGGCAAGCGAATAGTCGTCTCCGAGCAGGCAGGAGCGCTCGGCCAGGCGGGTTTCGAGACGAGCCAGCAGCGCGTCGAACTGTTGCAGCGCTTGGGCGGCCAGAGGCGGATGGTGCAGCGCGGGATCGACCATCGGGCTCTGTGCAAAATTCAGCACGTTGATCAGCGTACCGTAGGTGACGTACGCCCACGTCGTCCAGGACAGGGCGACCAGCCGCTCCGGCGCATCGGCGGCCGGCCAAAGCTCGCGCTCGACGCCGTAGCGGTGGCCGAGCCATTGCATGATCGCGATCGCCTCGAAGAGCGGCGTGCCGTCCACGACCAGCGTGGGCACGACGCCATTCGGGTTTAGCGCCAGGTAGTCGGGTTTCTTCTGGTCGCCGGCCTTGAGGTCCAACATCACGATCTCGCAAGGGACATCGAGTTCGGCCAGCGCGCAAACGACCGGGGTGGCGCTGGACATCGGGGCGGCATAGAGCGTCAGGGACATGGCGGGCCTCTTGGGT
>Ga0299913_10005940_pt1 | contig 10510 bp, 9 predicted proteins | sample RVTome_9_FD_201360 | JGI IMG/M metagenome (GOLD analysis project Ga0299913, IMG submission 201360) | Soil microbial communities from uranium-contaminated site in the Upper Colorado River Basin, Wyoming, United States - RVT155D38 (version 2) ... | reverse complement strand
GTCGAGGAGCTTCGCCGCAAGCGCGAGGAGTACCTCGCGATGGGCGGCGAGGAGCGCATCCAGCGACAACACGATCGCAACAAGCTCACGGTACGAGAGCGTCTCGCACTCCTCTACGACGAAGGCACCTTCATCGAATACGGGCTTTTGGGGCACCACCAGTCGCAATCACCCGCGATGCAGGGGAAGTTCACGCCGGCAGACGGCGTGATCACCGGTATCGGCGAGGTGGACGGCCGGAAGGTCGCGGTGATCGCGTACGACTTCACGGTGATGGCGGGTTCGATGGGGATGGTGGGCGAGATCAAGTCGGCCCGGATCCGAGAGATCGCGTTGCGCGAGAGGATCCCGATCGTGTGGCTCGTGGACTCCGCCGGCGCGCGCATCCAGGAGGCGACCGGGTCGATGTTCGCTCGCACCGGCGATCTGTTCCGCGAACAGGTCACGATGAGCGGCGTCATCCCTCAGGTCGCGGCGATGATGGGGCCGGGCGCGGCCGGGACGGCTTACATCCCTGGACTTGCCGACTTCGTCCCGATGGTCAAGGGCAACGCGAACATGGCCCTCGCCGGTCCCCATCTGGTCAAGGCGGCGGTGGGCGAAGACGTGACGGCCGAGGACATGGGCGGAAGCAAGATCCACTGCAAGATCTCGGGGGTAGCCGACCGAGAGGTTGCCGACGACCGAGACTGCATCGACGCGATCCGCAGCTACCTCTCGTTCTTCCCGTCGTCGAACCTCGACAAGCCACCGGTGCTCGAGATCAACGACCCGATCGACCGGCGTTGCGAAGACCTCTACGACATCGTTCCCGCCAACCCGCGCCAGGCGTACGACGTCAACAAGGTGATCGCGTCGATCGTGGACGAGGGAACCTTCTTCCCGATGAAGCCCGACTGGGCGCGCAACCTCGTGACGGGGCTCGCCCGGATCGGTGGCCGCAGCGTCGGGATCGTGGCGAACCAGCCGAAGTTCCTCGGCGGCGCTCTCGACGTCAACTCCGCCGACAAGGCCGCTCGCTTCGTCTGGCTCTGCGACGCGTTCCACATCCCGCTCGTGTTCCTCATGGACTGCCCCGGTTTCCTCGTCGGCAGCGCGGTCGAGAAGCAGGGGATCATCCGGCACGGCGCCAAGATGCTGTTCGCGGTGTCGGAGGCAACCGTTCCCAAGATCACGGTCGTGATGCGGAAGGGCTACGGGGCCGGTTACTACGTCATGAACGGCCGGGCCTACGAGCCCGATCTCATCGTGGGCTGGCCTACAGCCGAGATCTCGGTGATGGGTCCCGAGGGCGCCGTCAACATCATCTTCCGCAAGCAGATCGAGGCGATGCCCGAGGAGGAGCGGGACGAGGCCCGCAACGGGATGGTCGCGCTGATACGCGAGCAGATCTCCCCCTACGTGGCGGCCGGCTGGTCGTTCGTCGACGATCTGATCGACCCCGCCGATACGCGCACCGTGATAGCTCGGGGACTGCAGCAGGCCGAGCACAAGAGCGTGGAGAGGCCCTGGCGCAAGCACGGCGTGCTCCCGGTCTGAGCGACGTGCGGAAGAAGGCGCCTCCACCCGGTGTGTGGGCGGCACTATCGATCCCGGTGCTGGTCGCGCTCGGCGTGGTCGGCTATGGGATCGCGGGGTACATGGCGTTGTTCGGATGGTCGTTCGTGGACGCGCTCTACATGACGATCACGACGATGACGACCGTCGGTTACCGAGAGGTTCGACCCCTGGCGACCCCGGAGCGGATCTTCACGATCTCCCTGTTGCTGCTGGGGGTAAGCGTGCTGCTGATGACGCTGTCCATTGCCGCCAGCGTCCTGATCGACGATCCCATCCGAGAACGGATACGGAGGCGACGGATGAAGAAGCGGATAGAGGGACTCGAGGGCCACTACATCGTGTGCGGCTACGGGCGGGTAGGTCGCACCGTCGCGGAAACGCTCAGTGCCGAAGGGTGCTCGTTCGTCGTCGTCGACCGTAGCGAGGAGCGGGCGAGCGAGCTCCGGACCGACGGCCACCTGTATCTCACCGGCGATGCGACCCAACGGGAGGACCTGCTCGGTGTGGGGGTCGGCCGCGCTCGCGCTCTGATCAGTGCGGTAGACGACGACGCGGAGAACATCTTCATCACGATGGTCGCGAGGGACCTGAATCCGAGACTGTGGATCGTCACGCGCGCATCCCAGGAGAACACGATCGATCGGTTGCGCACGGCCGGGGCCAACCGGGTCTACTCGCCGTTCGTCACGGCGGGACACGAGATGGCAACCGCGGCGGTGAATCCCGGCGTGGTCGACTTCCTCGAAGTGAGGACGGAGGGACTGCCTGCCTTGCGCCTCGAGGAGTTGGAGGTCGAAGCCGGCTCCCATCTCGTCGGGCGCAGGCTGGCCGAGGTCAAACGCGACGCGCACGCGCTAGCCGTCCGTCGCCGCGACGGCACCATCTTGGCTCCGCCTGCTGAGGGGTTGGAGCTTGCCGAAGGCGACATCTTGGTGCTGCTCGGCGAGCGAGAGAAGCTGCGCCCGATGGAGCAGGCCTGAGCACCGGTTTCGCCGACGCGGGTGGGGTGAAGCTCTTCTTCGTGGAGGGGGGTCACGGCCCTCTCGTCCTTCTGATCCACGGTTTCCCTGAGATCTCGTACTCGTGGCGTCACCAGATGCAACCGCTCGCCGATGCCGGTTTCCGCGCGGTGGCGATCGATCTCCCGGGTTTCGGACGATCGGACAAGCCGGAGGTCGCCTACGACATCGAGTGGGTCTCCGCTCGCCTCGCGGCCCTCATCGGTGCTCTGGGACACGAGCGTGCCGTCGTGGTGGGCCACGACTGGGGAGGCCTGCTCGCGTGGCCCTTCGCCCGCCTCTACCCGGATCTGGTGGCCGGCGTCGTGGGTCTCAACACCCCCGACCTCCCGCGGCCCCCGATCCCTCCCACCCGCTACATCGCTCAGCGAGGGAACGAGCGGAACAACTACATCCTGTTCTTCCAAGAGCGCGGCAAGCCCGAGGAGGTGTTCGCCGCCGACCCCGAGGGCTTCCTGCGCGCGTTCTATGAGGGCCCGGCGACCGTCAACAAGGAGGTGTTCACCGACGACGTCGTGAAGGTCTACGTGGAGGCGTTCTCGCCACCCGGCGCGATCGGACCGCCACTCGACTATTACCGCAACATGGATCGCAACTGGGAGCTGCTCGAGCCGGTTGCCGGTCGCCTCGTCGAGGTTCCGTGCCTGATGATCACGGCGGAAGGTGACCCGGTGTTGCATCCGGGCCTGGCCGTAGGGATGTCGGAGCGCGTCCCGGACCTCGAGACCGTACTCATCCGCGACTGCGGCCACTGGACGCAGCAGGAACGTCCCGACGAGGTCTCGGCCCACCTGGTGCGCTACGCGACCCGCCTCCGAACCACCCGCGGCCCCTGGTGAACCGAAATTTTCTTAATGAGCACCGTTCTGTGTGCAGCACCCGCACTTCCATGTGACGCGGAATGGACCTGAGTAAGAAAATTTCGGTTCACGGCTCGGTGCCGAAGAGGCGGTCTCCGAAGTCCCCGAGGCCGGGGAGGATGTAGGCCGAGTCGTTCAGCTCGCGGTCGACGCTCGCCGTGATGATGTCGACGTCGGGGTGATCTGCCTCGAGGACCGCGATCCCCTCGGGAGCGCTTACGACCGAGACCATCCGCACCGGGCCCGCTCCGGCGTCCTTCACCGACCCGAGAGCCGCGGAGGCCGAGCCGCCCGTCGCGAGCATGGGGTCGAGGACGAAGGTGCACGCGTCGTCCAGACGGGGGAGCTTGGCGTAGTACTCCGACGGCTCGAAGGTCGCCTCGTCTCTTTCCAGGCCGAGGTAGCCGACGCGCACCTCCGGGAACATCTCGACGACCGCATCCAGCATCCCCAGCCCGGCTCGCAGGATCGGCACCGCCACGATCGGCAAAGCCAAGCTGCGTCCGGTCGTCTCCTCGAGCGGCGTCGCCACGGTGGACTCCTTGGTGGGTAGGTCCTTGGTCGCCTCTACCATCAGCAGGGTCGTGAGCCGCTTCGTGAGAGCGCGGAACTGCTGGGGCGGAGTCGACGCGTCCCGCAGGCGCAAGAGGAGGTGTTGGGCCAGCGGGTGATCGACGGCGGTGACGGTCATGGGCCGCAGGATAATGTCTGCCCCCGTGGATGCCTGTGTGATCACGTGCGCGATGAGTGGCGTCGCCGCGAACCGAGATCAATGCCCCGGTATCCCCTACACGCCTGAGGACTACGCAAAGGAAGCTCGCCGCGCTTACGACGCGGGCGCCGCCGTCCTCCACATCCACGCTCGCTATGCCGACGGGCAACCTTCGTATCGGGTCGAGGAGTACCGGGACATCACTCAGGCGATCCTTGCCGAGGTCCCCGACGTCATCATCAACTTCTCTACGGGGGCGGTAGGCATCCCGATGGAGGAGCGGGTCCATCACGTGGCACAGCTGAAGCCCGAGCTCGGTGCTCTGAACATGGGCTCGATGAACTACGCGAAGTACTCGAGCAAGAGGAAGGCGTTCGTCTTCGAGTTCGTGTTCTCCAACCCGTTCGGCGACATCCGGTTACTGCTCGAGAGGATGAACTCGGTCGGCGTGAAGCCGGAGTGCGAATGCTTCGACACGGGTCACATCGCGAGCGTCCAACCGCTGATCGACATGGGCCTGCTGCGAACGCCGGTCCAGTTCTCGTTGATACTCGGTGTTCTCGGGGGCGCTCCTCCTCGTGCCGAGACCCTGCAGCACATGTCGACGTTGGTCCCCGAGGGCTCGACGTGGGAGGTCATCGGCATCAGCCGCAAACAATGGAGCCTCGTGGCTGCGGCTGCGTCGCTCGGCGGCAACGTGCGCGTCGGCTTGGAGGACAACTTCTACGTGCCATCGGGCGAGATGGCCGCCGGCAACGGGGACCTCGTCGACGCGGCCGCCCAGCTCGTCCAGCTGTCGGGCAGAACGGTCGCGTCGCCGGCCGAGGCACGGCGCATCCTCAGCCTCCCCGACCCACCAGACAGGAGTGGACTGCGATGAGCGAAGAGGTCTTGGCGGAGATGGTCGCGAACGTGTGGAAGGTGGTCGTCAACAAGGGGGATCAGATCGCGGAGGGCGACACGATCTGCATCCTCGAGTCGATGAAGATGGAGATCCCCGTCGAGGCCACGGCCTCCGGAACCGTCGCAGAACTCAACGTGACCGAGGGTGGAGTGGTGCAGGAAGGCGACGTCATCGCCGTCATCGACTGACGTGACGCTCGTCGAGATCGAGCCCGTCGGTTCGGCAGCGCACGTAACGGAACTGCGTCTCAACCGACCCGAGGCTCGCAACGCCCTCTCGATAGAGATGTGCGACGCGATCACCGAGGCGCTCGCTGCGATCGACGACGGCGACGCCCGAGCTGTGATCGTCACGGGCGCGGGGAAGACCTTCTGCGCGGGCGCGGACTTCAGTGCAGTGTCGGGCCCGGGCGCTCTCGACTTCCTCCCCGCCTTCGAACGGATGCTCGAGGCCGTGGCTCGACATCGGCTTCCGACGATCGCGGCGATACACGGGGCCGCACTCGGCGGCGGACTGCAACTCGCGACGGTCTGTGACTTCCGCGTCGCGACGACGGATGCCACCTTCGGCATCCCTTCGTCGCGCCTCGGTATCGTCATCAACTTCGAGAACGTCCGTCGTCTGGTTCACCTCATCGGCGTCCCCACCGCCAAGGAGGTCCTTCTGACCGCACGGACGTACCGCGGCCCCCATGCGGAGCGCGCCGGACTCGTCACCCAACTCGTTGAGGCGGGAGACGCGGGGCCGCCTGCCCAGGTCGCCCGGGGGGCCGCGGTGGAGCTGGCTCGCGGCATCGCCCAACTTGCCCCGCTTGCGGTGCAGGGGGCGAAGCGCTCGATCCAGGCGGTGGTCGACCACATGAGCGCCGAGCCTGACGACGACGTTCGCGCCCTTGTCGCGCAGGCTTACTCCAGTCGCGACCTTCAGGAGGGCCTGGCCGCCATGGCGGGCAAGCGCGACCCCGACTTCGAGGGGACCTAGAGCGGGCGGCGGCCGGGAAAGCCGTCATCGGGGCGGTGCCACCACGCGACCTCCGGCTCGCCGAGGCGCCAGCACAGATACGCGTCGTCGCCCTCCACGATGCTCGGGAAGTCGATCAACCCTGTAGAGACGTCACGCAGCTCGACGTCCCACTCCCGCAGGCGATCGAGCAACTCGTCGACGCGCGCGACGAGCCGGTTCAGGTCGTCGCGCTCGTGCGAGCCTCCGTTCCCTGCGGCCGCTATCTGTATCTCGCGCCGTGCGAGTTGTGCCTGCTCGTATTTCTCTCGCAGCTCCACGAGCGCGGGCGCGAGATGCGGCAGCAGGGCGTTCGCCTCCTCTATGGAATAGAGCCTTCGTTCGCTCACCAGTCGAGGTAGCGCAGGAACGTGTCGGCGACTGGGGAGTCGAGCAGGCGTGCCTTCTCGGCCGCCTTGGCGATGTCGTAGGGAACCCTGCGGTGGACGATGGTCCAGTTCGGTCCGCTCTGGTCGAGCAGCAGGTAACAGGCGGATGGAGCATCCAGCGGAGCACCGACCGAGCCGCTGTTCACGACGACGGTTCCATCGTTCACCCGTCGGATGAAGGCGTGGTGCACGTGCCCGTAGACCACCAGCGCGGCCTGGTCTTGGTACGCCTCGAAATCGCCGGCCGGAGCATCCGGGCCGGGAGCGTCGAAGGGCGTGTCCGGTCGCGCGTGAACGAGGAGGATGGAGCCCGGAGCCAAGTGGCCCAGCGGCAGGTTCACCAGCCACCGCGCATCGTCCGGCGAGATCGCGTGGAGCCGCGCCATCTCTTCGTTGGCGGTCCTGGCTTCCGTTGACGTGAGGGTCTGGGGGTCGCCGGTGAGCCAGATGTCGGTGTTGCCTTTGACGGTCTTCCACCCGAGCTCGCGGATCCGGCTGATGCACTCGTTCGCCCACTCGCCCGGCCAGGCGCCCCAGGCGAGGTCCCCCCCACACCAGACCTCGTCCACGCCCTGTTCGGAGATGTCCTTCATCACGGCGTCCAGCGCCGCAAGGTTCCCGTGGATGTCCGAAACGACCGCCACCCTCATCTCGTGCGGCATCCTATGGGCGTGGCCACACTCGCCGACTACATCCGAACGCGCGCCGACCTGAGCTCGGATCAGGCCGAGCATCTCCGGCGACTGTGCCAGTCGTGGCAGGTGCTCGCCGACCTCTCGTTCTCCGATCTGCTGTTGTACGTGCGCGCCAGAGGCAAGGAGGTATTCGAGGTGGTGGCCCAGTTGCGCCCCTTCACCTCTCAGACCCTGTATCCACACGACCTCGTAGGCACGCGGGTCACGCAACCAGAGCAACCGATCGTGGAGCGCGCCTACCGCGAGGGCCAGATCTGGGCGCAGGACGACCCGGTTCTCGTGGACGGCATCCCCATCCGCATGGACGCGGTCCCCGTCCGTTTCCGAGGTGAGGTCATCGGCGTCGTAACGAAGGAGGGGAGCCCCGCCACATCGCGACGTCCGGGCAGGCTCGAGCAGGTCTATCTCGAGGCAGGCGACCGCGTCTCTCGCATGATCGCCGAGGGGACCTTCCCTTACGAGCATCACATCGGGGGAGAGTGGCCTCGTGTGGGCGACGGCCTGTTCGTCCTCGATGCCGATGGTCGCATCGAGTGGGCTTCGCCGAACGCGCTGTCGTCATTGAGGCGGGTGGGCGTCGCGCACAACGTGCTCGGGAGGTTCCTCGACGAATTGGGACTCGGCGAGACGCCGGTGCGCGATGCCATGATGCGACGGAAGCTTCAGGACGGCGAGCTCGTCCGAGGCGATGCGCACATCCGATTGCGCGTCATGCCCCTGTTCTCCGGTGCCTCAACATCGCGCGGCCTCGTTCTGACTCGGGACGTGACGGAGTTGCGCGAGAAGGAGCGCGTCATCTCCGTCAAGGACGCGACGATCCGCGAGATCCATCACCGCGTCAAGAACAACCTGCAGACGATCGCCAGCCTGCTTCGGCTCCAGTCGCGCCGGCTCCACTCGGATGAGGCGAAGGCGGCGTTGCAGGAGAGTGTGCTACGCATCGGATCGATCGCGCTCGTGCACGAGATCCTCTCGGAGGAGCCGGAGGACGTCGGTGAGTTCGGAGAGGTCGCGCGCCGCATCGGTGCGATGGTGGGTGAGGCTCTCGTTCTCCCCGATCAACCGATCGAGGTGAAGGTGACCGGCAAGACAGGGCCCCTCGGTGCAGAGCTCGCAACGCCTCTGGCCGTGACTCTGGCGGAGTTGTTGCAGAACGCGGTCGAGCACGCGTTCCCCGACGGCCGTTCGGGGACGGTGAAGGTCGAGCTGAGCCGAGAAGGCGATGAGGTCGTCGTCGTCGTGTGGGATGACGGCATCGGGATGCAACAACCGCTCGAGGGTTCCCGGCTCGGCCTCCAGATCGTGCGCTCGTTGATCGTCGAGTTGGGGGGCAGCTTCGAGGTGACCTCGGAGGCCGGCACCCGAGTAGAGCTGAGGGTTCCCACCAAGCGATAGAACCCCTTCTTTGCGCGAGATCGGTTGCTCAACCACCACGATCGCGAAAAGAAGGGAGCTACTCGTCGTCGCCCTTGGTTTCGGTGGGTTCGGGGCTCGGTTCAGGCTCCGGTGACGGTTTCCCCTTGTCCTTACCGGTCGGCGACGGGGACGGGTCGCCCTTGCCTCCCGTGGATGACGGCGACGGTGACGGCGTAGCGGTGCCCGGCGGCGTGGGAGTGAAGATCGGCGCGGGCGGTGGCGGCGGGCAGTACTCCTTGGGAGCCAGCTGCCGCAACATCGTCTTGAGGTCGCCCGGGCACCAGGGCGCGGCCAGCAATCCCGTGACCGGATCGATCAGCACGCGCACCAGGTCGGACTTGGGCACCTTGAACCTCGACACCGGCTTGTTCGCCAGTGCGGCCGTCATGAATTCCTTGAAGATCAGCGCGGGGAAGGTGCCGCCGAACACGCGGATCCCATGGACGCTGAGCATCGGGATCAAACCCTGCGGGTAGCCGACCCAGACCGCCACCGCGAGGTCGGGGGTGTAGCCCACGAACCACGCGTCGGTGTAGTTGTTCGTGGTGCCGGTCTTCCCGGCGACCGGGCGACCGATGGCGGCGGCCTTGCCGGTGCCACGGATCACCACCTGCTCCAGCACTTTGGTCAAGAGGAAGGCATTCCCCGGCGACACCGCCTGGGGCACCAGCCGCTGCTTGGGATGCATGACCTCGCCGTTGGCCAACACGATCTCGTCGATCGTGGTGGGCTCGATCGCGGTGCCGTTGTTGGCCAGAGTGGCGTAGGCCGACGCCATGTCGAGCGCGCTTACCTCCATGCCCCCCAACCCGATCGATGGATAGACGGGAAGCTTGGAACGGACCCCCATATATCTCGCCTGTTGGGCGACCCGGGCAGCGCTCACGTCCAGGGTGAGGCGCGCGTAGACGCCGTTCACGGAACGCACCATCGCCTCGTTCAGCGGCAGCGTTCCCCCCGCGGTGCCCTCCGAGTTGCGCACGTTCCAGGTCGACCCGTCCGGCAGTAGGAAGGAGGCCGGTCCGGCTGAGTAGTGCGCGCCCAGCGAGATCCCCTCTTCCATCGCGGCCGCCGCGACGATGGGCTTGAAGGACGAGCCCGGCTGGCGTCCCGAACCTCCACCTTCGACGCCCAGCGCCAGGTTGACCTGACTCTTGGTCCAGTCGCGGCCCCCGACCATCGCCACCACCTCGCCCGTGGATGGCTTGATCGCGACCACGGCTGCCTCGGGATCGCCGGGCTGGTTCAAGACGGTTGCTACCGCGTCCTCGGCCGCGGCCTGCAGGCGCGGCCTCAGGGTCGTCGTGACGCGCAATCCGCCCTTGTAGAGGGCGTCTGCGCGTTCCTTCTCGGTTGCACCGAAACGACGATCGTCCTTGATCTCGCGCATCACGGCTTCGACGAAATAGGGCTGCCGCGTCTTGACCCGCGGCGGGGTCTCGACGACCCCGAGCTCTGCGCGTCGTTCCTTGCGAGCCGCTCTCGGCGTCATCCAGCCGAGGTCGACCATGCGACGGAGCACGTAGTTGCGGCGTTGCCGCGCCTTGCGCGGACGCTCGCGCGGGTCGTAGTAAGACGGCGCCTTTATCACCGCGGCCAGGAGGGCGGCCTCGTGCGCGGTCAGCTCGCGGAGGTCCTTGCGGAAGTAGTTCTTCGCGGCCACCTTCACGCCGTACGCGCCGTTCCCCAGATAAACCGTGTTCAGGTAACGCGCGAGGATCTCGTCCTTGGTGTAGCGGCGCTCCACCTCGATCGCGAGACGAAGCTCGCGGGCCTTGCGCCTGAAGGTCCTCCCGGGATGTCGGAAGAACGTGTTCTTCACGTACTGTTGCGTGATCGTCGAGCCTCCCTGCACCACCTCACCCTCGTCGAGGTTCACGAGGGCCGCGCGTGCGATGGAACGCAGGTCGTAGCCGTTGTGCTCGAAGAAGCGAGAGTCTTCGGCGGCAAGGACCG
>Ga0299913_10005938_pt1 | contig 10511 bp, 13 predicted proteins | sample RVTome_9_FD_201360 | JGI IMG/M metagenome (GOLD analysis project Ga0299913, IMG submission 201360) | Soil microbial communities from uranium-contaminated site in the Upper Colorado River Basin, Wyoming, United States - RVT155D38 (version 2) ... | reverse complement strand
ATAGAATTTTTATATCATTAAAGGGGATTAGAAGGATCTGGGTAATTATCGATATCCAAAGTTTGTTGAATTTGCTCGCGAATTTTTGTCTGTCTATGGGATAGTTGGATGGCGCCTAACCGTTAACAAACCTGTAAACCAAGTATTTGAATTCTTTTCTGATGTCAGGAACGGGAAGATTGGAGGTGCAATTAAATCAGTTGCAAAAGGCGATGACAATTGGTGGCTACTACTTGGACGTTTACGAGGCCAGACGGGCTCAAAGATGATCAGTTTCTGGAACAACTTAAGGGATTCGATATAGAAGTTAATAACTGGAAGAGATATTTGGAGGAAAATTAGGAACCGGATTATCTATCTTCGAATAATACTCCACCCTGAAGTTCACCTAGACTAAGGGGGTTTATTTTATTTCAAAAAATTAGACAAACTGGTTTGTCTCGTTCATTCGTACCTATGTCATCTTCTTTTTCTAGATCACTACTAGGCCTATCAATTGTTTGAATATATTTACGGGGAGCTTTTACTATAAGCTCTTATGAGGTATTTGAAATCTAAGAAAAATACAACTAAATATACTGAAATAATCTACATTCTTATCTTCAAGACATTCTTAATCCTTAAATAATTATATATCATTCTTGCAGAAGAAGATGAAAACTATATTAGCATTAACTTTAGTGGCAATCTTGGGACTAGGCGCATTGGTACCAGGAATATCCTTTTCTCCAAAAATAGCCTTTGCAGATGACAGAGGAGATGATGGCGGATCCTCAGCAGCAGCAGCAGCTTCATCAGGCAATGGTGGCTCAGCAGCAGCAGCAGCAGCTTCCAGCGGTGACGACGACCACGATGATAAGGACAAACATCATGACAAACATGATAAAGACAAACATCATGACAAACATGATAAAGACAAACATCATGACAAGGATGACTGTAAGGACAAACATCATGACAAACATGATAAAGACAAACGTCATGACAAGGATGACTGTAAGGACAAACATCATGACAAACATGATAAAGACAAACATGATGGCCACGACAATGGCGGTGGAGCAGCAGCAGCCGCAGCAGCAGGCAATGCAGCAGCAGCAGCCGCAGCAGCAGGCAATGCAGCAGCAGCAGCCGCAGCAGCAGGCAATGCAGCAGCAGCAGCCGCAGCAGCAGGCAATAATTAGTCTGAACGGGCAAAGGCCACAGACCAATCCCCTATTTTTTACAAAATAAAGGATTACGTCATGTCACTCCTAAGACATGGGTTGTGTATTAACCATAATTATAATTGCAAAAAAAGACGTTTTAACTAATTCACTAGTTCAAAGTGGAATTACTACCATAAATACAACCCATGCAAAGTATTTTTAGATGGTAGTAATGTATCACTAGCTATGCCTGTACGATCTTCCTTATTATCATGTTCAAGCTGTATCATCATACTAAATAATATAATATATAGACACCTACACCTGGTTTATCCAATATTATGTTAGAAGAAGAATCAGCACTTGATATATTGAATCCTGATTTTTAGTTCTCACTTCTTTATCTTTTTTCTTCCCTTCTTTCTATCCGTTGTACTGGGTTCTGAACTATTAGGAACTGGAATATTTGGATCGCTGATTTTTCTTGTGGGTTTAGATTGTTCATCCAACTCTAGCTCTTTTGCCTCTTCAGTATCAAGTTCTGGTTCAGTGATTTCTTGCTTATGACTCATTCTATATACTTAACTAATATTCTTTAAATAGCTTTTAACTGAGCTTTTGACCAGTACTTGAATCGTGTGCAATCTACTGGTTTTAGCAGATAATACTTATGAACGCATTATTGAAATATCCAATTCATTTGTATAATGAATCTATAGCATAAATATCTATGTAATTCCAATGTCCTATTGAATAGACATTAGGTATACTATGGTGACCTAGAGTTATGTAATGATAAACCACCATCTGAATAAACCATGGTACCCGTGACATAACTTGCAGCTTCTGATGCTAAAAACAGAGCAACCTTTGCTATCTCCTGAGCTCGTCCCATTCTTTGGAATGGTATTGTACTTTCTATCTGGGTCTTTTTTTCTTTATCTTTTAGGAATCCGTTACTGATATCGGAGTCGATAATACCTGGAGCGATTGCATTCACCCTTATTCCTTTATTGGCAAGCTGAAGTGCAATAGTCTCAGTAAGGGATTTAATGCTAGACCTAGATGATGTAAAAGGATCCACACCAGACTGAGAGAATGTATAAGCATCAGCTTGTGAACTGGATATTGTGTTATAACATGATGCTATATTAATTATCGAGCAGTCAACTTTTTTTATGATACCAATATTATTATTCTTATTATTATTATGCTTCTTGATAGTTCCATTCGAATCCAGATTCTTATATATTAGCAACTGCTTAACAAGTTCTCTTATACAAAAATAGATGCCCTTAAGGCATGTATCTAAAATTCCATATTCTTCTACAGTAAAATAAGGGGAGGGTTGATCCCCTTTTTGATTATTTGCCAACGCATTATCACTAGTGCCAGTTGCAGCTAGGCTCATTTCATATGATTGGGAAGCAGTTGATTGCTGTGATATTGTTGCATTATTAATCAAGACGTCAATTCTTCCAAACTTTTTGATTGCTTCTTCTATAAGGGATACACTTACCTCCTCTTTAGAAATATCTCCCGGAAAATAAGAAATATAATTAGTATGATCTGTTGAATTATCGTTCATATTCTTTTCATTACTTGTATATTGGGTTAACAAAGAAAGTATCTCTCCCGTTGTTTGTTTTAGCTCCTGTTCTGCAATATCATTAATCATCACAGTATATCCAGCTCTGGCAAATTCTATAGCTAAAGCTTTACCGATGCCCATAGCTGCACGGGTCATCACTACTACCTTTTTACTGTTGTCTCGAACATTCGCATGAGTTTCGTCGTTAGGCATGCTGTATAATGAATTATAAAATATATATCTGATTGGGTGAGGATATCAAAAATAGATGCTTGTTTATATCTTTTTACTACTGGTCTTACCCATTTCAAAATGAGAAAAAGGTAGGCGGTCAGAGATGAAGCCTAGGGCGAACTGCTAGCCGGATTGACCGCCTACCATGGGTGTACGAAATGTACCAAAAAAAAGCACAATATTGTATAAAACAGTTCAATGAAAGCTGCTTTATTCCGGCGAGGGTAGTATAGCAACCCTGCTTGAACCTAGTATCGTATTGTTCAACATTAAAATCGACCCCTTTTGCACTTATGTTAAGTCATAGCGAACGCGAAATGGCAGCAAGAGCCGCGTCCACTTCATATCGGAATCTTGACCTGCTACAATATTATTTTAATTGAATACTCTCTTGCAGTCTATAGTTAGAGAAGGCTGTTTATAGTCATTTTCTCAGAACTATTTTCCTTCTTTACAAAGGTATATTATGACAGGAGAGGTGGCAGATCAGGAATAAAGTCTAAAAACAAGTAGCGCCTAACCTACCACCAGACCATACAGGATTGAAGTTTTAGTTGCTCATACTTACTACAATACTTTCCAATATGGAGAATATTTATAAAAATCTTAGCCACAAATAGGGCGACCAATATATTACGTATGAGTGAGTCTGCCCACATATGTCTCAGGCAGTTTGAGTCATAACCTCTGAGGCGCACTTATCTAACCAGTCGTTGCATTAAAGAAATCATAGCGATTCTTTCTGAACACATGATGGAACTGAGTAGACTTTATTGGACTCCAATAGAGGATTAGATCCTTTTTATAATTTGTTTCACTATAATGCATTGCATACCAACCCCTAAAGAAAGATATGGTAGTCGTTCGGCCAAGTAACAATAGAATGTCTCGGTCGCTCTACCTTTTGGATCATAATCTTATAAAATAATGATATGTGATTGATAAATATTGCACACAAAAACTTTATTGTGGCGGTTTAAGTAGTAAATAGCTCACCTTATAAATACCTCTCCTCACTCAAATTATAGATCTTTTTTATAATTTGTTGTGCAAGCAGCCACAGCAGTATCCAAAAAGTACTGCTAGACCGAGGAAACATTGTATTAGGTAGACGACCAATATTTGCACATTCTGGCTTCATTTCTGAGGGTCGTCCCTACCTAATTCCTTCTAATAATCGTTTTTATAGTATGTTGTGAACTATGCGACTGCAGTAACAAAGGCACCGCAAGATTCAGACAGGAACGTAATCTACGTTCAATGAAAAAAGGTAGGCGATTACGCGTATGACAATATCGTTCGTACGCCGTCTACCTTTTCCTTTTATACCAACCTTTTATACCATCCTTTTATACCAACTGACTGACAACAAGATCCACGGCAGGCGACTTGATTGTATTTAATAAGTACTGCGATGAAAAAGGTTTTGCAATAATTCTACAACTTTTTTGGGGAGGACTTATGAGTTCTCCAAACTCTTTAGGTACTTAAAAACAGAAACGATCTAATTATTTACAATTATCATAACTGCTATATAACTAAAGCTTCGTAATTATATAATTTTTATATAGGTTGTATATGCCTAATGTAATGATATGACACATATCGCAAAAGTAATAGAAATCATCGGTAGTTCAGATAAAGGCTGGGAACCCGGGGGGGAGAGGATAAAGGCTGCTCAAGTAGCAATAAACGAAGCGAGAAAGACGTTGCATGGAATACATGGAATAGAAGTTATGGATATGACTGCAACAGTAGATGAGAGTACTGGCAAGATTGGTCAATACCGTGCAAGTGTAAAAGTCGCCTTTGGAGTAGAGCATTAGCTTTTTCTATTTCATCATTGTTAGAGTAAAAAATGTCATCAGAAAAAAGAGGGCTGGATGAAGAGAATTTTGTTGACACAAGCATCCTTTTAGATGCAGTAACTTCATTAATTAACACATTTAAACAGGCTGGCTATAATCCTCCTATCAATATTCAAGTTGATAAGTTGACATTTGATGAATTGTTAGAAGAAGCATCAAAGCTATATAGTAGTATTAATGTGAAAGATTCAATCGTAAATCAAGAATTTTCAATAGCCGGTATTATTAACATTGTTCTTGCGGGAGGGAAAAATAAAGAGGATAATAAAGATCATTATCTCTTTCAGGAACAAAAAGACCAACAGCAACCAGTAGATACAACCAAGGAGGAGTATCAAGAACTTCCTTCACTAAATCATGATCAAAGCCAAACCTTACCTACGACAGCTACAAAATATGAATGTGTAGAATGTAATGCTATATTTGACACTCCTGCTGGCCACAGAAAACATCATCAAGCATTTCATGAGGGTATAGAAGAACCAAAGGTATTAGAACAAACAGAAATTTAATGCTTGGTCGAGTTCATTTTGTGCAACTGATATGAGTTAGGTGATGTAGAGTATAACTAATAATAATGAGGGAAACGGTTCAGGAGATTGGGATTTGTGACAATAACAACAAGTTAGTAGAGGCGGAAGGATATACTAATGTCTAATCAAGACCATAAAACATCGGATGGATTTCCAAATGAATCGGTAGCTGAAAATACGGATGTGGCCCGGACCAAAATTGAAAGAATGCTATTGCTGAAATATGGCAAGAGTTTAGTCGAGTTCAGAGTGTATCGACGCCATAAATTTCCTTACTTGGTTGCTGTCAAATTAAAGGATGGGACGTATAAAACACTGGCCCTGAGGTAACGTACCCTTAAACAGTTGCACAAGGATATTCAATTTCTATAATTGCGTCCTATATATAGGTCAGCAATTCCTGCAAAGCCGCTTCGATTATGCTATTTTACATCTTGTGCAACCGCGGACACATTAACCTCCTGGTTGTCCTGCCTTTTCCTAATAGATCTTTTTTATAATTTGTTGTGGATTAGGCAGCTGCAGTAGCAAAGCACTGCTAGATTCAGACACGGATGGATTTGACGCAATAATGCATAGGGTAGGCGACCCACACTAGCACATTCCAGCTTCATTTCTATGGATCGTCTACCTTTTTCATAAACCATTTTATGATTTGTTGTGTGTATCCAGTAGGGATAGGTAGGACTTTGGAATGCTTTCTTAAGGCGAAGAAGAAAGCAGGGTACAATGATTGCCAGTCGCTATGCTCCTGTTGATATAATTTTGCGTTAGCGCCGAGGTTTTAATATAAGAAGGATAGGACACGTAGTCCTATCTCGATTCTAATGAATACTCGTCCACTTGGAATGACGTCAATTAAAATGTACAATAAATTGCATATTCAGGTTAGTCAAAATAATGAAATTATGAGATAAAAAGATAGGCAGGCAGAGACAACCTACCTGCCGAGTTGTTCTACTTTTGTGAGAGTAGTCCAGTTATGGACATTCAATGATAAATTATACCTATTTTATTAATTTTATTAATTTTAAGGATAGGTAAGGGCATGATATGAGAGCAATGCCGACAACACAAGCAAGCACCCTTACCTATCCAGGAAGCAGACATGAAAGTTCGGTATTTAGGGCGACATTAAATTAACTAAACCCATTTAAAAATTTATGAAGTAAAATATTGTAAATAAAAAAGAAAGGAAAGTTAACTAACTGCAGAAGTGTCTATTTCGCTTTCTACGACAGAATTTTCTACGAAGAATTTGACTATGTTGCAAGAAGAATGACCTACTATGTCCTCTAGGACGACAAGCCTCACTCTGTAAGCACTCTCAGTAGTTTTTGTTCCAACAAATCATAAGAATGGTTATAAAAAAGATAGGACGATCATGAAAGAATGGCCAAGGCGCTGTTGGTCGCCTATCTATAGAAAGGACTTTGACTGTAATAATTATGAATTTATTGTTTAAGATCGTTTTGATAATAGATCGTATAATTAGCGTTAGAAAAGGTAGTGCGACCAGAGAAATTGCCCAATTGAAAGGAATGGCCGCCACTACCTTATGTTAGGTTTTTCCAGGTACGATAGTAATACAAATACTAATTTAAAAATTTTAATCTTAAGTGGCAGACGATCATGATAGTTGTGAAGCCTGCCTTGCCTACTTGAATCTCTATATACTATTACATTATACAAATTGCAATGTAAATATCAAGGTGTGGCGGTCGACCGAGTTCTAGATACCCCCTTCACATCTGCCAACCTTGTATTATCATATTCCAATAGCATATTAATAAGGTAGGTTGTCGTTAAGGTATTAGGAAAGGAATATGGGTAAATGGAAGTGTCTGTGGTGTTCTAAAGTGCTAGAAGGGGAATCCTTCATGAACTTGGTTGAGGCTTCCATGAAAGAAGAAGGCGGCCAACACGTACATGGCTGGCAAAATATAATCTTAGCTCAGGAAGAGGCTGCTCTACCAGAAAAAAGTAAACTGATATCGTTTTTGAATTTGGAAATGTGGTCGAACAGGGAACAAAGATTACAAGTTATAGAAATATTTGGTACATAGAATTCACCAAAGAGAATGTTGAAAAGGTATTGAAAAAATTCAATGAAAAGTACAGAAATACAGTTCTGGCTATTTGTGATGCTGGTGCCGCATCTTATTATGGTTCTAATACCTATGGCTGCCCAAATCTGATTGAGTAGATTGAGTGCCAGTTCGGTGACATAATAAATAGTAATAAAGCCGGAACATTAGGAAGGAGGGGTAGTACAATATCTAAAGGACATACATCCAGCGTGACACACGGATTCCTTGTTTAATTAATGTCTAAAAATGTTCGTATTACCTTACTGAACTTTTCAGGATACTGATACATCCATCCATGTCCTGCTCCACTTATTTGTACAAGCCATACCAAAGGAATTTTTTCAACTAGAAATAATGAAGCTTTAGGAGTAGTGATTACATCTTCTGTGCCAACCAAAACTAGGGTGGGGTGGTTAATCTGTGAGAGAGAGTCGTATGTCCCTTTCCAATTTATTATTGCTTGTGCCTGTTTTTGTACAGTTTCAAGAGATAATGTTCCTTTAAGTAATGGAAAATGGTTTACGTAGTCCGGATTCTTTTGAAGCCAAACTTGAGGAAAAAACAATGAAAGAACTTGACTTGCTTGTTCTTCAGGAGTACCTGATATATTATTCAAGGTAAGTTCTTTCAGAACTTGCATAAGTTGAGGACTGGAATGAATAGCTTTGTCTCCACCAGGACCTGACCCATACAAGATAAGGTTGTTAACTTTACTAGGATGCATAAGTGCCAGGTCCTGAGCAATATAAGATCCCATTGACCATCCCAGAACATCTGCTCTCTTTATACTGAGTGCATCCAATAGACCTGCAGCATCATTTGCAAGTTGACCAATCGAATACTCCTTAGCTCCTACTGAGGAACTTCCCGTACCTCTGTTATTAAATACAATTACACTATAATTTGATAAGGCAAGTTCCTTAAGTATAATTGGCTCCCACATATCCATGGTCACCTTCAACCCAGGTACAAAAATGATTGGTTTACCCCTCTCAGGACCAATTATCTTGTACTCTATTTCTATATCATCAACCTTCGCTTTTTGTATTGAAAAGCCGTTGGTGTATTCGCCCGCTTGACCTTCGTTAGAGATATTCGATCCCATAAGCAATACTATATTTGCTTACACTATATAAGCATCCACCCCCAGGTTCTAATGCTATTCTAAAACCAATTGTAGTAGAGATGCTACTTGTGTATGTCACCGACCAGTCTAATCCTCTCTATTAGCTCTTGATTGAGCAGATCCTTTCTAACCCCCCCCGCAGTAGGTTATTCTGTATAATATCAAATATCCCATATCAGATAACTTGTCAGAGGAAGACGGAGGGCTAAAGAAGAATTTTCCACACAAACTCCAGGAAATTCAATATTCTTTGAATCCTTTAAATGCTTAAGCTACTCTTGGAATGATATGGCAGAACGACGAATAATAAATCCGTGGAATTGGCAGGATAGATATGGGTTCGTGCAAGCAAATGAAATCAGCAACATCAAAAAAACTCTTATCTGCTCCGGGCAGACTGCCATTGACGTTGAAGGGAAAGCTGCATATCCAGACGATATTGGTGCTCAGTTGAAGATGGCATTAGACAACCTAGAAGAAGTGCTTCGAAAAGCGGACTTTTCGTTGTCCGATATAGTTCGCATGACCATCTATACAACAGACATGAACAACTCATCTCAGCATACGAACCAACAGTCGTTAGACTTTCACATGCAAAGTGCCATCCCACAATGACGCTTCTCGAAGTAAGCAGATTAGCCTTTTCCGAGTTAATGGTGGAAATAGAAGCAACTGCCATACAGTAGTAGTCACTAATATTATATCAGTTAGGTAGTTTTGTATAGTAAACATGATCTTCCTATGTTAGATATGGCAGCTCTATGCCAAGTGACTATTCTATATGTCAACAAGGTCGATAGATATGACACACAAAAAGTTAAATGAGGATTTTAAATGAATCGTTGTTTTTCTATTGGTTTGTGGGTTATAACTTACCTTATAATCCCTCTGATCATGTTATGGATGGTAGCCCGCAAGTCGTTGTCATATGCGTTATTCTGATTATGAGTAAAAAGAGAAAATCATCTACAATGGTTTTACATCAGAAATATTTTCAGGCCGCGGAAATTGACTTGAAGGCAGCAAAGATTCTAGCCATAGAAAATCTCTTTTCACCTACACTATATCATCCTCCTCGATACTAATGGCTTAGGAAATATCCTTCGCTTCAACTTGGATATGGATAATACACGACTGAAGTAATACCTGCATCGCGTTATGTGCTAGAATTTCTGTTCATGCTAACCGTCCGAATTATTCCTGTTCTCTCCAATCAACTATGCTTTCATTTAGTGGTGGTAGCAGACCTGCAAAATCTATACCATACGCCCTCTTTGCGTATTGACGGAACTTTACAGCCCTTGGATAGATTGAAGTTGCAAATTCTCTATATGTCATGGAAGGGTCTTTAGTTTCTATACATAATACTTCGAGATCAGGAGCTCCACTTTCGGGCGGACTGCGCTGAATCCACACAGTCTCCCGAGAGATACCTGCAATTTTATAAAATTCATCATGCAATTCCTTTTCTTTTTCTTCTTCTTTCCTTTCCATTTCCTTTACATTTAAACCTTCAAATCAACTCCGCCACTTCTGCCTGCTGCCCAGCTGCAAGTTTTTCTCCCCTCGGAGAAATCCATTTGGAGATTTACCTGTCAAAGTGATTCATCAATTCAGCTGCGCGGTTTACTTGTTTACTGTCTATTATCCACGCTATTAATCCTTCTACTTCACCCTGAGCCTGGGAATTTATATTAGAGAATATCCCATTTACTTGGGACCAAATAGTTACCGCATTCATTGGGTTGCGACACGACCTGACTCTTTCATAACCACCTGCAAATACTGAATGGAGAGACATAATTAATACAGTAATCATATAGGTCATAATCAGTCCTAATGCAGAGCTTCTATAGAAAAAAAGAAAGAGAAGTTGATTTGTTCTTAATCTGTGCTTTGGCTGCCAGCAGCTGATACTGCG
>Ga0299913_10005937_pt1 | contig 10511 bp, 10 predicted proteins | sample RVTome_9_FD_201360 | JGI IMG/M metagenome (GOLD analysis project Ga0299913, IMG submission 201360) | Soil microbial communities from uranium-contaminated site in the Upper Colorado River Basin, Wyoming, United States - RVT155D38 (version 2) ... | reverse complement strand
GCGCTGGACCGTCAAGACGACCAAAGCGAAGCCCCGCGAGGGCGAGACGCCGATGGTCGACCTGGCGATCCCCGAGTTCGGCTACCAGAACCACATCAGCGCCGATCGCCGCCACCGGCTGATCCGCCGCTGGCTGGTCACCGACGCCGCCGCCCATGCCGGGGCACGTCTGGCCGATCTGCTCGACCCCGGCAACACCGCGAGCGAGGTCTGGGCCGACACCGGCTACCGTTCCAAGAAGAACGAGGAACCTGCTCCGCCAGCGGATGCTCAAGAGCCATATCCACCGGAAGAAGCCGGCGGGCCGGCCGATGCCGGATCGCACCGCCCGGGCGAACGCGAAGAAGTCGGCCGGGCGCGCCCACGTCGAGCACGTCTTCGCCGAGCGGAAGGCCAGGATGGGTCTGTTCGTCCGGACCGTCGGCCTCGCCCGGGCGACCACCAAGATCGGCCTCGCCAACCTGGTCCACAACATGCGCCGCCTGCTCTGGCTGGAACGCCAGCCGGCGCTCGCCTGACGGTCCGGCGACTCACCCCGAAGCGCCGGCCACCGCGCCACCGAAACCAACCGCAACCGACGGCCTCGCCCTCCCCGCGCCCCACCCCGCGACCTCAACCTCGCCGAAAACGCGGTAGATGGAGATGTCCAGCTGCTCTGGTACGCCGGCGCCCTGATCGTGATCGGTGCCATGGGCCTGTTCACGACGCTCGCGTTCGCGCAGCTCGGCGGCGCGGCCCTCGCCGCGACCGCCGTGATTTATGCCGTGATCCTCGCGGTCGCGGGCGATCGGCTGTGGCGGCGCGAGCTTTTGATCCCCGGCGGGCTTCTGATCACGATCGCGGTCACCATGGCGCCTCTGTTCGTCTACGGCATGCAGGACGCGCTCGGCTGGCTCCATGATGCGGATCCCGGCGCCTACCGCGGCTTCTACGGATTTTGCCGGTGGACCGCCGGCAGTCGGGTGCCGATGGCCCTTGCGACCGTCGCCGGCGGGTTGATCGCTCTTCGATTCTACCGCTTCGCCTTCCTCGTCGCCCCGATCGCCGCAGCGCTCTGGTTCATGTCCATGGACCTCGCGCCGTGGATCCTCGGAGAGCAGACGCTAACCTGGCAGCTGCGCAAGCTGGTCTCGGTCTGGTTCGGGCTCGGCATGGTGATCGTCGCCTGGGCGGTCGACCTCCGGTCGCGCGGGGATTTCGCCTTCTGGCTGCACCTGTTCGGGGTGCTGGCATTCTGGGGCGGCCTGACCGCCCTCGACAGCGACAGCGAGATCGCCAGATTCGTCTATTGCCTCCTCAACGTCGGCCTGGTCGGGCTCGGCCTGCTGCTGCAACGGCGCGCCTACGCCCTGTTCGGCGGGACCGGCATCACCCTGTACCTGCACCACCTCGCCGGGCGCGTGTTCGAGGATTCGCTCCTTTACCCCTTCGCCCTGTCCCTGATCGGGCTCGCGGTGATCGGCGCCGGGCTTCTTCTGCACCGCCACGGAGCGGCGCTGCAGCAGGCGCTCCAAGGTTGGCTGCCGGGGTGGCTCACCGCCCTTCGCCCGCCCCATGCGCGTTAGCGGGCTGGTGAGACGCCTCGCCGGTCGGTAGGGTCGGGACTAATCGGCAAGGGCGACGGCATGCGGCTGAACGGTCTGGAAAAACGGATGCTGGCGGGCGAGCTCGGCGAGCCGCGGCGCTGGGCGATCGGGCAGCAGATCGCGGTCGGCGAGTTCTTCGACGCGGCCGATTTCGTCGAGGTCGCCCAGGTCCACATCTGCGCCGATACCGAGGCGCTCGGCCCCTCGGGAGTGGCCTTTCTGGAGCAGATCGCAGGCGCTCCCGAGGAGCAGCGCCGGGCGCTGGTGCCGACCATCACCGATCCTCGCGGCGCCGACTTCAGGCGGGCGGCGCGGATCGGCCATCCCGACTGGGTGGTCGAGCTGGAGCGCCGGACGGCCGGCGCCGTGGCGGCGATGCGCATCATGCTCACCGACACCTGCATCAACTATCAGAGCGTGCTGCCGCCGGTGCGGGGCGAGCACCTCGCGTTTGGCGATACCGGCTCGGTGATCTATGCCAACTCGGTGTGCGGGGCGCGCAGCAACTACGAAGGCGGGCCGGCGGCGCTGGCCGCGGCGCTAACCGGCCGCGTGCCGCGCTACGGCTTTCACCTCGATGCCTGCCGCCGGGGCAGCGCGCGCTATCGCATCGCCGATCGGCCGCGCTCGCTCTCCGACTGGGGGGCGCTCGGCGCCCTGATCGGGCGCGCGCAGGAATCCTACTGGCAGGTGCCGGTGATCGAGCCATGCCTCGGCCATGGAGCGGGCTCGGACGAGCTGAAGCATTTCGGCGCCGCCATGGCGAGCTACGGCTCGACGGCGATGTTTCACCTGTGCGGAGTCACGCCGGAAGCTACGGAAATGGAGCCGGGCCTAGCCGCGGTCGAGATCGGCCACCGGGAGATCGACGCGTTCTATCAGAGCTTCGCGCCATCAAGGGATGAGCTGGACGTAGTGGTGTTCGCCGCACCCCAGCTCTCGCTGTTCGAGATCGCCGAGCTCGCGCGGCTGCTGAAGGGCCGACGGGTGCACGGGTCGACCACGCTCCTGGTCGCGACTTCGCCCGAGATACGGCATGCGGCCGAGCGCCTGGGCTGCTGCGCGACGATCGAGCGGGCGGGAGGGGTCGTGCTGGAGGGCGTCTGCTTCTACCAGATGCATGCGCGCGTGCTGGCCGAGGCCAATGGCTGGAAGACGCTCATGACGAACTCGGCGAAGCTCGTGAACATCATCGCCGGCTACGGCTACGAGCCGGTGCTGGCGCCCATGGATCGCTGCATCGAATCGGCGCTCGCCGGGCGCATTCGGCGATGAGGATCATCCGCGGCCACAAGGGGATCGGACGGTTCGTGCGCGGGCTCGCGCTGGTGGCGCCTGACAACTTCTCGGCGCGTTACGATCTCGATCGCGAGCGAGGCATCTTTTCCAGGCCGTCGCACGCCCTCCATGGCGAGAGCTATGTCGGCAGGGTGCTGGTGCTGAACGCCGCGAAGGGCGGCGTTGCTACCTCCTGGATGCTCGCCGAGATGGCGGCGCGCGACATGGCGCCGTTCGCTCTTCTCCTCAACTTCGCGAACCCGATCATGGCGCAGGCCGCGGCGTTCTCCGGCATTCCGCTGATCGACCGCTTCGAGGTCGACGTCACCCGCGCGATCGCAAGCGGCGCCGAGATAGACGTCGATCCGCCGGCGGGCCTGGTGCGAATCCTGCCCTGATCCGCCCGGGCAGGCTAAGCCGGGCCCATCCGTGCAAGGCCACCAAATCTTAAGGAAGAGCCTTGAAGATGGCGCCAGATCCCAGCGGGCATGGAACGCCCAGGCGCAGGGGCAGGCCGAGCCTTGATTGCCGAACCGACCGTGCTCCGCGCCGTCGAGCGCCCCAAACCGGTCCCCCGGCCCGAAGCCGGAGAGGTGCAGGTGACCTGCATCCGGAGCTTCGAGCTGCTCGAGGCGAGGCGGTGCGAGTGGGACGCGTTGCTGCAACGCAGCGACAGTCACACCGTCTTTCAGACCTTCGAATGGCATGCCAGCTGGTGGCGCGCTTACGGGACCGACTTCAAGCTCTTCGTCCTGTGCGCGGAGCGGGACGGCGAGCTCCTGGGCCTCGCGCCGCTGATGCTCGCCGAGCGGCGCCTGCTCTGGCGCAGGCACCGGGTCCTCCACTTCATCGGCCTCTACGCGTCCGACTATTGCGACTTCATCGTCGATGAGGCCGAGCCGCAGGTCCTGTCCCTGATGCTGCGCTGGCTGGCGAACGATGGGCACGCATGGGACGCGCTCGACCTCCGGAACGTTCAAGATTCCTCGCCGACGCTCCGCATCGTGCCAGAATACTTCGCCCAGCACGGCTATCCGGTCGAGGTGCGGCAGTGGAGCAAGGCGCCCACCCACATCTTTGGCGACGAGCAGGCCGATAGGGATCTGCTCCGCAAGAAGAGCCTGAAGCGCAACTACAAGTATTTCAAGAAAAAAGGGCGTCTGGAGTTCGAGAATTACAAATCGGCGACCGAGATACTCGGCCGGATGGAGACGTTCTTTCGTCAGCACATCGATCGCTGGGGATCTACGGACACGCCGAGCCAGTTCCTGGACGAAAAACATCGTGCCTTCTATCGCGACATGGTCTCAGCTCTGGCACCGACCGGATCCCTGCTGTTCTCGGTCGTCCTGTTCGACGCCCGGCCGATCGCGTTTCATCTGGGGTTCGAGTACGAGGGCCGGCTGATCTGGTACAAACCGACCTTCGAGACCGCCCTTGCGCGCCATTCACCGGGCGAGGTGCTGCTCAAGTACCTGATCGAGTACGCGCACGGGCGCGGGCTGATCGAGCTCGATTTCGCCTGTGGCGAGGAGGCGTTCAAGTACCGCTTCTCGAACCATGCCCGCTCGATCTACACGGTGCACGTGTTCCAGGACCGCCTGTTCTGGCGCTTCGATCGGCTGAAGTTCGGCATTCGTACGACCATCAAGAGCTCGCCGGCGCTCACCAGCTTCGGCCGGCGCTTCCTCAGCACCTGGTACCACCGAATCTGGTACTGATCGGTCCCGGCCGCGGGTAGCGCTGCTGATCCGGGAGCGGCCCGGATGCACCGACGCGCGAACATGCGCGCCTCGGGGCCTTCAGCGCGCGCCCCACGCCCGCTTCCGCTCGCGGTAGAGGGTGTAGAGGCCGCTGCCCACGATCACCGCCGCGCCCAGCACGGTTGGCCAGTCCGGCAGGCTGCCGAAGACGACGAAGCCGACGATCGTCGCCCAGACGAGCACGGTATAGCTGAACGGCTGGAGCACCGAGGCGGGCGCCAGCTGGAGCGCCTTGATCAGAAGGAAGTGACCGCTCGAGCCGAGACACGCGACCACGGCGAACAGGACCCAGCCGCGCGTATCCGGCCAGTCCCAATGGAACGGGCCGATCGCCGAGAGGCCGATCGCGCCGATCAGCGCCGTGTAGAACAGCGTCGTCATGGGCGGATCGTGGCGGCTCACGATCCGGGTCAGAACCTGGTAGAGCGCGAACAGACATGACGCCAGCAGGGCGACCAGCCCCATCGGGTGCATGGTGCCGAGGCCGGGGCGCAGAATGATCAGCATGCCGACAAACGCGACGCCGATCGCGCTCCAGCGTCGCCAGCCGACCCGCTCGCCAAGGATCGGCACCGAGAGCGCGGTGACCAGAAGCGGCGTGACGGCGAAGATTGCGTGGGCGTTGGCGAGCGGCAGCACGGTGATCGCGAGGATGAAGAGGCCGATCTCGGCCACCAGGATCAGAGAGCGCAGGCTCTGGAGCCAGAGATGCCGCGTCCTCAAGCCCCTAACGGCGCCGTGGCGCGCCGCGAGCCACGCAGCGATCACCGCCTGCGACAGAAAGCGGATCCAGAGGATCTGGATGATGGAATAGCCCTCGGCGAGCAGCTTGCTACCGGCGTCCATGGACGCGAACAGCAGCCAGGCGATCAGCGCGAAGGCGATGCCGCGCAGCGCCGTCGGTCCGGCCGTGCCTTCGCTAGAGCTTGGAGCCAGGCGCAAGGTCGAAGGTCATCCCGCGGACGGGACGGGTGCCGCCTCGTGGAGCAGCCCTTCGTTCCTCAGCTCCGCCCAGAGGTCGGCCGGGATCACGGCCCGCATGCGCTCGACGTTCTCCAGCACCTCGGCCCGGCTCATGGCGCCCGGGATGATCGAGGCGACCGCGGGATGAGCAAGCGGGAACTGCAGCGCGGCGGTCGCCATGGCGACGCCGTGCCGGCGGCACACCCCGTCGATCCGCCGGGCTCGCTCGAGCACCTCCGCGGGCGCATCGCGATAACCGTACTTGGCGCCCTTGACCGGGCCGGTGACCAGGATGCCGGAGTTGAAGGGGCCGCCCAGCATGATGCCGATGTCCCTGCGCTCGCACACTGGCAGCAGCTCGTCGAGCGCCCCCTGCTCGAGCAGCGTGTAGCGGCCGGCCAGCAGGATGCAGTCGATGTCGGTCTCGGCGGCGAAGCGGATCGAGGGCTCGACGTTGTTGAGCCCGACGCCCGATCGCCTTGATCACGCCTTGCCGGCGCAGCTCGTCGAGCGCCGGATAGGCACCCTCCAACGCTTCCCGATAGCGCTGGTCGGCAGCCTCCTGCGTGCCATGGGTGAACACGTCGACATCGTGGATCAGGAGGATGTCGATCGAAGCCATGCCGAGCCGGCAGTGCGACTGCTCGACCGAGCGCATGACGCCATCGTAGCTGAGGTCGTAGGTGGGCCTGAAATCCAGGCCGCCGGACCGCAGCCCCTCGCGCGCATCGCCAGGATGCAAAGGGCTCATCCACCGCCCCACCTTGGTCGAGAGAACGAAGCTCTCCCGCAGCAGGAGGCGGAGCGCCTGGCCGACCCGAAGCTCGGCGCGGCCATAGCCGTAATAGGGTGCTGTGTCGAACAGACGAAGCCCGGCGTCATACGCGGTGCGGATCGTGCCAATCGCCTCGTCCTCTGGGATGACGCCGCGAAAGCCGCCTAGCGGCGCCGTGCCGAGGCCGAGCTGGGTGACCCGGAGCGGCGCCTTGCCGAGCTGCCGCCGGGCCAGGGGATTGTAGCTCACGGCAGTTCGCTCCTTCGTGGCTCGGGATCGAGGGTGAACAGCTCCTGCGGGCGCTGCACGCCGCGCAGGGCGAAGCGGCCGACCGAGACCAGCCGCCGGCGCCCTTCGCCCGCCGCCCCGGCGAACGCAGAGGACAGGAGAACTTCCTGATCGAGCGAGCGGCACATGGCGGCGATCCGGCTGGTCTCGTTGACCGCCGGGCCGACGACCGTGAAGTCCAGCCGCTCCAGGCTGCCGATATTGCCGTAGAACACCTCCCCGACGTGCAGGCCGAGATAGAAGCGGGTGATCGGCAGCCCTTCCGCCTGACGCCGATCGTTGAGCGCTGTGGCACGCCGATGTGCGTCCTCGGCGGCATCGAGCGCGCATCGGCATGCGTCCGACGCCACGGCGGCATCGAAGGTGGCAAGGATGCCGTCGCCCATGAATTTCAGGACCTGGCCGCCCTGGGCATCGATGGCCGAGGCGATGGCATCGGCATAGTCATTCAGGAGCGGGATGATCTGCGCCGGCGGCGCGGTGTCGGTAATGCGCGTATAACCCTCGAGATCGCTGAACCACAGCACCGCGCTGATCGTCTCGGCGACGCCGCGCTCGATGTCGCCGCGCAGCACTCGATGCCCGGCGTCGTGGCCGAGGTAGGTCTCGACCAGGGTCTCGGTGATCCGCGCGACCGATGCGCCCTTGACCGCGAGCGCGAGGCACGGGACCAGAAACTCGAGCGCCGCCAGATCGGCGTCGGCGAAACCGCCCGGGCTGTCGGTCGACCACGAGGAATAGGTGCAGTCCATCGTGCCGATCGCCGCGTCGGCGTCGAAGCGGTGGACCATCGCGACGTAGTCCGTCATGCCCTGTTGACGAAGCTCGTCGAGGACCGGAAACTCGAGCGGCTCGTTGCCGAGGCGGCGGCGCAGCGTCGTCTCGCCGCTTTCGTAGAGCCGATGGAACGGGCTTCGCAGCCACACCTCCTCGCTGCTCTGAAGATCGAGCCGGCCATATTCGGCCTGGGTCGCGGCATCGGCGGCCCGGCGCCATTCGAACACCCGGCCCTCGAGCACCGGGTGCAGCGTGTCGACGCCGATCACCGCGCGGCCGAGCGGCAGTCCGGCGGCGAAGGCGCGCTCGCAGAAGCCCTGCAACAGATCGAGCTCGCGCCGGCCGGACAGCCCGGCAGCGGCGATCCACTCGATCAGCGGCAGATAGGATCCTCGGTCCATCGCGGGCAGGAGCTTCGGCTGGGAGGTGAGGTTTGTCTCGGAATCGACGCGCACTCTAGCCAGTAGCATGAAGCCTCGACAAGCAGCGCAGCTTCGTGCCGACCCCGGGCCGGCGCGACTTGACCGCACGCCCTCGATCGGCTTGCAGTGCCGTGCGTCATGGGAGGACCGTTTCAATGAAGATCACCGACGTCGAGGCCCTGTATCTGCGCCTGCCTGAGATCCAGGCGCGCACCGACAGCTCGCAGGATGCCCTAATCGTCAGGATCTCCACCGATGCCGGCATCATCGGCTGGGGCGAGGTCGACGGCTGCCCCCACGTCACCAAGGCGATCATCGAGGCGCCGACCTCGCACACCCTCGTCACCGGCCTTCGCGCGCTGCTGATCGGCGAGGATCCGCTGGAGATCGCCCGGCTCTGGCGCAAGATGTACCAGGGAACGCTGTATTACGGGCGCGAGGGCGCGGTGATCCAGGCGATGGCCGGCATCGATCTCGCGCTCTGGGACATCAAAGGCAAGGCGCTGGGCCAGCCGGTCTGGAAGCTGCTGGGCGGCGGCTATCGAAAGCGTGTACGGGTCTACGCCTCGAACATGTTCCAGTTCACCGCCGAGGCGACCGCGGAGCGGGCCAGGGCGGCGCGCGATCGGGGCTACACCGCGGTCAAGTTCGGCTGGGAGCCGTTCGGCAGGGACCCGCGGGCCGACTGCGCCTATCTCGACGCGATCCGGGCAGTGATCGGGGACGGGATGGACCTGATGCTCGATGTCGGCCTGGTCTGGGACGCCAAGACCACGCTCCAGCGGGCGCGCCTGTTCGAGCCCTACGGCCTCGCCTGGATCGAGGAGCCGCTGCATCCCGACGATCTCGAGGGCTATGCCAAGGTCGCCAAGGGCACCGAGGTCAAGATCGCCGCCGGCGAGGAGGAGTGCACCGTGGCCGGCTTCACGCGGCTCATGGATCTCGGGCGGATCGACGTGGTCCAGGTGGACCTGACCCGCTGCGGCCTGACCCAGGCGATGACGATCGCGGCGCTCGCGGAGCAGCGCGGGCTGCCGGTGATCAACCACAACTTCACCACCGACATCAACGTCGCGGCGTCCCTGCACTTCCTCGCGAGCGTGCCGAACGCCTTCATCATGGAGTACTGCGTCGAGCCCTCCGAGATCAGCCGCGCGCTGGCGAGGAACCCGATACCGATCGTGGACGGCCACGCCGACGTGCCCGAGGAGCCCGGCCTCGGCGTCGAGCCCGACCCGGCGATCATCGAGAAGTATCTGGTGCGCTGAGGCCCGTCTGGCGCGCGTCCGAAACATCGGATACAAGGCGCCGGTCCTCCGGACATCGTCCAGAAACGCCGCGCAGGTATCGATTTCGACCGCTTCCAGCGCCGGGCGTGCGGCCCGCGTTCTGTCATGCATGCGTTCGCCTTGGAGCAGCTTCGATGATCGCTCGCGCGCAGCCGATCGGCCGCGATCTCGCCCCCTGGCGGTGGGAAGCGCGTGCGCTCGTCCGCCTCAGCGTGCCGATCGTGCTGACCAACGTCGGCCAGGTGGCAATCCAGACCACGGACGTGGTCATGATCGGCTGGCTCGGCGCCGAGGCGCTGGCGGCGAGCGTGCTCGGCGTCAACCTGATGTTCGTGCTGCTGCTGTTCGCGATCGGCGTGGTGATCGCGACCGCGCCGATGATGGCGCAGGACCTGGGGCGCAAGCGGCATGCCGTGCGCGAGCCCCGGCGCACCGTGCGCCAGGGCTTCTGGGTCGCGCTGGCGCTCGGCCTGCCCGCCACCCTGGTGCTGTGGAACATCGCGCCGATCCTGCACCTTCTCGGCCAGAACCCGGCCCTGATCGCAGCGGCCGAGCCCTATGTGCACGCCGCGATGTGGGGCTTCGTGCCGGCGCTCTGGTTCGTCATCCTGCGCAACTTCATCGCCGCGCTGGAGCGGCCGCGCGCCGGCATGGTGATCATGTTCATCGGCGTCGCGTTCAACGCGCTTGCCGACTACGCCCTGATCTTCGGCGCGCTCGGCCTGCCGGCGCTGGGCCTGACCGGCGCCGGGATCGCCACCGCGCTGACCAACGTTCTCCTGTTCTTAGGCCTGCTGGGCTACGTGCAGCTCGACCGCCAGTTCCGGCGCTACCAGATTCTCGGCCGCTTCTGGCGACCCGACTGGGTGCGCTTTTACGAGATCTTCCGCATCGGCCTGCCGATCGGCATCACGCTCGTGATGGAAATCGGCCTGTTCGCCGGCGCGGGGTTCGCCATGGGCTGGATCGGGACCGTGGAGCTGGCGGCCCATCAGATCGCCCTGCAGTGCGCCGCGGTGACCTTCATGGTGCCGCTCGGCCTCGCCCAGGCGGCGACCGTACGGGTCGGCCTCGCGGCCGGCGCCGGCGACCCGCCGGGGCGTCCTGCGCGCCGGCGTCGCGTCCCTGGTGATCGGCGGGCTGTTCATGGCGGCCATGGCGGTCGTCATGTGGACCGTGCCCGAGGCGATCGTCGGCCTCTTTCTCGACGCCGGCGACCCGGCCAATGCCAGGGTGGTGTCGACCGCGGTCATGTTCCTGATGGTGGCGGCGATCTTCCAGATCTTCGATGGCGGCCAGGTGATCGGCGCCGGCGCCCTGCGCGGGCTGAAGGATACCCGCTGGCCGATGGTGTTCGCGGCCATCGCCTA
>Ga0299913_10005936_pt1 | contig 10512 bp, 9 predicted proteins | sample RVTome_9_FD_201360 | JGI IMG/M metagenome (GOLD analysis project Ga0299913, IMG submission 201360) | Soil microbial communities from uranium-contaminated site in the Upper Colorado River Basin, Wyoming, United States - RVT155D38 (version 2) ... | reverse complement strand
CGACCGCCGGCGCTTCCCGGTCGGCCGACCTGACGCTGGCCGTGAACATGTAGCCTCGCCGCGGTACGGTCTTGAGGCACGCCTGCGCCTCGTCGCCAAGTGCGCGACGCAGCTCCACCAGGCACTGCACGAGCGAATCGTCGGTGACGAACGAGTCCGGCCAGAGGGCCCTCATCAGCTCGTCCTTGCCCACGAGCCGGTTGTCGTTGAGGACCAGGTACTTGAGTGCTTCGAAGACCTTGGGCCGTAGCTTCACTTCCTCGGCGCCGCGCCAGAGGCCGCCGCGGTCCAGATCGAGGCTGAAGTCCCTGAAGGAATAGACGGGGCGCGACTTCGCGGCCAGCTCACTCATTGCGAAGCGCCAGGGTGGTCCTGATCATACGCGACGACGAGCCGCCGCTACAAAACGCCACGAACGCCCGGCCCGAGGCTTCTTCGGCCTTTCTTCGGCATTCCTTCGTGACTTCAGGGCACCCTTCCGCGTAACTGTAGTTGCATTCACGGGGGGGGAGAAACATATGCGCTACACAGTGCTGGCGGCCCTGGCGGCTGCGCTCGCCGGTTCCGGGCTCGCGGCGCCGGGTCCGGCCGCGGAGCCGACGGAGTGGGCGGCGAACATCACGGCCATCGAGGCCTGCAGTTGTCCGATGTTCTGCCAGTGTTACTTCAACCGCGAGCCGGCGGGCCACGCCGCCGCCGCGGGCCACGAGGGGCACGGCGCCAAGCACTTCTGCCGCGCCAACCTCGCCTACAAGATCAACAAGGGGCACCACGGCGCCACCCGTCTCGACGGCGCCAAGTTCTGGGTGGCCACGGACCTCGGGGACGATTTCGGCGACGGCGAGCTCGATTGGGCCGTCCTCTATTTCGACAAGAGCCTCAGCCCCGCACAGCGCGAGGCGATCGGCGTGGTGGCCGGCCGGCTCTTCCCCGTGAAGTGGAAGTCGTTCCGGACGGCGGAGGCGACCATCGACAAGTGGCACTTCGACAAGGACGGCGCCCACGCGCTGCTCGACGGGGGCAAGACGGCGGAGGTGAAGCTCCGCCGCTTCCAGGGCATGACCGACGAACCGGTGGTGATCCGCAACTTGCGGTACTGGGGCGCGCCGAGGAACGACGGCTTCGTGATGATGCCGAACGAGGTCGAGGCCTATCGGACCGGGCCGAACGCCTTCGAGTTCAAGGGCACCAACGGCTTCATGATCACCGTGGACCTCAACTCCAAGGACTTCGGTTCCTGACGGCCGGCGGGGCGCTCAGGGCGTGACCTGCTCCAGGACGGCGAAGTCGCCGGGGTTCCAGGCCTGGGCGATCACGTAGAGCTTGCCGCCGACCTGGCGCAGCACCGCGTTGTGGACGTGCTTGAAGTTCTCGAGCCCGAGGTCCTCCTTGGGCATGAGGGTGGACACCAGCCGGTCGTCCTCGAACAGGTAGATGGGCGCACCCTTGCTGCGGTCGGGACCGTCGAGGGCGCCCACGACCGCGTAGCGGCCCACGTAGTCGATGTCGCACGGGAGCGAGCCCGCCGGCGTCTTCAGCGTGGACAGGTACTGGCCGTGCCGCGTGAAGCGGTCGATCTCCGCGTTCGCGCGGTCGGCCACGTCGATCCTCCGGGTGCCGGCCGGGACCGTGATGCCGTGGCCCGTGCCGAACTGGCCCGGCGCCGTCCCCTTGCCGCCGAAGGCGAGGTCGAACCAGGCGGCCGCGAACGGGCTGTAGCTGGTGACGCGCGCGGTCAGCACCGTGTCGAGGCTCGAGTAGCCGGTCGTCACGTACAGGAGGCCGTCGAGGAACTCGACGTCGGTGGGAACGAACGCTCCGCCGCCGACGAAGTAATCGCGGACCGAGGGCAGGCCGAGATCGTCGCCGTCGGCCGGCCGCGCGAGCGTGTGCAGGAGATCGCCGGCCAGCGAGGTGGTGAAGACGCGGCCGAGGTCGTTGGCGGGAAAGCTCAAGAACGCCGTTCCCTCGGGCGCGTACCAGATCTTCGTGTTGTGGAGGTTCGTGTCCTTCATCTCGGGCGCGGTCGCCACGAGCGCGACCTGTTTCATGTCCGCGCCCAGGCGCAGGATGCCCGCGCCGGGGAGGGCGAAGTAGGTGTCGCCCTTGCCGGACCGATGGTCCACGGCGAAGCCGCCGTGGGCGGACGGCAGGACCCTGCGTGCCGCTTCCGGCAGGCTGGCCGAGGTGAGGAGCACGCGGAACCGCAGGGCGCCCTGCCCGGTCACGCCCGTGGCGCCGGCGGCGGTCGTTCCCGCGGGGCGCGTCTGCGACGCCGCCGCCTGCGCGCGCAGCGCCAGCGGTCGGGCGTGCCGCGGGTGGCCCCACGCGCCCGGGGCGGCGAGCAGGAGCGCGGTCAGGACGAGCGAGCGCACGGGGCGGGTGTGGGCGCGCGACATGGAGTCCTCCCTCCTCGTTGACGTGAGCGCGCCATTCTCCGTCCGCCGCCCCGCCGCGGCAAGGTCGTCGCCCCCACGCGAGCACCAGATCTGACGCTATCCGTTCCGGAACGGATGACCGGGGCCGGTCGGGCGTCGAGGGCCGCCAGGTGGGCGACGAGCTCCGCGGTTGCCTCGCGCTCGGTCTGGGCGAGCACGATGCAGTTCATCATTGACCAATCGAGACAAGACCCCTACATCGGCCGGGCCAGGCGCTTCTCGTAGCGGTGGGACGGGACGATCAGCCTGCCGTTGGGGATCTCGGCGGCATAGCCGAATGCCCCGGCGTCATGCCAGCCGTTGCGTTCGTAGAACCGCCGCGCACGCGCGTTGCCGGCCACGACCGCGAGCCAGGCGACGTCGAATCGTCCGCCGATCGCCTGCTCCGCGTGTCGAAGCAGCGCCTGCGCGGCGCCTCCGCCACGGGCGTCGGCCGCGACGTAGATCTGCTCGACCTCGTCGTCGTGCACGGTCACGAAGCCGACGATCCGGGACCCCTGCGTGGCCACGGTCGTCGCGGGGAGCCGGGGGGGCACGCGCTGGCGGAACTGGGCGAGCCCGCGGTGCGGATGAAGCTCCTCGGGGACGTGCCCGAGGTGGCCGTCGCGCCACCCGTCGTGCCAGAGCACGGCGATGGCTTCGACGTCCTCGGACGCCGCCGGGCGAAGCGCCAGCATGGAACCGGCGCGATCCGGGGGAAGGGTCATCGGGGCCTCCGTGAGGATGAAGCATAGATAAGGAGCGCCCGCGCTTGCATCCGCATCGCTGTTGTAGTTAACTACAACACTAGATGACCGAGGGGCGCCGGAACACCTGATGGATCGCGAATGGAACGACGGCCAGCCGATCTACCGCCAGCTCCGCGACCGCGTCGTGGACATGATCCTCGACGGCGTGCTCAAGGAAGGCGACTCGCTGCCGTCCGTACGGACGGTCGCGGCCGAGTATCGGGTCAACCCGCTCACGGTCCTGAAGGGCTATCAACAACTGGTGGACGAGGAGCTGGTCGAGAGCAAGCGAGGCCGCGGCATGTTCGTCAATGCGGGCGCGCGCAATCGCCTGCTGCGCGGCGAGCGCGAGAAGTTCCTGGCCGAACAGTGGCCCCGAGTGCACGCCACCATCCAGCGGCTCGGCCTGACCACGGCGGAGCTGCTGGATGCTCCCCCGACCCAACCGCCGGCGTCGAACGCCGCAGAGGAGGAGCGCTGAAGAGATGGCATCCATAGAGGCACGCGGCCTGCGAAAGGCCTTCGGTACCACCGTGGCGCTGGACGGCATCGACCTGCGTGTCGAAGAGGGCCGCATCGTCGGGCTCATCGGCCCCAACGGCGCGGGCAAGACCACCGCGCTCCAGGCGATCCTGGGCCTCACCCCCCATCAGGGGGAGCTGAAGGTGCTCGGACGCGACCCCTGGACCGAGCGCGACCAGCTCATGCGGGACGTCTGCTTCATCGCCGACGTGGCCGTGCTGCCGCGCTGGCTGCGCGTCTGGCAGGCCCTCGACTACGTGGCCGGCGTCCATCCGCGGTTCGACCGCGCGAAGGCGGAGGGCTTCCTCGCCCGGACCACCATCAAGCGCCGCAGCAAGGTCCGGGAGCTGTCGAAAGGGATGGTCACGCAGCTCCACCTGGCGCTGATCATGGCCATCGACGCGAAGCTGCTGGTGCTGGACGAGCCGACCCTCGGCCTGGACATCCTCTATCGCAAGCAGTTCTACGACTCCCTGCTGAACGACTACTTCGATCGCCGCCGCACCATCGTGGTCACGACGCACCAGGTGGAGGAGATCCAGGACGTGCTCACCGACGTCCTGTTCATCGACCGCGGCCGCATCGTGCTCGATTGCAGCATGGAAGAGGTCCAGTCGCGGTTCCTGGAAGTGATGGCGCGTCCCGAACACGCAGGCGCCGCGCGGGCGCTGGGCCCCATCCACGAGCGCCAGGTGTTCGGCCGCCCCATCCTGCTGTTCGACGGCGTCGACCGCCAGCGGCTGGGCGGCCTCGGCGACGTGCGCACGCCCAGCCTCGCCGACCTCTTCGTGGCCGTGATGGGCCGCCAGGCGGGAGAGGCACGAGGGTCGGCGGCATGATGAACACGGAATCGGGCGCCGTGCCCGGGTCGGCCCTCGAGTCGCAGGCCGCCGCCTCGGCCAGCCTGGCGGCGACACGGCCGCTCTACTGGTCCGTGCGGCGGGAGGTCTGGGAGAACCGCTCGATCTACGTCGCTCCGCTCGTCACCGCCGCCGTCTACCTGTTCGGCTTCGCCCTCAGCATGGTGACCCTGCCCCGCCGGATGCGCGCCCTGTCCACCCTCGAACCGGCCGCGCAGGCCACGGCGATCGTCATGCCCTACAGCATGGCGGCGACGCTGATCATGTTCACCGGCTTCGTCGCGGCGCTCGTCTACTGCCTCGACGCGCTCTACGGGGAACGTCGCGACCGCAGCGTGCTGTTCTGGAAGTCGCTGCCGGTGTCCGACCGCACCACGGTGCTGGCCAAGGCGTGCATCCCGCTGGTGGTGGTGCCGCTGGTCACCGCCGCGATCGCGTTGGGCACGCAGCTCCTCATGCTGCCGCTGAACACCGCCGTGCTGGCCGCGAGCGGCGTGGGCGCCGCCCGGCTGTGGAACGAGCTGCCGCTCTTCCAGATGTCCCTGATCCAGCCCTACGGCCTCGCCGTGCACGCGCTCTGGCATGCGCCGCTCTATGCCTGGCTGCTGCTGGTCTCCGCCTGGGCCCGGCGCACGCCGGTCCTCTGGGCCGTGTTGCCGCCGGCCGCGATCGGCGCCGTCGAGCATATCGCGTTCGGCACCGCCTACTTCGGGGCCCTGCTGGGCCACCGCGTGATGGGCGCCATGCGGGTGGCTTTCACCGTCCAGGCGGAGCCACACGGCCTCATCACGCAGCTCGCGCAGCTCACCCCCGGCCGGTTCCTGAGCAGCGGCGGCCTGTGGATCGGCCTGTTGTTCGCCGCCGCGTTCCTGGCCGCCGCCAGCCGCCTCCGCCGCAACCGTGGACCGATCTGAGTAAGGAAACCGATATGACAAACGTCGAGAGCAACGAACCGAAGCCCCGGAAACCGCTACGGCTGTGGCCCGGCGTGGTCCTGGTGGCGCTGCAATGGCTGGCCTGGGTGGTCGTGCCCGCCGTCGTGCCTGGATCCGCCGCCGTCGCGGCCATGGGAGCCGTCGGGGCGGGGGTGGCGGTCCTCGTGTGGTGGCTCTTCTTCAGCCGGGCGCCCTGGCTCGAGCGCGTGGGCGCCATTGTCTTGATGGTCGCCGCGGTGTTCGTGACGAGGTTCATCGTTCACCCATCCATCGCGAACGGGATGATGGGGATGATGCTCCCCATCTACTCCATCCCCGTCTTGAGCCTCGCGCTCGTGGCGGCGGTAGCGGCGGGGCGCCACCTCGCCACCGGCCCCCGGCGCGCCGTGATGGCCGCGGCCATCGTGCTCGCGTGCGCAGCGTTCGCGCTCGTGCGCACCGGAGGGATCAGCGGCGAGGGCACCGCGGACCTCCACTGGCGGTGGACGCCCACTCCCGAGGAACGGCTGCTGGCCGAGGCCGGCGGGATGCCGGCCGCGCCCGCCCCGAAGGCGCCGGCGGCGTCTCCGGTCCAACCATCCGCGCCGTCGCCGGGTGCGAGCCCGGCGGCAACGGCCTCGGTTCCACCAGCCGCCGGAGAACCTGAGAAGCCCAGGGAGGCCCGAGCCGCGGACGAACCGGCGGCGGTCCCCTCCGCTGCGCCGGAAGCCACGGCCCCAGCCGCGTGGCCCGGCTTCCGCGGATCGGCTCGCGACGGCGTCGTCCCCGGCGTGCGCATCGCGACCGATTGGGGCAAATCGCCGCCGGTCGAGCTGTGGCGCCGGCCCATCGGGCCGGGCTGGTCGTCCTTCGCCGTCCGCGGCCACCTCGTCTACACCCAGGAGCAGCGCGGCGACGAAGAGGTGGTGTCCTGCTACGACCTCGACACCGGCCAGCCGGTGTGGCGGCACGGCGACGCGGCGCGGTTCTGGGAGTCGAACGGCGGCGCCGGTCCGCGCGCGACGCCGGCCCTCGGCCACGGTCGCGTCTACACGCTTGGCGCGACCGGAATCCTGAACGCGCTCGATGCCGGAAGCGGCGCGGTCGCGTGGTCGCGCAATGCCGCGTCCGACACCGGCGCGAAGAACCCCGGCTGGGGCTTCGCGGGCTCGCCCCTGGTGGTCGGCGACGTCGTCATCGTGGCCACCTCCGGCCGGCTCGCCGGCTACGATGCCGCCACCGGCCAGGAGCGCTGGCTCGGCCCCGAGGGCGGCGCCGGCTACAGCTCGCCTCACCTGGCGACGATCGACGGCGTCTCGCAGGTCCTGCTGCTCCGCGGAGCGCGCACGACCAGCGTCGCGCCGGCCGACGGCCGCCTGCTCTGGGAGCACTCGTGGCAACCGGCCGTCAGCATCGTGCAGCCGGCCGTGGTCGGAGACGGTGACGTCCTCGTCGCCGCCGGCGATGCCATGGGCGGGGCCGGCATGCGCCGCCTCGACGTCACGCGCGGACCGGGCGGATGGACCGTCGCGGAGCGCTGGACGTCCCGCGGGCTGAAGCCCTACTTCAACGACTTCGTCGTCCACGAGGGCCATGCCTTCGGCTTCGACGGCAGCATCCTCGCGTCCGTGGATCTCGCGGACGGTTCGCGCAAGTGGAAGGGTGGACGGTTCGGACATGGCCAGATGCTCCTGCTCGCCGACCAGGACCTCGTGCTCGTGCTGTCGGAGGAGGGCGAGCTGGCGCTGGTCGGGGCGACCCCCGACGAGTTCCGGGAGCTGGCGCGGTTCAAGGCCATCGAGGGCAAGACGTGGAACCACCCCGTGCTCGTCGGCGACGTGCTCCTGGTCCGCAACGGCGAGGAGATGGCCGCGTTCCGGCTGTCCCTCGCCGCGGCGCAAGCGGACTAGGCGTCGCGAAATGGGACGCGCGGTGATGGAGACAGCAGTCCACGCCCTCGAAAACGATCTGGTGGCCGACTTCGTCCACCGCGTCAACCGCGCCGGAGACGGACCGCCGGCGCGCGCGGCGTTTCGTGACGGCTTCACGCGACTCCGCTCCCAGCTCGCGATGTATCCGCTCTCGGGAGGCCGCCCGTCGGCCGTCTTCGAGTCGGCGGCCGGCACCGCGAGGAGTCTCGCGGCCAGTTGCCTGCCGTTGGGCATCGCCGTGTCCATGCACCTCTACCCGCTCTGCGTCCTGCAAAGCATGCCCTTGCCCCTGCTGAGCTTCGCGCGGTTCCAGCGCGCGATGCTGCTGCGCACGATCCGGAACCGCTCGCTGATCCTGGCCAACGCCGGGGGCGAGCGTACCCGCGGGGCGGACCCGGCGCTGGTCGCACGCCAGGACCCGGACGGGATCCGCGTCTATGGCACGTTCGAATACATGTCACTGGCCACGGTGGCGGACGTCGTCTTCTTCAAGGCGCGGCTGGCGAACGCCCCGGGCACGGTCCTGTGCGCCGCCGACCTGCGCGCCGACGCGGTGCACATCGGAGAGTGGAGGTTCCCCGGAAGCATGCGGCTGTCGGACACGTGCCCGGTGACGTTCGCGGGGCACCGGGTGCCCCACGGCCGCTACGTGGTCGTGGGCAGCGACGAGGTCGTGCGTTGCGCCTCGGATTACCAGAGGTGCTGGTTCCAACTCTTTCTCGCCGACATGTACCTCGCGCGCCTCGACCGGCTGCATCGGGTCTGGGCCTTGCCGCGTCCGGCCGAACACGTCCTGAGCCTCAACGAGCTGGCGCAGCTTCGAGCCTACGCGTTGCGGCTGCTCGACGATTTCACCCCGAGCTCCGACCTGCAGCCGCTGCAGAAGGCCACCAGCGCCCTGAAGCTGCGCGTGTCCCTGCTGGCGCAGGCGACGATGGCTTCGCTGCGGGATGGAGACGATCGCGCGGGCCCCGACGCCGTCCAACGGCACGCGGATGCGAGCGAGCTCGGTTACATCAAGTGGCAGCCCACCGCCGACGAGGTGATCCTGCGCAGCATCGGCGTGCCTTCCCCCTCGCAGGCCTCGGCATGACCGCCACTCACGCCGGACCAGCGACTGCCCGCAAGCCGCTCCGGCTGTGGCCCGGCGTGGTCGCGGTGACGCTGCTGTGGCTGGCCCGGTTCGGGATCAAGGAAGTCGTCCCCGGGTTCCAGGGTTTTGCCTGGAGCGCCCAGGGTGGCCTGGCCGGCGCGGCGGCCGTCGTGGCGTGGTGGCTGCTGTTCAGCCGGGCCGCCTGGCGCGAACGCGTGGGCGCGCTCGTCGTGATGATCGTCAGCCTGGGCGCGGCCTGGCTCGTCCGAGACGCGTCGATGGGGCTGTTCTGGCTCTTCGCCTACGCGGTCCCCGTGCTCTGCCTGGCCTTCGTCATGTGGGCGGTGGCCACCCGCGGGCTTGCCGACGGCCCGCGGAGCGCGACGATGGTCGCGACGATCGTGCTCGCGTGCGGGGTATGGACGCTGCTGCGTGCCGAAGGCATCAGCGGCGACCATGTGGCGTCGTTCGCGTGGCGGTGGACGAGGAGCCCCGAGGAGAAGGTGCTCGCCCAGGCCGGCGCCGAGCCGATGGCCGTGCCGCAGGTGGCGCCGGCGACGAAGGCCGGCGCCGACTGGCCCGGCTTCCGCGGGTCGCAGCGCGACAGCGTGGTTCGCGGCGTGCGGGTGGCGACCGACTGGTCGGCATCGCCGCCGGTGGAGCTGTGGCGCCGGCCGGTCGGCCCCGGCTGGTCGTCCTTCGCCGTCCGCGGAAGCCTTCTCTACACGCAGGAGCAGCGCGGCGAGGACGAGATCGTGGCCTGCTACGACGCGACCACCGGCCGGCCGGTCTGGACACACCGGGATCGGGCGCGGTTCTTCGAGGCGAACGGCGGCGCCGGTCCCCGCGCGACGCCCACGCTCGCCGGCGGCCACGTGTACACGCTGGGCGCCACGGGCATCCTCAACGCGCTCGACGCCGCCACGGGCGCCGTCGTGTGGTCGCGCAACGTGGCCTCCGACTCCAAGCGGCCGGTCCCCACCTGGGGTTTCTCGAGCTCGCCGCTCCTGGCCGGCGACCTGCTCATCGCCGCCGCCGGCGGCCAGCTCCTCGCCTACGACCGCGCCAAGGGTGATCCCCGCTGGTCGGGCCGGGCCGGCGGGGGTTACAGCTCACCGCAACTGGCCACGATCGACGGAGTCGAGCAGATCGTGATGATGAGCGGAGCCGGCGCCGCCAGCGTGGCGCCGGCCGACGGCCGGATGCTCTGGGAGCACGCGTGGAAAGGCGGCCCCATCGTGCAGCCGGCGGTGACCGCGGACGGCGGCGTCCTGATCGTCGCCAGCGCGGTCAGCGGCACGCGCCGCCTTGCCGTCGCGCAGAAGGCTTCGGGATGGACGGCGGCCGAGCGCTGGACGTCGCTCGGCTTGAAGCCGTACTTCAACGACTTCGTCGTCCACGGTGGCCACGCCTACGGCTTCGACGCCCGCATCCTGGCGTGCCTCGACGTCGCGGACGGCGCCCGAAAATGGAAGGGCGGCCGCTACGGCAGCGGGCAGCTCGTCCTCTTGCCGGAGCAGGACCTTCTGCTGGTGCTGTCGGAGGAGGGCGAGGTGGCTCTCGTCTCGGCGACGCCGGACCGGTTCACCGAGCTGACGCGCTTCAAGGCCATCGAGGGCAAGACCTGGAACCACCCCGTGATCGCCGGCGACGTCCTGCTGGTTCGCAACGGCGAGGAGATGGCCGCCTTCCGGCTGCCGCTGGCGCGCCGCTGATGCGGTTGTAGGGATCATGGCGAGGTGGGAGTTCGCGCTGAGGCTGGACCGGCGCAAGGGCATCCCGCTCTTCGCGCAGATCGCCCACGCGATCGCCGCCGACATCAGCCGGGGACGGATGCGCCCGGGGGACGCGCTCCCCGGCACGCGCACGCTCGCGCGCGCCCTGGGCGTCCAGCGTTTGACGGTCGTCGCCGCGTTCGACGAGCTCGCGGCCGAAGGGTGGGTCGTCACGCGCCGGGCGCGCGGCACGTTCGTGTCGCCCGTGGCGCCCGATCCCCGTCCGCTTCCCTTCAGCCCGGCAGCGGCTG
>Ga0299913_10005935_pt1 | contig 10513 bp, 11 predicted proteins | sample RVTome_9_FD_201360 | JGI IMG/M metagenome (GOLD analysis project Ga0299913, IMG submission 201360) | Soil microbial communities from uranium-contaminated site in the Upper Colorado River Basin, Wyoming, United States - RVT155D38 (version 2) ... | reverse complement strand
CCCCAGCTCGATCGACACCCCGGAGCCGCCCGCCTCCGGATACACGGCTTCGTAGTCCTTCAAGCCGCGTAGCTCGGCGTCGGCCCAGACGTCGTTGAAGCGCGTCGAGTAGTTGAAGAAGAGCGTCGATCCCCGCCCGGCCGACGCGATGGTGCGGCCGATCGCCTCGGGATGGGGGTGGCTCGTCTTCGATCCGTTCGACGAGAAGAGGTGACGCCTGCACTCGAGGGCCGCGAGCAGCGCGGAGGAGACGTTCGCGCGGCTGCCGTGATGCGGCGTCTTGAATGCGTCGAGGGCGAGCCGGGACTCGCCCCTCTCGGCGAGCAGGCGCTGGACGCCCTCCAGCACCACCGACGGAAACGCGTCTCCGGTCAGGAGGACGGTCGTGCCCTCGTGCTCGAGCAGCAGAACGATGCTCGAGCCGTTCGGCTTCGCCGTGTCTTGCTGGAACGCGGACCTGGCGAGGGCATCGATGTCCGGCTTCGCGAGCACTGCGACGCCAGGAGAGACGGGTTCGTCGGGCTCCGGCTCCGGTCGCGGCTTGTCGGGGTCGAGGCCCGCCTCCTCGACGGCCTTCCGCCACTCAGGCTTCAGCGCGACGAGCTGCGCCGGACCTGGTCCGAGCACCGTGATCGTCATCTCGTCGGTCAGGTCAGCCGTCCGAAGCGGCCCCTGGAACGGAACGACGACGGGGGCGCCGCCGAAGGCCTCGTTCCACGGGAGCGCTCGAGCGACGATGGCATCGGTGAGCCGCTCGCCCTCGACGGGTCCGCGTGGCTCGAGCGTCTGGGGGAGATGCCGCCAGCCGTTGAACCACACGTCGCCGTACGTGGCGCCGAGAGCGTCGGTGTCGAGTAGCTCGAGTGCGCCCTCGATGTGGTCGCCGTCGATGTGCGTCACGACGAGGAGCTCGAAGTGCCGCTCGCCCGCGGGGAGGGCCTCGATGCGGGCTCGGAGGCCGCCCGGGTCGTCCCAGGACCCCTTCGTTCCGCCGTCAACGAGGATCCGGCGCGGCGCTCCGGCGTCGCCGTACTCGATCCAGAGCGCATCGCCGTTTCCTCCCGGCAGCATGTCGATGCGCAGCATCGGCGCTACTCCTCCGGAAACAGCGATCGTGCGAGCTCCGCGTGCCGCGCGGCCACTCTCGCCGCATCCTGGTCGGCTTCGGTACCAGCCGGTTGGAATCCGCCGGGGCGCCGTTCCTGCTCGACCACCGCATCCGCCTTTATTGCAGCAGCCAGGGCACGCCCGTTGGCTGCGTTCTGGGAGTTCTCGCGGGCAGCCTCCTCGGCCTTCTCCGCGCGCTCGCGCTGGATGCTCGAGCCGAAGAGGGCGCCGGCGGCGCCGAACGCGATCGCCTCGACGGACGCGAAGACCCACGCGAGCCGTGCCCACTCCGTGTCGTCCTCGCCGACCTGTCCGACGAGGAACGCGACGAAGCCGGCGAACGCCGCCAGGACGAGGATCGCGACGACGACGGCGGCTCGCGAAAGCTGTGGCCTATCGGCCACGACGACCCCTCCGCGCACAACCGCCCCTCGTGTGGCGCACGAGCCTCCTGACGACGACCTGATGATCCAACGCGCACCCAGGAGTGTCAAGCGCTCGATCGAGCGGTTGTCAGGACGCGCGTGAGGGCGTAGCGTGGAGGCCGCCGTCGGAAGGAGGTCGCCGTGAACGTAATGGACGCGTGGCGGGACCCACCGCTCTCGTGCGACATCGTCATGAAGGGCGGGATCACCAGCGGCGTCGTCTACCCCGGCGCCGTCGTGAAGCTGGCGCAGCGGTACCGGTTCCGGAGCATCGGCGGCGCGTCGGCAGGCGCGCTCGCGGCCGTCGCCGCCGCAGCGGCGGAGCACGGCCGCTCGAGCGGCGGGTTCGAACGGCTGGCGGAAGTCCCGCGCGAGCTCGCGAGCACGGTCGACGGCGCTCCCTTCATCCTCACGATGTTCCAGCCGGAGCCGTCGACGCGAGCGCTCTTTCGCGCAGCGCTTGCCTTCCAGCGCTTCGGCGCGCTGCGCGGGATCGTCGCGACGATCCGCTCGTTCTGGCGCTTCCCGCTCCTCGCGCTCGCGCTCGTCGTCCTCGCCGTCGTGCTCGGGGTGGCGGGCGCGATCCCGTGGTGGCTCGCCGTCGCCCTCATCGCGCTCGCGCCGTGGATCCTCGTGCTGGGTGTCGCGCGCGATGCGCTGGCCGCCCTGGGCGCGGTCGCCCGCAACGACTTCGGCCTGTGCCGGCTCGGGCCGGGCAGCGGAAAGGACACGGTGCTGACCGTTTGGCTGCACCGGCTCGTCCAGCACCTGTGCGGTCGCGCGCCTTCGCGCGACGCCGCCGCCGGGACGGCTCCGCTCACGTTCGCGGATCTGTGGGGCGTCCCGCCGCTGCGCGGGGACGAGACGGAGGCCGAGCTTGCGGAACGCGAGAGGCTGATCGATCGCCTCGGCTGGAACGCGTCCGAGCGGGACGTCGACCTGCAGGTGATCACGACGAACCTCTCGTTCGGCCGGCCGATGCGGATCCCCACGACGGGCGACCGCTGGCGACCGAAGACGTCGGAGGACGGCGGCCTTCTCTTCGACCCTGCGGAGTGGGAGGACTTCTTCCCGCGCGAGATCGTCGAGCACATGGAGGCGCACGCGGCCGAGCCCGAGGAGGAGGCCGCCGAGCTCATCCGCGCCCAGGAGCCGGGGCGCCGGCTCCTCTACTTCCCGGGCGGCGCGCATCTGCCGATCGTCGTCGCCGCGCGCATGAGCTTGAGCTTCCCGGTGCTCATCTCGACCGTGCCGCTCTGGCAGATCAAGTACCGCCGTGACGGCAACCATCGCCTGACCCGGCTCGCGTTCTCCGACGGCGGCATCTCCTCCAACTTCCCCGTCCACTTCTTCGACGCGCCCCTCCCGACGCGACCGACCTTCGCGCTGAACCTCGCCGGGTTCGAGCGCGACGAGGACCCGGACCTCGACGACCCGAGCCAGGGAGTCCAGGACCCGGTCGGCGTCAACGAACGGGCGCGCGACTCCTGGAAGGAGCCAAGCTCCATGAAGGAGTTCGCGATCGCGATCAAGGACGCGATGCAGAACTGGCGGGACAACGCGCAGGCGCGCATGCCGGGCTTCCGGGAGCGCGTCATCCACATCAAGCTGGCGAGCGGGGAAGGCGGGCTCAACCTTGCGATGGACGAGCAGAAGGTCTCGCGCCTGATCGCGCGCGGCGAGTACGCCGGCGGCCGCCTCATCGACCTCTTCTCGGGGCCGGAGGACGGCCCGCTCGAGCAGCGACCGCACTGGAACGACCACCGGTACGCCCGCTTCCGGATCCTCATGAGCTCGCTCGAGCGGCTGTTCCAGGGGTTCCAGAGCGGCTACACGGCGGCGCCCGACGCGGTGACGGCGCCGTACGTCGAGCGCATCGCCGCCGGGCTCGACCCTCCGTATCCGTTGACCCAGGGACGGCTCGCGGCGGCGCGGGCGAAGGCCGACGCGTACCGCGCGCTCGCCGACGTCGTCGAGACACTGGACGACGATGACGTCCCGCGCCCGCGGGCGGTCGCTCGGCTAATGCCCCCGCTCTAGAAACGACGCCCGGCGCTGAGCGATGATCCCTGCATGGTGCGGATCGAGTCCTCCGTCACGTCGATCTCCTGGATCCCGTCGGAGGCGGTCGAGGGTCTGCCGAAGCTGCCCTTCGACCTTCGCGTCGCGCGCTACGACGACCCGCCGCCGGATCGCCTCGGCGAGGGCGATCTCGAGCGGCTGCGGGACGACGGCCGCTTCCGCGAGGCGAACCGGCTCGCCGCGTGGATCGAGGTCGAGGACGGAAGGATCGTCGCGCACGGCCAGGAGGGCGGCGGCTTGGTCGGAGCGACGACGTTTCGCGTCGGCCCCGCCGGCCTGACGGTCCCGCGCGTCGCGTTCGACGTCCTCAAGCCTGCGCCTAAGGTGTACGACAACGGCATCCGCTTCGTGCAGACCGCCGGCGGGCGCGCGGGGTTCGCGGTGCCGCGGCGGGTGTCCGGGAGGCCGTTCGTGCGGATCGACTCGGCGACCACGTGGACGACGCTCGAGCTGACGATCTGCGCCGACGGCTCCTCCTTCCACGAGGTCGCCGGCGCGAGCGCGTTCCCGCGGCACTGGATCTACGACGGCGAGGGAGAGCTCGTCGAGAAGGTGAGCACGATCGACTTCGCGGCCTGGTACCGGGAGGCCCACGGCGAGCGCACGCCCTGGGGCGAGGAGGGTTCGGAGCCGTTCGTGACGGCGGCGGAGTCCGCGCTCGAGCGCGAGATCTCCCGCGAGCTCATGGAGGGCCAGTCGCTGCCGGAGCGGATCTGGCTCGAGCCGGACGAGACGCTCGTCGAGCAGGGGGAGCCTGCGAGCGACCTGTACCTGCTCCTCGATGGCGTCCTCGTCGCGGAGGTCGACGGCGACGAGGTCGCCGAGATCGGGCCGGGCGCGATCGTCGGGGAGCGCGCCTTCCTCGAGCGAGGGAACCGCACCGCGACCTTGAGCGCGCGGACGCCCTGCCGGGTGGCGGTCATCCCGGCGGAGCTGATCGATGGCCAGGAGATGGAGGATCTCGCGGCGGGCCGCGGTCGCGGTTGACCGGTGGCCCGTCGGCGCGTACGATAAACCGTACGCTAGACCGTACCGTAAAACCACGGGTCAATAGGACATGCCGAGAATCGTCACCGCTGAAGACCTGAGAGCGAGGCTCGGTCGCGAGCTCGACGCCCTACGTGAGAGCGAGGACGCGCTGTACGTGTCGAAGCGGGGACGCCTTGCCGGCGTGCTGCTCGACGCGGATCACTACGCGGATCTTCTCGAGCGTCTCGAGTACCTGGAGGACAGCCTCGCCGCGCTCCAAGCACGCGAGGACCGGGACGCCGCGGCACCGTGGGCGGAGGTTCGCGAGTAGCCGCGTCCCAGCAGCCCGAGGACGAGATCCGTCTACATCCGAATGCCGCGCGTGCGTTCCGGCGCCTCCAGGGACCGCTCCGCGAGCGGATCCGAACGGCAATAGACGCTCTCGCCGTCGATCCGAGACCTTCGGGCGTCGCGATGCTCGCCGGGCGAGACGACTTCCGCATTCGCGTCGGCGACTACCGGATCGTGTACGCGGTCGACGATTCCGAGCGGCTCGTCATCGTCGCCCGCATCGCGCATCGGCGCGAGGTCTACCGACGCTGAGCTACCGCCCGCAGCCCTGAGGGGCCTGCGCCGGGTGGTCAGCGTGTCGTCCCTGGGTCCGGCTCAGGTGGAGTCCCGGGCGTCACGAGGCGTACGGGGAGGTTGGATCGCAGGTAGGCTGGTTGAGCACGTTGGCCTAGCGCGGAAGTCGCCGGGGCGCGGAAGTTCCTCTTCGATTGTCAGACCTGGCCTCGGTGCCGAGGAGAGCTCATTCGGGCTCTCCGACCTGAAACACGAAAGTTTGGAGCAGCATGATGCATGCCACCATTAGGCGCTACGAAGGCGTGGCCGAGAGCGGTACGGAAGAGCTCAAGCGGAAGATCAACGAGACCCTGATCCCGAAGCTGAGCACGCTTCCCGGCTTCGGCGGCTACTACGTGATCGAGGCCGGCAACGGCGTCTTTACGTCCTTCAGCCTCTTCGGCACGTCGGTCGAGGCGGACGAGTCGACGCGCGTCGCAGCCGACTGGGTGCGCGACGAGAAGCTCGAGGTGACGCTTCCGAACTCGCCCAAGATCACCCGCGGCGAGGTGTTCGCCCAGAAGACGAACGGGATGGTCCGGGCGAAACCGACCCTCGCTCGTTGCAAGCAGAAGGCCCGCGCATGCGGGCCTTCTGCTTGCACCACCGGCTCCTCTCTCCCTTTGCCGATGTCTTCGGACTACACGGCTGGGCCGCCTTCGTCCTCCCAGGACTCCAGCGCAGCGCGGTCCCGCGCCCCGTTACCCGCGATGTCCGCAATGGCCGACGCTGGTTCGTCGACGCCTCCCGAGCGCCTGTATACGCCGTAGGCGATAAGCGCCTCGAAGTCGTGTCGGCGTCGGTCCGGGAAGTACGCCGCGGAGAACGCCTGCCAGTCGAGGGGGTCTGTCCGCGAAGCCTCCACGGTCAGCTCGCGAGCACCGGGGCGGCGCGATGTTGTGGCGTCAGCCTCCGCCCGGCGCGCCACGCAGCGGCGCCGAGGAAGATCGATCCGCCGACGAGGATTCCCACGAGCTGGACGGCGACGGCGACACCGACGGCCTCGGGGATGCCGACTCCCGAAGCGATGAGCACGGCTGCCCCTCCGCCGGCCTGCATGGCCGTCCCTCCTGGCCCGATCGGCAGTGCCGCCGCAGCGGAGCTCGCGCAGAGGTAGAGGAGCGCCAGCGTGAGCGAGAACCCGACACCGAGCGCGCCGAGCAGGACGACGAGCCCTCCGGTGCGGGCGAGCCAGGATGCGGAGACGAGGGTCCACGCGGCCGACGCCGGTCGGAGCGACGTCGTTCGACTGCTCAGCCAGCGGCCGAAGCGAAAGCGGTGGAAATGTCGGCTTCGGGTGAGCCGGGGCAAGCCGAGGACGAGCGCCGCGGCGGCAAAGCCGACGACGGCTAGGAGCAGCAGGCCCAGACGAACGCCCAACGAGTGGCTCGGCAGCAGGGCGCCCGTCAGGGCGAAGGGCGCCAGGGCGGCGCTGTCTATCAGCCCCAGCATCCCGAGCGACAGACAGAGCGTGCTGACGCTCGTGCGAGGACGCCGGAACCGTCGGATGATCGCGATCCGCACCACGTCGTCGAACCGCCCGGGAAGCGCGAGAGCGGTGATGGAGGCGCCGCCGTTCGCGGCGGCGAGCGCGAGCGTGTCCGGGCGTTCGTTCGTCGCGAAGAGCTGCCGCCACCCGTACGCCTTGAAGACGTAGCCGAGTAGGGAGAGCACTCCGGCGGCGACGAGGAGGCCCGGGTGGGCGCGGAAGAGCGGCCACGACGTCTCGGCGAAATAGCGCACGGCGACGGCTGCGAGAGCGAGTGCCAGGATCGCGGATCCCGCCGTGCAGGCGAGACGCACCGGTCGCGAGCGAGCGTGGCACGCGAGGCGGGTCAGCGCGAACCGCGGGGCCCGGACGCCGCCGGCGAGAGGACGCCGCAGCGGCTGCCCGATCAGAACGACGCCTCCGCCGGAACCCACTGCGCGAGTCGGTAGGAGCGCTCGCCAAGCCACAGCTCGACGTTTCCGACTCCGGCTTGATCGAACCAGCGCTCGACGGCGTCCACGACGCGTACGACCACGGAGTCGGGCTCCCCCTCGATCATGACCACCTCTCGGCGCTCCCCTCCCACGGAGATGTGATCGGAGCCCAGGGCGAGAGTCAGCCGCTCTGCGAGAGCGGACGCACCTGTCGCGTCCGGTACCACGATTCGCATCTCCATCGGACCCTCCCTCCAACCGGTGACACCGCCGACGAGAGGCCGGCAAACGACTGCAGCCTTCCGCCCGGTTTCTGAGGGTGGATCCTTGCGGGGGCGATTCCTTGGCCCTCGCGACGTTCCTCTCGGGTCAGGTCGTTACGACCCGCACGAGCGAGTCTACCACTCGAGTGAGGCGGCGACGGCGTCGGCGGCGCTATCGTGGTTCTCGCGTTGATCACAGGTGCCGACACCGCGCACCTTCGCGTGCTGATCGCCAACGAGCGGAGGGATCGGCTCGAGTTGCTCGCTCAGGTCGTTTCCGGGCTCGGTCACGACGTGATCGCCCGCGAGATCGACGTCAGGGAGGTCGGCTCGGTGACGGCGCGAGAGCGTCCCGATGTGGCCCTCGTCGGACTGGGTCTCAGCTCGGAGCATGCGCTGGAGCTGATCGCGGAGATCGTGCACGAGTCGATGTGTCCGGTGATCGCTCTGCTCTCGGCCCGCGACCCGTCGTACATTCGCGAGGCCGCGAAGCGCGGCGTTTTCGCCTACATCGTCGACGCCGACGCCGAGGAGCTCCAGAGCGCGATCGACATCACGCTGCAGCGCTTCGCCGAGTACCAGAACCTGCAGGGTGCTTTTGGCCGGCGCGCGGTGATCGAGCAGGCGAAGGGCATCCTGATGGCGCGACATGGGCTCGACGAGGGTCGCGCCTTCGCGATGCTGAAGTCGCACTCCCAGAACAACGGCCGTAAGGTCGCCGACGTCGCGCAGGCCGTCGTCGAGAGCCATCTCCTGCTGCTCCCGCCGCTCGCGCCAGCGACTGGCGCTGACACCCCCGCGACCTGACGCCCGGGCCGGCGACTAGCGCCGGGCGCCTTCAGCTGACGAGCTCGACCGAGCCGTCGCTGTCGATGCCGTAGAAGATCTGACCGGCGTGGTCGATGTTGGCGAACGTGAGCGCCTGGGCCGCGAATCCAGCCTGGTAGGCACTCTCCGACGTTTCGACCCGAACCGTGAACGTGTGCGGCGTCCCGTCGCAGACCGGCGTGTAGAGGCCGACGCCGATCGCCTGGCCCTGTGACACGACAAGACGCGATTCGACACCGCTCGTTCCCGCCGGGCAGGCAACCGTGACGTCGATCGTGACCGCGCCGCCGCCGCTCTCGAGCCGCGCGGTGCCGGCGAGCGCGACGTCCACCAGCGGCTGCACCCGAGCGACGTCCGAGTCGTTCGCCTGCGCTGTCTTCCCGCGCTTGACGACGACGGAAGCGCTCACCTGCGCGTCGACGAGCTGGAACGTCCCGCTTGCCGCAGGCACGGTGATCCAGAACGAGCGCAGGGAGTCGATGCAGGTCAGCGGAAAGGACGACTCGCCGAACGCCCCTGGCTGGGAGACCGTGACGACGGCCTGGACGACCGTCCATCGCTCGGGACACGAGGCGAGCACCTGGACGGTCATGGAGCGGGCATCGGGCGCCATCCCCGCGACTGGCTGCACGTCGGCCTCGGGCGCGGGGGAAGGTCGCGCGCTCGCCGGCATCGCTCCGATGACGAAGCCGAGAAGCGCGATCGACCCGACCGCCGCAAGCCACCTGGAGAGGCGTTCCATGAGAAAACCCCCTCGTTCGAGAAGTGCGTCTCACCGTGGCTACGGCGCTCGCGTTCGATCGGATTGGCGGCGCTCGTGCCGCCTCGTCGCCTCGCGCGGCGATGAGCTCTGCGGCAGCGCGGGTCGAATCCCTGATCCCAGCTGCTCATCTTCCGGTCGTCCTCGGTACCGGCAAGCGGCTATCCGCCGAGGGCACGATGCCCCGCGGGCTGCGACTCGTGTTGTCGACGACCTCCGACAGCGGAGTGACGATCAACGCCCACCAGCGGGTGGGCGCCCCAGTACGGCATCGATGATGCTCGAGAGGTAACCCGATGCCGGAGGGCTGGAGCCCGTTACTGCCGAAGCGCGGGCGCGACCTCGCGCGCGAAGCGCTCGACCTGCTCCAGCTGGTCGCCTTGCGGCCAGAAGACGAGCGTGTCGAACCCGAGCTCGGTCGCGAAGCCGGAGAGCGTCTCGACCCAGTGCTCCGGCGGGCCCTCGAGCCGCCCGGCGACGGGGCCGTCGTCGATCGAGCCGCCGGTGACGTTGTAGACGCGGCGCACGTCGGCCGGCGAGCGGCCTGCGTCCTCCGCCGCCTCGTCGATCCGGCGATTCATGTCCGGCACGAGGTCCGGCGTCGCCCACCCGAGCGACGGCACCCAGCCGTCCGCGAGCCGGCCCGCAAGCGCGAGCCCGCGCGGCTTGCCGACGCCGAGCCAGATCCCGATCGGATGCGGTGGCGGCTCGCCCGGATGCAGCCCCTTCACCGAGTAGTACTCACCCTCGAAAGAAATCGATCGCTCGCCGCTCCAGAACGCGCGGATGACGTGGATCGCCTCCTCGAGCGCGCCGATCGCCTCGCCCGGCGAGCGGACGGGACCGCCCATCGCTCCGATCGCCTCCCAGAACCCGCCCGCGCCGAGGCCGAGCTCGAAGCGCCCGCCCGAGAGGGTGTCGAGCGAGGTCGCCTGCTTCGCGATCAGCGCCGGCAGCCGGAGCGGGAGGTTCGCGACGTCCGGGAAGAAGCGGATGCGCTCCGTCCGCGCGACGAGGTCTCCGATGAGCGACCACGTCTCGAGGTAGCGCCACTGGTACGGGTGGTCCTGGATCCCGACGAGGTCGAGGCCGAGCTCGTCGGCGCGGATGGCCAGCTCGCGCAGAAGATCGAGGTCCGCGCGGTTCGGGACGAGGCTGATCCCGAGCTCGACCGGGCGACCGTAGCGGGAGGTCATGTCGAATGACACGATGCCTGCGATGAGCTCTCGCTCGGCGCTGGAACGCGGACGTGACGCCTACGAGCGGCGCGCCTGGAGGGAGGCGTTCGACTCGCTGACCCGTGCGGACGAGGAGGCGCCGCTCGCCCTCGATGACCTCGACCTGCTCGCGACGTCCGCGTTCATGCTCGCGCGAGACGACGACTTCACGAGGATCCTCGAGCGCATGCACCACGCGTGTCTCGGGGCGGGAGACACGCCGCGGGCGATCCGCTGTGCGTTCTGGATCGGGATGAACCTCGCGCTCCGGGGCGAGATGGGCCCGGCGAGCGGCTGGCTCGCCCGCGGACAGCG